>Ga0210377_10004144_pt1 | contig 12251 bp, 24 predicted proteins | sample PLM4_65_b1redo_FD_155480 | JGI IMG/M metagenome (GOLD analysis project Ga0210377, IMG submission 155480) | Groundwater sediment microbial communities from an aquifer in East River, Colorado, USA - PLM4_65_b1 redo | ecosystem: Environmental > Terrestrial > Soil > Riparian zone | place: USA: East... | reverse complement strand
GCGGAGTCAAGCGGGAAGAGATCGAGCGCGGGCAGGTACTGGCCAAGCCGGGGAGCATCACACCGCACACCAAGTTCAAGGCAGAGGCGTACGTTCTGACCAAAGAAGAAGGAGGGCGTCACACGCCGTTCTTCAACGGGTACCGTCCGCAGTTCTACTTCCGTACCACCGATGTGACCGGGATCGTGGACCTGCCGGCCGGGGTAGAGATGGTAATGCCGGGCGACAACGTAGCGATGACGATCAACCTTATCACCCCGATAGCGATGGACGAGGGACTGCGCTTCGCCATCCGCGAGGGTGGGCGTACAGTAGGCGCCGGCGTTGTCAGCTCCATCATTGAATAAAACCAGTCGCCAGTCACTAGTCACTAGTCACTGGTTGTATAAAGACAAGAGGAATCGATGACAAGCCAGAAAATACGCATTCGTTTAAAAGCTTATGACAGCAAACTCCTTGACCAGTCGGTCGGCGAGATCGTGGATACGGCAAAAAGGACCGGCGCCAGGGTGGCGGGGCCGATACCTCTGCCGACGGTAATCAATAAGTACTGCGTCCTTCGTGGCCCGCATGTGGACAAGAAATCCCGTGAGCAGTTCGAAATCCGGACCCACAAAAGACTTATCGATATCCTCGATCCGACCCAGCAGACAGTGGACGCGCTGATGAAGCTCGACCTTTCGGCCGGTGTGGATGTTGAAATTAAGCTTTAAACGGGAATTCAGCAGATAGGGATAATCAGCCATGATGAAGGGATTGATCGGGAAAAAGCTGGGGATGACCCAGATATTCGACGAAGAGGGCCGCAGGATACCTGTAACCGTTGTCGAGGCGGGCCCATGTGTCGTTATTCAAAAGAAGACCGTTGACAAGGACGGTTATAACGCAATACAGGTCGGCTTTGCCTCCAAGGACACGGCGAGGTCGAACCGGCCGCTCGTCGGGCATTGCAAGGGGGCGGCCCAGGGAGCCTTCAGGTATCTGCGCGAACTGCGCATGGATGACATCGATCAGTACAAGGTTGGCGATACGATCGGTGTTGATATCTTCTCCGTGGGCGACATTATCGACGTGACCGGGACCAGCATCGGCAAGGGATTTCAGGGTGTTGTAAAACGCTGGGGCTTCAAGGGTGGGCGTGCCAGCCACGGTTCACGATTCCATCGCGCACCCGGTTCCATCGGTTGTTCAGCCACTCCTTCGAGGGTATTTAAAAACAAGAAGATGCCTGGGCAGTTGGGGAATGAAAGGGTGACCATACAGAATCTCAAAGTCGCCAGGGTTGATGCAACCGATAATCTTATCCTTATTAAAGGTGCGGTTCCAGGTTCCGACAATGGTCTGCTCCTGATCAGGGATAGTGTCAAGATCTGAGTAATAACAGTAGATTCCGGAGAGAGTTATGGCAACCATCGATGTTTATGACATAGGCAAGAACAGGGTCGGAGAGATGGAAATATGCGACTCGGTTTTTAATAGTGATGTCAAGGAATACCTGATTCACGAAGCATTGAAAACTCAACTTGCGAACCGGCGTGCGGGAACAGTGGCAGTCAAGAACCGCGCCATGGTGGCAGGTAGCGGCAAAAAGCCGTTCCGTCAGAAGGGGACAGGTCAGGCGCGGCAGGGATGCAAGCGGGCGCCCCAGTATCCGGGGGGTGGTGTTGCGTTCGGACCCCAGCCGAAGACCTATGCCGTGGGCATGAACAAAAAGGCACGCAAGGCTGCCATTCGCTCAGCGCTCTCGTTCCTGTTCAAGGAAAATAAAATGACCGTGGTCAATGCTTTTGATCTTGAGCGGATATCCACCAAGGGCTTTGTCGGGACTCTTGACGGTTTTAACGTCGCCAAGACGCTCCTGGTCATAGAAGGCTCCAACAGAAACCTGGAGTTATCCGCGCGCAACGTAAAGGACGTGAAGATATTGAAGCCTGAAGGGCTGAATATTTTTGACATGATTAAATACAAGAACATCATATTTACACAGGACGCGGTGCGAAAAGTCGAAGGAGCGTTTAAGTCATGAATATTTATGACGTGATAAAAAAGCCCTTGATTACTGAAAAGACAACTACCGAGAAGGACGCCCGGAATATCATCGTTTTTGTGGTGCATCGGGACGCCAACAAGATTGAAATCAAGGAATCGGTGGAGAAACTTTTCAAGGTTGAGGTTACTGCGGTAAAGACAGCCACGGTGGCCGGCAAGTTGAAGCGTGTCGGCAAGCAGGCCGGCAAGCGCCCCAACTGGAAGAAAGCCTACGTTACCCTGAAAGAGGGAAACAACGTTGACTTTTTTGAAGTGTAAACAATGACCATGGAGTGGATTTAAATGGCTATCAAGAGTTATAAACCGACTTCAGCAGGGCGTAGGCACCAGACCTGCTCCACTTTTGAGGAAATTACCACCGCCAAACCGGAAAAGTCGCTGCTTGCCACGCTTAAAAAGAGCGGCGGCAGGAACAGCCTTGGCCGGGTAACTTCCAGGCATATCGGTGGCGGTCACAAGCAGAAATACCGGATAATCGATTTCCGCAGGGACAAGCATGACATCCCGGCCAAGGTTGCTACGATCGAGTACGACCCGAACCGGAGCGCCCGCATCGCCCTTCTTTTCTATGTAGACGGCGAGAAGCGCTACATCCTCGCACCGCTCGACCTGAAGGTGGGAGATACCATTGTTGCCAGCGCGACGGCGGATATCAAGCCGGGGAATGCCCTGCCCCTTAAGTCGATACCTCTCGGTTCCATCATTCACAATATCGAGATGAAGATCGGAAAGGGTGCGCAGCTTGTCCGCAGTGCCGGCACATTCGCCCAGTTAATGAACAAGGAAGGGAAATATGCCCAGGTGAAGCTCCCCTCCGGCGAGGTGCGCATGGTGCTTCAGGAGTGTTTTGCAACCATTGGACAGGTTGGCAACATTGACCATGAGAATATCTGCATTGGCAAGGCAGGCCGCTCCCGCTGGCTCGGCAAACGCCCCAAGGTTCGCGGTGTTGCTATGAACCCGGTGGATCACCCCCATGGCGGGGGTGAGGGAAGAACTTCAGGCGGACGTCATCCGGTGACGCCATGGGGTATCCCGACCAAGGGGTACAAGACGAGGACCAACAAGACCTCGTCCAGGTTTATAGTTAAGTCTCGTACCAAGTAAATCAAAACTTCAGAGGACTGAAAAATGGCAAGATCGATAAAAAAGGGGCCTTTCGTTGATGCCCACCTCGAAAAAAAAGTGCAGTCTGAAGGCTCGGCGTCCAAAAAGATTATCAAGACCTGGTCGCGCCGCTCAACAGTGACCCCGGACTTTATCGGCTTGACCTTCGCTGTGCATAATGGCAGAAAATTCATACCGGTCTTTGTGACGGAAAATATGGTAGGGCACAAGTTGGGTGAATTCGCTCCCACAAGAACGTTTTACGGTCATGCGGCCGACAGGAAAAGCAAGCTGAAGAAGAAGTAAACGCCAAGGAGCCTTGAATGGAAGCAAGTGCCAAATTGTCATCCGTACGTCTTTCCCCCCGGAAAACACGCTTAGTGGTTGATCTGGTAAGGGGTAAACAAATACAGGACGCTCTCAATATACTGAGGTTTTTACCACAGCCTTCCGCCAAACTTATTTCGAAGCTTCTCAGTTCGGCTGTGGCTAATGCGGAACAGAAGGGGGCGTCTGATGTGGACCGCCTCTTTGTTAAGGCCATCTCTGTGGATGGCGGTGCGGTAATGAAACGTTTTCTCCCCCGGGCCATGGGGAGGGCGAGCAAGATAAGGAAACCGACCAGCCACATATCCGTGGTCCTGGCTGAAAAGAAATAAGCATAACTGCGGAGGTGATGTTTTGGGTCAGAAAGTAAATCCAATTGGGTTCAGGCTTGGGGTTATTAAAACTTGGGATTCCCGGTGGTATGCAAAGGCGGACTACGCTAAGCTGCTTCACGAGGACCTTAAGCTTCGCGCATTTTTGAAAAAGCGTTTGTATAGCTCCGGAGTTTCCAAAATAGAGATCGAAAGGGCCGCCAACAAGGCCAAGATCAATATATACACCGCCAGACCCGGACTGATTATCGGCAAAAAAGGGTCCGAGGTGGAAACGCTCAAAAAAGAACTGGCCAAGCTCACCGATAAAGAGATTTTTCTGAATATACAGGAAGTGCGCAAGCCGGAACTTGATGCGCAGCTTGTGGCGGAAAATGTCGCTTTGCAGCTGGAGCGCCGGATCGCTTTTCGACGTGCCATGAAAAAGAGCGTTACATCGGCTCTAAAATTCGGCGCAAAGGGGATCCGGATTACCTGTTCCGGTCGTCTTGGCGGTGCGGAGATGTCTCGGACTGAATGGTATCGCGAAGGACGGGTCCCGCTACATACCTTGCGGGCGGACATTGACTACGGATTTGCCGAGGCCAAAACGACATACGGCATTATCGGCGTCAAGGTCTTTATATTCAAAGGTGAAATTCTTCCCGGCCAAAACTAGAACAGGAGTCGTTTGCGATGTTAATGCCGAAAAAAGTAAAGTATAGAAAGCAGATGAAGGGAAGAATGGGAGGGACCCCCCAGAGGGGAGTCACTCTTTCCTTCGGCGAGTACGGACTGCAGGCGCTGGAGTGCGGATGGCTGGATTCACGGCACATCGAGGCTGCGCGTATTGCGATGACCCGCTATATCAAGAGGGGTGGAAAGATCTGGATACGGATATTCCCGGACAAGCCGCTGACCTCCAAACCCGCTGAAACACGCATGGGCAAAGGCAAGGGTTCGCCGGATTCGTGGGTCAGTGTTGTAAAGCCGGGCATTATCCTCTATGAGATGGAGGGGGTCACCGAGGAAACAGCGCGTGAGGCACTGCGGCTGGCTGCATATAAACTTCCTATCAGGACGAAATTTATTTCAAGGAAGGAATACAATGAAGGCTAATGAACTTAGAAATATGACCGCAGACGAGCTTCAGAAGAAGGATAGGGACCTTGTTCAGGAACTCTTCAACCTCAGGTTTCAGCTCCATACCGGCCGCTTGGAAAACAGCTCCCGGATTTCCGATGTAAAGAAGGATATTGCGCGGGTAAAGACCATCCTCCAGGCAAAAAGGGGTTAGAGAGGCAAGATATGAGTGAACACGGCAACAGAAAGACAAGGATCGGGATTGTAGTCAGCGACAAAATGGACAAGACAGTGGTGGTGAAAATAGATCGCCTCGTCAAACATCCCGTTTACAATAAATATATCAAGAGGGGGGCCAAGTATAAGGCCCACGATAATGATAACAGCTGCAAGATCGGTGATCGTGTGCTGATTGTGGAAACCAGGCCTCTTAGTAAGGACAAGCACTGGAGAGTACGTCAGATAATAGACAAAAGCGCTTAATTCAGGAGTAACCCATGATACAGATGCAAACCATACTGGATGTTGCGGATAATTCCGGGGCCAAAAAGCTTTTTTGCATAAAAGTGCTGGGCGGTTCAAAGAGGAAATATGCAGGTATCGGCGACATAATCGTGGCTTCGGTAAAGGAGGCCATCCCTAATTCCAAAGTGAAGAAAGGTGATGTCGTGAAGGCTGTTGTGGTCAGGACAGCCAAGGAAATCGGCCGGCTTGACGGCTCCTATATCCGCTTTGACGGCAATTCCGGCGTAGTTATCAACAATCAGAAAGAGCCTGTAGGGACGCGTATTTTCGGACCGGTCGCCAGGGAACTCCGCGCCAAGAAATTCATGAAGATCATATCGCTTGCGCCCGAAGTACTCTAAACTTGATTTTGGATTTGGAGATAAGAAGATGCTAGGAAAGAATCTGCACGTAAAAAAAGGCGACACGGTAATGGTCGTAACGGGCAAGGATAAGAGCAAGACCGGCAAGGTGCTGCTGATACTCCCCAAAAAAGATGGTGTGCTGGTTGAAGGCCTTAATATCGTCAAGCGGCATACCCGCGCTCGCGGTAATGAGTCTGGAGGCATCAACGAAAAGGAAGCCCCGATTCATGTTTCCAATGTCATGGTTTATTGCGGCAAATGTAAAAAACCTGTAAGAACCAGGACGAATATCCTTGAAGACGGCAAGAAGACCCGTGTATGCGTAAAATGCGGCGAGTCTTTCGATAAATAGCACGGAGGGGTAAATGGCTAGGCTGAAGGAGCTTTATAATACAGAAATGATACCAAAGTTGATGAAGGAGTTAAACTTTCGGAATGTCATGGAAGTGCCGAAACTGCAGAAGATCGTGATCAATATGGGGCTTGGAGAGGCTATCCAGAACGTAAAGATCCTTGATTCGGCCGTTGTGGAACTGGCTACTATTGCCGGCCAGAAACCGGTTATCACCAAGGCGAAAAAATCGATTGCGAGCTTCAAGCTCCGTCAGGGAATGCCCATTGGCTGCGTTGTAACACTACGCAGGGATAAGATGTATGAATTCCTGGATCGCCTGGTCAATGTATCCCTCCCCCGCGTAAGGGATTTCAAGGGTGTTTCCGGCAAAGGCTTTGACGGCATGGGGAACTACTCCCTTGGGGTCAAGGAGCAGCTGATTTTTCCGGAAATCAACTATGACAAGGTCGATAAAATCAAGGGAATGAATATAACCATAGTAACCAGCGCCAGGAACGATGAAGAAGGCAGGGCGCTGTTAAAACTCATGGGTATGCCCTTCAGGAACTAATAGAGCTTTGGAGGAAGACAGTGGCTAAAACATCCATGATAATCAAGGCGCAGAGAGGAAGCAAGTTCAAGGTGCGGGAGTACAATCGCTGCCCTTTGTGCGGCAGGTCAAGGGCATACTACCGGAAATTTGACATGTGCAGAATCTGCCTGAGAAAGCTTGCCTCCAATGGCCAGCTTCCCGGCGTAATCAAATCCAGTTGGTAGCAACTAGAGAACCAGTACAGAGGAGTATAAATCGATGTCGATGACCGATCCTATTGCCGATCTTCTCACCCGAATCAGAAACGCCAATATGGCGAAGCTGCAGAAGGTCGATGTTCCCTCGTCAAATATGAAGGTGAGCATAGCAAATGTATTGCGGAGTGCGGGCTTTATCAAGAATTATAAAGTCATCGCCGATCAGAAACAGGGCATACTGCGCATTTACCTCAAATTCATTGATGAGAAAGATCCGATTATCAACGAGATCAAGAGGATCAGCAGGCCCGGCAGCAGGAGATATGTGAAAAGCGACAAAATCCCCAGCGTGAAGAACGGCATGGGTGTGGCCATCCTTTCCACCTCCAAGGGAATACTCCCTGACAAGGCAGCGCGAGAGGCCGGAGTGGGCGGCGAAATTCTCTGCACCATCTGGTAAACACAACACCAAGGAGCATTCAGCATGTCCAGAATTGGCAAACTCCCCATTGCGATACCCCAAGGGGTTAAAATAACATTGGAAGACTCTGTCATACAGGCGGTAGGTCCCAAAGGGACCCTTTCCCGCAAAATCATGGATGGGGTGTCCGTTGAGCTTGACGACAAGAGCATTGTGGTAAAACGCTCTGATGACGGCATCAAGTCACGTTCAGCCCATGGCCTGACCAGAACCCTTATCAACAACATGGTTGTCGGCGTCACCAACGGTTTCGAGACCCTTCTTGAAATCACCGGCGTAGGTTACCGGGCTGAGGCAAAAGAGAATTTTCTCAATCTGAGTCTCGGTTATTCCCACCCGATCAATTTTCAACTACCAACGGGGATTACCGTAGATGTTGAAAAGATGACCAAACTTTCGGTAAAGGGGATTGACAAGGAACTGGTAGGACAGACTGCGGCAAAAATCCGCTCATTCCGTGGACCCGAGCCTTACAAAGGCAAAGGGATCAGGTATGCCAAGGAAATCATCCTTAGAAAAGCCGGCAAGACCGGCAAGAAATAGTTAACATCAAGGAGAAGGACATTGAGTTCTCTAGATAAAAAAAGAGCAGCCAGAATAAAGCGGCAGGTCAGAGTAAGAAAAAAAATCAGGGGGAGTTCCGATCGCCCCCGATTAAATGTCTTCAAGAGCGCCAGACACATTTACGCGCAACTGATAGATGATACGACCGGCATAACGCTCGTGGCGGCGTCAACAGTCATGGGTGAGTTGAATGCCGGACTCAAATATACCGGGAACATAGAGGCTGCACGCAAAGTGGGAGCTGCTGTGGCTAAATTTGCACTGGACAAGGATATCAAAACGGTGGTTTTCGACCGCAATGGCTTTCTTTACCATGGCAGGGTAAAAGCCCTGGCGGACTCCGCCCGCGAGAACGGACTGATCTTTTAACGGGATACAATAAGGAGGCAATACTTGCTTAAAATCAATCCCAGCGAACTTAATCTTACAGACAGAGTTGTCCATATCAACCGTGTAGCCAAGGTTGTCAAAGGTGGGCGACGCTTTAGTTTCTCTGCGCTGATCGTGGTGGGCGACGGTAACGGCTATGTTGGCTATGGCCTGGGAAAGGCCAATGAGGTGCCAGAGGCCATCCGCAAAGGTGTGGAACAGGCAAAGAAGAACCTCATAAAGGTATCGATCTCGGACAACCAGACTATTCCTTATGAAATTCAGGGGCATTTTGGCGCAGGAAGGGTTCTTATGATGCCTGCGTCTGCCGGTACCGGTGTTATTGCCGGTGGGGCCGCACGTGCCGTATTTGAATCCGCGGGGCTGCATAACATCCTGGCTAAATGTCTGGGCTCCAACAATCCGCATAATGTGGTCAAGGCTGTTTTCGCCGGTCTCGAAAGCATGAAGAGCCCGGAAGAGTTGATGGCCAGAAGAGGTTTGGCGGAATAGCTGCCGACTATTTATAAGGAGTGGTGAAGATGTCAGCGGAATTCAAAATAACACTGGTCAGAAGTCACATCGGCAAGCCGGCCAATCAAAGAGCTGTGCTGAACGGGATGGGGCTGACTCGGATGAATAAGACGGTAATCCTGAAAGATACACCTGAAGTCAGAGGGATGATCCGAAAGGTTTCTCACATGTTGAAGGTAGAAGAGTAATTTCCCGAGGGGTGGACGATGGAAATGAACAGTTTGAAACCGGCAATCGGTTCAACGAAAAATAGAAAACGCATTGGCAGAGGCATCGGCTCGGGGCACGGCAAAACCGCAACCAAGGGGCACAAGGGTCAGAAAGCGAGAAGTGGCGGCAATGTTGAGCCAGGCTTTGAGGGCGGGCAGATGCCCATGCAGCGCAGACTGCCGAAAAGAGGGTTCAATCCATTAAACCGCAAAGAGTATTCTCTTGTTAATCTCGGCCAGATGGATGTTTTTGATGCAGGGCAGAGTGTTGATGTGGAAGCTCTGTTAAAGAGCGGTCTCGTAGGCAAAGTTCGCGACGGTGTTAAGGTTTTGGCCAATGGTGATTTGACCAAGGCTCTTAACGTCAAGGCACATAAATTCAGTGCTGCTGCAAAGGCAAAAATCGTGGCGGCTGGCGGTACGGCTGAGGAGATCTAGCGTTGTTTGAGGCTTTTCAGAATATATTCCGTATACCTGAGCTGAGAAAGCGGGTCCTGTTTTCCCTGGCGATGCTGGCGGTCTATCGGGTGGGGTGCCACGTTCCCACTCCTGGGATTGACACTCAGGCACTTGCCCATTTTTTCAAGCAAATGCAGGGCACTCTCTTTGGCATGGTCGACATGTTTTCCGGCGGAGCACTGGAAAAACTGACGGTTTTCGCCCTCGGCATCATGCCTTATATTTCCTCTTCGATTATTTTCCAGCTTCTCACGGTTGTGGTTCCCGCCATAGAAAAACTCTCCAAGGAAGGTGAGTCCGGGCGGAAGAAAATTATTCAATATACCCGTTACGGGACGATTGTACTCAGTGTGGTGCAGGCTCTCGGCATCAGTATTGGCCTGGAAAGCATGCGCGGACCGGCCGGGGAACTGGTGGTTCCGAGCCCAGGATGGGGCTTCAGGATAATGACTGTCCTTACCCTTACGGCTGGGACTGCTTTTATCATGTGGCTGGGTGAGCAGATGTCGGAAAAGGGTATCGGTAACGGTATTTCCCTTATCATCTTCGCTGGTATAGTGGTGCGTATTCCCGCAGCTATATCAAACAGCTTCAGGTTGGTGAAAGCGGGCGAATTGTCGTTGTTTATTATTCTTTTCGTCGTTGCGTTCATGTTCATGGTAATCGCTGCGATAGTTTTTGTAGAGCGTGGCCAGCGCAGGATACCGATACATTACGCCAAGAGGGTTGTGGGGCTTAAGACTTATGGGGGACAGACTTCTCATCTCCCCCTGAAGATCAATATGGCGGGAGTTATCCCCCCCATATTCGCCTCGTCGATTATCATGTTTCCGGCCACCGTCGCGAATTTTATCAATGTTCCATGGGTGCAGAAGGCTGCCAAAAGTTTTACGCCTGGCAATTGGACGTACGAGCTTTTTTATGTTGCTTTTATAGTCTTTTTCTGCTACTTCTACACGGCTGTGACATTTAACCCGGTTGATGTGGCGGAGAATGTCAAAAAACATGGCGGTTACATACCAGGGATACGTCCTGGGAAAGAGACATCGGATTTTCTCGACACCGTCCTGACAAAGCTTACTTTTGTTGGCGCCATTTATATATCGCTGGTCTGTGTTTTGCCATCTATTCTTATCAGCAAGTTTAATCTCCCGTTTTATTTTGGCGGCACAGCATTACTCATTGCCATTGGTGTCGGTATGGATACTGTTGCGCAAATCGAGTCACATCTCATAACACGCAGTTACGATGGGTTCATGCGGGGAGTCAAAATAAAGGGAAGACGCGGATAGCCGAGGCGTTGCTATGAACTTGATACTCCTGGGCCCTCCGGGCGCCGGTAAGGGAACACAGGCAAAATACCTTGCGAAGAAATTCGATATACCGCAGATATCGACGGGCGACATCCTCAGGGGAGCCGTTAAAGAGCAGAGCCCGATGGGAATCAAGGCCAAGGGCTACATGGATGCGGGATCGCTTGTCCCCGATGAAGTGGTGGTCGGGATTGTAAAAGAAAGGCTGACTAAGCCGGATTGCTCTAAAGGATTTATTCTGGACGGTTTCCCAAGGACGGTTATTCAGGCTGATGCGCTTAAATTGACACTTGGAGACATGGGAAAAGCCATCGAGCATGTCATATCGATAGTAGTAGATAAGGAAGATTTGCTCGCCAGAATTACAGGACGCCGTACCTGCCGTTCATGCGGAAAAGGATATCATCTTTCTTTTGATCCCCCGAAGAAGGTCGGTGTTTGTGATGAATGTGGTGGAGAGCTGTTTCAGCGTGATGATGACAGCGAAGCGACGATGCGTAATCGGCTCGACGTATACGAAAAGCAGACCGCGCCGCTAATCGATTATTATGGACATGACTCGCTGTTAAGAACGATCACCGGGACCGGATCAATCGATGAGATCAAGCAGAATATCCTGACCGGCATAAAGGACGGAACGGTGTGATTATCCTGAAATCTCCCCAGGAGATTGAGAGGATGAAGATACCATCCAGGATTGTAGCTGAGGTCCTGGAGATATTGAAAGCAGCGGCCAAACCAGGCGTCACGACCCTCGCGCTTAATCAGATCGCGGAAAACGAGGCGCGCAGGTTTGGCGCCAAGCCTGCTTTCAAAGGATACAGCGGCTATCCCCACGCTCTCTGCTGTTCGCTGAACGAACAGGTGGTGCATGGGATGCCGAGTGGTCGCAAGCTGGTTGAAGGGGATATCCTCAGCATGGACTTTGGTGTCATCCATGGCGGCTACTATGGTGACGCGGCTTTGACTATCCCCATCGGCAAAATCTCGGAAAATGCGCAAAGGCTTCTCCGGGTTACTGAAGAATCTTTATATGAGGCAATAGACGCAGCTCGACCTGGCAACCGTTTATCGGACATATCCTACGCGGTTCAGAGTTATGTTGAGCCGAAGGGTTATTCTGTAGTTCGTGATTTTGTCGGCCACGGCATTGGCAAAGATCTTCATGAGAGCCCTCAGATACCGAATTTCGGGCAACCAGGGAGAGGCGTTCGACTCAAGGCCGGGATGGTTTTAGCCATCGAACCGATGATCAATGAAAAGGGCCCGGATGTGCGGGTCCTTGAAGACGGCTGGACGGCGATTACCTGTGATGGCGGGCTTTCCGCCCATTTTGAACATACTGTTGCAGTGACAGAAGAAGGACCTGAGATACTCACCAGAATATAGAGGATTATAGTCTCAGTATCTCAGCCTGAAAGGAAGGGCGTCATGAAAGTAAGGGCATCCGTAAAAAAAGTTTGTGATAAATGCAAGATTGTCAAACGCAAGG
>Ga0210377_10004143_pt1 | contig 12254 bp, 9 predicted proteins | sample PLM4_65_b1redo_FD_155480 | JGI IMG/M metagenome (GOLD analysis project Ga0210377, IMG submission 155480) | Groundwater sediment microbial communities from an aquifer in East River, Colorado, USA - PLM4_65_b1 redo | ecosystem: Environmental > Terrestrial > Soil > Riparian zone | place: USA: East... | reverse complement strand
TTGAGGAACAAATTACGAAGCTCGAGTTCGACGTGGAGCAGGATACGCAAAGACTTCTGGAAGTATCGATCAAGGGCGAGGCCCTGGCCATCAAGCGCCTGTCGCAGGCCATGCGCGACAACAAGGCAAGGATCGAAAAGCTCTTTAGCGAACTCGAGACCGTAACGAACGAACACGATGCGAAAGCGCAGGAATTCGACCGGCAGCTGGGCGAGCCGGCGGAGATTTCGTAAAACAGGGATTGATACTGACTTAAGCCGCTTTTAATGGCTCCTGTAATAATTTCGCAAGTTCATTTCGAACACAACGCAATGTCCCCAAAGCTCGTTATAGTGCTTTTCCGAGAAAGAAGCAATTGAGGTTTGGGGACCGCCTGTGCGCTGTTCAGCTTTTTCGCTCTGTCATCACTCTGCAAGAAGCTCCATGGACGCTGCATAGTCGATAAACAGTTCCACATGGCTGTCATCGGCCTGGCGGACCAGAACCGGGTGATCAAGGCCCGTGATCATTACCTTCCCCGACTTCTTTGCCAAAAGCCGGGCCTGCTTGATGTCGTCGAAGATCATCTGGAGCAGCTTCGGCCGGTATTTCTCCGGAGTGTCCACCACCAGCCTGATCGAGGAAAAACGGTATGAAGCCTTGCCGGGCGCCTTCATGCCTTTCGCAAGCGCCGCAAGCTCCCGCGCCGCCTGAAAAACGTCTCCCTTGTTTTCCGCTAGCGAATAGAGCAGATGGACCGTCGCATCCGATCCGGAGGAATAGGAAGAACCTTTCATGAGCGAGGACCTGGATTCCGGGGACAGGGAAACCGGGCCGATATGCACGAGGACCTTCGGGGTCTTCTTCGCCTCCTGGATCAAGGCCTGCCGCGCAAGGGAAAGTTCCTGGAACTGGTCAACGGCCTCCTTCTGGTCGCTCGAGATCGTGACCGTCATGGACGCGTAATCGGCCCGCTGCAGAATACTGACGGCTGACGGCCGCGAGCTGTCATAGCCAGACGCAAACACCAGGATGCTCTTTTCACCGGCTGATGCCGTTGATGCCGCAAGGAGCAGCATGACAAGAAGACGTCCGATCTTCATAAAGAGAACCTCCTCGAATGATGAAATGCAACGGATGCAACAACATATCTCTCATGCTCAAAAGATAGAATATTCAAGGTCTAAACGAGCTTTTGCCCTTCGGAGTCTCGTAGCATACCACTTCAGCGGCCGCCGAGGGTCAATGAACTTTAGAGGAGCATAGTGTTTTTCAAAATATTTTATATCTTCGTCCGGGCAGAGCCCGACAAAAACATCACTTAAACCAAATTCAAAGGGACCAAATGCAGCAGGATAACGCCATTCACGCTCCCATAAAAAATCGATGGTTCTATCAACATTTTTTGCGCCATGCGGTGTTATCATTTTCCCAAAAATTGAGAAAAGGGGCAGGATTTTCTTTGCTTCTGCCGGTCTCGATTTAATAAGTTCAAAAAGAGCTTGAATAAGCTTATCTTTATCGCCAGCTTCATTGTTGATATAAAGAACGGGAGATACACCTTTTCGCTGCAGTTTCCTTTTTAGAAAAACCACTCCATATGGTTCAAGATCAACTTTGCGAGCTTTGATTTCCAATAAACAATGAGTTTCATCTAAGGGAGTTTCAGTAAAACAAACTGAAGAAAAAAATTTTCTTTTTTGCTTAGATGAAAAAGACGTTGTATTACCGCCGTATTTGATAATGCTTACTTCTGTTTTTCCGGGGACGAGTGCGAAAGAATCTAAAATGCTTACAAGTTTCTCAAATGCTTTTTCCCCATTATCGCCTTTACGTGTGAGGTGAACTAAGAAAGGAGATATATCGCTACGGAACTGTAATATGTCATCAATATTTCTTTTAGTCATAACAGCTTTTAAACATTCCAATCAGCTGCAGAGAAACCGCAAAATCGCTTGTAAGCGTCCGACAAGCCGAATCATCTTCTACAAGAAGTCCAGCCTTTTAAAGCATACTTAGAAACAACCTCCCGTCCCTTTGTGAACCTACGGAGTGCCGTCTGCGGAGTAACTTCGCATGTCCATATCGTATTACGTCCGCCAAGCAAAATAAAGAATGAATCCTAAAAAACAACGCAAGTTGTCCTGACTTTCTGTTTCTAAAGTTTCAGAAGAGTCCCAATCAAGTTGATATTGCCCATAAAGAGTTAAGCAAAGAACTGTCTTTTTTATCGACATGCTTTTGGATGTTGTTGAAATATGGCTCTAGGCATAATTGTTGGCTCATGCTAACCAACTCTATCCAGCCTTTTTGACGTTTAATTTCCGACCAAGTTGCTGTATAAAAATTGGCAACGACAACTTCACAAAGTAGAATTATGTCCAACGGAGGATGCGCCCATCTCGGTTCTCTTAATTCAAAATCTTGTCGATCTCTATCTGAACCTGGACTATGCCCACCATACTGTAAATGAAACAGAGGGCCTGCCTGTCCAGCATTTGCTCGATCGATGTGAAATCTAACCAAAACGTTACCCTCGATCGACCTAATTTCCAATACAGATATAATGTTTGCGAAAGGTGTTCCTTCTTGTTCCAATTTTGACTCGTCTAACGTAATATCGGTGTAAATGCGTGGTATTATTTCTGAGCCGATTTTATCGTGGAGAATGGTCTTGAAAATTATAGGATTAGATGAGGTTATGGTATAGGTCCAAGACTTGTTTTCGCGACTTGATAACAATGTCTGACGTGCATCACTTGTCGCTGACCAAGCATCACATTGTACTAAATCATTTACCGTGAGGAATTGAGTTAAATACTGAAGGGCATCACCCATGTCTTTTGCTTTTGGAATTGCCATAAGCTATAATTAATTCTTTATTTCACCGTTCTGTATTTTTTTTGCTATGAACATATCTGCGGTATTTATGCGAAGACTTTTTTCAGCATATTCTCCCGTCTGCACGCATGTCCAACATATACGCCTCTTCTGCATGAACTCATAAGATATAGGCTCATAGGCCTGGACAGAATATTCTATCTCAGTAGGTTGTCGACAAGATGAACATGCAAAAGCATACAAGGAATCTACCCTTGCCGTCCATCTAGACTTTGCAGGTGACAATTTCAGATTATATGAATTGTTTAAACACGTGACTCGTTCTTCTGCATTGAGGTTACCAAATGCTTTGCCACATAACTTTTTCCCATAATTAGATATGCGATGTGCCCACCATCTGTCCCATCCATCGGAAAACACACCACTATAATTAATTTTATTTTCTGCAAGCTTTATGAATAGATTATCGAGATCAATCGCTTTTGAATCAACACCGAGAACTGCAACGACGTTATCTTTATCTAAAAGCAGGCCTTGCCGATCAATAATTTTTTTGAAAATATCTCGTGCAATTTGATGCGGTGCCATGTATCCATTAATGATTTGGAGATCCTGATGCTCGAAATTCGAACCTTCCTCCTCAGCTATATCTAGCAGGTGCATTAGACGACGATCCTTCGCAATTTCTAGAGATTTAATAATTTGACTATATCCTTTTACGAGCGACACGATTTCTTTGACATGCCTAGCTTGCTCGTCAGTAACGCTTTCTTTTGAATAAACGCGATCAAATAAATCCTTCACTGTTAAATCAGGATCAAAAAATTGCCGTATCTTGCCTTCATGTGAAACCAGTATAATCGGAAAGTCCTCGGCGGGCATCTCTACGGCATGGTCTCTTAACTGCTGAGCTAATGGCCCTGCCTTGTATCGATTTGGGTTGTCCTTACCAGCTGGCCTTTCATCTAATCTGTAATCAAGTGCAAGTATTGCCGGCTTATATTTAATAACCTCTTCTGCTAATTCAAGAAGCTCTTTATCAGGCATGCGAAAATCTACTTGCAGGTTTTGTTCTTTAGAAGATAGATAACGCGCTATATAATCATCTTCTTTCTGGTCGTCTATGAATAACCCTTTATACATAATGCTCCCTCTTATTCCTGTTCCTTAGCTATAGGCACTGCAAACTCAAAATTGCAAGCATAACCCATTTCGGGTTTCGATAATCTAACATAGCCTCCATTGGCGCTTGCAATATCAGATACAATTTTTAGGCCGAGGCCTGAGCCAGGACCTGCTATTTCGTCCCCGTGGTATTGAGCTGTAGTAAAAAAGGCATCAAAAATTTTATGTTGAATGCTTTTGGGGATGCCTTCTCCGCTATCTTGAAAATTAATGACAGCATAATTCAGCGATTTAGTCGCAGTTATTTTAATACGTCTTTCTTTTGCACTTGCTCGGTCCATCGATTTTACAGCGTTGGTTAGAAAATTAAAAAGTATGGAATCAATTTCACTTCGATGCATTGGTTGTGTGCGCAAGAATGGGGGTTGAATATCCGTCTGGAACTCGATCCCACGAGTATTAAGATATTTTTTAAATTGTTTAACAAATGCTTCTATCACACCACGTAGAGGTACGTTCTGTTTTTCTCGTGATGCAGAATGGCTGACTTCTGAAAGAATATATGATGACAAATCATACAGCCTATCCAAGGCAGCTTGCATTTCCCCAAATTTTGCATCATTTTTTTTGCCGGCTATCTTTATTGGTTCAAGCTCCTTGAGCAGTGCTTGGATTCTCGTTAGTGCACCCCTTACTTCATGACTAAATACTGCAATGGAAATTCCCAGTGACGCGAGTATCCGCAACATCCCTTCATATTCTATATGCTCCAGTTCCTTTTGTTCCGCTTCGGCTTCGAACCGCTCCTGTTCTGTTTTAATTTGCGTTAGCTTTTCTATCTCAGTCTTAATTTGGGTTAATTTTTCTATTGTCTGTGTAGCTCCTATGGAAATACCATCGGTAGCTATTAGACTTTGTATTTTTGTTAATTCAGTAATTACTGCTTGTATGCCTTCTGATGGCTTGCGAACTTCAGACACAAAATTCTTTTGTCCCGCCGTTTGTTTTCTTTTTCTAAAGGCGGCAATACGTAATACTGCCCATTCAACACAACTTCTAACAAAATCCCTCAGTTCTTCATATGCTTCATTTTCTATTAATCCTTCCCGGCTACTTGTTTCTTCCAAAAAAGGATTTTCAACACTACTTACCTCAATGTGGCCAAAAAAGTTAGAATTATTCCCAGGAACTAAAAGATTACGTCGTCCGGTATCATAGGCAAGCCTTAACCAGTCATCACCTTGCTCGCCATACGGCAATACTCTAAACCCGTCTCGATAGATTCTAATTCCACCATACTTTTCTCCCATTTCCTCAGCTTTTCGAATGGAAAAACCGGTCATAAGTTTGGAGTTATAAACAAAATAGATTACCTCAAATTGTAACGGGCCAACGACCAGATAATCTTTTTCTGACTGTTGACTGTCGTCGTATTGCAATTTGGGAGACTCAACATAAAAATGAGCCTCACCAGTATTATCAATTCTTCCTCGAATTTTTGCTAATCCATGCTCTAAGAATGATTTCTCAATCGAAAGCTCTTCCGCAATCTGAGCGCCTGCAGTACCGTTGATGAAAACCTTAAATCCCGGGTCCGCCTCATACTCTCTGATTTCTTTTCCATGAGCACGGTGTCGTTTCGGGATCTCAAATGGTGGCTGTAATAATAAAACAGATTTCCAAACACGTTCGAACCCTTTTTCCGTCCATTGATCCCTTAAATCACTAATAATCAGGGTTAACCCTTTATCATTTCTTTCTTTCGGAAACTTTTCTGTTTTATTAGCAATGTGGGTTAGATTTTTCCCATGATGGTAGTTTGCGTCCCAATCAAAGCTTACTTTAATGCCGGTTTCTTCACCCGCCACTCTACTTTCTAGGATGAGCCTCGTACCTAATCTTTCAACAGCGAACCTACCTATCCCTTTTCTTCCCGCGCGGGAACGCCCGTATTTTGGGGAAACAGGCTGGTCCTCTTTGTCGCTAGTCGACAGACGCATCCATGCGCTCCGGATTATATCTTCCGCCATACCGTTACCATTGTCACGGATGATCAGCGTTCCACCTATACTAGAGTAGTCTTTAAAGTCAATGAAAACTTCGGTAGCATCTGCATCATATGAGTTCTTAATTAATTCAGCGAGTGCTGTTTCCTGCTTTCCAACCAACTCATAACCAAGTCTATGAACGTGACGCGCATCTACGGAAAAGCGGATTGCCTCCTGATCGAACTCCAGAAGAGTCTCGGTTAGTTCAGCCACCTTAGCAAAGTCAATATGAGGCTTCTTTAGCTCGTTATTAAGTTCTTCTTTTATGGTGTCTAGTGTTTGGCTCATTTTGTTAGCTTCTATCTATTTCTGTCTTTGATTCCTGGCGACATTTAATGCCTGTGTCAGCTTTTTTATATAATCAATACCATACAGCTTACAATATGGTATCAAGACCAACTTATCGGCTTCAGCTCGTGCCTTCTCACTGTTTCCACCACGCATGTGAGATTCAATGTCTTGAAAAGTTTTTTCTATTTTTTCGCGTGATAATCCGGAAGGCATAATAATATATATCCGCTTCGCTTCAGACGGTTCAATCTTGAGCGCTCCCGAAGCATAGCTTCGTCCTTCTATTTCTGCTGAAAGCTGGCTAAAGGTGCTTAAAATAGAAATAGCCGCGAGTTTCCTCTGAATATTAGCTATGTCTGCGTGAAAGAATAGCCTATGGATTGTGTTTGTACATATAATTTTTGAACCGTTCAACACGAGCCTCGGCCCCTCATGACTCATATACGGGAAAAAGGCATCGGGTATCCTACCATCATTAGGGCGATGCCAAATGGATCTCTTCTTAAACGTCGCATTTCCCTCGCGCAGCTTTTTGGGATATTTTGATATATATTGATGCAGGGGTCCATTTTTACTTCGCATGTAGGTTGTATCAAGTAATAGACACCGCTTATTATTTTCTATCGCAGTGTGCATATCTGTGGAATTGAAAATAACACCCTTTACTAGATTGAACCTCGATAAAATTGGCTTAAGAGATTTTTTTGGCAAACGATTGCTTTTGGCAACATCATCATTTATTACAAAAAACTTATTATCACCTGTTACGATACCAATATTAACGTCTACTATATCTCCCAGCCTTTTCGTTTCCGAGCTGATTATGATTTGCGTGTATTGGTCGTATAAACCCGTAGATATAACAGGACAGCGATCTAATTCCTCTAGATGTTTAACGCTATTGATTGAGTTTGGCCAGTCTTCAATTATTTTTCTCAAATCTTTCACTGTTGCCACGAAACTTTTCTCAATACCATTTTTAGCAGGACCTTTTCCCCAACCATCCGCAAGCAACATCACCGAGCGTTCTTCTGCTCCGGCTGATAGAAATATTCTTTCGCCAAGCGTAATTATATGAAGACGACTAAAATTAGCTTCTAATACCTGCTTTATGCTGTCGGAATAGTCCGCATAAATAAAGCTACCTGGAAGTATCCACGCCATCCTTCCATTTTCATTTACAAATTTAAAACTGTGTAGTACGAAATAGGCCCATAAACTGGCAAGTCGTTTCAAACTGAAGCCATCTGATTTCATCGTCTCAGAAGCAAGTTTTTTCTGTCTTGCTGACATGTTATGGTGTGAGACGTAGGGGGGGTTGCCGATAATTACATCAAATTTCTGAATGGCAAAGTCTGATGGTGTGAGTCCGAGGAAGTCAGAGTGAATGAATTTTTTTGCTATCTGGGTTAAGCCAATCTTCTCATATAGATGGTCGAATGTTTTCTTATCAATATCACATCCAAAAAGTCGGTTTGTGGGGTTGTTGCTGCCGAGAGATACAAGCCGTTCTCGCGAAGCTTCTAGGAACCCACAGCCGCCAAAACTGGGTTCCAAAATATTGTCTGCAGCTGAGCGTATAGCCCAATAACATAAAATAGAGGTTACTTCATCAGGAGTATAAAAGGCACCTAACTTTTTCTTCTTCGAAAGGCTCGGATTTGTCGCACTCTTTTTAACAGTAACGGCGGCAATGTTTTTTTTCATAGCTCCAACACAATGAAATTAAAGGTAATTATTTCTTACCGGAAAAAATATTGCCTTGTGAAAGGATATAACAAGTACGGAGGAAATGCAAGAAATAAAAGTGTGTCCTGCAAAAAGAGTCGCAAAGTTCGGAGTTTGGGGTGGAGTTCGGAGTAAGTAAAGAATAATTATCTGATAATCGGCGGCAGCAAGCTGCGGGGAATGCGCTCGCTCCTGGATTCAGGATTTCGCGACTCAAGCAGTCGTGTCGAGCTACTCTTGTGCAGCGGCGCGGGCGCGCTTCATCCTTTTTTCCGTGACCGGATGCGTCGAGACGTAAACGAACATCTTCTCATCTGATTCATATTTTATTGCAAGCCTTTCCATGAGCGAAGCGAAAGCCAGCGGCGAGTAACCTTTCTGCTTGAGCAGCTTGAACGCAAACTCGTCCGCCGCGGCCTCGAACTCACGGGAGTATTTCGTCTGCGCCAGCAAGACCGGAAGGCCGGCGACGGCGACGCTGAGCGACGCGGCATCAGCGGTGACCGCGGCGGCCACAACAGCGACGGCGGAATTCTGCAGCAGGCTCCTCATGGTATGACGAAGCTCCACGTGCCCGATCTCGTGGGCCAGCACTGCCAGCACTTCTTCCTGGGAATTTGCCGATTTTACCATAGCGTCCGTGATGACGATCGTGCCGCCGGGAAGGGCAAATGCGTTCGCTCCGAGGGCCTTGGAAGCGCGAAACTCCAGTTGATAGCAGCTCTTCAGCGGCAAGTCGCTGCGAAGCCTGTCGAATCCGTCCCTGATGCTCTTCTGCCTGTCGAGCTCGAGCTTCGTCGGTTTGAACCATCTTTGTTCATCCAGCCAGGTTATGGCATGTCGCCCCAGCGTTTGTTCCGTTTCAACAGGGATGTGGGCGGCAACACGCTCTGCCGCAACCGGGAGCCCGTAGAAGTAGCCTGCAAGCAGCAGGCATGCGGTGATCGCAATTCCGGCAAGCGCAACGCCCCACCGTTCCTCCAGCCAGGCCACAGGTCCTTCAGAGGGGCTTGCCTGGGGTAGCGACTGTAAAAAGGGATGGTCAGGGCATTGAAATTGTCCGTTGTCGGGAAGAGCAATGAACCGGTCCGCCTTGCCGATACACGGCGATACGTTCAGTGCAGCAGCGGCATGCCGCAGGGATATTTGGCCGGTGATCAATATCGCCGAGCCATCAGCGAATTCCATTCTTGCAGGCACGGCGACCGGTGTGCGGCCGTCGTAGTATGTTCCTTCAAGGGTAATCATAGGGAAAGGTCCATGTCGAAAAAGTCCACGGTCTCGGCCCCGATCGCTTCTACCGAGCTCATGTCGCTTCCCTGGAATTCGGCGAGTTCCCCTTCCTGCAGGACCCGCATGTGGTCGGCGCGGTATTTCAGGGTCCGCATCACCGCCCAGGGGATCAAGAGCCCCAGCGAAGCGATGATGGCGAGCGCATTGGTCACGTAGAGTTTAGCCATCCCCCAGCCGCGCAGGGTGGATTGGAAACGAAGCGGTCCGAGCCGGGTATGGTTCCAGACAAGGTTGCTGCTGTGCGCTTGAACATAGGCATACGCAAGCACGTATCCCGCGTATATCGGAACAGCGAGAAGCCAGGCGATCAACCGTGACTTCTCCGTCACCGATGCGATCAGCATGGCTGTGAACAGGCCGACGACCACGAGTATGCCGGCCATGATCAGGCCCGACCTGAAATAGACTCCGAAGAACTGTCCGCCGGTTGCGGAAAAGATCCCTTTCCTGTTGCCGTAGAAACTATGGCTGATGAGAAAGTTCCTGAGCCGCCTTATCCACCAGGGGAATGAAACGCCGAAAACAAGGACCGCAACGGCCGCGATGGCATACTTTCCCCACCAGTTGAACATCATGCCGAGGACGAAGACGGGGATGATTCCCCACTGGTAAAGAGCTTTCAGAGCGCCCGGATATTTTCCGTCGAAATGAAACGTCATGTTGCGGAAAGCGGAGTAGCGGGCGTTGAACGCGGCCGAGCGGACGAGCACCCAGGGGGCCAGCACCGCACCCACGGCAAATACGTAGGGCAGCAGGGAGGTAAAGAAATGACTCGATGCGTAATACGTGAGGAACGCCGCCGCCGCGATCACGCGGCCTTTGAGGATGGGGACCGGCCGGCCCAGATACTGGAAAGGCGTGCCGTCCACCGTGGTGTGGGAGTAGAAATAGCGTTTCTTGCGCACCTTTGCCCAGGCGGAAAATATCCCGAGGGTAAAGAGCGTCAGGCAGAGATTGACGATCCAGATCCGGAAATACTCGAGCGCTGAGCCGTTGAACTCCAAGACGAGCTCTCGCCCCTGCTCCTGTGTTTCTTTATTTCGCAATAAGAATGTTTCAATGGGATTGGGCGCCGTCATCGTATCCTGCATATCGGACACCGCCGGCCTGTTTGAGTCATACCCGCATGAACAGAGTGCCAGGTCCCCACGATTGATCAAGCCGCATTGCGGACACGTCCAGCCTGTAGCCTTCTCCGGCTCTCGTACAGTTGGCTCTCGTACAGTTTCGAAATGGGGAGCTGTCCCGGACAACGTGCTGCCGCAGTCGGAGCATGTTGTAACTCCCTCTGAAAATGCAGCCGGTTCTCCTAAGCGTCGTCTATGGTCACAATCGGGATTTGGGCAGAAAGGCATGAGATCCCCTGCTTGTTGATAATGATCAGCATGAACTAGCTAAACGGCATTGTGGCAACACAAATGCTTCTATGAAAACAATTTATTGACTGACTGGTTTTCGACGAGATGGGAAAACTTCTCAACGGTGTTCTCCCGGTTTTAAGATAAGATAAAAACAGCCAAGAGTCAAGAATGAATAATCTTACTTACACTTGCCCTGGTACTCTTCAGGGATGCAGTCCTCGCCTTTCTTTTGAGCCTCTTCAAACGAAGCCTTCGCTTTTTTGCAATCTCCCCGGGAGGCAAAGAGATATCCAGCCATCAGATGTTTTTTCCCCTGAACATCGCTTGCCGTCACCCTGGTCAGCATTGCTTCGGCTTGGTCATACATCTTTTCTTTGATCATCGTCTCGACCGACGCGATAATTTTCTTTTCGCGGTACACGCTGTCAACCACATCCTGATCCGCTGAACCATAGACCGCGTGCTCGTCTTCCATCAACACATTGCCGTCAGTCAGGGTAAATGTCCCGTCGAAGCTCTGGGACTCGCTCAGGAAGTTCCCGTTCGCCCCGTATGCTTCAACCGTAATTGCATATTCCTCTTTGGCAGCAGCATCCCGCGAATGGGCAAACTGTGACAGCGGGAACGATATTGTCCCCGTCACTTTTTTACGGATCACAGGCATATAGGTAGCCCTGTTCCCCTCGCGGGTAACGTGATGGACCTTAACCATATAATCCGCCGCTTTAGGATAAGGCTGCCAGTTAACTTTTGATCTCGCGATGGAAGCCTCCTGTTTCTGGCCGCTTTTTTTTGGCCACACAAGCACCACGCGCTGATTCAACTCAAGTGAAAGTTGAGGAACATCCTGCACCTTCGAGCCGACCGTGACTTTTTTGCCCATTTCATTAAAACCGGGGAAAAATTCTCCTTCGTTCCTGCTGAGCGACCGTTGGCCGGGGATGACGAGCATAAATTCTCCTTCCGGCTTGTTCGTCCAGCGATTGCACTGGATTGAGTTGATGTACCATTCCCCTTCGGGCAGATTGAAGGAAAGAACTCCGTTTGCATTCGACACCTGTTCACCAGATTTGAACTTTCCGTTTAAAAACATTTTGCAGCCAACGCCTGCTGCAGGCGCTTCATCACGGGTGATCCTGACCTGCAGAACTCCCTTTCCTTTCGGAACGAATTTCATCTGCTCCTCGTTTTTGAACATACCGCCGAAAAACTGATAGGCCCAAAGCGAATCGCCGGGAGTGAATGTCGTTTGTTCTTCCCTGTCTGGACCGAGCGAGCCCCCGCCGAACGTTCCTATAAACTTGTTGCTCATCCAGACCGAGCCCGTGAGAAAACCGAATACGAAAATCAGCAAGGCTGTTCCGGCAACTAAGATTTTCTTTTTCATGAAGATCCTCCACAACAAATTCCGTTGATGCTTTCAGTGCTTAATCCGTTCCCCTCTTCCTTACCTTTTGTTCCCTGCCGTCGTCACTTCCCCGGCAGCTTGCACTGCGGGTTCTCCGCGCCTTTGTTCCACGGCATCAGCTTCAGCACCAGCGCGATCCCGCAGCGGTCGAAGAACACCACCATGATTGTGCCGAGGGCG
>Ga0210377_10004142_pt1 | contig 12255 bp, 13 predicted proteins | sample PLM4_65_b1redo_FD_155480 | JGI IMG/M metagenome (GOLD analysis project Ga0210377, IMG submission 155480) | Groundwater sediment microbial communities from an aquifer in East River, Colorado, USA - PLM4_65_b1 redo | ecosystem: Environmental > Terrestrial > Soil > Riparian zone | place: USA: East... | reverse complement strand
AGGGAGGTGGGGTGGACGAGAGACGGCAGCCGGCGCGGAGGGAAGGCTCCCCGGGACGTGGGCATGGGAAGGGGTGGCTCGCGCTCGGAGACGACGAGCTCCTCTACCACATCGAGGCCACTGACCCCGGGCCTTCCACCGACGCCATCCTCATCGAGGTCGTCCGGAGCGACCGCCATTTCTTCATCCGCCAGGAGGCCGCGAAGAAGATCGCCGACGTCAGGCTGCTCAAAGACCACTCGGGCGACCGCCACATCGGCCAGATCCTGGTCCGCGGGATGATGCGCGAGGAGGACGTGGCGTACCTCGAGGGGCTGGTGTCGGAGACGCGGCACTTGGAGGTGCGCAAGGCCGCCGAGGCACAGCTCCGGCGCATCGCCGCCGTCAAGGGCCGGGAGCGGGGGTAGCCGACCGCAGCCCGATGCGGAAGCCCAGGAGGGCGCGGTCCTTGGCGCCCGGCTGCTGGATCAGGACGTCGTTGCGATGCTCGTAGGCCACGAAGACCTGCAGCGTCTGCGCGGCACGGCCCCATCGCGCGCCCCCCTCCAGAACGAAGTCGGTGAAGCCGTCGCGGGGAAGGGCGGCCGATCGATCTGCCGTGACCACGCGGAGGCGAGTGACGGCGTAAGGGGCTCCCCGGGAGCGCCGGCGAGGCGTGGCCTCGACCTGGCCGAGGATCTCCCATCGATAGCCCACGAGGGCCTGCTGCGTGGTGTGGCCCAAGCTCAGCGTGGCCCGGCCGTCGACCCTGAGGGCCGAGGGAAGGGGCGCGCTGGCCCGAACACCGAGGACATTCCAGTCCACGGCCTGAACCTTCGGCCGATCGATTTCGTGGCGAGAGACGTGGTGATAGAAGAGCGTCGCCTCCCGGTCCTTGCGGAGCGCCACCCGGATCGCCGGCTCCAGGTGATAGTTGACCTGCGAGGCGTCGAACGCCCGCCTCGTGTTGCCGGCCGTAGTCTCCACGTCCCCCTGGAAGGCGACGGTCGTCCGGTCAAACCGTACGAGGCCGACGCCCGCGCCGATCCACGTGTCCCAGTGAAGATCGGGCGCCGTAGGGCGGTACCGTGCTGCCTGGAGGCGGAGCGACATTTCGGGGAGTAGCTCCGGGGGAGCGGCCACGGCGGTCGAAGCTCCGCCGACCACGGCGAGGAAGCAGGGAATCACCGTCGATCGAGACATCGTTCGAAGGTCTCCAGGCGTCAGCTCCGCGCCACCGCGGTGCGGCAGAGGGAGCGGACCTCGGCGGCGACGCGCGCCACGGCGTCGAGGGGCATCTCCGGGTAGAGTGGAAGGCAGAGGACGCTGCGGCAAAGCCGCTCCGACACCGGTAGGTCGCCGGCTCGCCCGCCGAGACCCGCGAGAGCGGGCTGCATGTGGATCGGTTTCGGGTAGTGGACGGCGGTAGCGATCCCTTTTCGCTCCAACTCCGCCTTGACGCCGTCGCGGTCCGGCGTCTGGATCGTGTAGAGGTGCCAGGCCGAGCGAGCGCCCGGCCGCTCCCGGGGAAGAGCCAGTGGAGGCAAGTCGGCGAGGGCTTCGGCGTAGGCCGCCGCCCGCTCCCGGCGCTCCCGGTTCCAAAGATCGAGGTGGCGGAGCTTGACGCGCAGGACCGCGGCCTGAAGCGTGTCGAGGCGGCTGTTCGTGCCCAGGACGCGGTTCTCGTACTTCCGGACCCCGCCGTGGTTCGCGATCTCCCGCACCCGCGCGATGAAAGCGCCGTCGTTCGAGACCACCATGCCCGCGTCGCCGTAGGCTCCGAGGTTCTTTCCGGGGTAGAAGCTGAAGGTTGCGGCGTGACCCAGGGCGCCGGCCCGCCGCCCCTCCTCCTCCGCGCCGTGGGCCTGGGCGGCGTCCTCCAGGACCGGCAGGCCGTGTCGGCCCGCGACGTCGTTGACGGCCTTCATGTCGGCGGGATGTCCGTAGAGGTGTACCGGGAGGATGAGCCTCGTGCGTGACGTGATGGCTCCCTCGATCTGCGCGGGATCCATGGTGAACGTCTCCGGCTCGACGTCGACGAAGACCGGGCGCGCCCCGTTGAGGAGGATCGCCTCACCGGTGGCGATGAAGGTATTGGCGACGGTGATGACCTCGTCACCCGGTCCGATCCCGAGTGCACGGACGGCGATCGTCAGGGCGTCCGTCCCGTTGGCGACGCCACAGGCATGGGTCACACCGCAGTACGCGGCAAACTCCTTCTCGAAGAGGCCGCAGTCCTCGCCGTGGATGAACTGCCCGCTCTCGACGACCCGGGCCACGGCCGCATCCACCTCCGCGCGGATGCGGTGGTACTGAGCCTTGAGGTCGACCATGGGGACCAACATCGGGGAAGCGTACCAGATCCCTCGGGCCGCCTGGTAACGGTCGGCGCCCTCGGGCGAGTCGGCCGGGGTGCCGTCCGAATGGAGCGAGAGGACCCCGCAGCGGGCGGCGTGTCGTCAGAGATGCAGGGCGAAGGACAGGGTGGTCGCCAGGACCCCGAGGATCCAGAGAGAGATCAGGCCGAACAGGAAGTCGCCCCGGGCGAGCAGGCCGACGGTAACGACCACGACTCGTGCCACCGGGGTCAGCATCAGCAGAACGATTCCCCAGCGGAGGACGTCGACCCGGCCCGTCGTGAGGCCCAAGACCAGCAGCGTGCCGCTCGCAAGGAGTCCGGTCATGAGGGCGGCCTCTACGGCGCGGTCGAGGAGGCTGACCCCCGTCCTCACAGTGCCCCCAGAAGCATCCGCACAGCCACGAGGAGCAGCACGAGGGCCATGAGGATCTTGAGGGAACGCGCGTGTACCTGATCCGACAAGTGCGCCCCCAGGAGGCTTCCGGGCAGCGTGCCCACGACCACCGCCGCCGTCAGCGGCAGGCTCACGTCGCCCCGACCGAAGTAGAGGAAGGCCGACGCCGCAGCCGTCACGCCGATCATGAAGGTGCTGGTCGCTGTCGCGACCCGGATCGGGATGCCGCAGAACGCGGAGAGGGCCGGCACCTTGACGATCCCACCCCCCAGGCCCAGAAGCCCCGAGATCGCTCCGGCCACGAGGGAGGCGAGGAGCGCGACAGGGAGCCGCTTCAGCCGGTAGACGTAGAGGGTGCCTTTCTCCTCGAGCCTCCCGCCGAAGAGGCCGGGCTCCGCTTCACCCGCGGGGATGACGTTCCGCCGGCTGGCCCGGCTCATCATGATCAGCCCCATGACGCCGAGAGTGGCGCCGAAGGCCGCGAAGAGCTGTCGCTGCGTGAGCAACGACGACGTCACGCCCCCCGCGAGGCCCCCCAGGGTCGTGGCGACCTCGAGGGTGAGACCCAAGCGCATGTTCACGAGCCCCCGGTTCAGGTTGACAGTCGCCGAAGCCGAGCCCGTGGCGATGACCGAAACCAGACTGGCCGCAATGGCGGACCGGATGGGCAGGCCCATTGCGAGCGTCAGGAGCGGGACCAGGAACACACCGCCCCCCAGGCCCAGGAGCGATCCCACGAGGCCGGTGGCGGCGCCGATCGCCACGAGGAGCCAGATGCCCGGCATGAAGAACCGATCCTAACATCCTTTCACAACTCCAGTGGGAACTTGTGGTTACGGCGAGCGTAGCTTCCCACGAGCACCGGAGGAGGCGTGGGAACGAGACAGGGTGACGGCGTGAGGAGACCGACCTTGTGCCCCCGAGAACGGTCTCTCGACCACGGCCGTCGTGTCCGGCCCACGCCTTCCTCCAACCCGTTTGCTATGATCCGGCCATGAGTGGCCCTGCCGTGGGGACGGCCGTTTGAAGCGATGGCTGGGACGCCTCGGCCTCGTCCTCGGACTGGGGCTCGCAGCCTTCGTCTTCGGCTTTCTCCCCTACTTCCTTGCAGGGGTCTTCACCGTCCGCACGTTTCAGATGTCCGACAAGGAGAACGAGGGGCTGACACCAGCCTCCTTCGACCTCGCCTTCGACGACGTGTCCTTCGCGGCTCGCGACGGTGTCGCGCTCTCGGGTTGGTGGGTTCCCGCGGCCGATGCGAAGGGAACGGTCGTCCTGGTCCACGGTCTGAACCGATCGCGCCTCGAAATGGTGCGCAAGACCCCTTTCCTTCATCGGCTCGGCTGGAACTCCCTGCTCTTCGATCTCAGGCGTCACGGCAAGAGCGGGGGCTCGCTCCGGAGCCTCGGCTTCCACGAGAGGAACGACGTCCTCGGAGCGGAGGACTTCGCCCGGCAGCGGGCGCCGGGGCCCTTCGTGGCTTGGGGGATCTCCTTCGGCGGCGCCGCATCGGCCCTGGCCGCGGCCGAGGAGCCGCGCATCGATGCCGTAATCTGTGACAGCAGCTACCGCAGCCTCAAGGACACGGCGCGACATCACTTCGCCCTTTTCCGCCGGTTCGCCTGGTGGCTCAGGCTCGTCCCCGTCTGGCCCACGGCGAACGAGGCAGTGTTCTGGATGGGACGGCGGGCGGGCTTCGACCCCGATGCCCTCGACGTGCTCGCGGCAGTTCGGCATCTCGCCGGGCGCCCCGCGCTCTTCGTCGCGGGGTCGGGGGACGAACGGATGCCGCCGGACATCGCCTTCGACCTGAAGGCGGGCGCAGGCCCGGAGGCGCGTGTGCTGGTCATCCCGAGCAAGGGACACGGCCATGCCTACCGGGACGGAACGGCCCCGTACGAGAGGGCCGTGGGCGAGGTCCTCGACGAGGTCCTCGAAAGGAGTCGCACTCGATGAGTGACGAGGACAAGAAGACGCCCCACGTTCCCTTCCCCGAGGACGACAACGGAGCGCCGAAACCGCAGCCGGCCTCCTACACCATGGTGGAGCCGCGCTTCCGCGAGATCTACTTCCAGTTCTACAAGGAGACGTACAAGCCTTCGACCCTCGACCGCAAGACCAAGGAGCTGGTCGCGATCGCCGCGAGCCTGGCGGCGAAGTGCCAGGGGTGCCTCGAGGGGCACATCAGGAAAGCGCTGAAATTCGGGGCGACGCGTGAGGAGATCTCCGAATCGATCGCCATCGCGATCGGCGTCAACGCCGCCGCCATCGTGGACCTGACGGACATCGCCGCCGAAGACCTCGACCTGAAGCTCTACTAGCCCTCTGCACTCGTCAGACTTCGTCGCGCCGCAGAGGCTCTGGCGAACGATGGGGCCAGCCTCGCCCTCGCCCTATCGGTGGTATAAGGGCGGGCCATGAACTCCGCCCCCCGCGCCGGGAGGGCGACCTACGTCGGTTTGTTGACGGTCACGATGGCGACCGTCGCCTACGAGGTGCTCCTCGCCCGGATCTTCAGCGTCACCCTTTGGTACCACTTCGCCTTCATGGCCATCTCCGTGGCCATGTTCGGCATGACCGTCGGCGCCCTGGTCGTCTATCTCCGGCCTCGAGCCTTCCCGGAAACGCGCCTCGCTTCGCGTCTCGCCCTCTCGTCGTGGCTCTTCTCCATCGCGGCGATCGTAGCGCTGGCCCTCCACGTCCGGTGGCCGGAGCCCCTTGCGCTCACCTACGTGGCCGTCGCCGTCCCCTTCGCTATGAGCGGCATCGCCGTATGCCTCGCCCTCACCCGGTTCCCGGGACAGCTCTCGGCGCTCTATGCCGCGGATCTCGTCGGAGCGGCGATCGGGTGCGTCCTGGTCATCCCGCTCCTCGCCGTCACCGACGGCCTGACGGCGGCTCTCTTCGTGGCGGCGCTGGGCAGCCTGGGGGCGGCCCTCCTCGGCGTGGGGGGGTCACGCCGGATCGTCGGCGCAGCTCTCGCCACGGCCTTTGCGCTCGGATCCTTCGCCGTGTTCCATACGGTCCTGGTCCACCGCCAGAAGCCCTGGTTGCGCCTCGTCAAGGCGAAGGGGCGCCCGGCTTACCGTCCTCTCTACGAGAAGTGGAACTCCTTCTCTCGCGTGGCGGTCCAGGGTCCGGACAACCCAAAGGCGCCGATCGGCTGGGGGATGAGCAGCGCGTTGCCACCCGGCCGCCTCGTCCGTCAGGTCCACCTCATCATCGACGCCGATGCGGGAACGGTCCTTACCGCCTTCGACGGCGACGTCTCGAAGGTGGACTACCTGAAGTACGACATCACGAACGTCGTTCACCACCTCCGTCCGCGGTCGCGGGTGCTCGTTATCGGGACTGGGGGAGGCCGCGACATCCTCTCCTCCCTCGTCTTCGACCAGAAGTCGGTGACGGGGGTCGAGATCAACGAGAACGTCCTCGCCACCGTCAACGGTCGTTTCGGCGACTTCACGGGTCATCTCGACCGCAACCCGCGGGTGACCTTCGTCAACGACGAAGCGAGGAGCTGGGCGACGCGGACCCGCGACCGCTTCGACGTCATCCAGGTGTCGCTCATCGATACCTGGGCGGCGACGGCGGCCGGCGCCTTCGTCCTGTCGGAGAGCTCGCTCTACACGGTGGAGGCCTGGAGGACCTTCCTCGGGCGCCTCGAGCCACGGGGGGTCCTGACGTTCTCCCGATGGTACTTTCGTGAGCGGCCGGGGGAGGTCTACCGGCTGACGTCTCTGGCCAGCGCGGCGCTGCGGGCCAATGGGGTCGACGACCCGCGGGGGCACATCGCCATACTGCGCCGGTATGGCACGGAGGGCGATCCCAACGGGACCGGCCCGGACGGGATCGGCACGATCCTCGTGGGCCGCTCGGCGTTCACCGAGGCGGACCTGGACGACCTGGAGCGCCTGGCCCGGGAGATGCGTTTCGACGTCGTCCTGACTCCGCGCGTGGCTCTCGATCCGGTCTTCGAGCGACTGGCCACGGGGCGCGACCTCGAGGCGACCTCAGCCGCGTTGCCGATCAACGTGGCGCCACCGACAGACGACAGTCCCTTCTTCTTCCATATGCTCCGCCTCCGGGACGTCTTTAGGTCCGAGCGGCTGGCCCAGGGAGTGGTCAGCTTCAACATGCAGGCCGTTTCCACCCTCGGCAAGCTCCTGATCACCGTGCTCTGCCTGACGCTCTTGTGCGTGCTGGTGCCGCTCGTCCTGACGGCCGACCGGTCGGCCCTCCACGGCAGCGCTCCCTTCCTCGTCTATTTCGCCGCCATCGGTTTGGGCTTCATGCTCATCGAGATCTCCCAGATGCAGCGCCTCGTCGTCTTTCTGGGGCACCCGACCTACGGGCTTTCCGTCGTCCTGTTCACGCTCCTTCTCGCGAGCGGGCTGGGGAGCTGGTCCACCTCGCGCTTCTCCGCCTCGCGCCAGGCTGCCACCCTGGCACTCGCCGCGCTGTTGGTCGTCCTGACCACCTTCGGCTTCGCGACACGCGAGGTGGTCCAGGCGTTCGCCGGCGCCGCGACGCCGGTCCGCATACTGGTCGCCGTGGCCATGCTGTTCCCCCTCGGCCTCGTGATGGGCACCGCCTTCCCGCTGGGGATGCGCGCGGCCATCGCTCGCGCTCCGGCCCTTGCGCCGTGGCTGTGGGGGATCAACGGGGCCACGTCCGTGTGCGCTTCGGTCCTGGCGGTGGCCCTCGCTCTCACGGTGGGAATCTCGGCGTCCTATTGGACCGGTGTCGCCTGCTACGCCGCAGCCCTGGCCGCTCGCGGCTTCGTGCGGGAGAGTTGATCCGCTCCGACTCAGCGGGCCGCCCGCTTCCCGCGCGCCCACGCTTGGCGCCCTGCGCATCGACCGCCGCGCACTGGGGTTGGCTACGCCTTGCTGCCGAGATGCTCCATGATCGAGAGGCTGAGGACCTCGGCCAGGGCCTCGAAATAGGCCTCGCCGTCCTCGGCCGAAGCAGCGGTGGGATCACCGAAGTAGGCATCTTCGCCCCCGGCTTCGCCGAAAGTCTTGGCGCCCTTCTTCAGGGCCGGTGCGAGGCCATCGATCGGAGGTAGGCTGATCCGTTCGCGCTCCCGCACCCTGTCGGGCGCCGCGGCCATCACGAGGGAGGTCTCCCACGCTCCGGCGTGGTCGCCCAGGAGGAAGGAGTCGCCCATGAGTCCGGCCCAGCGCTTCCGAGTCAGATCGGCGAAGCAGACGCTCACACCGGCCTTGTTGGCTTCCTCGACGGCCTGCTTCACACACTCCATGTGGCGCGGCTCGAGGAGGACGTTGGCCAGGGCGACCGCCCGGCAGCGCTTCCCGGCGGCGACACAGACGTCGCGCAGCAGCGCGATGGCCGTCTCGCCCGGGATCGATATCGTTCCCGCGAAGTCCACCCCGAAGTCGGCCACCGTGAAGTAGACAGGGGGCAGGATCAGTGACGGGATGCTGTGTTCCTTGAGCTTCGCCGCCCCGCGCCGCGCCATCTCGGTGGCGATCAGGGTATCCGTCGAAATCGGGAGATGGGGTCCATGGGCCTCGATGGCACCCACGGGGAGGATGGCGACCGGGCGTTCCTTGAGGGCCTCGTCCACCTCGGTCCAGGTCATCTCGGAGGTCACGATGTTCTCGGCCATGGCCATTGAAGGAAGGGCTTCCTTCGCTCCTTTCTCACAAGCGTCTTGTCTTCGGGGGCGCTGGTCTGAGGTCTTTCTCGCGTCGGTCTCGCGTTACCTCACGTCCGGAGCCCGGAGGCTCCGAGACGGTGCCGGTCGATCTTGCCCCGGTCATTCTCCGGAAGCGACGAGGCGAACTCCATGGCCCGCGGGCAATTGAACGGCGCCAGGCGGCTTTTCACGAACACTGCATCCAGCGGGCCGGCGCCTCGCTGCCGGCGCCCTCCCGAAGCACCACGAAGGCCTTGGGCTTGACCAGTCCGTCGGGGTCTTTATACCCGATCACGGCGCATTCCGCCACAAGGGGGTCCTGGACTCATCGTCGCTTTGGCTTCGGGACGTCTTCGATGTGCCGATAGGCGCTGCCGTGGTAGAGCAGGGGCCGTCCCGGCGTGACGGAAAACCCGAGGATCGCACCCAGGTAGATCGTGTGGTCGCCGCCGGGATAGGCCGCCGCCACGCGACACTCCACGTGGGCGAGGGCGCCCGGGATGAGGGCGACGCCGCTGCTCCCTCTCACGAGACCCCCGCCGTTGAACTTCTCCGGTCCTGCCGTAGCGAAGCGACGCGACCATTCCTCCTGACTTTCTTCGAGAAAGCTCACGCCGAAAATGCCAGAGGACTCGAAGCCGGCGCGGGTCTCGGAGCGGTTGTCGATGCAGACGAGGATCAGGGGAGGATCCAGGCTCACCGAAGAGAACGCGTTGACCGTGAGTCCGAGATCACGCCCGTCCACATCGCGGGTCGTGACGACGGTGACACCCGTGGCGAACTGGGCCATCACCCGACGGAAGTGCGCGGGATCGGTCGGCATTCCCCCGGAATTCTAGGCGATTCCACTGCTGCGGACGGAGCGGAGCCCGCGTGGACACCGAGAACGGCTATTCGTCCTGGTCATCGTCGCGGCGCAGGTCCGCCTCGATCTCCTGGTCCGCGAGACGGCGGCGAAGGGCGTCGAAGGCGGTACGGTCGGGTGGCCGGCCGTCGCGGTAGACCTCCAGGACTTCTTCGAGGCGGTCCACGCGCCGGGCGAGCTGGCCGATCGTCTCGATCGGAAGAAACGCCCTTCCCTCGGCGGCTTCCTCGAAGGACTCGGCTCCTCCGAAGCTCCCCAGGAGGTCGAGCAGGCGAGCGCTCAGGGTGTCCGCCGCGTCGACCAGCTCTCCCTGCAGAAGGCTGTCGCGGACCAGGCCCATGGCGTCCTCGATGTCCTCGTCGCTCCAGTCGACTCGGAAGCGGTCCCTCGCCTCGGGAGAAAGGACGAGCCCCTCGGGGCCCTCCTCGGCCTCGGCCGCGATCTCAGCGCACAGATCGACGATGCGTCCCATAGGACCTCACCATGGCGAATCGGCTTCCGGGCGTGCCGGTGCGACCGAAGGAATCTCGTTCATCTGCGGTCCTTCAGGATCTCGCGGGCGATGACCAGCTTCTGGATTTCGCTGGTTCCCTCGTAGATCCGGAGTGCCCGGACTTCCCGGTACAGCCGCTCCACCGTCGAACCCCGCATCACTCCTTGTCCCCCGTGGATCTGCACCGCGCGATCCACGACCCGCTGCGCCATCTCGGTGGCGAAGAGCTTGGCCGAGGCGCCCTCACGGGCGATGGCGACGCGCGATACGTCCTTCAGCCATGCGGCTTGGTGGACCAGGAGGCGAGCGGCCTCGATCTCCACGTGCATCTCCGCGAGGGCCATCTTCGTCGCCTGGAGCTCGGCGAGGGCTTGCCCGAACTGGCGACGGGCCAGGGACCAGCTGACGGCCTCGTCCAGGGCGCGGCTCGCGAGGCCGCACGCCGCCGCGCCGACGCTGGGCCGGAAGTACTCGAGAGTCGACAGGGCGACGTCGTACCCCGAGCCCTCTTCGCCCAGGAGCACGGCCGGTGTCCCGTCGAAGCGGATCTCGCCCAACGGATGGGGGGCCATCGCCTCCAGGGGCTTGATGGCGAGACCGGGAGCCTCCGCGTCCACCAGGAACATCGAGAGCCCGCGACGTCTCTCGGCCTCGGAACTGCGGGCGAGGATCGTGTAGACGCCCGCGATCCCGGCATTGGAAATGAAGGTCTTCACACCTTCCAGGCGCCACAGTGCGCCGTCGCGCACGGCCCGGGTCCGTACCGCCTGGAGGTCCGATCCCGCTTCCGGCTCCGTGAGGGCGAAGCTGGAGAGGATCTCGCCGCGAACGACGGCCGGGAGCCATCGATTCTTCTGCACATCGGTCCCGGCCAGGGTGATCGGGAAGGCGCCGAGTCCCTGCATCGCAAAGGTGGCGTCGGCGAGGCCGGAGAAGTAGGCAAGACCCTCCCGGGCTGCGGCGAGGGAGCGCAGGTCCATGGAGCCATGCGGCGGAGAGACGGCGGCGCCGAGCAGGCCCTGGTCGGCCATCAGGAGGGCGAGGGCTCGAGCCTCCGCCGCCGGGTTCTCTTCCTCGTGGGCACGGGGGCGCAGGTGCTTGTCGCCGAAGACGCGCACCTTCCGGGCGATCTGCTCGTGACGTTCTTCCAGGAAAGGATCCTTCATGAGCCCTCTTCTTCCCTCACGCCCCCCGGTGAGTCTCGACGGACTATAATCCGGATCGGAGGCTCCGGTGATCGAACCAGGCGCTCTCGCCCCCGACTTTGCGGTGCAGGACCAGACGGGCAAGATCGTCCGCCTCTCGGACTTCAAGGGCCGGCCCGTGGTCCTCTGGTTCTACCCCAAGGCCGATACGCCCGGTTGCACGGCGGAGGGGTGCGGGTTCCGCGATCGGTTCCGGGAGTACGGCACCAAGGGCGTCCAGATCGTCGGGATCAGCTTCGACACGGTCCCAGACAACGCGGCCTTCGCGAAGAAGTTCGACTTCAACTTCCCGCTTCTCAGCGATACGGAGCGGGTCGTGGGCCTGGCCTACGGTGCGGCCGACGACGCGAAAGCTCAACACGCAAAGCGGATCAGCTACCTCATCGGCGCCGACGGGAGGGTGAAGAAGGCCTACCCGAAGGTGAACGCGGCGGCCCATCCCGAGGAAATCTTCGCCGACATCTGAGGACACCCTGCGTGTGTCAAGGGATGTCAAACCCTTTCCCTAGAGCGAGTTGCGTTTTCGGTACCCCTGGCAGGAGCCTTGCTCTCCAGAGGTTTGTCGAGAGGCCCCCCGAGGGGGCGCGGGCCTCGACAGATAGAGGAGAGGGAAGATGAGGAAGAAGGGCTTCGTTTTCGGTGGCCGGCTCCTGGCCGGGCTGGCGGCCGGTGTCTTTCTGAGCGCCGCGCTCCCCGCCGTCGCCGACGATGGCGCGATTCAGGGGCGCGTCGAGTCGCGCCTCGGGAAAGCCAGGCTCTCGAGCCGCTCCGACGTCCAGGTCGCCGTCCGGGAAGGCGCCGTCACCTTGAGCGGAGCCGTCACGACGGTGGCGGACCGGCGGGCGGCCGAGAAGGCGGCGCGGAAGGAGACCAAAGTCGTGAACAACCTTCTGAAGGTCCTCCCGGAGGAACGCCCCGACGCCGACATCCGGAAGGACATACGGAGCGCCATCCTCCGCTATCCCCATTACACCGTGTTCGACAGCGTCGAGTTCGCCGTCGACGACGGCGTCGTGCTCCTGCGAGGCTCGGTCCGACAGCCGTGGCGACGGTCCGACATCGACGAGCAGATCGCCGGCATCCCGGGTATCCGCGAGGTCCGGAACGAGATCGCCGTCCAGAGTCTGTCGTTCTTCGACGACAGCCTCCGGCGTCAGATCTACAGGAGGATCTACGGCAGCGTCGATGCGGTGATGGGGACCTTTGCCAGCGTCGCAAATCCGCCCGTGCGCATCGTCGTGGACAAGGGCAAGGTGACCCTGACCGGTTACGTCTCGAGCCCGGTGCAGCAGTCG
>Ga0210377_10004141_pt1 | contig 12257 bp, 9 predicted proteins | sample PLM4_65_b1redo_FD_155480 | JGI IMG/M metagenome (GOLD analysis project Ga0210377, IMG submission 155480) | Groundwater sediment microbial communities from an aquifer in East River, Colorado, USA - PLM4_65_b1 redo | ecosystem: Environmental > Terrestrial > Soil > Riparian zone | place: USA: East... | reverse complement strand
CCGATGCCTTTGACCGCACGTGGTTCATAGGCTGGCATGGACTGTCCCTTGACGGTTGGCACGCGGCTCACACCGAACGCTTTTGCCGTGGCTTCCACGCCCTGTCCGAGAATGCGGCCGAGTGGTGTTCCCTTGCGGATTTCATCAAAGGTCTTGAAGGCACCTTCCGCATCGCCAAACGGGAGCAGCCCACCTTCCATGGCGATCGCGACCGCGTTTCCGGCCTCGATGGTATCTATGCCAATGTCGTTGCATTCGCGGGTCATCTTGGCAATGAAGTCCAAATCCTCAATTCCACAGTTTGCGCCCATTGACCAGGTTGTTTCATATTCAATGCAGGAAACAATTGCTTCCCCGGACTCATTTGGATAGATGTTAGAGCACTTAATGATACATCCCGGATGGCAGCCATGCCCCATTGTTCCTTCGCCGCCACGCTTCTCGCAGACTTCAGCCATTGCCTCGCCAGAGATCTTTGCCGCCCCTTCGAACTGACCAGCGCTGAAGTTACGAGTGGGGAGACCACCCGCCTCATTCAGGAGATTGACCAACACAGCTGTACCAAAGGAATTCAACGCCCCGCCCTTTTTGGTGAGACCGTGCTCCATGATGGACTCTGTGAGCTTTTTTCGCCCTTGCTTGAAAAGCTCCATATCAGTGATCCCAACTCCGGGTCCGCCTGCATCGACGATGACCACGGCTTTCACGCCACGGGCGCCCATCACTGCACCCAAACCACCTCGGCCCGCGTAGCGACCGGGTTTATTCTCAGGGTCATTGACCGAGATACCTGCGTTGGAGAGTTTCATTTCCCCAGCCTGTCCGATGCCGATAACAGCTGTCTTGGGGTATTTCTCCCAAAGCAGTTCATCCACCTCGTACATGCCTTTGCCCACCAGGGTTGCAGCATCCTCGAATACCACCCCATCCTTGCTGACAACCAAGGTGTACCATTTCCCCTTTGCCGGAGTGCCTTCCAGGATAATCGCTGCCAAACCGAGCTTGGCAATCATCTGTCCACTTAAGCCACCGGCGTTTGATTCCTTGATGCCGCCCGTCAGTGGACTCTTTCCGCCAAATGAGGTGCGTCCGCTGCTTGGAGCCGCGGGACTCCCGGTCACCCATCCGGGCGCGATGATCAGCTTGTTGCTGGGTCCCAGGGGATGACAAAGAGGGTCGACTTCATCGCAGGTGATCGCTGAGGTCAAACCACGACCCGCCCAGCGTGACCATCGCTCGGGCACGTCTTCGTACGATGCCTTCAACGTGGCCATATCAATTCGTAGAATCTTTTTTGCCATTGCATGTACTCCTTTTTTTGTTAGAACAAAGCCTGATTTTCTTTTGCGTAAACTGTTTGAACAGTTACAGTTTCTTTTTCCTTCGATTGCGGAGAATAAGGCTGATTCGCTTGCTATTTCATGGCTACAACATGCTTACCGATACGAATGATGCATGGCGCCATGTTCCTTTAGTGTTTCCCTAAGTCCATCAGACATGGGAAGACCATCACGATATTGATATGGATATAAACGGTCAACAGAGAATATCCCTATGTGGTCACCATCTTTGAGTAACTCGTTGGCTCTCGTACTGATGCCGGGAACCTCACACAGTACGGCATTAATAAACAGATAACCGCGCTCGTTTTCTGGAATGCCCAGGTGCTCCAGCAGTTCCGCTTTGCCCGAGTTGGGCTCGAGCTCGACATTGACCTGTGCGACATGAACTCCCCCACCAAAGCGTGCCAACGAACCATAAAGACTTACGTTTACATTAATCATAGATTGTTCGATTTTTCACGTGTCGACAGTATAGTTGTAAGTATTTCACTATGGTCTATCACAAAGCACAGTCTTTTCATCTCCTTGCAAGCAAATACCTGTACTTTCGACCAGATGCATTGGACCTCTCTTGCATAAGTCGGCAAAATCTTTGCTCAAGGCGGCGTCCCCTCCACCGGGGACTGCGGCGGGAGTACTTTTGCAAGAGGTCTATAAAAAACTGAACCAGCACTTTCATGCCGGTTCAGTTTTCCAGGTCAATTGCAGGAAAAGAAAGTTAGTGAACTTCGGTAACTGTCAAATATGCCACCGTTTGATTCAATAGTTGATAAACTACCTCACCAAATGTAGTGGGACCCGTAATCTTTCCCGTCCGCTTCCCTTCCAGTTCCGAATACAAATAGTTTAGTACGCAGTTACAGGAAAATGTAGGATGTTTGCCCAAATGCGATGGAAGCATTGCTGTGAATTGTTGAACGTAATCATGCAAAGGTTTTGCATGTTTATAGGATACGCCCGCAAAGACAGGTGCATAAAACCGAACTTCGCGTTTTATTGGATCAACACTCTGAAAACTTACGTTCACCCTGGCTCCAAAGTAATCAGCCACCAGCGGAAGTCTCATGTCCATATTCTGCTGAGCGATATAGTCAGCGAAGTTTGCCTTTACGCCATTGATATACGCATCTGATGAGCTAAAACCATCCTGGAGGAATGTGATCGTGTCTCCATCGCCTTGCTCAAAAATGTTCACAAAGTTAATTTCAGCAACATGCCTGGGAGATAACGCCGCATGCATGACGACCGCAGCGTCTTCCAACATGGTTTGGGTCGGACCATAAAACACCTTGGGTGTTATCTTTTCCAGATCATCCAGGTGGACACCGGCGATCCAACCGATCAGAGGGCTATGCCCAAAATCCTTGTATTGAGGTGCATGGAGTGCAAATTCCAGGTGAGTTTTTGACGAGCCTGGCATGATGATGACACTAAAACCATTTTGGGCTGCATCAGCGTACACGCTCCCAAGTGTCCCCGCATCATATACTTTAATGGATATGTCGGAAACAGCATCTGGCAGTTCCGTGACATAGATCTTGTGCCGCGTGGTCAACCCGCCCTCTTCTGTCATAAAGTACGGAATGGAACCGCCAATCCAATTCCCAGCCGGTAGTAATTTCAGAAGATTTTCATCTCCCGCCAGCAGTAATTTTTCACCGCGCGTAATCTTGGATTTGACTTCGATAACATCATACAAATACCCACTTAATGTATTTCTTCCAAAGATTTTTATCATGTCACGCTCTACGGAAACAAGATCTGCATTTCTGGCAAAAATATCATGGAGTTCCTGGGCACATTTCTGAACGATCTCCGGCGAAGAATTCCTTCTTACCTGAAGTGATAGATATCCCAGAAGGAGGTTCGTGGCTAAGAATTCAAATTGGTGTCTTTCCTTGCCAGATACTACGTTTTTCCAAGCGGGGTGTGAAACAGGCGGTACATCCATAATAGGGCTCCTTTGGAATGTATTCTTAATCGAAGGTGGTAAATAAAGCAGCCTGTAATAACTTCAAAAACTTGCAGTCGTTGCATTCTGCGGGCAGTATCATAACTTTTATCATCTTGATCATCCCCTGTCAAATGACATAATACACAATAATAGGGTGAAATTCGACTACTTTTGTCCATTATGCCGTAATGTAAATTATACAGAATTCTTAATACCTGCATCAGACTCTACCGTGTTCATGATGGTATCTGCCCCATACCGCACAGCCAGATACCATCATCAATTCCACAAAAGTACGACAAACCTACGCGGCAACGGCTTTTTTCTCAGGAGCAAAAACGCCAACAAGCCAAAGAGAGACCCAGGCCAGGATTTCGCCACAGAACAACGGGATCAGAGTGGCAAGAGTGACAATCACAGGGGAGGCTGTGGGTAACATTGCGCTTATACCAAACCAGCAGGCGGCACCACAGAAGCCTGCCGGCACAGCAGCCCACAAGTTATTAAAGCCACTCAGAGCCGTAATGGGCCAGGCCACAATGAACACAAAAACTCCCAACACAATGAAGTTGGGGTCCGGAACCTTCAAGGCTGCATAGAGCCAGATGAACAAGCCGCTCAGAATAGCTCCAGTGGAAAGTTGAATCAGGCCGTTGCGCATGCCAGTGAGGTTGGCGCCAAGGTAGAAGAATGCGGCCCAGCCAACGAAGGTTGGCCAAAGAACGAACGGGATGGAACCGATGGTTGCGACCTTCAGAACAACAACCGTCCAAATGCCCGCGAGGATGGCAATACTGGTTGCAAGTACAAGTGTCTTTTTCACAGCTACGCTCCTTATCTTGATGCAATGAGTTCAGAGAGAGTCAGTATCAGGCTCACAGCCCAGCCATACTGGATGGTTCAAACTGTGCAAGCCTTGTGCCAATAGTGGCATTCCATATAGTGATTTTCGAGAAAAGGTTTGGGGTTAAATTATTTCTTGCATGCACCTCCAGCCTCTGAAAGAGATAAACTGCAAAGCACGCTACCTACACGATTAAAGAACATTCCGCCCTGAGGAGACAACGATGTCGCCATAATGCTGAGCGATAGTAATGTCATAAGCGATCGAATGATTGGGAGTTGCATGAGTTTCCACTCAAGCACAACGTCAACCTGCGTGACATGGTTTCTCCCACCAAAATGTACCAATGAATCACACAAGCTTGCATTCACGTTTACCATCAATTGTGCGCTTTTTCACATGAAAGGCAGTATAGTTGTAAACATTCCCCCATGGCCTACCGCAAAGCACAGTCTTTACTTTTTATTCGAGGCAAATATCTGTACTTTCGGCTAGTTCAGATGAAGCCGAGTTTGCATATCAATAAGCAGCGGTAACACTTGATAGCTATGTTTAGCGACAGCTCGATAAATTACATTGCTAAAAGTAACTGACCTGTGATCTCTTTTCCATCCATTTTCCACTAGCAGCTTGTCGGAGAACCTTACCGACGGACATTTTTTACCGCGAAGCCTGCTACACTTGCACCGCACGCACACCTGTCCCGGGCGCAGGTGCCGGGGAATGCAGGTGAGAACGCTAAGAAAATCTTTAAAACTTCACGCTCTTTGCGTTCTTGGCGGTTCAAACTGGTTTTTTTCTCGTGATACACTGCTCTCCGACAGCCTGCTAGTCTTGAATTTCCAAGATCGTGGCCAAGCCCTCTCCATAAATTATTTTTTGGAATGTGTGGGCATTGCCACCAAACCTTCCTGTAGCGCGAGCGAAACCGCCTCTGCCCGATTCGATACATTCAACTTGGCAAGGATCCTGCTGACGTGGAACTTGGCCGTGGAGAGACTAATCACCAACTCTTGTGCAATCTCAGCATTGCTCAAACCACCCATAATACAGACAAGCACCTCCCTCTCGCGCGCCGAGAGATCATATTTTGAAAGATTTGGGGAGGCAAATTGTCGACCTCGAAGCAAATCCTGGATCTCAGGTGAAATCGTAGGTTTGCCATTGCTTGCATCGCGGATGGCGCGCGCCAGCTCGGAAGCCGAAATGCTTTTCAAAAGAAAACTGATCGCCCCGGCATCCAGCATTTTCTGGATCATTTCAGATTCGTAAAAGCTGGTCAAGCCTATAACCTGGGTCTTCGGGAAATTGTCGCGGATCTCCTTCGTAGCACGGACGCCGTCCACAACAGGCATCACCATATCCATCAAAACGACATCAGCTTTCTCACGGCCACATAAATGAATCGCTTCCTCCCCATTAGCAGCCTCTCCCACCAGCTTGAGATCTTCGAATGCTAATAAAAAGAGACGCAGACCACTGCGCACCATAACATGGTCGTCCGCGATAATGACACGTATTTGTCCTTTTTTCATGTTTCGCTCCACATGTTAACCTTCGAGTCGGGGCCAGTGAAGTGAAATCTCTGTGCCCGCGCCCGGTTTGCTCTTTATCGATAATGCTGTGTGTGAATTGGATGCACGTTCACGCATAATCCCCAACCCCAGGTGCTCTCCAATCACGGACCTGGGATCAAAACCACGACCGTTATCTCGAACCGACATAGAGACCGACTGGGAAAAGATCGTCTGCAGAGAGCTCGTTTTCCTTCGTTTGTTCGTGGCTAAAGGCGGGATGGATTTAATCTCAATCTCCACCCGATCAGCACCGGAGTGTTTGGCCGCATTATTCAACGCTTCCTGGGCAATGCGATAAAAAGCCAGCTTGACATCCGTTGGTAAAATCGCTTCGCCATGTATGTAAACATTAACATCCGCTCGGATGCGCCCGGAAATACCGGCGCCCAATTGCTTGAGCAAATCTTCAAGCCCAACTTCACCCAAACCAATCGGACGCAATTCGAGTAACAGGGTACGCATTTCGGCAAGTGCGCCGCGGGCTAATTTTCGTAAATCGTCCAGCCCATGTTGCGCCTCCACTGGATTAATCGTCCAAATGGTGGGTAAAACCTCGGCAATCAGGCTGGCAGAAAAGATCGTTTGCGTGACCGAATCATGCAGTTCGCGGGCGATGCGATTCCGTTCTGCGGCAATGGCATCCTCCTGTGCCCGTTCCCGCAGGCGGGCATTTTCCATCGCCAGCGCAGTCTGGTCACAGAATGATACTGCCAGGTCGATGTCATCCTGGTCAAATTGACGCGGGTTGGCATAATAAAGATTGAGGGTGCCGACCACCTCCTGCTTGACGATGAGGGGCACAGACAACTCTGACCGAAAGTATTTGGACATCGTCTGCAGAAGGTTTAACGTGGTCGGGCTGAGGGGCTGAGTTAATACATCCATGGCGTTCGCAACATCGGTGATGGCAACCGGGGTACCCTGAAACACCGCCTGACCGGTCGCGCCCTGTCCAAGTGGGATCGTGGAATGTGCAAGATACTTATCGCTTAATCCATGTGAGGATTGAATATTAAGTAAGTTAGTTTCAGGCTGCAGGCGATAAATTGCAACAGCATCTGCCTCCAGCAAACGGCCGGCGTAGAGGGTGATGTAATCCAAAATCGCATCCAGCGGCTTGTCAGAATTCAAGACCGAGAGAATTCCGCGCAGCCCCTCGGCTACATCTCTTCGGTGTTCCCGTTCCTGGGTTTGCTCGTAAGTATTTTCAGGCATCGTTGAAGAATTCTCCATTTCCTGCAAATTCTCCTAGATTGTACTCTGCAACCAGAAATCAGATACTCTGAAAACCAGTAAGCCAGTCCTAAAGACTTATTCATCATCGATTGGCACAGGATGGTCTTCAAACGATCCATCTCCCTAAAAAGCCTGTGACACGATCATTTATTGATCCTGAATGATGAGTTGGAAAGGATCAGATACAGAGAACCCGGTGTAGGCGACTAGATTGAAAAAAGCTGAGTTATCCGCAAACCATTTTTCGGAGCTCCGCTTTTTGGACTTTCCCCATCGCGTTGCGTGGCAGGTCATCTCTGAAGGCAATAGATTTGGGAGATTTGTACGCAGCGAGACGTTCACGACAAAAGCGGATCAATTCTTCGCCGGTCACTGATTCACCTTTATGGAGCACCACCACCGCTGTGACCTTCTCTCCCCACTCTGCATCCGGACAGCCGATCACCGCACAAGCGTTCACCGCAGGATGTTCCATCAACACGCGTTCCACTTCGGGCGGGTAGATATTGAGTCCGCCGCTGATGATCAAGTCCTTGGAGCGGCCGCACAGGGTCAGGAGTCCATCCGCTTCGAGGTAGCCCAGATCTCCGGTCTTGAACCAACCGTCGGCTGAGAAAGAAGCGGAGGTTTTGTCCGGTTGCCGCCAGTAGCCTTTGAATATGTTTGGTCCACGCAGTTGCACATCCCCGATTTCCCCAGTGGCAAGAACGTCTCCCGTTTCTGAATGTACGATGCGAACATCCACACCGGGCAGCGGCATCCCGACCGATCCCATGCGTCGCTCGCCGCGCAGAGGATTGGAACAGTTCATGCCGGTCTCGGTCATGCCATAGCGTTCGAGCAAGGTATAGCCAAACGTTTTTTGAAAACCGGTGAAGACTTCATCAGGCAAACGGTCTGACCCGGAGGTGATGAGACGGACGCGCGACAAGTCAAATCGATGCGCGTTGGGCACATCGAGCAGCCGTTTGTGGATCGTGGGAACCGCCATGAAAACGGTGCATTCCCCGCTGGAAAGCAATTCAAGAGTCTTCTGCGCATTGAACTCACGCATGAGCAGTGTTGTCGCGCCCGCATGTAGAGCCCCATGCAAGGCGACAAATAATCCATGCACGTGGAAGATGGGAAGGACGTGAAGGAGAATATCATCCGCCTGCCAGCCCCAGGCTTCATGCAACGCTTCGAGATTGGAGATCAAATTTCCATGTGTGAGCTCTGCGCCTTTGGGGCGTCCCGTTGTGCCGGAGGTGTAGATGATGACGGCGGTGTCTTGGGAATCATCGGTGGTTGAGTAGTCCTGAGCGTTCGTTGCAAAGGGCGTATCGAAACCACCAAGTAATTGGTAACTTGTAATTAAAGATTGAAACTCTTCTGGTTGAGACGGTTTAAGAAAAATACATTCCTGCAAATCAGGCAATTGTGGAAGGATGGTTTCGATTTTTTCTTTTGATGTTTCGAGCGCAAAGAAAAGTTTTGCACCGGAGTCTTCGAGGAAGTATTTCAGTTCATCGGGCGGATACGCCAGATTGAGTGGCAAAGAAATTGCACCTGATCGTATCGTTGCAAGATGCAAAAGAATAAATTCCAGGCATTTGGAAAGTTGGATCGCAACGCGGTCACCGGGCTGTAATCCCAGGCTTTGTAAATAACCTGCTGTGCGATTGACCAGCTCATCCAGTTCGGCATAGGTGATGCGTTGAAATGGAGGATCAATAAATTCAAGTGCGACCTTGTCAGGGAATCGGTGAACGTTATCGGTAAAAGTGCTAAGGAATGACATGTTTTCTCAAACTCCATCAGATATCAATAATTCAGAAACTCACTCACCAATCGACAGATGCGGAGCCACGTCTGACAGCGCTATGTCAGAGATTCGTTCTCTGACCACATCTGCCTGCTGAAGCTTCTTCGCTTCAAACGTCGTGGCGACTGCGACGCAGCGCATCTCCGCGGCTTTTGCGGCTTGCACGCCGTTCACCGCGTCCTCCACGACGACACAATCCGCTGCCTGCACGCCCAGCTTCTTCGCCGCGAAAAGAAATATATCGGGAGCAGGCTTCTTCTTTTTGACATCTTCGCCCCAAATGACGGCATCCCAAAATTCCACGGGCAGCCCAATCTTCTCCAAATTCGCAGTGACTTTGATCTTATCTGCGCTTGACACTACCGCGATGAGCAAGCCTGCCACGCGGCATTCGCGGACGAGTTCAACCGTTCCGGGAAACGCCTCCAGTTGCGTTGGAACGAGATCGAGATAGATCTCATATGTTCTATGCTTCCCTTCCGACGGGTCAAGTGGAAAGTTGTATTTCTCTGCCACACCGCCGATGTACCGCTCTTCACCCATCCCAACAAATGGGAAAAAATCCTCCGGCTGCACGACCAAGCCCTTCTCCTTGAACATGGCGATGGCGGCTGCATTGATGAGCGGCTCGGAATCCACCAGGACGCCATCCATATCGAAGATCACGGCACGAATCATTTAACCCTTATCCGTGTTGAATATTGACTTCATCACAAACAAAAGAAGAGATGAACCCTGAAAGTGCATCGGCTCCGGAGGTGGCACCTACTGCAAGGATATTGTTCATCGCGTAGGTCGGATTGCCAACACCTGCACTTGCGTACGGTGCAAGTGTCCGACCTACCGACACCAGCGTCTCAAAAAATTCATGCCCTGCATCCCCTTTGCCCGCGGACTTCAACCACGCTGCCGAAAGGGATGTGGTCAACGGTGCGGCTGCACTGGCAACTTCCCGGGCAAGAAGCCGCGCGATCTCCAGCGGGTGCATGATCCATGCGGCGTAAATTGCACCCATGATGAAGTCATCGCCTGCCGGAGTAAGACCGATGCCCAGCCCTGCGAGTTGTTTGGCTGCGGCGAGGGAGGATGGAAGGTCTGCGGTTGCGAGAGAAAAGCTTAGAGAATTGGAGAATTGGGAGATTGGTAATTGTATTATTTGATCGAGAATCTCTTCTCGTTTGGCGTGTAAGCTTTCCCAATCGGGCCGGGGGGACCAAAGTTCTGCACCCACTGTATTGATGGTCAGACTTCCGAGATATACACCATTGTCCTGAACTGTGACGGGAGAATCGACATTGAGATGCTCTGCGAATGATATGTCATCTCCCACAACGAGGTTGAATGGTCCCTTGCCGATGTGCTGCGTGACAATAGCCAATACTTCCCTGTGTTCGTTTATTAGATTGCAGGCATGGTCGAAGACATGCAAAATTCGCGCATGACTCGAATTCGCCAGCCAGTCATTTACCTCACGAGTAAGAGAAAGCACATTAAGGAATTTCATTACTTCTACGTGTATACTCTTGAATATGGTTTATTATACAGACTTTATCAGATTGGATGTACCTGAATAGAACTGCACAAGCCTGAGGAGACTCATGAAAGCTGTTGTTTATCGCCAATATGGTTCGCCAGATGTTCTCAAATATGAAGAGGTAGAAAAACCTGTTCCCACGGATGATGAGATCCTGGTCAAGGTCCATGCGGTGTCTGTCAATCGATCTGACTGGGAGGGAGTAGTAGGAAAGCCACTGTATGCCCGCATAGGCGGACTGTTCAAACCCAAAGACAGGATACTCGGATCTGATATAGCGGGAACAGTGGAAGCGGTTGGTAAAGACGTCAGACAGTTTAAGCCTGGGGATGAGGTGTTTGGGCTCCTGTTAAATTATGGAGGCGGCTTTGCAGAATATGCCTGTACATCTGGAAAGGCGTTTACACGGAAACCCGCCGGTCTGACATTCGAGCAAGCCGCAGCCATCCCGCAAGCCGCATTTATCGCCCTGCAGGGGATTCGCGAGAAAGGACAGGTGCAACCGGGGCAAAAAGTTTTGATCAATGGTGCAGGCGGCGGGACAGGTGCATTTGCCATTCAACTTGCCAAAATGGCTGGGGCTAAAGTGACCGCTGTGGATAACACAGAGAAACTGGACTTTATGCGTTCGCTGGGCGCAGACCACGTCATTGATTACACTAAAAAAGATTTCACCAAAAATGGACAGCAGTATGACCTGATCCTTGATGTCATAGCAACTCGTTCAATTTTTGCCTATCAGCGGGCATTGAAGCCAAATGGACGTTATTTCATGGCTGGAGGTTCGGTAGCTACCATGTTCCAGAGTTTGCTTCTGGGACCACTGATAAGACGGATCACAAGCAGGAACATTAACCTTCTGCTGGTTCAAACAGAGTCAATGGATTTGGTTTATATAAATAAGCTCATCGAGTCTGGCAAAGTCAAACTCGCCATCGATAAACGTTACCCGTTAAGGGAAACCGCTACAGCGGTTCGCTATCTTGGAGAGGGGCACGCAAAAGGGAAAGTCGTCATCACTGTATAAACTTCGTCCTGAGCGGAGTGACGAGAGCATCCCTCGACAAGGCTCAGGACTAGCCCGAGGAGCGAAGTCGGAGGACATTGCGCACAAGATATTTGTTTTGCGTAAAGCGAACAACAAAACCCAATCAGGATAAGTAATTATGAAAGCAATCATATGGACAAAATATGGCTCAGCAGACAGTCTTCAACTCCGCGAGATAGCAAAGCCAAGCCCTAAAGATAACGAAGTCCTGATCAAAGTACATGCGGCAACCGCATCACAAGCAGACACTGAACTCCGCAGGCTCAAACTGCCTCTCTTGTTTGCTATTCCCTTGCGGTTCTATCTGGGTTTCATAAGACCCACCAGAATCACAATACTTGGGACGGAGTTTGCCGGGGAGATTGAATCCACAGGCAAAGATGTAACCCTTTATAAGCCAGGCGACCAGGTTTTTGGATATACCGGTCTTGGCATGGGAACGTATGCTGAGTATATGTGTCTGGCTGAAAAACCTTCAGCGCTGGCGAGTGTGATGGGAAAAAAGCCGCTCAATCTGACCTACGAAGAGGCTGCTGCCGTTCCGTTTGGCGGACTCGAAGCCCTGCATTCTCTTCGACAACCAAATATCCAGCGTGGACAAAAAGTTTTGATCGTTGGCGCAGGCGGCAGTATCGGCTCGTATTCCGTACAGCTTGCCAAACTATACGGAGCGGAAGTGACTGGCATAGATCACACGGAGAAGTTGGACATGCTGCGCTTAATCGGCGCAGATCACGTTATTGATTACACCAAAGAAGATTTCACCAAAAGCGGAAAGAAGTATGATGTCATCATGGATACTTTCGCCAAAAGCCCGTTTTGGGGTAGTATAAGTTCGCTCAACGAAAATGGGACTTATCTCAACGCCAACCCTCGATTGTTCGATAGAATTTGGATGGCAGTGGCTTTGAAGAATA
>Ga0210377_10004140_pt1 | contig 12257 bp, 19 predicted proteins | sample PLM4_65_b1redo_FD_155480 | JGI IMG/M metagenome (GOLD analysis project Ga0210377, IMG submission 155480) | Groundwater sediment microbial communities from an aquifer in East River, Colorado, USA - PLM4_65_b1 redo | ecosystem: Environmental > Terrestrial > Soil > Riparian zone | place: USA: East... | reverse complement strand
ATAACTACTCCCCTCCCCCGCCTGGCTTGCCTGCTGGTGCGCGTGTATGGGCATATCTTCGTGACAGTGGCGGACCATCCCAGGAGCAAAGCGTACACCAACAGGAAAAAGAAATCCTTGACTATTGCAAAAGATATCATCTTGCCCTGGTAAATATCTTTCGAGATGTGGCGCGCTCTGGGGGTAGTGTTCAGGGCCGTGATGAATTTATGGCAATGATTGAACAGAGCGAGGATGAAACGATCCGCCCTCAGGCAATCTTGATTTGGAATTTTGCCCGCTTTGCCCGTGACTATAACGACTCTGTTTTTTATAAAGCAACCCTACACAGGCGCGGGGTTATCGTTCACTCCATCACCGATCAAATACCTGCAGATGATTTTGCAGGGCGCATTGTGGAAACTATAATCAATTTGGCGAATGAGGAAAAGCGTCGCCAAACATCACGCGATGTCAAGCGCGGGCTTAAGTCTCTTGTCAGTAAAGGCTTTGCGCCTGGCGTGCCTCCTCGTGGATATGTGGCCGTCAAAGTGACCATCGGGGAAAGGCGCGATGGTATGCCGCGCATTGTCAGCAAGTGGGAACCCGATCCGGTCCTGAGTGAATATGTAAAAATAGCCTGGCAGCTACGCGCGGCGGGAAAGTCCTATCAAGAGATCACCAAAGCGACAAACGGAAAACTGTACACAGGTCCTAATTCATGGCATACCTTTTTTAAGAATAAATCCTATCTGGGATATGGTAGAAGCGGCGATCTTGAAATACCAGACCATCACGAACCCTTGATAAATTTTGAATTATGGGAAGCCGTGCAAAGGCAGAGAGAATCTCATCCGCTTTATGGGAAAAAAGGATCTTTGAATCATCCGCGGCGTGTTGGCAATCCAAGGATACTTTCAGGGTTTACTTACTGTCTCGAATGTGGCAGTATGATGACCCATAGCACAGGCAACAAAAAACACCCTTGGAACCATTACATTTGCGGGAATAAAGATAGACACGGCGCGACCGCGTGCAAGTCAAGGCGCGTGAGTGCGATCAATGCAGAAACCCAGATAATAACCACCGTGCTTAATCAGATCCTTACACCTGAATATCTATTGGAGGTTATCGAAGAAACAAAAAAGAAGCTTGATTCAACCCCCGAGATCGAAAGACAGATCACAGCGGAAAAGCGAAGGCTTGTCGATTTGGATATCGCAATTCAAAGGACATTGAACACCATTGAAAAAACAGGATCACAAGCCGCGCAAGATAGACTTAAACAACGTGAGGCGGAAAAGACACAAACAAAATATGAAATCGAAAGATTAAGTCTACAGCTCGCAACCGCCCAAACAGAGATCACGCCTGAAGCGATGGAAATCATATTAGCCGCCTGGCGTGAGCAATTCAACCAGTTAGAAGAGTTAGGCAATGTGCGAGAGCTTAAATCCTGGCTAATGCAATTCATTTCAAGGATTGAACTGGGATACAATCGAGCAAGGATATTCTATAATTACCCCATGAAGGATTTGGTTAACTTGCGTAACATTCTGCCCCACTGTGGGGGCACTCACATAATACGCGGTGAACAATCTCTCATGGTGGAATGGAGCAAATAAACCATGATGAATTACACCCAAATTGGCGCAAGAAAAACAAACCCTACAGATAACACAATGCCGGATATCGCAGAGTTTTACACATCGAAGCAAGCCGCCGAAAAACTAGGCTTCAATGTAAGATCAATACCTTACATGATTAAGAACAAGACATTAGATGGTTTGCGTTTTGGGCGGTCCTGGCTTGTCTCTAAAAAGTCTGTGAAAGAGTATCTCAAAAAGACAGAGGGCATGAGCAAGAACGATCCCCGCCGAAAGACGCCCTCAAAGTAAAACGCTTGCTTATTGACAAGCGTTTTTTATTTTGGTATACTTATGACTGAAATCAGAAGTAAAGACGCCTAACGGCGGTTTATTTTTACTCTTTACTTATGACCAAAATCAGAACTTTGACAACTTCATAACCGCGGCCGTGTAGCGCGTGACTTAAAGCGCGTAGAGTGGCAGAGCGGACAGGGGCCAGGGTAAAATTACAGCGTGAGTCCCCCTGGTGTGATGGCCCTTCCCCATTACGCCAGGGACTCTAATCCGATCCGATAGGAGGTGATGAATCAATGGCAAGTCTGAGACTACCAACTTTGAAACAACTTGAAAGACTACGAACGGGCAATGATGCGTTTGAATGGCTGGCTTCTCTTGAAAAAGAATTGAGAGCCGCGCTTGATGTTTTACCCGCTTCTTATGTTCGCGATCGACGCGCGATCACTGCAAAACTCGAAAGACTGCAAGAGCGGCGCGAGGAATACAAAGCACAAATACAAGTCTAGCCGCGCCGTTTCTGTGGAAACGTTGCACGTGCTCGAGCGCGATCACCGGCGAAAAATCCGATCACTCATTGAAACGCCCCGCAAATAGCAGGGCGTTTTATTTTTGATAGGAGGTGAATCGATCACACGAAACAACGCAACGCGAAAGCAAGCCGACTGCAAATCGATCATGAAATGGAGACATAAAAAATGGACACACCCAGACAGACAGAGTTAATTAATCTGCTCATGGAATTAGACCCGATGGATCAAGCGGACGTGTTGCAATTTGTTCGCGTGAGACTCGCCGCACGCATTATTAATTTGCGACCCCCAAACGCCTACGAATGGTCACAGTTAACAGCATGGCAAAAGATGAAAATTCGCTATGCTGTTTTCTTCCAGGTGGCCAGATCCCGCGCGGCGAAGTATATCCGCTCACGTCTCTCCCAATGGAAAGGATCTATCACATCCTGAATTTTAATAATCCGTTTCCGTAGAAACGGGGGAATCAAATGATGAAACTTAAACAAGACCGCCGCCCTACTTGCATAAGGCGGCGGCTTGCTCGAGGTGACGACTCGAAACAATTCTATTTTACTACGAGGTGACAATGAGAAACGATAAACACACCAAACAAAGTGCGGGCAAAATTGGCGGGCTTGCTACTCTTGCCCGTCACGGACCCGATCACATGTGCAAGATAGGCAAACGCGGCGCGGCGGCGACATGGGCTAAGTATTTTCTCGCCCCTGTGAATGAATCACAGTATGCAATGGTTGACCGCGAAACAAACAAGATCGTAGCTATTCGATGAAAGGGGGAAGCGATGAAACAAGGTGATGATAAAAAAATCCCATTACCCCCGCCCGATGCGGGAAACAGACCGGGCTATGATGCAAACCCAAACCCGACCCCGCACATAGACACCCGCCCCACTGTATTGCCCAGCGGTAAAACCGTTGAAGAAAAAGTAGAAAAATGGATTGACAAAGCATTGAAGGAGGCAAAGTCATGACATGCAAACCCGGACACTTAGAGGGCGAACCCATACCCGAGGAAGAGGGCGAACCCATACCCGCGTTTATACATTGGCTGAAACATCACAGTAAGCCAGCATTGCAACGCGCAGTATTGATTGCGGCGGTGATCGTGATCTTGACCGCTTGCGCGCCGATACTATTCACCCCCACCCCAACCGCAAGCCCCAGCCAAACCGAAGCCCCAACCGAAACAACCCAGCCAGGCACAACCCCCGCCCCGCAATATTGCATAGTGACCACAGGCGCGGGCATTGAAGGCGCGCTTAACTTACGGACCGGGCCGGGGACATCTTACCCCGTCATTCGAATATTGACCGAGGGCGAAACGTTGATAATCATTACCCGTGGCGCTTGGCTTGAAGTGATGACCGAAGTTAGCGAACGCGGATATATAAATGCAAACTATTGCGAGGTGAAACCATGAAAGCAAAAAACATTGTGGTTAAGTTTGGGCGGGCTGTTGTGGTACTGTCAACCCAAGAAAGCAGAATCACCACGCGGGAGGGTGTTGAGTTATGGATAAAACAATGCCCCGCAAGTGAAATTAAACCGATGGCAACTATCCCCGTTGGAACATTGGAAATATACAAACACACACGCCCCGTTATTTTGCGGTGCGATTGGGAGTAAATGACATGAACGAAGAAACCAAATCAACAGAACAGCCGACCGAACCCAAAGCCAGCGGCGCGAAACTTTCGCCCGTGGCCGGGATTACCAATAACGCGCTTTTGAACTGGTTTATAGGTTCGGGCGCGATCGTGTTTTTTATCGCGGTGATCTTCTGGACCGCAAGCCTCACGATGGAGGTCATGACATACGTACTCCCCAATAACCCAACCGTTCAATACTTTGCGCTTGCCCTCTTTGACGGTGGCGCGCTTGTATGGCTGGGAATGTACACGAACAAAGCCAAAGGCACGCCCCAGCGCGCGATTAGCCTGCTGTTATTCGGGCTTGATTTTTTGGGCGTGGTATTGATGACAAGCGGCGGCGTGTACCTGGGAGGGCAAACCCTGGCCGACATCCCCGCATGGATGGGCGGCGCGATTGTCAACGGCGTGATCTTCGCAACGCTTGCGAACGTGGGAGGCGTGTACTACTATCACGCGAATAATCCCCAAACCCGTGAAACCATGCAGGCGCAAGAATTAGAGGACACACTGACCGAAGAAGCCATGAGCCAGGCTCGCACGAACGTACAACGCGAAGCGCGCCAATTGGGGGCGATCATGGCACGCCGCGCAACCGCACGAATCAAATACCGCTTAGCCTTGCCCATGTCAGAGAATGAGCGCGCAGAATGGGAAGGCGAGACCGTTGACGGGCAAGTAATCGAACCCGCGCAACTCCCCGCGCCCGATGATATCCCCGCCTGGCTTCGCGGTGTAGTGCATTTTTTCGGACGCGGGCGCAAGCCCCAACCGAACGAACATACTACTACTTCGCCCAATTCTCAAAACTCAAACGACGCGCCCCAGCCATAGCGGACCAACCCGCCCGCGTGAAACGTGAGGCGATATTCACAGGCAAGCGCAGACCCCCGATTAAGCGAACTTGTGCTTGTGGATGTGGTGAGAAATTTACCACGACATTCAGCGATAAACTTTATAAAAACAGGGCGCACGCGAAGAGAGCCGAACGTCAAAATGTCGCGGCACGTGTCGCGACAAATGGAGAAAAAATAGATGGGCGGACGCGCCCAGGAAAGTGATTAAATATGTTGAACCTAGAAGAGTCGAAATATGCACTATCTAAAATTCTTGAAGTGCTGATGCAGCCCTGGCAGTCTGGAATTGATTACGACGCATTGAAACGGGCAGCAGATAGGCACAATAAACGCATCCGCGAATTAGAAGCACGCCCCAAGCGGGTAACGCAAACCGATGGATAAACTTAAGTTGAAACTATCTTTAACCGAATTGTGGCGTGCGCTCGATCAGTTAGAAAAAGCACTAGATCAGGGGGATAACAGACGGGCGGGAAATGAACTTTATAGGGCGCGTCGCGAAGTTTATTTACTGCAATCCGAATTAGGGATTGCACGCAATCTGCAAGAGCTTCAGGGCGAACCGGCCACGGATTAGGACCCCAACGGGGCGGGATGATCAAAGATCCCGCCCCGTGAAAATCAATCCCTTTGTGCCATGTGTAAACTTGGGATGCTTCAATGGGTAGGGCTGAAACCTAGTCTGATTGTTTTATTGATATTGAAACCATGGAAGTGGATAAGAAGATCCCGCGAAACGGAGCAAGCCGACTGCCAAAATGAAAAGGGATAATACGATCAATTATAAAAAGGGAAAGTGAAGCGTTATAGAAACGAGCAAAGTAACGGTGACAGTAACGCCTTGTGGATGTTTCTACAGAAACGGCGCGCTCGATACCGATCACATCATAGCCAGGGCGTAGAATCTGCAACGGGCAAGCCGACTGTCAACGCCGCGCCCTCTGTGTGGGATGGTCAAGCCATGCGGCGCGCTCGATACCGATCACATCATAGCCAGGGCGTAGAATCTGCAAGAGCAAAGCCGACTGCCAACGCCGCGAAAACAGTTATAGGGGGGAGGGGGGTTAAATCTCTACAACTTTAGCTTATAGACCGTTCGTCTGCCCTCTTTACGAAAAAAATCCCCAATAAAGGAATTTCGCGACCTAAAAAATATATATTATTTTGTTCTTCTGATAGCTTTTGATAGTTTTTCTGTTGGCCTTACAGCTGGGGACCTGGTACACCGGCCACGATCGGGACTAATATCCTAGGGCTTCGAAGAGAGCTGCTGATTGCGTGTTGATCAACTTCATGATCTGACAGTTAGCGAGAGTTTACGCCTGGCTTCTGCTCTTGGCCGGTCACTCGATGGCAGGCGCTGATATCGTTTCTATGGCAACAAGGATCTTGTTTTCCCCACTTAGCAAAAGTTCTGGACGCGGCGCGTGAGAACTTCCAATCTGACAGTTCGCGAGAGTCTACGCCTGGCTGAAGCTGGGACGTGTTCCACCGACCACGATCGGGACCAATCTCCCAGGGCTTCGAAGAGAGCTGCTGTTTGCATGTTGATCAACTTCATGATCTGACAACTCGCGAGAGTCCATGCCTGGCTTCAGCTGGGGACCTGGTGCACCGACCACGATCGGGACCAATCTCCCAGCGCTTCGAAGAGAGCTGCTGATTGCGTGTTGATCAACTTCATGATCTGACAGCTCGTGGGAGTCTGTGATTGGCTTCTGCTCTTGGCCGGTCACTCGATGGCAGGCGCTGATATCGTTTCTATGGCAACAAGGATCTTGTTTTCCCCACTTAGCAAAGGATCCGGACGCGGCGCGTGAGATCTTCCAATCTGACAACTCGCGAGAGTCCATGCCTGGCTTCAGTGGGGGACGTGGTGCACCGGCCACGATCGGGACCAATCTCCCAGCGCTTCGAAGAGAGCTGCTGATTGCGTGTTGATCAACTTCATGATCTGACAACTCGCGAGAGTCCATGCCTGGCTTCAGTTGGGGACATGTTCCACCGGCCACGATCGGGACCGATATCCCAGGGCTTCGAAGAGAGCTGCTGATTGCGTGTTGATCAACTTCACAATCTGACAGTTAGTGAGAGTCTACGCCTGGCTTCAGCTGCTGGCTGATTATTCGATTGCAGACGCCGATATCGTTTCTATGGAAACAAGGATCTCTTGTTTTCCCCACTCGGGAGTTTGTTTATTCCTTGGCCACATGGCGCGCCGGTGACTTGTTGACTTGAAAATTTTTATAGAATGTGTTAATATTGTTTGACAACTGATTGACCGCTCTTGTGTGGTCCTGTCGTAGCTAGTAGAACCCTGTGTTGAACGCCCGACGAAAATCCATAAGGATTTTTGTTGGGCGTTTATATTTAATAAATATTTGTGCAGAAAGGAAGAAAAAAAATGTCGATCTCTGAAAACTTAATAGCGGTCCGCGTCTCAAATGATGACAAGCAGGCATTTATGGAGCTGGCAAAACGTTTGCAAAGAACACAGTCTGAGACTCTCCGCCTGCTTGTTCGTGAGACTTTGGCGGTTATTCAAGAGCGGGACGAAAAGAATAAGTCACAATCCACACGCGGTACATCCGCAGCAGGTGTAGTCAACCCTGGTGGGTCGATGCCCAAAACAAGCAGGAATAAATAACGATGATAACCCGCAAGGAAATTGACGAGTTTACAGCATCCCTGGACTATCAGATTAACGCGCTTGTTGAATTGCAAAGGGAAACAAAATCCGAAATTAAACTGGAACGGTTGAAAGTGGACTGTCTCAAAAAAAATATTCGATTGGCTGACAGGGCAATTCAAAAGGCTAAAAAGTTGAAGGCTGGCTTGCTCTCGAAACGGATGGAGTCGGTCTAATGCCAGGCAATAAACCCAATGCACTTAACAAGCGAAAAGACTCGAAGCAGGAACGCGCCGCACGTGTGGACATGGAGTCTATGGTTACACCCGAGACAGAGTTAACGATATTTCCGCCCAACGAATTGAAGGGGAGAAAAATCGCCTGTCTTGTTTGGGTGCGTGTCATTGCATTACAAAACGAAACCCAGGCGGCGAAAGATGGAACCCCAATCATCACCGCATTTGATGAACGATCATTAATCATATTTTGCAAGATGGTGGAGGATGAGGCAATACTTGAGATGAAATTATCAAAACTTGATAAAGCGCAGGAAGATCTATACACCAAGGCAAGCAAGATCAAACCGACAAAAAACAACTTCAAGGCTTTTCTTTCCGTGTGGGCTCAATTCAATGCGGTGACAAGCAATTTTAAAGGGATGTCTGCCAGGCTCGATGCGCACAGAAACAGCATGCTCGAACTTGCCAAATCGCTTTACTTAACGCCTTCCTCCCGCGCGGGAGTTGCCCCGCCGCAAAAGGAACCCGACAAACCAAAGAGCGACATGGCAAAATTATTATCTGAAGAATAAGTACAACCCGCCCACAAGCGCGGCGGATAAATCACATATTTGGAAAATGGAGAATTGAAACATGACCACACAAATAAACTTACCTGCTACCCCTCCCGCCTGGCTGAAAGGTCATGCTACTGCTCGAAACGCCTGGCGCAGGTGTGTGCTTTACGAAGGCTCGATCCCCAAGCGCGATCTTGAATTATTAAGCGGCTACGTTGAATCGCTAACTAAAGCAATCTCCATATCCGCTGAAATAGATGACGTGGGCCGCAAAATGGATATTCTGATTCATCGTAAAGCAACTTTTTTTAGCAAGGATGAATTGACATCCGATTTGAAAAGAGGCTTGCACAACGCTCAGCGCGTCAATGATGTTTTTAGCCATTTGCGCCAACTGTTTTTGGAATTTGAAAAAGAGTTGTTGAGATCTCTTGACAGCACAAGTCCTGAGCTACGCGCTCTTATTTTGGCAATCGTGCCTGTTGGAAAATCATTATTGAGAAAAAACGAGTCCAGCAGGCGATCTATCACAAACAAAACACGAGGTAAATAAAATGTCTGATGAATTGAAAGACCTTCAGGAACAAATCAAGACGTTGGCAGAGCGCCGCGATGATCTGCGCGCTCAACGGGTCGGGGTGGATACAGATATGCAGAACTTGATCACACAGTTGGGCACCGCGATTTTGGAAGGTGGAAGTCAAAATGAAATCGAAACGTTCAAGCGTGACAAGTCCAGCACTGAGAGCGTTTTGCAAGCGATTGATGTGGCAATCTCCGAAGCTGAGAAGCGCATTACGGGCCTCACTAAAAGGTTTTTGGCTCAACAGAGAGCAATCGCGGAAGCTGAATACCGCAAGCTTGGGGATGAAATCACCGAGGGCATTACAGACGCCATGCAGCATCTTTTTTCAATCGGAGATGAAATCGACTCTCTTACAATAACTTTCCGGAAAATGAAAGAGATCGGCGCGCCCTATGGCATTGTGGCCGGTGTCTTTCTCGAACCCCAAAAAGCCGATGCAATCGACGCATTCAAGCTCTTGCTGGGATGGAATTTTGAACACCGCCTGGAGGTTGTCAAACGAAGGCATCCTTCTCTCGATGCTGAGATCCGGGCGAAGGAATAAGCCTGTTTTCATCCGCCTTCAAAAAATAGATTACATGGCGGAAGGAAAACAAGCATGGAAAATGAATGTCCGATTCATGGTGTAGAGGACGATTGCGCAAATACCAGAAGTGATATTTTTCGCTGCCCGATTTGTCACATCCTGGCGATAGACATGGACGAAACAGACGAACGAGGCCGCCGCATTTGCATAAAATGCGCGGCCGCGCGCGATGAACAACAAGGTTTTACCTGGGGATATCGCTAGCTGAGTGTGTTTCTACAGAAACGGGCGTCCCTCAAGAATGGAGTAACCGAACATGACAGCACAACTGAATAAAAAGCAAGCCGCCCCAGGGGAAGGACCTGAGGCGGAAGCGAGAGCGGGAACTCTCCAAACCAGCAGACAAAATTATTATACCCCTATTCTTAACAAATCGCACACTCTGACAACCAAAGAGAAAATAGCTCTTTGGTGGTTGAAGCGTGATTTTTTACTCTTACCTGTTCAGCCTAATTCTAAAAAGTTGGTGCCTGGCTTTGGGATGTATCAGGACAAGATCACAACTCAGGAAAGAGTCGGTCAATGGTTCGGTGAAAGATCCCTTGCTAATCTTGCGGTATGTGGGACCCAGACAAGTTTTATCCTGGACTTTGACGATGCGGATCTATATAAATTTTGGGTAAGTAAATTTCCAAACGAATCCAGAACCTACACAGAGCAAACGCCGCGCGGCGGGTATCATGTTTTTGCTCACACCTGGGGAAGAGATCTCAAACGCATAGAGTTGATTAAGGGAGTTGAACTTAAGCGCGTGGTGGTTGTCTCTCCGTCTGTCATTGATAACAAACCTTACACGCGCGGGCCTGGCGAACTCCTGGACCTGGACGCGCCTCTCGTGCTCTTTCCACTTAGCCAAATCCCGATAGTGGAACCCTCTCCTCGCGTGGATGTTCACGCGAAAGGTTACCTGCAAAAAATCAAGTCCGCCTTTTCATGCCTGGCATTGATTCAATCGGTCAAACCAGATGTAAAAATCTCCCGATCACCCAGGAGATTTATCTCTGTGTCTTGTCCGTTTCACGATGACAAAGAACCGTCGTTCTGGATTGATACAGACCGGAATCTCTGGGGTTGCCATGCTTGCGGGGTCCGTGGAGACGTTATAAATCTATATGCGCGGCTGAAAAATATCACCAACCAAGAGGCTATTTTTGAGATGGGAAAAAGCCTATGAAAAGCGCCCCCCTTGGTATTAACGCGAGATTTGCGTCCCGTAAGGGTAAAAGCGGCCACTATACGCAACTTTCGCCCGCGGAAAGGTTCGCTGAAAAGCGCGCCCAAAATCGCCTGATTCGATGGCAACGTCAAAGCATGGCGGCGCGCATTATGTACGATCAACGCGTTGCAAAATGTTACCGCGTGAGAGTTAAGCCGTTTGTGGAGGTCTTACACTCTCAGAAAATCCATAAGGCCCATTTTGGCGGGCTTGTGACTTGTGGATCTGTTTGGATGTGCCCAATATGTGCGGCAAAAATCACAGAGCGGAGGCGGCAAGAATTGGAAAGTGTCAACGCGGCGGAGTTATCCTGCTTCATGGTGACTTTGACCTTACAGCATACGCGTGATGATGGGCTAAAAACAGTCCAGAGTCATTTGGCTGAAGCCTGGCGCAAGATGAAAAGCGGACGATGGTATCCAAAATTTCAAGGTGAGTTTTTGATAGTTGGGAGTGTGGCAGGAACCGAAGTCACTTACGGCTTGGAGGCTGGCTGGCATCCGCATAAACACGTTTTAGTATGGTCCCGTTTGCCCCATAATGAAATCAAGCCCGATGTCATACGTGAAAAAATATCTGCAAGATTTGAATACATCCTTGTAAAGATGGGGCGCTATGCCTCCCCGATTCATGGCGTGGATGTCCGCAAGGGAGATAACCTGATTGCTGATTACGTTGCCAAGTTCGGACGCGAACCGAAAGAGTCGGGGTGGAGTTTGGCGGCGGAGATCACAAAAGCCCCTGTGAAAATTGGTTTGCAATTTGGAGATCACTATACCCCCTTTCAACTGCTTGATTTATATCTCTCTGGAGATTGGCAAGCGGGTAAGTTGTTTCGCGAATATGCCATAACCATGAAAGGCACAAAGCAATTAGTGTGGAGTCGTTACACGCGTGAAATGCTTGGACTTGATCAAGAGTTAAGTGACGAAGAAATCGCGGCGAAGCAGGAGCAGGACGCGGTTATCCTGGCTTTGCTGAAACCTGAACATTGGCGGGTTATTTTACAGAAGGGAAAGCGCTCCGTGTTACTGGAAGTTGCCGACACTGGGAACGTTGAATACTTGCGGGTTTTTCTTGCAAGTCTGGGAGTTGAGTTATGAAAAATTCACTTCCTCTCTTTTCGCTCATTGGTGATGATATTTTTGAAGTAAAAAACACCTTCAAAACTATTACGATCCGATGGCCGACCGGCTCTAAAATGCTGACGATCCGCGGCAATTGGAAGCGCTTATCAGATGGACGCATAGAGGCAACTTATACCCGTGATGAATTGGCGCTTTGCTTGAGTCTGTTTGAATTGATAGACGAAGTGTAGCAAGCGCGATGAGAAAATCCCCGCCGATCACAATACAGGAGATCCCAGGCGATCAATATGCCGATCTGAAAGATGCACAACGCGCGGCGTTGCCCTTGCTTGCTGATAACCTGCAAGCAGTAGTCATGGACCTGCTGGAGCGTGGGGCTTTGATAAACGATCACGGGAAAATCATCCCAAATCATCCCGAACCCCAATACAGGGGGGGTGTAGCAGACATGCT
>Ga0210377_10004139_pt1 | contig 12258 bp, 12 predicted proteins | sample PLM4_65_b1redo_FD_155480 | JGI IMG/M metagenome (GOLD analysis project Ga0210377, IMG submission 155480) | Groundwater sediment microbial communities from an aquifer in East River, Colorado, USA - PLM4_65_b1 redo | ecosystem: Environmental > Terrestrial > Soil > Riparian zone | place: USA: East... | reverse complement strand
ACGCCGCGCCCGGGCGCCGGCGGCATCATGCCTGTTCCCGCCGGATGACGATGCGCACCAGGCCCGGCTCGGACTCATCCGTCTCGTGGCGAAAGCCGCGGGCGTCGAGCTGCGGATAGAGGAACATCGGCCGGCGCTCGTGCAGCACGGTGAGGGCATCGCCCGGGGCGAGCGCATCGAGCCGCTCGAGCACGCGCACCATCGGCAGCGGTGGCTCGAGGCCACGGACATCGAGGGTCGCGGCGTCGGCCCGCGTGGAGACCGGCGCCGCCGGCGCGGGCGCGGACGCTCCGAGGTGGAACCAGACGCGCCAGTCGCCGGCCGCGAGCTGCTCCGTCCAGTGGGCGAGCCCGCGGCGTCCGAGCACGTCATAGAGCGGCACCGGCTCGAACGGCGCCCTGATCACCAGAGCCTCGGCAGCCCCGAGCGCCTTGGCCGCCGCGACGATCCGCGCGAACGGCTCCTCGCCGCGCCGGATGTCGTCGTGAACATCCACCTCGACAACCCGCAGCCGGTCGAGCTGGGCTGGCCGCGGCCCGGGCTCCACGACGCTCGGCGCCGGCGAAGCCAGTGTCGCTGTGTCCTCGGACTCGCCGATCGCGCGGCGCAGCGTCGCCACCAGATCGGCGACCGGCACGCCGGCCAACCCCGCGGCCTGACCGACCGTGACCCGCGGCGCCATCACCCGCCGCAGCATGCGATCGCGGAGCCGCGCGAAATGGTCGTGATAGCCGGCGAGGACCTCCACGAGCCCGGGGTGCTCGTCGAGCAGCCGGGCGAGATTGGTGTCCGCCGTGATCATGCCGCCCGCCCCGCCGCCTCCTCGAGCGCGCGCAGGAGCACGGGCAGCTCGGCGCCCGCCGCCGCCGCGCCCTCGCGCAGCGAGAGGTGGCCGCCGCAGCAGTGGTTCAACCCGAAGCGCTCCAGCACCGCCAGCGCCGCCGGGTCGCTCGCGATGTCGCCGACGCGCTCGTCGCCGGCGTAGCGTCCCGGCCTCGCGGCGATCGTCAGTCCCTTGTCAGCATGCCCGCATCCGCATCCACACGATTCAGCCATCGTCCTGCACCTCGTGACTCCGAGGCTACCGCGCGGCGCGAGGGGCGAGTATGACCTCGGTCATACGGGTCCGACAGTGTGGGGGGGCCCCGGCATGGCCCCCCCAACCCCCCACACGCTCGTCACGCCCCGGCGGAGCCGGGGCGCTCCTCGACAACGCGCTTCGTGACGGGATATGTCAGCGTCGCCACTTTCATTGGCCCGGCATGCGGATGCGCGGCCACATGTTCAGCACGAAGAGCGCCGCGCCGGCGAGCTGGCCGAGGCCGCCGAGCGCGATGGTCCAGCGCACGGCGGGCGCGCCGGACAGGGGCGCCAGGATCTCGGCGGCGGCCCGGACGGCGGTGGAGAGCGTCATGACCCAGTACACGGCCTCGGCGAGCCCGGGACGGTAGCGGGTATCCTCGCGAGCCGGGCGCGGGAACATCCAGGTCGCCACGCCCATCACCATCATGAGCATGAAGCCCACCAGCAGCAGGTGGGCGTGGGCGGTGATGTACAGCCGCGGCGGGTAGGCGCCCACCACGAACTCGGACACGCTCATCCAGCCGCCGAGTAACAGGCCCAGCGCCAGGAACACGAAGCTGGTCTTGACGTAGCGGCGGACGAGCGGCAGCACGGGCTACCCGCGCAGAGCGAGCCCGAGCGCGACGAGGGCGAAGGCGACCAGCACGTTGACACGCGCGATCCACGAGGCCCGCACGCGGGCCGACGGGGCAGCGCCCGGCCGGCCGGCGCGGGGCCCGAGCACGAAGTCGTGGAACCCGCTCAGCAGCAACGCGAGCACGACGAGCCCGGCCTTGGCGTGAAAGCGCGGCGCCCACAGCAGCTCGGGTCGCAGGGCGAGGTTGCCGAGTCCGGTGGCGACGATCAGGCCGAGCGCGATCCAGCCGATGGTGCGGAACCGGCGGCCGGTGTCCTGGACCAGGCGGGTGCGCAGCGCGGCGTCCTCGAGCCGCCGCATGATCGGCACCAGGACCAGCGCGATGAACAGCATCCCGCCCACCCAGGTCACGACGGCCAGCAGGTGGACGAAGCGCACCGCGAGCACAAGGCTCACCCCTCGTCGCCCTCGGCCAGGCCGCGCAGCGCCTCGACGTCGTGCAGCACCAGATGCCCGCCCTCATCCACCACGACGCGGTCCTTGAGCCAGCGGCTCACGATCCGGATCGTCGTCTCGACGGTCGTGCCGGTCATGTCGGCCAGGCTCTGTCGTGTGAGCGGAAACGGCAGCGCGATGCCCGCGGGGCTGCGGCTGCCCTCGCGGTCGGCGAGCCGCACCAGCGCCGCCGCCAGCCGCGCCTCGGCGGGCTCGGTCGCCAGCGACTTGACCGAGTCGTGGGCCCCGCGCAGGCGGCGGCCGATCATGAGGGCGATCTCCCGGATGATCGAGGGCTCGCGGTCGGCGAGCGCCACGATCGCGTCCTGTGGGATCTTCACGACCGCGCTCGGCTCGGTCGCCTGCGCCGAGGCCGGATACGGACGGCGCTCGATGACGGCCACGCCACCGAACATCTCCCCGGCGCCCAGCAGCTCGAGCACGACGTCGCGGCCGGTGCGCGCGTGGCGCACGATCTTCACGTGACCGCTCTTGACCAGACAGAACCAGTGCGCGGGATCGCCCTCCATGAAGACGTAGTCGCGCGCGCGGTACTGCTCCTCGCGCGCGACCGACGCGAGCGCTCGCACCTCGCGCGCGGGCAGCGCGGCGAACACGGGCGTGCGCTTGAGGAACTCGGCGATCGGCGAGACCGACATCGGCGCCGATGATAGCACCCGCGTCCGGGGCGCCCGGGCCGCGCTGGGGCGCGCGGGCCCCAGGCGGGGCAGCGGCGCCCGCCCCTCCGCCGCCGTCGAGGGAGCGAACTCCCCGAAAATACACACGCCCGGGGTGGCACTCGAGTTGCGAGACACCGGCGGCGATGACGGCGATCTACGACCGTGTCTTCGACGAGCTGCTCGACGAGGCTGTCGCGTTTCACGGCCACCTCTGCCCGGGTCAGGTGCTCGGCGTGCGCATGACGGTCGCCGGCTGCCGCGCGCTCGGCGTCGCCCATCCGCGGCAGGCGGGAAAACGGCTTGCCGTCTTCGTCGAGATCGACCGCTGCGCGACCGACGCGATCCAGGCATTGACCGGGGTCAGCCTCGGCAAGCGCACGCTCAAGCACGTGGACTATGGCAAGACGGCCGCGACATTCGTGGACACCGTGACCCGTCACGCCGTCCGCGTCGTGGCGCGTGACGACGCGCGCGAGCTCGCCGGCTCCGTCACGCCGGGGGAGCGCGATGCCCGGCGGGCCCAGACCATCGCCTACCGCACGCTGCCGGAAGACCGACTCCTGCGCCTGGAGCGGGTGACCGTCGATCCGGGATGGCTGGACCGGCGCCGCGTGCGCGTCTTCTGCGCGAAATGCGGCGAGGGCGTCAACTACGAGCGCGAGGTGCGGGCCAGCGCTCGCGTGCTGTGCCGCGCCTGCGCGGGCGAGTCGTACTACGTGGTGTGCGATCCAGCCGTCGCCGAGTCTATGACGGCCGTCATAGCGTCGCGGCCGCCGGTGGCGCACGCTGCAGGCGACGATCACTCCCGGAGCACCTGAGGAGGGCGGCATGGATCGACGGCGTTTTCTCCAACTCGCGGCACTGGCGGGGCTCGGCGCGATGGCATCCCCGACCGATCTCTTCGCGCAGTACCGGTTCCTGGCGCCGGTGAAGGTCGCCAACCCGCTCCTCGACTACCCCAACCGTGACTGGGAGCGCATCTACCGCGACATCTACCGCACCGACCGGACCTTCACGTTCCTGTGCGCGCCCAACGACACGCACAACTGCCTGCTCCGCGGCTTCGTCAAGAACAACGTGCTGGTGCGCATCGAGCCGACCTACGGCTACGGCAAGGCGACCGACCTGAGCGGCCACCGGGCCTCGGCGCGCTGGGATCCACGCTGCTGCCAGAAGGGTCTCGTCCTCGGCCGCCGGCTCTACGGAGACCGGCGCGTGAAGGGCGCCTTCGTGCGCAAGGGCTTCAAGGAATGGGTCGAGCGCGGCTTCCCGCGCGACCCCGCCACCGGACGGGCGCCGGCCGAGCTGATGAAGCGCGGCTGGGACTCGTTCGTGAAGGTGCCGTTCGAGGAGGCGTACGCGCTGCACGCCAAGGCGCTCGAGAACATCGCGCGGACCTACGGCGGCGAGCCGGGCAAGCAATACCTGCTCGCCCAGGGCTACGACCCCGCCATGGTCGACGCGCTCGGAGGAAGCGGCATCCGGACGTCCAAGGTGCGAGGCGGCATGGCCAAGCTCGGCGCCACGCGCATCTTCGGCACCTTCCGCGCCGGCAACATGCTGGCGCTGCTCGACGCCCACGTGCGCGGCGTCGGCAGCGACCAGGCCATGGGCTCCGGCGCGTGGGACTCGTACTCCTGGCACACCGACCTGCCGCCCGGACATCCGATGGTGCACGGTGATCAGACCTCGGACTTCGAGCTATTCGACGCCGAGAACGCCAACCTGCTGCTGGTGTGGGGCATGAACTGGATCACCACGAAGATGCCGGACAGCCACTGGATGACCGAGGCGCGGCTGCGCGGCACCAAGGTCGTCGTCGTGACCGTCGAGTACAGCGCGACGGCGAACAAGGGCGACGAGGTGATCGTGATCCGGCCTGGCACCGATCCCGCCTTCGCCCTCGGCCTGGCCCAGGTGATCATGGCCGAGAAGCGGTACGACGCCACCTTCGTCAAGCGCTTCACCGACCTGCCGTGCCTCATCCGCATGGACACGCTGGCGCCGCTGCTGGCCCGCGACGTCTTCCCCGGTCATCAGGAGTCGAAGCTCGAGAACTGGACGAACGTGGTGGCCAAGGGCACCACGGCGCCCCCCACGATCGCCCAGAACGGTATCCAGATCCCGGAGGCCCTGCTCGGCGAGTTCGCCGATTTCGTCGTGTGGGATGCCGGCGCCGGCAAGCCCGCCGCCGTCAGCCACGACCGCGTCGGTGACCGCTTCGCGGCGCTCGGCATCGACCCCGCGCTGGAGGGAACGTTCACGGTGACGCTGGCCGACGGCCGCACGGTCCAGGCGCGGCCGGTGTTCGATCTCACGAAGGAGTACCTGACCTCCACCCTGACGCCGGACGCGGTGTCCAAGATCACCTGGGCGCCGGCCCCGGCGATCGTCGCGCTGGCCCGCGCGGTGGCCACCAGTGGCGGCAAGACGCTATTCGCCGTCGGCATGGGGCCCAACCAGTTCTTCAACAACGACCTCAAGGACCGGGCGATCTTCCTGGTGGCGGCGCTGACGGGCTCGATCGGCAAGATGGGCGGCAACGTCGGCTCCTACGCGGGCAACTACCGCAACACGCTCTTCTCCGGCCTCCCGCAGTATACCTTCGAGGACCCGTTCGCGACGCAGCTCGATCCCAAGGGCCCGGTGAAGGTCCGCTCCTATCTGCGCGCCGAGTCGCTGCACTACTACGCGGCCGGCGAGGTGATCCAGCGCGAGGGCACCAAGCAGTTCACCACCGGCGCCCACGTGCCGACGCCGACCAAGGCCATCTGGCTGACCAACTCGAACTCGCAGATCGCCAACACCAAGTACCACTACGACGTCGTGTTCAACACGCTGCCGCGGCAGGAGTGCGTGGTGATCAACGAGTGGTGGTGGTCGGGCTCCTGCGAGTACGCCGACATCGTCTACGGCGTCGACTCCTGGATGGAGCTCAAGTACCCCGACATGACGGCGTCGAACACCAACCCGTTCCTGCAGGTCTTCCCGCGCACGCCGCTGCGCCGCAACTTCCCGACGGTGAGCGACATGGACACCTACGCGGGCGTCGCCGCCGCGCTGGCCGCGCTCACCGGCGACCGGCGCTTCACCGACTACTGGAAGTTCCTGACCGACAACCAGGTCGAGGTCTACTTGCAGCGCATCCTCGACGCCAGCGCGCCGTGCGTCGGCTACAACATCCGAGATCTGGAATCCCAGGCCGCCCAGGGCATCCCGGCCCTCATGAACACCCGCACCTATCCGCGGACGTTCTCGTGGGAGCAGGTGCACGAGTCGAAGCCCTGGTACACCAAGACGGGGCGGCTGGAGTTCTACCGCGGCGAGCCGGAGTTCCTGGAGGCCGGCGAGAACCTCGTGGTCTACCGCGAGCCGGTCGACTCGACGTTCTACGACCCCAACGTGCTGGTGGTGGCCAGGCCGCACGCGGCCATCAAGCCGGCGACGCCCGAGCAATACGGCTTCGCCCGCAGCAAGCGCGACTGGTCGGCGCGCCAGGGCCGCAATGTCATCGTCACACCGGACGAGCTCCTGAAGACCGAGCATCCGCTGCTCCCGGCCGGCTATCGCGCGGTCTTCCACACGCCGAAGTATCGCCACGGTTCCCACACCACGCCGATCGACACCGACATCATGGCGAACTTCTTCGGGCCGTTCGGGGACATGTACAGGAGAGACAAGCGAGCCCCACATGTGGGTGAGGCATACCTCGATATCAATCCCGAGGATGCTCGAGCCCTCAAGGTGAACGACGGCGACTATGTATGGGTCGACGGCGATCCGGCCGATAGTCCGTTCAAGGGCTGGCAGCAGCGGCCGGCCGAGTACCACGTCGCCCGCCTGCTGTGCCGCGCGCGCTACTACCCCGGCACGCCCCGGGCGATCATGCGCATGTGGCACAACGGCTACATGGCCACGCCGGGCTCCGTGAAGGGCCACGAGACGCGGCCCGACGGCCTGGCCAAGAACCCCGAGACGAACTACCAGGCGTTCTTCCGCTACGGCTCGCACCAGAGCCTGACCCGCTCCTGGCTCAAGCCGACGCACCAGACGCAGTCCCTCATCACGCGCCGGTCGTGGACGCACGAGGTCACGCGCGGCTTCAATGTCGACGTCCACTGCGTCACCGGCGCGCCCCGCGAGGCCATGTGCCGCGTCACCAAGGCCGAGGACGGCGGCATCGGCGGCAAGGGCCTGTGGCGCCCCGTCACGCTCGGCCTGCGGCCAACCAACGAAAGCGCCGCGATGAAGCGCTATCTCGCCGGCGACTTCGTCAACGTTCGCAAGGCATGAGTCATATACCAGGTTCGAGCGGCGGCTTTGCCGCCGCCATCGAAGGGGGGAGGTTCGGAAGGGGGGCGTAGCCCCCCTCCGAGAATCGCTATGGCCAAGGTCTACAACTGGCAGCTCGGGCGGGAGATGGACTTCCCGTACGAGGCCCACCGCCCCGAGCGGCAATTCGCGATGATCTTCGACACGAACAAATGCATCGCCTGCCAGACCTGCACCGTCGCGTGCAAGACGACGTGGACCACCGGGCGGGGCCAGGAGTACATGTACTGGAACAACGTCGAGACCAAGCCGTACGGCTACTACCCGCTCGGCTGGGACGTGAACATCCTCGACAAGCTCGGCGTCCAGGCGATGGACGGCCCCGTCTACCAGGGCAAGACACTCTTCGACGCCGCGCCCTCCGGCGAGGTCATCCTCGGCTACCTGCCCGAGGACGTCGACTACGCGAATCCGAACATCGGCGAGGACGACTCCACCGGCCTGATGCCGCAGGGCGCCCACCTCACGCTGCCGCACATGCAGTGGATGTTCTACCTGCCGCGCATCTGCAACCATTGCACCTACGCGGCGTGCCTGTCCGCCTGCCCGCGCCAGTCGATCTACAAGCGCAAGGAGGACGGCATCGTCCTGCTCGATCAGAGTCGCTGCCGGGGCTACCGCGAGTGCGTGCGGGCCTGCCCGTACAAGAAGGTCTACTTCAACACCCAGACCCGGGTCAGCGAGAAGTGCATCGGCTGCTATCCGGCTGTCGAGGGCGGCCGGCAGACGCAGTGCACGACCTCGTGCATCGGCAAGATCCGCATCCAGGGGTTCCTCGGCAAGCCGGACGCGCCGGATCCGGACAACCCGCTCGACTACCTCGTCTTCGTGAAGAAGCTCGCGCTCCCGCTCTATCCGCAGTTCGGGCTGGAGCCGAACACCTACTACATCCCGCCCGTGCACGTGCCGCCGGCCTACCTGCGCCAGATGTTCGGCTGGGGCGTCGAGCACGCGATCGCGACCTACCGCACCGCGAAGGACGACACGAAGCTGCTCGGCGTGCTGACCCTGTTCGGCGCCACCCCGGAGATCTCGCACTACTTCCGCGTGGAGGGTGACTGGGTCATCGGCTACGACTTCAAGCAGGCGGAGATCGTGCGGGTGCCGCTGCGGGAGCCGGTGGTCGTGCGCGAGCTCTACGACATCAAGCACAAGGCCTATCGCACGAACATCACCTGAGACGGGAGACCGACGCCATGACAGCCCGTATCCTCCTCGCCGGAGCCGTGGCCGCCTTGCTGGCCGGCGCCGTCCCCGCCGCCGCCCAGGCGCCGCTCGTCGCCGCCCGGGTCCCCGGCGCGGGGCCGATCCTGGAGCCGGGCGCGCCGCTCTGGAAGGACGCCCGGCCCGTCACCGTCGCCATGCTTCCGCAGATGGTCACGCTGCCTCACCAGCCGGAGCCGGCGGTGAAGACGCTGACCGTGCGGGCAAGCCACAACGGCGGCTGGGTGGCGTTCCTGATCCAGTGGAAGGACGACACGAAGTCCGACCGCGTGATCCTCGACAACTTCGGCGACCAGGTCGCGGTCCAGCTGCCGGTCGACGTCAAGGCCCCGCCGCCGCCCTCGCCGATGATGGGCAACCCGGGCGGCCGCGTGAACATCATGCAGTGGCGCGCGGCGTTCCAGAAGGACATCGACGACGGCCACGCGCCGTCGATCCGTGACCTCTATCCCAACTCGTTGACCGACTACTACCCCGACGAGGTTCTCGGCGCGACCGACGCCCGGCCGTACGCGGGCGCGCTCGGCATCGAGAACCCGATCTCGCGCGGCACCGCCACGCCGGTCCTCGACCAGATGGCCGAGGGCTGGGGCTCGATGACGGTGAAGCCGGACCAGCACGCGCTCGGGCGAGGCGTCTGGAAGGACGGCGTCTGGAGCGTCGTCATCACGCGCCCGATGGTCTCCGACGACGTCAACGCGCCCCGGCTCGTCCCGGGGGATCGCACGGTCGTCGCGTTCGCTGTGTGGGAGGGCGGTCACCGCGAGGTCGGCTCCCGCAAGGCGTGGGCGCCGTGGACGCCGCTGGTGATCGCGCCGGCGGCGGCGCCGAGAAAGCCATGAGCCACGAGCGGGCGGCCACCGACGCACTCCGGCGGTCGTCGATCTATCGACTTCTCGCGATGGCGTTCGCCTATCCCACCCCGCCACGCCTGGCGGCGGTGGCCGGCGCCGCGACCGAGGCCGCCCGCGAGGCGCCCACCGAGCTGGCAGCCGCGCTGTCCATGCTGGCGGATGCCGCGCGCGTCGCCGACGTCGTCGCGCTGGCCGGCGAGCACGTGGCCCTGTTCCAGCGCGAGGTCCGATGCCCACCCTACGAGGGCGCCTACGGCCCGGCCCAGATGGCCGGGAAGGTGGCGCTCCTGGCCGACGTCGCCGGCTTCTATCGCGCCTTCGGGCTGGAGCCGGCCGAAGGGCAGCCGGAGGTCGAGGACCACGTCGGCGCCGAGCTCGAGTTCATGAGTGCGCTCGCGTTCAAGGAGGCGTGGGCGATCGCGGAGAGCCACACCCAGGGCCTCGAGGTCACCCGCCACGCGCAGCGCACGTTCGTCAGCGACCATCTCGGCCGCTGGGGCTCGGCGTTCGCCGAGCGTGTCGCGGCCACCGCGACGCCGGAGTTCTATCCGGCCGCGGCGGCGGTGCTGCGGAGCTGGCTCGAGATCGAGTGCACACGGCTCGGGGTGTCGCCGACCCCGCTCGAGGGCGTGAGCCAGGCCGAGGACACCCCATTCGCCTGCCCGATGGCGCCGGCGCCCAACGACGCCTAGGAGGCAGCGTGAGACGCCGGCGCACTGTCGCGCTCGGTCTGGCGGTCGTCGTGGCGGCCGTCGTCGCCATCCAGCTGGTGCCGTACGGCCGCCACCACGTGAACCCGCCTGTTTGGCTGGAGCCGCGCTGGGACAGCACGTACACGCGCGAGCTTGCCCGGCGAGCATGCTTCGACTGCCACAGCAACGAGACGACCTGGCGCGCCCTGAACTTCTCGGAATGGGACCGGCGGCAGAAGGAGGCGCGGCCGTCGGCGAAGACCGTGCGCAAGGGTGAGATGCCGCCGTGGTTCTATCTCGTCCCGCGCCCCCACGCGCGGCTGTCGGACGCCGAGCGGGCCGAGCTGATCCGGGGCCTGGAGGCGACGTTCGGCCGGAGCCGCGGCTGAGTCAGCGCGGCGTGAGGATCCGGCCGGGGCGGGCGGCGCCCATGCGCCCGCCGTCGACGACGACGGCGCCGTTGACCAGCACGTAGGGGATGCCGGTCGGATACCGGTGCGGCTCGGCGTAGGTCGATTCGTCCTTCACGGTGGCCGGATCGACCACGGTCAGGTCGGCGAAGTAGCCCGGTTGCACGAGACCCCGCTCGCGCAGGCCGATGCGCGCGGCCGCCATGCCGGTCATCTTGTGCACGGCGGTCTCCAGCGAGAACAGCTTGCGCTCGCGCGCGTACTCGCCGAGCACCCGCGGGAACGTCCCGTACGTGCGCGGATGGGGCTTGCCGGGGCGGTCGCCCTCGCCCTCGTAGAGCGGGATCGAGTCGGAGCCGATCATGAGGGCCGGGTGCGCGAGCACCTTGGCCACGTTGTCGATGGACTGCGAGAAGCTCACCATCCCGACCGTGCACTTCTCCTCGAGCAGCAGGTTCATCAGCACCTCGGCCGGCGGCTGGCCCGACTGCCGCGCGATCTGGGCCAGGTTCAGCCCCTCGAGCTCGCGGCGGCGGCAGCTGGCGATGAACACCTGGTCGAAGCCGATGCCCCCCTGCGAGACGGTGCCCCAGCGCTCGCCGTCGATCAGGCACTCCTCGACGATGCGCCGGCGCGTCGCCCGGTCGGCCAGGCGCTCCAGGAGCTTGGCGAGGCCGCCGTCGTGGGCCCAGGTCGGCATCATGTTGTCGAGCTTGGTGCTGCCCGCGTTGTAGGGATAGACGTCGCCGAGCACGTCCACGCCGCGGGCCCGCGCCGTCTCGAAGAGCCGGAGCGCGGCGTCGATCTTCGGCCAGTTCTCCTTGCCGGAGGCCTTCACGTGGGAGACCTGCACGCCCACGCCGGCCTCCTCGCCGATGCGGATGGCCTCGTTGATGGAGTCCAGCAGCATCGAGGACTCGCCGCGGATGTGCGAGAAGTAGTAGCCGCCGCGGGAGGATATCGACTTCGCCAGCGCGATCAGCTCCTCGGTGTTCGAGTACGCGCTGGGCGCGTAGACGAGGCCGGTGGAGAAGCCGAAGGCGCCGGCGTCCATGGCCTCGCCGAGCAGCCGCTGCATGCCCTTGAGGTCGTCCGGCCCGGCCGGACGGGCCTCGAAGCCCATGGCGGCGATGCGGAGCGCGCCGTGGCCGACGAAGTGCGCGACGTTCACCGACGGGCGCATGGCGCGGAGCGCGTCGAGGTACTGTGCGAACGTCTCCCAGCGCAGATCGAGGCTGGCCCCGATGCCGCCGGCCCAGCCCCGCACGATGTCGTGCTGGTCGGGGCGCAGCGGCGCCTGGGAGAACGAGCACATGCCCACGACCTCGGTCGTCACCCCCTGGCGGATCTTCGACTCGGCCGAGGGGCACGCGAAGTAGAAGAGGTCGGAGTGCGAGTGCATGTCGACGAAGCCCGGCGTCACCACGTGCCCGGCGGCGTCGATGACGCGATCGGCCGGGCCGCTGAGCCGAGGGGCCACGGCCGCGATGCGCTCGCCCTCGACGGCGACGTCGGCCGTCCGGGCCGGCGCCCCGCTGCCGTCGACGACCGTGCCGCCGCGGATCAGCAGCGACCAGGCCATCTCAGGCCTCCTCGATGAGCACCGAGGTCATGCGATCGCCCTGCTTGATGCGGTCGACCTCCTCCATGCCGGAGACGACCTTGCCGAACACGGTGTAGTTGTTGTCGAGGTGCGGCGTGGCGCCGTAGCAGATGTAGAACTGGCTGCCGGCGGAGTCCGGGTGCTGGCTGCGGGCCATGGCCACCGAGCCGCGCACGTGCTTGTTCTTGTTGAACTCGGCCTTGACCTGGTGGCCGGGGCCGCCGGTGCCGTCGCCCTTGGGGCAGCCGCCCTGCACCACGAAGTCGGGGACGACGCGGTGGAAGTTCAGACCGTTGTAGAACCCCTTC
>Ga0210377_10004138_pt1 | contig 12259 bp, 10 predicted proteins | sample PLM4_65_b1redo_FD_155480 | JGI IMG/M metagenome (GOLD analysis project Ga0210377, IMG submission 155480) | Groundwater sediment microbial communities from an aquifer in East River, Colorado, USA - PLM4_65_b1 redo | ecosystem: Environmental > Terrestrial > Soil > Riparian zone | place: USA: East... | reverse complement strand
AAGCAAGTCAATGATGCAGATGCCGTCACGGACGGTGAAAACGTACTTCTGCATGGCGGGGTTAAAAACCGTCTTGCGACGCCCGAAATGCATGCCTGCCTGGAGCATATTTTCGTACGGGATTAGAGTATCTTGCGCTTGATCCATAACAATTGAAAATTATATCTCACCAAACCGAGAAAGTCAACCAGATAGTGAAACTTCCAAAAGAGCCATTTCGTGGCTCAAATAGGCCAAAAAGGCCATTGGAAGTTTCACTACCTGGTCAACGTTATAACTGGACAACTATGGCTTTTCCTGCTAATCTATTTGGGCAATGAAACAATCCCGATGCTTAAAGATCGGGACTCAATTATATGAAACAAAACATACATCCAATTTATTTCCCAAATGCCAAGGTGCGCTGCGCCTGCGGGAATAGTTGGACGACCGGTTCTGTCAAAGAAGAGTTGAATGTCGCTATCTGCTCAAACTGCCACCCATTTTATACGGGTCAGGAAAAGAATCTTGATGCTGGCGGCCGAATTGAAAAGTTCAAAAAGCGGCTGGAGAAATCTGGCGCGAAATCAAAATCTCCGCTAAAGAAATAATTCGTCATTTATATTGATGGCACAGGAATACGATTGGAAACAGTGGCAGCAGCATCAGCAAAATAGCAAATCAGAGGGTTCCAGCAGCGAGGCAATTGTTGAAATTAGGGCTGGTGCGGGCGGGCAGGAAGCAGCTCTCTTTGCCGGAGAGCTTTTCGATATGTATAAAAACTATGCCGCGACCAGCGGCTGGAAAGTCCAGGTCCTCGACATGACTAAAACTGATATCGGCGGTTTGAAGTCGGTTATGTTTGAACTACGAGGCAATAACGCCTATACAAGGATGCGCAATGAGTCCGGCGTTCACCGGGTCCAGCGCGTACCGAAAACTGAAAAAAGCGGTCGTGTCCATACTTCAACTTCTACCGTAGCCGTTTTAAAGAAAGCTCAAGAGAGCGACTTAGTCATCCGCCCCGATGAAATCGAAGTAAGTTTTTCCCGGGCCGGTGGTCCCGGCGGCCAAAACGTCAACAAAGTTGAAACAGCCGTTCGTTTGCTCCATAAACCGACTGGCATCGTCGTATCATGCCGCCAGGAACGCAGCCAGGCTGGCAACCGGGAAAAAGCCATGGAAATACTCCGAGCTAAGCTGCTGGAGATCAAGCGATTAGAAGAAACGGGAGATATTACCGAGGAACGCCGGCGGCAAGTCGGCTCTGGTGATCGTTCAGAAAAAATCCGGACCTATAATTTTCCACAAGACCGAATCACCGATCACCGCATTAAAAAGAGCTGGGGAAATATTGATAAAATACTCAAAGGCAATCTTGACCCGGTGTTCGACGCGCTTGCCGAAGCTAACATCATACCCCAATAAAATGCTTGATTCCCAGGAAATTTTACTGCCTAGTCCGTTATTTAAGCCAAAGCCAGGTTGGGGCGGTCGGCTGCGAATATGGTTAAAGCGTAATAACCAAAGTGTTTCCTTGGTAGCCGCTTTAGTTATTATTGTATTTGCCACTCAAGGCTTGATTCGCCAAGAACGAGGTACGGCCACTGACGATCTTACTCGGACACCAGAAAATATAATTACCCTTACGGCCCGGCAAAACCAAGGCATCTCCCACTTAGCTCGCCAGGCCTTATCTGATTATTTAATATCCCACACTGATATATCACTCACGCCGGTTCAAGAACTATTTGCCGCCACTGCCTTGGCCAATACTATTCCCGCTCGCTTACTTAATGTCGGCGAGCCCGTCACTTTTCAGCTATCATCCCTCCAGACCGCGATTGAATCTGCTAAGAGTATGTCACCATATCAAATTTGGTACTTCTCTCGGTTAGTTAAGTAATCACAAAACATCCGCCCAAGGCGGATGTTTTGTGATTTTAGATTGGTGTTGGTGAGCCCGTTGGCGTGATAGTCGGCGTAGGCGTCGGTGTTCTCGTCCTAGTCGGAATAGGACTTGGTAAACAACTATTATCATAGAGTTTTACTTCTTTGATATCTATACTTCCTCCGGAATAAGAACTAACCCATCCGGCCGCAAAGCCGCGAAACTGATGCCAGGCGTCCGGGGCATCCTGATTTACACTCGTAACTGGTACCCATTCTCGGCCATCAATTCTAGCAAAGACATTGTAGCTAGGTGTTATATACCACTCAAGTTTAATAAAACGGTCCGGCCATCCATTAACAGCATCAGGCGGCGCTAAGGCTGGGATGAGCGCCGGATACGTAGCATTGTGCCAATATGCAGATACGCCGAATGCGCGCGGAGAAGGGATTGGACTTACAACGTGCAGAGGGCCCGCTACAAAATCCCGCCACCAGTTGCCAGTACCAGATGCGGGCCATAACTTACTTGTATATCCGCCCAATAAAGCAATGCCAGGCACGGAATTATTTTCTTCCTCAATAGTTTTGGAAAGATTAACCAGAATTGAACCGCCCCAGACTTTACGAATGGGATTAAAATATTTCAACACGACTCGTTCAAATGAATGTTCTCCGGTTGGCCCTCCGAAAATTCTCAGAGCATACTGCTTACGGACACCGATACCGGCTAGAGGAACTAGTTGCATAAATTCTGGGTTTCTAGCTTCATCAAATGCGCCACCCGCTAGCAGATCATTAGGGGTTTTCCAAATAGCATTTACGAATGGCGTACAGGCGAAAGCGTTTTGGCACCGGCCATTAACGCACATCGAACCGCCACCGCATTGATTATCTTGAGTACAGGCAGTATCTTTTTTAGCTAAAGAGCTGCTAAATGAGAAAATGCTGTATTTATCAGAAAGAGAGACGACGGCGAAGCTGATAATTATACCTCCTAGGAGCAATATTGTTTTACTCGAAGGAACTCCCACACCCCGGAATGTATAATGTTTTGCCATTACATTCAGTATACATCGTGCATTTCATATCGGTAGATCGGACTTGTGGACAAAAACTAGCCCCGTGGATGCGGGGTTAGTTTTATAATTACTGCCTAGAAACTGGTTATTTTTTATCAGGTGCGGTCTTTTTTTCTGGCTTTTCTGGCTTTTCTGGTTTTTCTGGTTTTTCTGGTTTTCCGGCGGGTACCGCTGATTCTTCTTTAGTCGCGGGAGTTGCGGGTTCTCCGCCTTCAACAGCTTCCTCGCCTTCCTCGGCCTCTTTCTTCTCCTTCTCAATTTCTTCGACAGCCGAAACATCCGTCGTTGGCGCGGCAAGTTCCGCTTCAAGTTCCTCTTGAGATTTCGGTTCTTGGACGGTAGCGATGATTTCATCGGGCTCGCCCGTAATTTTCACTTTATCGCCCAGCTTAATGTCTTTCAAGAGGATTTGCTCGCCAAAAGCCTTGAGTGAGGAAATATCCACCGAGATTTCAGGGGGCAAATCTTGGGGAAACGCTTCAACTTCCAGTTCATTGACATTACGCACAAAAATACCCAGTAATTCTTTAACCGCCGATGATTCACCCGTAAACACAACCGGCACCTTTGTCTTAACCTTTTCGTCGAGCCGGACTTTATAAAAATCAGCGTGAATGACCGTGTCTTTCAGCGGTTCTCTCATCACATCATGGATAAGCGTTGGGAATGATTGGCCGTCGGCATTAAGATATATCAAAGTCGATTCGCCGGCCGTTTTGAGAACTTTTTCAAAATCTTTAACCGTAACTTGAAGTGATAGCGCTTCCTGGCCTTTGCCATAAAGAACCGCCGGAATATATCCGGCACGGCGGAGTTGCTTTACTTTTCGGCCCATGATTTCTCGTTTCTGGGCCTGGAGTTCGACTTTTTGCGACGCTTTCATCATAGAAATAAAGTTATCATACTATAACAGGGAATGTATAAAAAATCAATAAGAAAAGAGGGTCGCGGCGAACGGTGCGACCCTCTCGTGAACGTCCAGTGGCTCCAATGGCTACGGCTGGAGCTGAAGCTGGACCCGGGACCGGGACAGCCCAAATAGGTTATTGTGTACCCGGGTAATTTCGGCGTTGATTCTGTTGATGTCCTTTAAGGAGCTCTCTTGCGTGAACTGGTTCAGGATGGCCTGGATTCGCTGACGCAGTTCCTGGCGATAGGAGTCGGGGGTACGTCCGGTCTCGAACAATTCCCGAAACCCCTCCCGGCGCAGAAAGAGATCAAATTCACACGCCAAGAGCTTATTGCTTGAAACGGCGTCCTCGTGAAAGGCCACGTTCCAAGCGTGAGGCCTACCCCAATACCCATTACTACCCACCAGTAAGTCAACCCACTCCAGCTTCTCGCCGCGCCAGAACGCCGGCGGGTGGATGAGCCAGTCGCGGGAGTCGAGAATTTCGACGATCTTTCCCCCTTGCTTGCGAGCCCCCGCGTAACCGGCATTGGGTGTAAGGCACACCAAGAAGGTCGTAGCGCCGTAGAACGTGAGTAGCATGACGAGCATGGCGGTCTGTTGCACCTTTCCCCCCGACCCATCAAAGACGAAAAGCCCCCGGATCGTGAACACGATTGAAGCAGCGAGTACGAAGACCAGGTTCAGTCCGAGCCCCGATGTTACAGCGAACTTGATCGCTATAACCAATCCGGCGAGTATCGCCGAGACGGAGAAAGTGAACACTGCTGGTTCGTATAGGCGGCCGATGACCGCGGCGATCTTGCTGAAAGTCGAGGAGAGTCCCGACCACCCCGCGTTGAGCAGGCGGGCGCAACGGCTCCCCTGGTCGCCGAGCCACCACTGCATCCGCCGGGAGAACAGCGGCCCGCGCTGGAGCGCCGCCTCCTGGAGAACGAACTTCTCCGCTTCCTCCATGTCTCGTGCTGTCTGATCGCTGGCCCGGCTGGCCTCTTCGGCTTCCAGGAGCATCCGGGTCTGCGCGATCCGGCTTTCCAGTTGTGCAATCAGGAACTCGTTGGCGGTTTCGCTCACCTGCTTCTCCAGCTCGGCGATGCGACCCTTCAACGCGACTTCGAAATCGGTCCCGGCGGCAGACTGCTGGCGCACCCATTTCTCGTACTCGTCGCGCGAGAGGCCCCTCCTGGTTTCCTTCAGCTTCAGCCGCGCTTCTTTCTTCGCTCGCTTCTCCTCGGCGGCTTCGGCCTCAGCATCAGAAACCTTTGCTGTCCTGTTCACCAAGAACTCCATGACTCCCCCTTGTGCCGTTTTTGGCACCCTTTCTTTGTTTGTGCCTCTCTTTTTAAGAGGCCGAATTGTTTAAGAGCTAGGCCAATATCATACAACAAAAGCAGAAATATGCAAGACTCTGGGCATGAAAAAACCGGCGGGTAGCCGGTTTTTTCGGGCTGGATACTTAAGTAGTTCCGCCTTGATCTGGTGGTCCTTGATCCTTATCAGACCTGCTTCGACTTAATAGCCACAGAAGGAGGAGAATCAACAGCAGGGCAAAGGCAATCCACAGAATTATTCTTCCGGTACTAGCGGCACCGAAGATCGAAGCTAGGCCGTTGTTGTTATCTGAATCAGTTGGTAGCGGTGTAAATTCTAAACCCGATGGAGTCGGTGAAACTGTGGGTGTCGACGTACCAAAATCAACGGCTACAGAATCATCGGGTATGGCTCCACCTACGCCACCTTGGAATCCACCCTGCGAGGATTGGCCAAGTACGAACGGTGTCGCAGTTGGGAATGGCGTTGGAGTTGGTGTTGGACTGGCGCTAGGCGTCGGCGTTGGAGTCGGGCTTGGAGTTGGTGTCGGTGTTCCTCCACTGCCGCCGCCACCGCCTCCCCCGCCACCACCGCCAGGAGGAGTATTAACTATAAAGCTATCGGTAAGAGTCGAGTCCTGATTGGCAAACAATACCATCCCGCTAATAGTTGTATCGCCGGGGTTAGGACCAAGATTACCAGGGTTAATATTGTAAGTGGCGGTATTATTGGAATCCACGGAAACTATCTGCGGGCCCTGGGGGTTAGCACCTTCCGCCATAAACTTGATCTTGAGTCCCGTGTCTCCCCCAACTGCCACTATGTCGCTGTTAAATAGCTGGGCCACAACTGGAGTACCAGTGGAAAGCTCCAGCGTTGCCAGCCAAGGATTATAATCAATCGCCAAGAGATTACCCTCGATTAAACCGCAAAAATCCGCTATAGGTACTGGTACGACTGGCGGCTCGTGCGGTCCTGCAGCACAACCCCACCAGTTGTTTTGAGCATCTAATGTCGGCACGGGAACAAGGGAAGGACTATAGATAAGAGAGGCAAAAGAGTTACTCGATAAGTCATTAAAGTTTACTGTAACACCCGTAGCCGCATCGCCATTTACGTTTAAGCCATACTTATTTTCAGTTAGAGAATTATTAGTAATAGTAACATTTGTATCTATGGGGCTTTCGTTGGTGGGACCGCCATTAATACGAATACCGCTTGCTGTGACAAAAGTGTTATTGCCAGTAATAACATTCCCACTTACAACAACATTATTATTGCCTCCTGCCAGCTGAATACCGTGGAATAGAGAGTTGGTTATTGTGTTATTGCTGATAGTCGCGCCATTCGTGTTAACAAGTAATATTTCACCATCGTTTACAAGATTGTTACCCGTGATAGTAATATCTGAGGAAACGTCACTTACTAATATAATTGAAGCGTTGGCGTGGGTGCCGGTAAATGTGTTGTCGCTAATAACAGCATTTGATAAGCCTTGATCAGAATAAATCCCATTACCACTGGCTGCGCCAGGTGCATTATTATCTCTAATTAAGTTTTGGTTGACAGTGGTGGTGTTTGTTCCATTACTATTAAGATAGACACCCATTATATTCCCACTAACAATATTATTGCGGATTTGATGGCCTGAGTTGCTCCCTGATGTATGGATACCTGCACCTAAACCGGCTATTGATACGTCTACTACGCCCGAAATGCTAAAGCCGTCAATAGCAACATCATTTGCTTCGATCTTGAAAGCTCCAGTAGGAATACCAACAACAGATTCAGTGAGCACACTAATAATGCGATTTTGCGCATCTACTCCCACCTGTGCCCCGTTTATCGTCACAGTCTTATTAACTGTAACAAGTTCAGGGTATGTTCCAGCTGTAACTTGGATTGTGTCGCTAAAAGTAGAAGAAGCCGCATTAACTGCTGCTTGAATAGTATTGAATGATAGCTCGCCCAGGTCACATAAGTGATTCACATTAGTATCAATACAAACTGGTCCGGGTGGGGTTGGTCCGGAAGAAAGAGAGAGGTTATCAATGAGGAATCCGTTGCCTTCATTTGTGGGATTTGCAGTGCCACTTTCGCGGAACAGAAGGGAATCTACGGTACGGCTGTTACTAGTAAGAGATGGGTTAGATTCGGGGTCGAAGCGGTAATAATTTTCCCAACTCGTACCAGTGTGAACGAGAGAGTTGTCAATATAAATTTTAACAACATCATTACTCGGGCCATCCACAAAATCCATGACGAATTTTATGGTATGGGGGATCGTTCGAGAAAGATCTGTCGCTATTTGTGTCTCAACAAAGTTTGCTGGGTTGGTCGTTCCCTGCACATCAACAAAGAATACATTTATCCCCGCAAAACTATCCTCAAAGCGTAAATAGCTCATACGTGCGCCATCGCCCCGATCAGGAGAAACGGATATGTGCATACCGGGTTGCGGGGTAGACATAGTTGAAGCTAAGTCAAACTGTGCTTCAAAGCGATTTTGTCTAATGCCACCCGACATACCACCATTAAGAGCATCGGTTTCGCCTGCCTCATTAAGATTCGAGGGAGAAAAAATCTGATCTCCGAATGAGCCAGTAGTGACAGCATCAGAGATGCGCAATGATTTACAGCCAAAACTAGAGTAGCCGTAGGTGTTATCAACGATAGCCTGATCATAAGGGCCCGTGGCACTCCAACCATCCTGACCATTTACTGAACCCGTAGAAAAGTTGTCAAAACTATTCGTATCACCGCACAGAGGGATGGGTATTTCTACTGGTTCAGTGGTGAAACTCAAGATTTCACCGGGAAACCACGTACCATCAACATTAGACCAAGCTACGAAATAGTATGTAGTGTTCGGTGTTATCGGAGGGAGATTAGTAGGAACACCCGTGGTCGTAATAGATGAAAGAGAAGCAGAAAAAGCTGCATCCGCATCAACAGGACCGAGGACGGGTGTCGAGTACACACCATCCGGAATTGATGGGGTTGAGATGTCAAAGCCATCGGTTAGCGAAACCCAGAATGAAGAATCAACAGCTGCAGTGTTCCCATTAATACCATTCAGTGTTGCATCAGTCGAAGTCACATCAGTGGCAGCTACCGTAGTAGGATTAACAGCTGCAAACGCAGTCCCCGCAGTCACAAAAAAACCGCCAATGTTAATCATTGCGGCTATTAACAGCATACTTACCACGCGAGCGATACGAGTCCTCCCAGCGTTTCTTACTTTCATACGATGATTTACTATTAGCACCAGCCGAGTCCCTTCTCGGCCCGTGATAACGGCGTTAATTTCTCAATTGTAGATACCATAAGGTGTAGTCTTTGCTGATAAAGCTGTCAAGTGGTTGATAAAATATATAAACATTTTCCGATCTAACTGTAACATATAACTAATCACTCGTAGTTGCTTGGTCTAGATTTGGTGAGATAAAACTTACCCCAATAGAAGATACGTCACCTTGACCACGAATTAAACCAATACTCAACTCGAGTGCATGTAAATCTATGGACGGTGATGGATTGAATTCCCACAGAAAGTCTTCAGTGGAATCTTCTGTATTCTCTTGCACATTATTTTTATAAGTAACACTTACTCTAACCTCGTATCTCCCATTATCTAAAGATTTTTGCTGTAGCTTTACACGAATACTTGAACCGGGCTTAACAGTAGACGACAATCTAGGTCGTACACTCCCGCTCTGAATTTCCTTAATAGGATAAAGTGGCCCATCAATTGCGTCGCTTGCCCTAAGAGTAACGGTTTTATAGTCGTTGTCCCCAATAACGACCTGAAAGACACCACTAAAGGAGATGACGTAATTTATTACACTATCTCCTCGAGGCACAAAAATAAATTCACATACTGAAACATTATTAATCTCTGATTCATATTTAAAAAGGCCGCGATAACTATTGTCGGGAAGAAAGTAGTGTGAATCATCCCGGACATCTCTACTCATCTCTCCAAGCCAAAGTTGCCATTTATCCTTTGTTAAGTCGCAATTCTCAGCCTCTGATGATACCATGTTTCGCAACGACTGATTCTGTGTTTTTGGTCCTGGTATATGAGCCCCCGTATCTCTGTTTACATATTGAACCCCTTGAGAGAGAAGCGAATAAAGTGTCTTACTACCACTCCATAATCCCCCGCCTATAATGAAGCTCATTATAAGAGTGGCTGCCAATATAGTAGACATCCTGTAATCTTCACACTTCACCCCTCCCCAATTTTGTAGAGCATGACAAAAAATTTTCCTACAAATTTCTCGTACTTCTTTTAACCAATCTACTTTAAATGCCATAGGTAAATTATACCCCTAGAGTAGGTAAACATCTATTATTATCGGCAATATAACTTCTCCGGCTCAGAACTACTGCATAAAGAGTTTTATTTTCACCACGACCAGTTTTTTAACCTCTAGCGCAGCCGGCTCCATATATTTATAGGGAGTGGTTTCCAATGGCTTTCCGCCAGCTGGCGGATGAATCGCCTTTTCAATTCCCTCCGCATAAGCCACCCGTAGTTCCGTATTGAAATGGACATTAGCCACCCCGGCTTTAATTGCTTCGGCCACTTCGGCATCGGCTAAACCAGAGGCGCCATGAAGCACAATCGGCATGTTGGGGATGGCTTCGACGATTTTTTTGAAATGTTCGATATTGAGGTGCTCCTTTTGCTCGGTCACAATGCCGTGAATATTGCCAAATACCACCGCCAGCCGGTCAACACCAGTTTGTTCTACAAAATCCTTGGCTTCCTCGGGCTTGGTGTAATCCGCCGAACTAATTTCAACTTTTTGTTGTACTTCTGACGAACCGCGAAGATAACCCAACTCGCCCTCCACCGGTCTGTCGCCAGCATATTCTTTAACTTTCTTAACCAGGGCTATATTTTCTTCCATTCCCAGTTTAGAACCGTCAATCAGCACTGTATCATAGCCGGCATCGAACGCGGCTTTACATTTTTCAAAGCTTTTGAAGTGGTCAGCATTCAAAAATACCGGAAATTCATATTCCTCGCGAATAGCTTTCACTAATGCCACCGCTTCCGTCATGCCCAAAGACCCGGCCTCGCCCTCGGACGTGCCCACCATCACCGCCGGCGCCCCGGCTTCTTTAGCACCTTCTACAATCGCCCGCAACACATCTGCCGTCACAAAATTAAAATGCCCTATCGCGTAGCGATTTCGCTGGGCTTCTTTCAAATAATCATTGAGAGTCATTTCTTTTTTGTTTTGTCCAAGATAATTCGCTGCTCAAATCCGCCGCGTTCCTTTGCTTTCTTTTTCTGAATTTCTTTCATGCGATCCCATTTGATGTCATGAGCTTTCGCAAGCGCCTGCAAGACTTCCTGAATATCAGCCATCTCCTCCGCATTCGGACTTTTATCAAATTCTTCGATTTCTTCGTCCAGTTTCTCGCGAAGCTTTTCGCGGAATTCTCGCTCTTCAGCGATATGCGTTACCGCAGTTTCGCCTTTCGATTCGATAATTTCTGGAATTCTATCTCTGACTAATTTCTCAAATTTCATAATTGTATAAAACCATCAATTATATGCTCCTCAATAAGTTGGTCCATTTTTTCCCGGCCCATATATCCGGAAAAAATCTTGTTCCAAAGGGCTTCTTCTTGATGATAAAGATACTTGACCTCCCCTTTTTTTACTAGAGACATAATCAAATCAATAAGATCGAAACTTACCAGCACCTCTTGACCTTTTGAATTTTTAAAAAAGTCACCTACAAAATCCAATCCAGCTAAATTAGCAAGACTAACACTGTCACCATCTTTGCCTTGCATTTTAGATAAGCGTTCTAGATCTTCTTCCGCCCGGTACCAATGCTGGGCTTCCGGATTAACATGCGGTTCGTGAAGCCTAAAATCATTTTCATCATCTTTGGCTAGATAGCGCTGGACAACTCGCCAAGTTATTCCGCCAGCTGGCGGAGGGCCTTCGGGTACGTCACCCCGGAGCAAGGAATTAAGCTTGTCGGTAAAATTTAGTTCTTTAATGAACTTGCGAATTAGGCCGGCATAGAACGGGACTTCGTGCAGGTAATGCAAAATAAGGGTGAACATCCGCATCGTCTCGCCCGGCGTATCAATCGTTAGGGGAATTATGAAAATAACCCCGTACTCTTTAAGGTGGCTGATGTTGTGGTACTTTTTTTCAAGGAATTTATCGGCGACTTTGAGCCATTTCTGATCCAATATCTTCAATTCGACCTCGCGTTCTTCAAAATCATCCGCCGTTAGGCCTTTATATGCCTCGTCAAAGAAGGTGTGCATCCATTTGGTGTCTTGGGTGAAGCGCAAAGCGCCGACTACCGACGCAAAGCCCTCTTTTTCGATAAGTTCAGCGACGGTTTGATAACCAAAATGCTGGAGCAGCGATTCCGGCCGGTATTTCTCCAAAAGTTCAGCAACTTTTTCTCTTTTTATAAAAAGACCTCGGGGCGGCGTAAAGACCTTAAACGCTACCTCGCATAATTTGCCGCAAGCCACGGACATCTGTGAAAGATCCGGTTTATCGAGTAATTCAAATAATCCTTTATCGAGTTCGGTGAGCCGATTGACTAGGGCGCTATAAACTTTTTTGGAACTGTCGTTGCGAGTCAGGCCGATTTCAGCCAATGTCCGGTCAACGAGTTCATTATTTTCTTTTACGATAGAATCAAATACTCCCGTCTGCCCGCTCAAAGCACTCATCTTTTCATCCAGCCGCAACAGCATTTCGGGAGTTGTTTTTAAGATTCGAGCAATTTTTTCATGAGAAACCGACATGCATCACCAGTATAAACAATCGTATAAAAACACACAAATTAGGGCTTTTTTGGCTTTTGTTGTACGGGATTGACGATATATGTGGGAGTGGTATAATTACTATTACGGTGGGTAGCGGGCTCGCGAAGAGCGCGCCGCACACCTTCTTGCGAGGCGCTTCGGCGGCCTCCCTGGTACAGTGCGCGCGCCTCTACGTTTCTGCGCTCCTTAGGGCGGGAGCGCGCGAGGGCCCGCCATCCGGGACGTCCGCACGCGACCCGCACCCACCAGTCTTCCGCTCCTTTCA
>Ga0210377_10004137_pt1 | contig 12260 bp, 6 predicted proteins | sample PLM4_65_b1redo_FD_155480 | JGI IMG/M metagenome (GOLD analysis project Ga0210377, IMG submission 155480) | Groundwater sediment microbial communities from an aquifer in East River, Colorado, USA - PLM4_65_b1 redo | ecosystem: Environmental > Terrestrial > Soil > Riparian zone | place: USA: East... | reverse complement strand
GGCGCGTCCGACTGGAGCGCAATCTCCCGAGCGTGATCGCCTCTCTCGACCAGGTGGGAGAGCCCTGGGAGATCGTGGTCGTGGACGACGGAGGTGGAGCCCTGAGCGCTCTGCCACGGGGAGCGCGGCTCGTGACGCTCCCGAAGAACCAGGGATATGGGCCCGCCGTGAACGCCGGCTCCCGGGCGGCGATGGGGGAGTACCTGCTGGTCCTGAACGACGACTTGAGGCTCGAGGTCGGAACGGCGTCGCTGCTGCGGGCCCGCTTCCCCGCCCGTCGCCTCTTCGCCGTCGTTCCGGCGATCCGTTCGAGTCTCGCCCGCTGCGGAGACGAAGGAGGCAAGGCGGGCGCCTGGGAAGCGGGGATGATCGAGGTGCGCGAAGCCCCGGCGACAGCGGCACACCCGACCCTCTACCCGGTAGGCTGCTGCTTCCTTTGCCGACGCGCCGATTTCCTCGCTCTGGGCGGTTACGACGACGTTTACGCCCCGTTCCTGTGGGAAGACGTGGACCTCGGCTATCGAGCCTGGCGCCGTGGCCTGGCGACGCTCCACGTCCCGACCGCAGTGTGTCACCACGAGGGCTCGGCCACCCTCTCCACCGAGCGGACCCTCGACGAGCGCGAAAGGATGTCGTTCCGCAACCGCGTCCTTTTCCACCTCCGGAACCTGCGGGAACCCGGTCGACGGGCGGAGAACCTCGGGGCCTGGGCCGCCCATGCCCTTTTCGACGGTCGGGAGCAGCGCATCCGGGGCCTTGCCGAGGCGATGGAGCGCTTCGCCCTCGGCGGCTCGCGCGAGGACCGGGGCCTCTCCGACGCCGAGATCCTGGAGCGCTCCGGCGGTCGATGAGGATCGCGTTCCTCGCTCCGTACGTGCCCTACCCCGTTCGCCACGGGGGAGCGAACCGCACCCTCGGCCTGATCCGCTGTCTGGCCCGCTTTGCTTCGGTCGAAGTACTGGCGATCGGCGACCCGACCGACGCCGGCGTCGCCGACGCGCGGGCGGAGATGGCCCGCGTGGGTGCGACGCTGGAGGTCTTTCCACCGACAGGCCCGGGGGCCGAGGAGGCCGACGCGACGGACACGCGGCGGCTTCCTGATGCCGTGGCCCATTTTCGCAGCCCGGCGCTCCGTGCCGCCTTGGCGTCGGCGAGGCCCCCCGACGTCCTCCACGTCGAGGAGATGGCGATGGCGCAATACGTCGACGTCGTCTCCTGCCCGCGTGTGGTCGACCGGCAGAAGGTCGAATGGGACTACCACCAGGCGATGGCACACCTCGCTGGAGAAGAGGGGATATGGCACGAGCGGGAGGCGGCGCGTTTCCGGGTTTGGGAGTCGCGTGCCGTCGGCCTCTTCGATCGCCTTCTCGTGACCGGTCCTGGCGATCGCGAGGCTCTCGCCCCCTTCCACGGTGGGGAGCACATCCACGTCGTCTCCATCGGCGTCGACGACGCGATCCGTCGCCCGGAAGGGCGCACGAGCGACGTCCGACACGTCCTTCTCTACGGCACCCTCGACTACCCACCCAACGCCGAGGCGAACGCGGCCTACTTCCGCGACGTGTGGCCCCGCCTGCGGGAAGCGTTGCCGGAGCTGCGCACGCTCGTCGTCGGGTCGGGCCGGCCGCCGGGCTCGCTGCCTCATGACGACCCGCGTGTGGAGGTGCGAGGCTACGTGCCAAGAGTGGCCGACGTCCTCGCGGGTCCCGGCGTCCTCGTCGTTGCTCTCCGCGTCGGCGGGGGCACGCGGACCAAGATCCTCGAGGCGCTGGCCGCGGGAATGCCGGTCGTTTCCACCGAAGTGGGAGTCGAGAACCTCGGCCTCGTCGACGGCCGTCACTACCTGAAGGCCGAGACCAGCGAGGAAATCGTGGACGCCGTGGTCCGTCTCGCCGGCGATCCCGGGCTGGCCCGTGGGCTCGGGCTGGAAGGGGCCCGTCACGTCGACGCCGGCTTCAGGTGGGATGGCATCGGAAGGGTCCTCGAGCCGATCTACCGGGGCCTGGTGGGGGCCCGCCGCACCGCCTCCGGCAAGTCGCGAGTGCTCCTCGTCGGAGTGGGCCCCTGGCCGCGGGAAGAGCAGGCCCGGCAGCTCTCCTTCGCGGGACATCGCACGGAGCAGTTCTTCTCGGCCCTCATGGCGGCGGGCTGCGACGTCGAGACGGTTCTCCTCGACGAGGAGGGCGCGGCCGCACCGACCGAAGGCGCCCGGCTTCTGGCCCCGCGGGTCTTCCGCGCCGGGCGGGAGGTTCAGAGAGCCCACGACGAGTTTCACCCCGACGTGCTCGTCGCCGCCGGCGGATACCACCCCGCCCGCGTGGTGGCGCACCTGGCCACCGACCGACCGCGGCTCATCGACCTCGCCGGCGACCTCGCGGCCGAGGGGCAGCTTCGGGCGGCTGCCTCCGGAGGCGATGGAGCCGTCGAGTACCTCTCCGCCCTCGCAGAGGTACTGGCGGTGGGGGACTTCTTCTCCGTCGCCGGACCGAGCCAGCGCCTCGCTCTCCTGGGCCAGCTCGGCCTGGCGGGGCGTCTCGCGGCGGGGGCGGTTGGTCGTGAGCCGGTGGGCATCGTTCCCCTCGCGGCTTCGGGCCCCGGCGTTCCGCCGCCGCTTCCGGCAGGGGGGCTGCAAGTCCTCTGGGCCGGCGGCTACAACACCTGGATGGACGGAGCGACGCTCCTTGCCGCGCTCGAGGAAGTCATGGCGCGGCGGGGGGACGTCGGCTTTCGGTCCACGGGCGGACCCGTGCCGGGCCACGACGAGGAGAGCTACGTCTCTTTCTGGCGCCGGGCCCGCGCCTCGCCCTTCACGGATCGCTTCCATGACCTCGGGCGCCTGCCGCGGTGGGAGGCGCTGGAGGCTCTCGCTGCCAGCCACGTCGTCGTCTCGACCAGCCGCGCCTGCCTCGAAGCGGAGCTGGGATCCCGGCAGCGTCTTGTCGAAGGCCTGGCTCACGGACGCGCCGTCGTGACGACCGACGTCGGGGACCTGCCGCGCGAGATCGGCAAGGTGGGGGCCGGCTTGCTGGTTCCGCCGGGCGACGCCGGCTCTCTCGCCGCGGCCCTCCTGCGTCTCGCCGAAAACCGTGAGGACGTCGTGGCCTTGGGTCGCCGGGCCAGGGAGCTCTGGGAGCGACGCTTCACCTACGCGGCAACCACGGGGCCTCTCCGAGCCTTCGTGTCCGGTCCAGAACGCTGGCCGCGATCGGTGATCGGCGACCCCGCGGCAGCCCTCCGGGCGCGCGCGTTTCAAGCCCAGGCTGAGCTCGAGACGATCCGCTCGAGCCGCACGTTCCGGCTGCTCCGGCTCGTGGACCGCTTACGGGGTCGCGCCGACCATGGCTGAGCGGTAACGCGCCTCGAGTCGGTCCACATAGTCGTCGAACTCGAAGGCCTCGCCGGCTCGGCGGGCAGCGGCGGCGCCGAGGCGGAGGCGCAGGACGTCGTTTTCGGCCAGGCGTCGAACCGCGAGGGCCAAGGCATCGGGGTCCCCTGGCGGAACGAGCAGGCCCGTACTGCCGTCGGTCACGGCCTCGGGCGTGCCTCCGGCGGTCGTAGCGACGACCGCCATCCCCGCGGCCATGGCCTCGACCGGGACCGCCGCGAAAGGCTCGTCCCATTGGCTCGGGAAGACGAGAACGTCGTCGCTCCTGTAGAAGCGCTGGATCTCGCCGGGCGCCACGAAGCCGTGGAAGGTGACGTGGGACCCAACGCCTTCCTCGCTCACGATCCCCCGAAGCCACGAGACGAAATGCGGTGTTCCATCGCCGCAGACGTCCAGGTGGACAGGGACCCCCGAGCGGACGAGGCGGCCGAGGGCGCGGACGGCGACCTGCGGTCCTTTGCCCTCCCAGAGGGAGCCGGCGAAAAGAAGCCGGAGCGGCGCTGCCGGGGCCCGTGGGGGCCGCTCCGGGCCGGAGAAGGCCCGGGTGGGGACGCCCAGGCGGATCACGTCGATGGCAGCGTCGAGGAATCCGGCCTCGAGATAGACTTCCTTGATGAAGCGGCTGATGGCCACGATGGGTCGCGGACGTGTGGCGCGCCGGAGGAGCGGACGACTGAGACGGAGCAGGAGACCCGCGATGCGTTCGCTCCACGGTGTCGCTACCGCGCTTCCGCCCGACCCGTAGAGCCCCGAGGCCAGCCACTTGTCGCAGACATGGGTCACGACCGGCCGGCCGCTGTGGCGCGCCGCGACGAGGGGCGCCAGGGAGGCGAGGTAGAGGTTCCAGACGATCACCAGTTCGGGCGACAGAGAGGCCAGAAGCCTTCGCGTGGCGCGATAGCTGACCGGGCTGAAGCCGTGGAGCTTGTAGGTTTCCCATGCCGAGGGCCGACGGCTCCCGAGGAAGGTCTCGTCCTTGCGGTCCAGGTCGATCTCGAGGACGCCGTGGACCCCAGGGGGGAGGCGCTGCCCGCGGCCGCAGATCACCGACACCTCGTGGTGTCGGGCGCGGAGAGCCTTCACGACCTGGTCGCAGAGCATCTCGTTGCCGCCCACGATGTAGGGCGGATAGAGATTGGTGACGAAGGCCAGGCGCATGCCGCCGCCTACCTTACACTAGCGTGCCCTTCCTCATGGCGCGTGGGTATCGGTAACCCGGACGTCCTCGACCCACGTGAGGCACGCGTGGATGCTGTCGTACCATGGCGGGCTGAGGGCCTTCATGATGAGCCACCGGCCCTGTCCAGGCTGGACGTCGAGGGTGAAGGAGCCGTCATCCTCCTGGCGCCGGCTGATCTCGCCGAGAGGCATGACGGCGCCTTTCTCGTCCGCGGCCGAGAACGCGAGAGTGATGCCCGGGCAGGCGCCGAAAAGCATGTGCACGCGACCCGAGACGCGCAAGCTCTCCGGCGTCTCGTAGAGGTAGAGCCAACGGCCCTCCGGCTGGGCATTCCTCTTGTTCGGGTGGGTGAGGAGGTCCCAGGAGCCGGGCTCCTTTCTCCGGGTCAGTGACGGGTACAGCTCGCTCAGGACGATCCACTCGGATTGGGTCCCCGGCATTCGCCCGATACCCTGGCGCACGTAGCGCAGCGCACGCAGCGCCACGGCGTCCGAGGAGGGCCGGACCCGCCGCTCGACCGTCGCCACCGCGCCGTTTCCGAGCGGAAAGCTCTCCGGCAGGGGCTCGAAGTCCTGGGCGAGATCCAGCCTCCCGTCGAAGAGGTCCAGGACCACGCGCACCACTTTCTGCTCCTCCGGTTTGAGGTGATGCTGGAAGGGACGGACCAGGACGACAAATCGGGCCTTGAGGAGCGTCTCGAGCGGATAGGCGTCGCGCGAATCGAGGGCGGGCGCGTCCAGCACCTTGAGCCGGCGGCCGGCTCTGCCGAAGAGGGTTTCTTCGGCGTGCGTGACGAGGTCGGGGTTGATGGAGTGAGAGGAGGCGGCGACGAAGACAGCATCATCGGGTCCTGCCCTTTCGTGGAGAAACGAAACGAACCGGGCCATGGCATCGTAGTCCCGGCGCTGCAGGCGGGGCCAATTGGCGGCAAAGGTCGCGCGGAGGACGCCGGGCTTGGACGCAGCGGGGTACCCGCTCAGACCGAAGAACACGTTGCAGGCCGCGAGGGCGGTGGCCGTGATGAGGGCCGGCGGGCCCACGACCTCGCCAGCCGCTCGGGCGAGGGTCAAGGCGAGGAGGCTGCAACCGAGGACGATAGCCGGGGTGAACTGCAGGGTGTACTGCTCACCGATCTGGCGGACCACAACGAGCCACTGGACCGCCTGGAGCGCCGAGAAGAGCGCCACGAAGCCTGCTGCTGCGGCGTGCGCCACGCGGGTGCGAACGCTGAGAACGAAGCCCAGCACCGCAGCCGCGCAGGCCGCGAGGCCGTAAGGCTTCATGAACCATGCGAGGGTGTCGAGGGATGGCTCTTGGTAGGCCGCGTAGAGCGCGGCGAAGTTGTGGGTCAGGGCCCGGAGCAGGAAGCGGTGACCGAAGACGAAGAGAATCGCCAGGCTCGTGGCGCCGACCGAACCGATCCCCAACAGGTCCGAGGCCAGGCCCCGGGCCCTTCCCCGATGGGGGGGCCGCCCACCGCCCAGGGCTCGCCCGAGGCTCCAGAGCAACATCGCCGAGACGAAAGCAGCAGCCGCGAAGAGAAAGGGACGGCGGAGAAGAACCGCAACCGCGAGGAGGACACCGATCCCCACCTTGTGGCTCCGACGGGAGAGGCGTGGGTCCTCCAGGAAGAGACGGGTGGCCAGGGCCATGACGGCAGCCGCGCCCGCGTCGGGGAACCCCCTGAGCGTGGGCACCCATGCCATCGGCGTGCCGAAGCCCGCGGCCACGGTGGTCCAAAAAGCGGCGCGGGGGGAGTCCGGGAGGAGCTTCGCGGCTACGCTGCCGAGCGCGAAGAGGAATGGGATCTGGTACACGAGCGTCAGGCCGAGGACGTAGGCCATTCTGGTCTCGCCAAGGACCGCGAATATCGGGAAGAGGGGAACCGCGAAAATCGCGTTGTAGTCGTCGGCCGTGGACTGGTACACCGTGTAGAACGCGTCCTCGAGCCCCAGGGTCCGAAAGGCGTCGGCGGTGCGGAGGGCGATGTCCTGGTGCACGGCGAGGTCCCAGTAGTAGAAGAAGCGCTCCGCCCCCACGTAAGACCTGACCAAGGCTGCAGCGCCGGCAAGGGACAGCGCCACGAGCAATGCGTCCACTGCGAATCGACGGAAGGCGTCGCGAGGCCACTGGAGCATTGCCGTAGCGAGGGTATGTTACCTTCACCCGAACCTGTGAAGTTTCCCTTCTCCCTCTTCGCGGCATCGCTGGCCCTCCAGCTCCTTGTTGCCGCGGTCCCGGATCGCATGGCCGACCTTCTCGTGTATCGCCAGTGGACGCGCACGATGGCGGTGGAGGGTCTGGAGGCTGCGTATTGGCCCCCTGCCGCCCGGACGCCCGACGAAGCCTTCAAGCGGCCGCCCGTCGACTACCCGCCGGTCTTCCCGTACGTCCTCGGGGCCCTCGGTCGAGCCTGCCGGAGCTTGGCCCCCGAGCTCCTCGCCAACGACCGCCGGCTGGACTTCCTGATCCGCGTCCCTCTCGTCGTGGCCAACGCCACCCTCGGCGTCCTGCTCTTCGTGCTGCTCCGTCACCGCTCGGATGCGAAGACGGCCACGGGCATAGCGGCCCTCTTCGTCCTGAACCCGGCCGTGGTCTTCGACACCGCCTACTGGGGACAGGCCGACGCCTTGCTCGCCCTCCTCGTCGTGGCCGGACTCGTCCTCGCGCCCCGCCGGCCCGAGTGGGGATGGGTCGCGCTCGCCGCTGCCGCCCTCGTGAAACCCCTGGCCTATCCGTTCCTCCCCCTCGTGCTCCTGGAGACCGCGAAGCGGCGTGGTTGGAAACGGGCGTCGTCGTCGGCCATCGTAGGGCTGGCAACCTGGGGCGCGCTGCTCCTGCCGTTCCTTGCCGCCGGGCGCCTGGGGGACATCGTGGTCGCCCTCTTCTTTCAGCTCGACGCGATGCCCTACGTCAGCGTCAATGCCCACAACGCCTGGTGGATCATCGGCCGCGGCGTTCCCTGGACCCCGGCCTGGGAACGGGCCATCGGGCCGGTGACCTACGAAACCCTGGGCCTTGTGGCCTTCGGCGCCTTTTATCTGGCGGTGCTCGTCTCGCTCTGGCGCTCGACCCACGCGCGAGCTCTCCACTTTGCCGCGGCCAGCGTGGCCTTCGGGCTCTTCGTCCTGACGACCCACATGCACGAGAACCACCTCTTCACCTTCATCCCACTCTTGCTTCTTGCAGGGGGTGAGCGGCCGGGTTGGAGGCGCTTCTGCGTCGCGATCAGCGCGGTGATGGTCCTGAACATGGCGCTCCACGACCCTTTCCTGAAATCGCGCCTCGACGGTCGCGTTCCGGGGCCTCGCGTCACGCTCCCACCGCAGCTCGAGCCGGCTGCCGGCCTCGCCGACTACCTCCGTAGCGAGGGCTATCCTGAAGCGGCTCAGGAGATGGCCGGGGACTCCTCGGTGCTCCGCCTGGCCTTCACCCTCCTGAACAGCCAGGCCTGTGTCCTGCTGTTCGCATATTGGGTCTGGTCGCTCGGCGTCGGCCGCGGCTGGGCGGCTCCCCCCGAACCGCGGCGTGTGAGACTCTCGGTGTCCACCTGCGTATGGATCGCGATCTTCTGTTTCGTGACCGGCGCGCCTTTCCTCTGGCATCTGGCCCGGGCCGCGGGACACACCGGGTGACGTGCGCGTCCTGCTGACGGCCCATGCGTTCCCGCCGCGGTCGACGGCCGGTGTCGAGGTCTACACGTTCCGTCTCGCCAAGGCTCTCTCGTCGCTGGGACACGATGTCCTCGTCCTCGCCGCCGTCCACGACCTGGGAGCGGAGCCGTACGAGGTGCGCCGGCGGGTCCACGAGGGAGTCTCGGTCGCGGAGGTCGTGAACGTTCACCACCGCGGTACCTTGGAGTCGACGTACCGCGATGCTGGCGTGGACCGGGCGGCGGCGTCCGTGCTTTCGGAGTTTCGCCCGGACTGCGTCCACGTTCAGCACCTGCAGAACCTCTCGACAGGGATCCTCGAGGTGGGACGGCGCCAGGGCGCGTCGCTCGTCGTCACGCTCCACGACTACTGGTTGAGCTGCCCCCGGGATGGTCTCCGCATGCGGGCCGACCTGACCCTCTCGGAGCAGGTCGACCACGCGGTCTGCGCCCGTTGCGTCCGGGACAGCCCCTACCTGGCTCCTCCACTCCAGCGCGGGCTCTCGGGTGTGGTGCGCCGCGTCGGCCTCGGCCGCTTTCTGCACCGTGCCCATGATGCGGCTCCGCGGGCCACCGAGGCGGCGCTCCGACTCCTCCGCAGCGCTTCGTTTCGGAAGGGTGAGGGTCTGGAGGGGGAGCTGGACAAGCGCGCCGCCCACCTCCGTGCGGCGATCAACGACGTGGACCTCGTCATCGCCCCCACGGAATTCGCGCGGGCTCGCGCCGCCGAGTTCGGCGTCGAGGGGGAGCGGCTCCGGACGATTCCTCTCGGAGCGGTCAATGGTCCGCTCCGGGGGCGGAGGGCCGGGGCGCGGAAGCGTTTCGGCTTCGTCGGCACCCTCGCACCGCACAAGGGGGTCCACGTCCTGATCGAGGCCTTCCGAGGCGTCGGCGATCCGCTGGTGTCCCTCGATCTGTTCGGCAGCCTCACGGTCCACGCGACTTACGTGGACGCCCTCCGTCGCGCCGCCGCAGGCGACCCGCGCATTCGTTTTCGTGGGGCCTTCGCCGAAGGAGAGCAGCTCAGGGCCCTCGACCTCCTCGACGCTCTCGTGCTTCCCTCCGTTTGGTGGGAGAACAGCCCTCTGACGGCCCTCGAAGCCCTCGCCGTGGGGCTTCCCGTGATTGCCTCGAGGACCGGAGGCGTTTCGGAGATCGTCGACCACGGAACCGGAGGGTGGCTCGTGTCACCAGGGGACGTGGCCGCCCTCCGCGACGCTCTCGCCGGCCTGGCGGCCGGGACCCTTCTGGGCGCCTCGGCGCCCCCCGCCAATGTAAAGACGGTGGCGGAGGGAGCGGGGGAGCTGGTGGGCCTCTACGCAGCTTTGCGGGGCCAACGTTGACTTCGATCCGCGCCTCGGTCGTCGTCCCGGTGAAGAACGGCGCCGCGTATCTCCCCGGCCTCCTCGCCGCCGTCGAAGGGCAGGACTGCGGCGGAGGCCTGGAAACCGTCGTGGTGGACAGTGGCTCTACGGACGGCTCCATCGAGTTGCTGGCGGGGTCCTCGGTCCGGCTTCTTCGGATCCCTCCCCGGTCCTTCGATCACGGGGAGACCCGGAACCTCGCGGCGCGCGAGGCTCGTGGCGAATCGGTGGTTTTCCTCAGCCAGGACGCACTGCCGGCCGAGCGCGGATTCGTGCGGGCTCTCGTCGAGGTGCTCGAGGGCGAGCCGCGTCTCGCCGGGGCCTTCGGCCGGCAGCTTCCGCGGCCGGAAGCAGACCCGCTGACACGCCGCGACCTTGCCCGCTGGGTGACTTCCGATGAAGCGCCACGCACCGTCTTCACCCCGCAGGGCTACGGGTCGCTGCCGCCCCTCGAGCGCTATCGTCTGGCGGCCTTCGACAACGTGGCATCGGCGGTTCGGCGCGCGGTGCTCCTTGCGCACCCTTTTCCCGCCTCGCGCTTCGGCGAGGACGTGGAGTGGGGCGCACGGATGCTTCACCTGGGCTTCGGCCTCGCCTACGTGCCCTCGGCGGCGGTGATTCACTCCCACAGACGGACGGCGCGGGCCCTTTTCCGACGGAACTACCTCGGTCATCGGCTGCTGCTCCGGCTCTTTGGCGTTCGGACCGTTCCGGATCTGCCGCGCCTCGTTCGTGCCGTGGCGGGATCCATCGCGACCGACCTCCTGACCCTCGCCCGCGCGGGCGCGCCGCCGTCACTCTGGGTTCGCGCTCCGGGGCAGGCGGCTGCCGCGACCTACGGCCAGTATCGCGGCGCCCGCGACGAGGCGGCGGGTCGCCCCTATCCGGAGTGGGCTTGAGGATCCTCCTCGTTCACCACGCCTACCCGCCGGAAGGAACCGGGGGCTCCGAGATCTACACGCGGGCTCTTGCGCGCCGCCTCGCCCGCGACCACGACGTCGCCGTCTTGCACCGCTCGGCCGACCCGGCTCGGCCGGATCACCACGTCGCCGAGACGCGCGTCGACGGCGTGCGGGTCTTCTCCCTCAACAACCTCCATCGTGACGTCCCGGGCTTCGAGTCGTACCGCGACCCGCGCGCCGCGGCGGCAGGGGCGCTTGTCCTCCAGGAATTGCAGCCGCAGGTCGTGCACGTGGGTCACCTGACGGGCCTCTCGACCGGCCTCGTCTTCGAGGCGCGCGGCCGGGGCGCGGCCGTCGTGATCACCCTCCACGACTTCTGGACCCTCTGCCCGCTGGGCCAGCTCCTCAACACCCGCCTCGCGGTGTGCCCCGGGCCCACGCCGAGGCGCTGCCTCGATTGCGTCGGGGGACAGGTCGCCGTCGGGGGGAGCGCTCCCCGCGCGATGGGTCGGCGGATCCCCCTCGCCTCCGGGGCCGCCGCGGTCCTCTCCCGCGTTTGGCCTACGGGAGCATCGCGGATCGCGGAGCGTCTCGACGAGATGCTCGAGGTGCTTCGTGCGGCGGACGTGCGAATCGCTCCGTCACGATTCCTGCGCGACCGAATGACGGCCCTGGGTGCGCCCGCCATCGAGTTCCTCCCCAACGGCCATGAGCCCCTGGATCTGCCCGCGCGCGAGCCGGACACCGCGGGACGCGTGCGCTTCGGCTTCGTGGGAACGGCGATTCCCTCCAAGGGCGTCCACGTCCTGGCCGCCGCCTTCCGCCTCCTCGACGATCCGCGCGCAGCGCTGCGGATTCACGGCCCTTTCGTCCCGTACCACGGCGACTCCGGCTATGAAGCGCGCGTGCGGTCGATCCTCGGTCCTCGAGCCGGTGAAGCTCTTCGGGGGCCCTTTCCCCACGAGGCGCTTCCGCAGGTCCTGGCAGATCTCGACGTCCTCGTGGTGCCCTCCCTTTGGGAGGAAAACGCGCCCCTCACCGTGGAAGAAGCCTTCCTGGCGCGGCTGCCCGTGGTGGCGAGCGGCCACGGGGGCCTCGCCGAGCGCGTGGCTGGCCAGGGGGGCGTCTGCTTCCGTCCTGCAGACCCCGCGGACCTCGCACGGGTTCTGCGCCGCCTTCTCGACGAGCCGAGGCTCCGGGAGAGCCTCTCGGCGACGGCGCCTTCGGTTCCGACGATGGAGGAGCACGTCGAGGCCCTCGAGGGGTTCTACGACAGGGCGCTCCGCCGTTACCGCGAACGCCCCGGGCATGTCGGGGTGGTGGTCCTGGACCGCGGACGCCCTGAGGACGCGGCCGCTGCGGCGGAGTCCGCGCTCGAGAGCGAGGTGTCGGCTCGAGTGCTCATCGTCCGGAACGGACCCGGACCGGAGAGCCCGCCGCCGCCGGGAGCCTTCGTGTTGCGCCTCGGCGCGAACCGCGGTTTTGGCGGAGGCATGAACGCCGGCGTCGCCGAGCTGCGAACACACGGCTGTGACCGGCTCCTGCTCCTGAACAACGACGCCGTCCTGGAGCCAGGGGCTCTACGGCGCCTGGCGGAGGCCCTCGAGGACCCGGACCTCGCCGCGGTCGGCGCGGTGATTCTCCGCGAGTCCGACGGCCGCATCGAGTCGCAGGGGGGGCGCTTCGACCCGCGCTGGGGCCGACAGCGACTCATCGGTCACGGAGCCCGCTTCGAGGCCAGGGAAGGACGGCTGCCGGTCGAGACCCTGTCGGGGGC
>Ga0210377_10004136_pt1 | contig 12261 bp, 11 predicted proteins | sample PLM4_65_b1redo_FD_155480 | JGI IMG/M metagenome (GOLD analysis project Ga0210377, IMG submission 155480) | Groundwater sediment microbial communities from an aquifer in East River, Colorado, USA - PLM4_65_b1 redo | ecosystem: Environmental > Terrestrial > Soil > Riparian zone | place: USA: East... | reverse complement strand
GGGTGTTTCATGTCCACGGTGATGCTCTTCTTGTTCCGGTTAATGCAGAAGAAATAGACCGACTCCCCGTTCTTGAAGGGGGGCCCCCAGCTCCGACTGTCGTCACCCACACCGGGCTGCTCCACCTTGATCACCTCGGCCCCCATGTCCCCCAGGATCTGCGAGCAGAACGGGCCCGCGATGATCCGGCTGAGGTCGAGGACCCGGATGCCTTCAAGCAAGCGACCCGTTGTTCTCACGTCTGCCACGCTCTCTCCCCTCTCAATGAGAGGCAATCAGGCAACTCGGCGATCTGGAGTTCCGGGTTGCCAAGTTGCCCGGTCTTAGCAGGATGCTGAAAAACTCGTTTTCCGCCAGGCTGCTCAAAAAGGTCCAGATGCAAGGCGGCGCGCGATGCGAGGTGCGAGGCGTACTTGGTCCGTACGTCGCAGCGCCGCGCGAGCGCGCCAACGCCGCAGATGGGCCTTTTTCAGCAGCCTGTTAGAAGCGGTCCCCCTTCACCGGCACAACGAAGGTCTCCAGGATCGCGATCAAGTTCTGTTCGGTCTTCTCAAGGTGATAGTGCATGGCCTGTTGCGCGGCCTCGGCATCTCTGGCTTTGATGGCCTCCACAAACGCCCGGTGCTCACGGGTCGACTCCTCCAAACGTCCGGGCTGCCGTAGGGCGATATGTCGCACGCGGCCGATGAGGGATTCCATTTGCAGGAGCAGCTTCCAGAGCCACCGATTTCTGCACATCCGGAAGATCTGGCGGTGGATTTCCTGGTCGGCAGCGATCCAGCCGTCTCGGTTGCGCGTGGCGACGCACGCCTCCATGCACGCCATAAACTTCTCCAGTTGTGCGAACTCGGCTTCGTTGCCCGCGGTGGCAGCCAACTGGGCGGCCAGGCTCTGGAGAGCCCGGTTCGCCTGCTCGAGACTGCGGATGTCCTCGACCGAGAGCGTTGCGGCAGACACGCCGTCCGGGCCCACTTCCGCTAGCCCCTCAACGATCAAACGTTGGATTGCTTCCCGCACGGGGGTTCGGCTCATCTTGAACCGCTTGGCCAACGCGGTTTCGTATAGTCGTTCCCGTGGCTGGAGTTCCCCGGACAAGATGGCCGTTTTGAGCGCTTGATAGGCTTCGACCATCAATCGATTTCTGTCCGTGGATGGGAAGTCGGCAGGTTCAATGTTGGTTAGCACGGGCGACTCTCCGTCATCAAGCATTGCCTTTCGTTGGTCGACGGCTATGTATACGAGTGAGTATGCACATTAGTAAATCCCGGGTCGAGGTGTCAAGCCTGTTTTGGAAAAACGCTCTCGAAAAATGCCGACGTGGAGCGCTGTGGTCCGCAAAGGGGGTGGTTCGGGTAATTCGGATACGGCAAAACGCGTAGGGACTCGACTCGGTCCGGAGGAATCCCGGGGCGTAATGGGGGACCCAGCCGTTTTATCGTTGACTGAGCGGAATAACTCTGATGGCGTTCCCTGCGGCGTAGAACGGAGGCGGGTGCGCGCAGGTCGGTGGGGACGAGTTGCGACTGGAAGTCGCCGCCGGCTCTCGGTCGTGTGCGATCACCTGGCGGTGGACTTGAAACGCGCCTCGGGTCCTCCTTCGGCGATGTCATGCGGGACGTAGGGCACTTCCGAAAGTTATTTCCGTCGAGCGGGACCTCGGAGCGACGGGCCCGGCCGGTTCGCCAGTGTCACGGAGGAACCCACCTCGCGGCGCGCCGCGCCGCATAATCTGGCTGAGTTGGTGTCCAGGAAACCGGGTGCGGTTCACCTGCACCTCTCGCCTGGCCAAGTTTCCCTTGACAGTGCCCCTCCCGGCGGCGGTATACTCCCTTCGTCCCGGCGTGGGCGGGCCCCGCGCTGACCTCGTGACGCGCCCTGGGCCGGGCGGCCCCAAAAGCAAATTCTTACCAGGCAGCTAGCAGCTAGTTGATATGCTGCGGCCTGGAGGAGGACCTCGATGAAGAAAGCGATCGTGCTGCTCGCGGTATGTCTCGTGCTCGTTGGGGCGATGCTTCCGAGCCCTGCCTTGGCGGGAGGGAGGTGGCACGGCGGGCACTCTGGGGGCCACGGCTGGCACTCTGGGGGCCAAGGCGGGTGGTGGTGGCCCGCGGCCATCATCGGTGGCCTGGCGCTCGGCGCCGTCGCCATCGTGACGGCGCCATTCGTGGCGCTGTCCGCCGTGCCGGCGTATTCCCCACCAGTAGCGTATGCGCCGCCCGTGGCGTACGCCCCGCCGCCGGCGTATTCAGTCCCGCCGACGTATGCGCCGCCGCCGCCGACCTACCAGCAAGCACCGATCTACGCGCCGCCCCAGGCCTCCGCGGTCCAGCGGGAGGTCGTCTATCCAAACGGTCGGTACGTGCTCTACGGCGACGGAGTCCGCCAGCCGTGGCAGTGGGTCTGGGTGCCGTCAGCGTCGCCGCCTCCGCCGCCTGCGCCCCCGCAGCAGTAGACGTCTGGTGGCCGGGCGACCTCGATAGTCACATGTGGTGTACCGACCGCCCGTAATACGGGACCCGGCCGTTTCTTCGTTGTCAATGTAAGTCCCTCCTCTCGACGTCCGTGCGTCGCCCTGTCAGTTGAGTCACTCGCTTCCCCGGGGGCCTCTCCCTGGGGTGCTCCACCGCCCCAGCGGCGTGGCGCTCTCCGGTGTCGCGGCGGCCGAGCGCCCCGCCGGGGCCGAGGCCGGGCGGGGGGAGCGGGAGCGACGCGCCCCGCCATGGACGGGATCACCTCCGGTGCCCGTAATCCGGGACGTTGTTGACTCAGTGGAATAATCTGGGTAGGTTACACCCCGTCCAGGCAGGAGGGCGCACCCGGCGAGGCCCCGACAGGCGCGCCTCGGTGCCCTTCCGCACTTCGTGCGGAACCTTGGGTCCCGCTCTACGTCCGGGACTTTCAGCCGGCCTGTTGCACTACGTCATCCTCCGGGGGAGTCACCGCGGGCAGAGTGTGACGGATCGCGAGGACGGAGCCAGGGTGCCACGGCGGGCATTGCGAACGCGATCGCGCGAGCGGAGCGGCCAATAGACTACCGGGTCAGCAACGCAGTAACGACTGTTCACGGCAGCCCCGTGAGGCGTTCATGATTCCTTGGGAGCTCCTCGACTGTGCGCAGGTGCCCGGGAGCGGCGAAGAGCTTCGGTTATACAAGCGGGGCGGGGAGTTCTCGATCAGGGTGGACGGGCGTGAACTCATGAACAGTCGGGCCCATGGATCGGAGGATGCGCTGGCCGAGCTCGCGTGTGCACGCATCGCCGACCGTCCCTACCCCCGGGTTCTGATCGGGGGGCTGGGCATGGGGTACACCACGGCGGCGGCACTGCGCCGACTCGGTGCCGAGGGGCAGGTTGTGGTTGCCGAGCTGGCGCCGGCGGTGGTGGCGTGGAACCGGGGAGCCCTGGCGGACGCGGCGGGACGTCCCCTTCAGGATGCCCGAGTCACGGTGTGCGAGGTCGATGTCGCCTACATTCTCCAGGCGGAGCAGCGGGCCTACGACGCCATCGTGCTGGACGTGGACAACGGTCCCGCGGGGCTGACCCGGAAGGGCAACGACTGGCTCTATGCCCGGGCCGGGCTGGCTGCCGCTTATGCGGCGTTGCGGCCCGCAGGCGTGCTGGCCGTCTGGTCGGCCAGTCCGGATCGGGCCTTCGCGACACGCCTGTGCCGGGTGGGCTTCGAGGTGAACGAGGTCCGCGTGCGGGCGCGAGGTCTTGGCGGGGGAGGCCGCCACATCATCTGGCTCGCCGTCCGCAGTTCCTGACCCGGCACGGGGAATCATATTGAAAGTCGGGCGTGGTGGAGAGCCAGGGAGTCAGATTGATCTGGTGGTTGGCCTCGATCACCGCCTCGCCCGTCGTCTGCGGGATGTATCCACTAAAGGTGCCGTAGATCGCTCCCACCGAGGCAATATCGTTTTCGCGGCCGGGGATGAGGCCCTGGTAGCTCCACCCGCCCCCGACGAAATACGGCATAGTGCTCTTGCTCGGCGTGGGCGAGAAGGATGCCTCGCCCCAAACTGTCAGACCCTTCTGGCTGCCCGGCCCGCCGTCCCGGTACAGCATCTGCTGGAACATGGCATAAATCTGGTACATACCATGCGGGGTCGCATTCGGATTGCTGAGGCCGGCGAATCGAGCGCTGTTGTACACCGCCGAGCGTGTACTCGCCTTGGAGACCGGTAGCCCCCAGACCCTGGTTGTACAAGTAGCTGAATTGCGTCACCCACAGGACGCCTGAGTTGCCCTGCTGGAGCGAGAAGTCGACCCTGTTATCCGCTCCGGCGGCGGCATTGGGGTTCGTGTTGAAGATGCCCATGGCGAATTGGAACGTCGGCGTGAAGTTGAAAGTCAGTTGACCGCCCCATTCCACGCCCGGAGGACTGGCGGTGAAGGTCCCGTCATTGGCGGGAATGGAACCGGGGTTGCCGTTGATGCCGCCGTTCAGATAGTTGCCGAGCACGGGTATCGTCGCGAATGTGTTGCCGGCGGCCAAGCGGCCGGCGGCGACGGTGAGATTCCCGTTGAACAGCGACTCCTGCAGATACAGTTCCTGTGTCAGGGTTTCCTTGAGGGAATCGAACGACTTCCTGACGCAATCATGGTGGCGCTGATATGGATTCGCGGGAGATGGACAGCGAAGGGCCAAGAATGCGGGCTCTGCCTGGTCTTCCTCGGACGCTGCCGTGTCCTTCGGAGCCGCTGTCTGGTCTTGCCCCAAAGCAGGAATGGTCACGCCGAGGGATAGGACGACGAGACATAGGATCACTGCTCGCGGGGCTTGGGCTGCCGTACGGGCTTCTCGCGCGGCAATAAATGGGGGACCGTATTCGGAAGCGAAGGGCCCGCAGTGCTTGCGGGGCGAGGACCTCGTCGGTCAATTGGTTGGCTGTCTCCGAGGAACCTCCAGGGTTCAGGGGGGCACTACTGCACCTTGGAACCCCCGTCCTCTAACACATCGGCTCTGTTCTCCCGTCACCCCAGGCTGGGCCTCCAATGCCATCAGGCCCCAAGCGGGTCTTCACCGGCCGGTCCCCGCCGTGCCTTGGGGAAAAGGCGCTCCGATCCCAAGACCGGAGGGCCTCTGCCTGGCGCGCCGTCCGCGTCGCGCTTGGGGAGGAGAGCCACGATCGCCCGTCCAGCCCGGGACGCATCAGAGCGAAAAGAACAGGAACAGGGCCAAGGCAACGACGGTGACCCCCGATCCGATGAGGATGAGCGGTGCCGGGGTCGTCAACTGATACAGAAACGGCAGGGCCGTCACCACGCATCCCAGGAAGGCGATGAACAAGGAAATGAGGCGTGGAAGATTGGGCGTTCTTGTTTCGGACATCCTCGCTCCTTTCGCCGTGCCCGCGCCGGCCTTCCCATTCAGGAGGCTGGGCTGTCCCCGGATTTGCGCCAGCCGGCCGGGAAGCCAAGAAACGCGAACGCAGAGTTGACAACACATGTGGTCCCTGCCTACAGTGGTCTACGGATGGCACCTCTCTTCCCGAGGCACCTCACATGGAACACGCGCCAGTCCTCCTCATTGTGGATGATCAACCCCTTTTCCTGGATCTCCACGCAAACATGCTGCGACCGAAGGGCTACAACGTCGTGACGGCCCCGGATGCGGCACGAGGATTCACCGAGGCGAAGCGTCTCCTTCCCAACCTTATCCTCCTCGATGTGGAAATGCCGGGCGAGGACGGCTTCGCCCTCTGCGGCCGCCTCAAAGCCGATCCGACCACCGCAAGGATCCCCATCATCATGCTGACGGCCACCCGGAATCAGAAATTGATTGAGCGGGCGTTCCAGGCAGGGGCTGAGGCGACAGTCCTCAAGTCGATGAACGTGGAGCGCCTTCTCAATATCATCAAGGTGGTTCTGGAAACCGAGAAGCTCTCCCCCGACGAGCTTGCCCAGCGACGCAGAACCCTGCAATGAACCCAAAAACCTCACCGCCAAGATCGCAAAGATCGCAAAGAGTCGCCAACTCTCATCAAGTCAGAGGAACTGCTGGACCGAAATCTTCCGAACCGCATCTCCGAGTTCTCCTGTGCCGGCGCCTTGAACATGGGGAGTTCCTCTGCGTCCTTTGCGTGCTTAGCGGTTGAACTGCACTATTCGGGATGAATCGAGGCCCCACGAACTTACATCCTGCTCCCAGGATGGCCGGGCCATCAGCCGTCCCTCCGGGCGAATGGCGTCAGGGGAGGAGAACTGGCAGGAAGGTTAACCATCCCGGCAAAAAGCTGTCAAAGGAATATCCCCGAACGTCACCCTCACCGATCCTTCTGTGGGCGAAGCAATGCGGGACCCGGCCGGTGCGGGCGCGGTGCGTGTCGTCGGACGCGCCGCCGGCCGAATGTACCGAGCCCCACGAAGATGGCGCTCACGGGAAAGAGCAGTCCCACTATCGGCGGCCAGAGAAGCACCGCCGCGCACCCGAGGACCGGCCGGAGGGCGAGGCGCGTGACGGCGCGAAGCCTTGGCGACTTCGCGATGACTGCGGCGATGGGCGGGCTCACCCGGTAGTACCACCGCACGAAGCCTTGCCCGAGCGGATGCGGCAGCAGGAAGCGGTCCCGGACCTGGCGGAGTGTCTCCACCTGGGGCGCGAGAGGAGAGCCGTAGGCGGCCGTGGCGATGAAGCAGCCGCCGCCGCCTCCACCAGACTCCGCCGGTGGTCCCGCCTCCTGCATAATCGTCAGGGTCTGCCCGGCCGCCGTGACGGTGCTGGTTCGCGGACTCGTGGTCCCATTGGCCGCCACTGTGAACGAGACCGTTCCGCCCCCGGTCCCACGCGTCCCCGCGCTGATCGTCAGCCAGTCTTCGTGGCTGGCGGCCAGCCAATTGCAGTCGCTGGCGGCGCTCACCTGCACACTGCCGTTTCCCCCGGCGGCGGTGAAGTCCTGGCTCGTGGCCGAGAGGGTATAGGCGCAGGGTGGGGGTGGGGGGCCGGCGGAGAGACGGTCCACTGTGCCTCCGAGTCCGGCGACATAGAGTTCGCCCGCCTCATCCTCTCCGAAGGAGGCCAGAATCCCGTCGAGGGAGGTGTCGAGCAGGACGGTGGAGACCCCCCCGCCGCCGGCCGGGAGGAGCTGGAAGATCTCCCCGGTGCAGAGGTCGCCGTAGACATAGGCCCCCGTGGGCAGGGTTGCCCGGGCCCCCCGGTACACGTACCCTCCGATGACGGCGCAGCGACCCAGGGAGTGATCGTATTCGGCGATGGGCGCCACAAAGTTGGCTGGGGTGCAGAGTCCGGGGTCGAGGTTCGTGCAGAGGGTCCCCTCGAAGATCCGCCAGCCGTAGTTGCCGCCCCGACTGATCACGTCGATCTCCTCTCGCGCGCCCTGTCCCACGTCTCCCGCGTACAACTGTCCGGTCCCTCGATCGAACGAAAACCGGAACGGGTTGCGCAGGCCCACGGCGAAGATCTCGTCCCGCCCGGGTATCAGGCCCACGAAGGGATTGTCCGGGGGTGAGGAGTACGGAACCGCTCCGGTTGGATGGTCCACGTCAATCCGAAGCATCTTGCCGAGGAGCTCGTCGAGGTTCTGCGCCCTGTTACCCGGATCATTCCCGGACCCCCCATCCCCCATTCCGATGTAGAGAAAGCCATCGGGGCCGAACTCGACCATGCCGCCGTTGTGATTGCTGAACGGTTGAGGGATGACCAGCAGAACGGTTTCGGCGGTGTCCGCAACGTTGGGGGCAGAGGCAGAGGCGTGGTACTCGGCGATGACCGTCGCGCCGTCCGGCTGGCGTGTGTAGTTGACGAAGAAGCGGCGGTTGATCGCATACCCCGGATGGAACGCCAATCCGAGAAGACCTTGCTCGCCGCCGGCGAGCACCCGGGCCCCGATATCAAGGAAGATTGTGGGGGTGTTCCCCCCCGGTTGAAGCACCTTGATCATTCCTGTCTGTTCGACGATGAACAGCCGGTTGGTCCCGTCCCGGCCGTTCGTTACATACAGCGGACTCGAGAGTCCTGTCAGGACAGGCTGGAGTTGGATGGCAGGAGCGGCCCTGCCGCCCGCGACCAGAACGGCGAGGCAGCACCCAATGCCGGTAATGAGCATTCTCACCCTGAAGTTCACCGGGGGATCCTTCCGATCCCCGGAGGCAACCCAATCTCCCGCCTTCTCGCGCGTCATGTGCGGACGAGCCCTCCCTCCAGTGGCGACGCGAGCGTTCATCCCTCATACCCCCCGCAGGGCGCACCACCCTAACCCGTGATGTGTAGTCGAGTCCCTGCCCCTATCCGCGCAGAGGATCCCTGACTACCAGACGCGCAACGTAGCGTTAACCAGTGATCATGAATCTCGTCGGGCGTCTGATTGGCGGCCAGAGGATCACTGGGTTCCGTTCCGCCTCTCCCCGCCTTGGGATAATTGGCCAGTTTCCCGCTGGGGGCCAGCACCCCCGGGTCGGTCCGCGGCCCATTCCCCAACGACGAAGATCTCATGGTGGGCTCAAGACTCCCGGACACCAGGGTTTCCCTCGCCGGGGCCCTTCACAGTGTCCCATTTAGCATCCAGGCCCCTGGCTGGGCAGGGGGTTGATGCACCCTGCTTAACGCCGCCAGGGCCCGGCGGGTTCCCCTTCCCCGTGGCCTCGGTGGCGTCCGTCGGGGAATGGGATTCCCTTCAGCCCGGAGGACGCCCGTCCGCTGTGTGGTCCCCACGGAGGCGTGGGGCCGGTAGGCGGCTCTCGCAACATCTCCCGCGCGGGAGGAGCCGAAACGACTGGGGCCGGAGCGGATCGCCATAACAGAGGACCCGGCTTTAGTGGCTTTACGTGAGTGGGACACAGGTGGTTCTGCGGTGGCGAGATGTATCCCCTATCTCAGCGATGGTGCCTCGCGCTGTCATTCCGTTGACCCCCCTTCCCGGGGGACCTTCTCCGCACTGTGCTCCCCTGCTCCATCGTGCTGGTTCGTACCTTAGCATAAGCCTGCATGTCCGTCTTGATGCACCGGGCGATGCTCGTACTGCGGGTACCTCGATCCGTAAGGCCATACATTCAGCCTTTCGCGTTGACGCCCCCCCACCTGTTCGTTAGGGTCGCCGGCAAGGGTCACCGCGATCCTCTGCACAAATGGAAGGGGACACTTGACGATCCGGAAATACAAGGGGCCCAACTTCCAGTGAGGGCGCGAGGCTGGCGTGTGTGGGCGATGAGGGCATCCTCGATTTGGTGACCGAATGTCCGTGGCTGATATGCTGTGACGCTAGATGTCACAGGGGGGCGGTATCCTCCAAGTGCGCCGGCCACCAACCCCGGCCGGCCCAAGGAGGGACCCATGGACAAGAAAACGGCTCTCGACACCCCCATCTTTACTCTTCCCGACGGACAGCCCATCGCTGCTGAGTTAGTCGAGGCCGACTTGTGCGCCCGGGTCACCCGGTGGGAGGCCGCCCTCGAGGACGCCGTCTGGCAGCTCGCCCGCTTCTACAGCATGGTCGGCCGCCCCGGAGACTCCACCGCCTGCGTCACACGGCTGCTCGCCGGCACGCCCGACCCCGGGAAGCACGCCGCCGGCTATCTGGCTCTCGGCCAGCTCCTGGAGCAGCAGCGCCGGTACGCGGAGGCGGCAGTAGCCTACGCCACGGGCCTCGAGGGCAGGCCGGCACGGGGGGAGGTGGGCTACTTCCTCCACAATAACCGGGGCTACTGCCTGAACCACCTGGGGCAGCACATCGAAGCCGAGATCCACTGCCGCACTGCCATCGAGATCGATCCCAGGCGCCACAACGCGCACAAGAACCTTGGACTCGCCCTGGCGGGGCAGGGGCGAGTGGGGGAAGCCGCCCGCGCCCTACTGGAAGCGGACGGTCGCTGCCCAGCGGACGGCCGCGCGCGCTGGCATCTCGCCGAACTGCTCGCCGCGCATGCGGAAGTGCTCCAGGACAACCCCGCCCTCGCATCCAAGTGCCGGGAGCGGGGGCTGCGAATCGGGCCGGTTGGGAACGCCTGATGATGACCGTACGCCTCTCGAAGTCGAGATACCTCGCCGGGATCCAGTGCCCCAAGCGGCTCTACCTGGAGATCCACGCGCGAGAGTTGGCCGGCGAGATCGACGAGGGGACGCAGGCCGTCCTGGACGCCGGGACGCGGGTCGGGGCGCTCGCCAGGGAGCGGTATCCTGGCGGGGTCCTCGTGGATGTGGAGTATTTCAAGGTGGCGGAGGGGCTGGAACGCACGACCGCGCTCCTCGCCGATCCGGGCATTCCCGCCATCTACGAGGGCTTCATCCAATTTGACGGGGTCATCGTACGGCCCGACATCCTCGTTCGAGCGAGAGGCGATCGCTGGCGGCTGATCGAGGTAAAGTCCACCAGCCGGGTGAAGGACGAGCATCTGGACGACCTGGCCATTCAGGCCTACGTCCTCACCGGGGTTGGCCTGACCCTCGATGCCACCTGCCTCATGCACATCAACACGGCGTATCTCTATCCCGGGGGAACGCTCGACTTGGGCCAGCTCTTTCAGGAGCAGGACCTGACCCGCGAGGTGGCCGATCGCCAGACCCAGACCCCGAACCGCCTGGCCGCGATGCGGCAGATCCTCGCCGCGCCGGCAGCCCCGGCCGTCGAGCCGGACGATCACTGCCAGGATCCCTACGAGTGCCCCTTCTGGGACCACTGCACCCAGGACAAGCCGGCGCGCTGGGTCTACTACCTCCCCGGCGGGCGGCAGGCATACCGAGACCTTGTGGCGCTCGGCGTCCAGACCATCGATGAGATCCCGCTGGGATTCCCGCTTGCCCTACTCCAACGTCGGGTGCAAGAGAACGTGGAGTGGGTGGGCCCGGGGCTCCGGGCGGCCCTAGACACCCTGCAGTACCCGGTGCACCACTTGGACTTCGAGACGCTGGGCTCCGCCATCCCCCTCTACCCGAACACGCGCCCGTACCAGGCGATCCCCTTCCAGTGGTCGAACCACATCGAAGCCACGGATGGGGAGCTCCGGCACGAGGCCTACCTCTGCCCGGCCGAGCGAGACCCCCGCCAAGAATTGGCCGTGGCCCTCTTGAAGACGTTGGGAAAGAAGGGAAGCATCTGCACCTACACCGGGTATGAGCGGGGCGTCCTCACAAGTCTGGCCGAGGCCCTGCCACTTCTCCGGCGAGACCTCCTGCGCGTCTGCGATCGCCTCTGGGATCTCCACCCCATCATCAAGGAGCACTACTACCACCCGGGGTTCGAGGGATCGTTCTCGATCAAGGCGGTTCTCCCCGCGGTGGTTCCCCGCCTTGCGTACGACGATCTCGAAATTCAGGAGGGTTCCATGGCGTCCCGGCAGTATTTCCGGATGATGTTCGAGACGGAGGACGAGGCGGAGAAGGCCCGGATCCAGACTGCCCTGCTCAAGTATTGTGAACGGGATACCCTGGCCATGGTGGAACTGCGGAAGGCGCTTCTGGCGAAAGTCCACCGTTAGGGAGACGGCGATGGCGGTGAAAGATGATCCATCTGGCAAAGGGACGATGCCCTCTTTGCATGCGGAAGAAGCGCGGCCCTTTGGGGGAATAGCCATCAAGAGGCCGTTGTGTTTTTGCGGTTGGGTGTATGGAACCGTTTGAGGTGTGGCTCCTCCCCCGCTAATCTCCGGCGTTCGGCCGCACTTGGGCTCGGGCGAGCACGAGAGCTACAATGTCCGGGAGGCGTATCATGTTTCTGCAGAAGAATGCCCCCAGAGAGCACCAGCCGAAGTCCGGCCAGCTCGACTCGGTGTCATCCGAGCGAGTGCCCACCCATGTTCGGGCACTGAGGATAGGCGCGCAGGCCGTGAGCGCATTGGCCCTCGGTGCGATGGCGATCGGTGCTCTGGCGATCGGGGCACTTGCCATTGGTCGGCTCGTCATTGGCCGCTCACGAGTCCACCGGCTTGAGATCGACGAGCTCGTGGTGGGGAGCCTGCGCGTGAGCCAGCTCCGCGTCACCGAGACACTCCAGACGCCGAGCACCGCACGGACTGAGAGTTGACCAAGAGTTCTCACCCCTGCTGCCGCACGGGGTGGACAACCTGCTCATGGCGGGGCGGTGCATCTCGGCCGACGAAGAGGGCATGGGGCAGCTTCGGCTGATCCCGGTCTGTTCCACCACGGGGCAGGCGGCGGGGACCGCGGCCGCGCTCGCGGTGCGGACGGGCGTCACGCCCGGCAAGCTGGATGTCTCAGTCGTGCAGAAGGTCCTGGCCACGCAGGGAGTGGATCTGGGCATGTAAAGCCGTGGCGCCGCAGAGCTTGCTCCACGAGGGCCCCACGGGAATG
>Ga0210377_10004135_pt1 | contig 12263 bp, 17 predicted proteins | sample PLM4_65_b1redo_FD_155480 | JGI IMG/M metagenome (GOLD analysis project Ga0210377, IMG submission 155480) | Groundwater sediment microbial communities from an aquifer in East River, Colorado, USA - PLM4_65_b1 redo | ecosystem: Environmental > Terrestrial > Soil > Riparian zone | place: USA: East... | reverse complement strand
ACTGACAGCATCAACCCTTTGCGGGTTTCATCCGACCAATTCTGGTCAAAAATGAAGTTTCCCAAAGAATATGCAATCCATTTACCGTTGTAGCGCTCTACATCTTGTACCACATGCGGATGCGTTCCGACAACAAGGTCCACGCCCGCATTGATAATTGCGTGATAGATGCGTTCCTGTGTCGCATGCTGCAACGGTTCATATTCCGTGCCCGTGTGAAAAGACACCACCACAACATCCGCCATCGTACGCGCCTTCGCCACATCTTGTTTCATCCGTTCTTCGTCCCATGTGTTGGCACCGGCACGGCTGGCGAGAGCTCCGGCGGATGCGGGAAGTATGTCGGTGTATGCGAGATACGCAATTCGGGTGTCGCGCACGGTACGCACAACCGGCGCGCGCGCCTCTACGGCATTTCTACCGCCGCCGACCGCACTGATGTCGTTGACGGCCAGATAGCCAAGCGTATCGGTAAACGCCTGCAATCCGAAGTCCCAGATGTGATTGTTAGCCACCGACAGCACATCGAAACCGGCGCTTACCAATCCGGCAATCGCTTTGGGGTCGGCCCGAAAACAATAGGTACAGCCGTTTTGAGCCCCCTTAGTTGAAACAGTCGTCTCAAGATTTGCGAACGCAATGTCAGCGGATGCGGTTATGGACGCAATACGGGTAAACGGCCACAACCAATCGTGCCTTGCGTTCATGCTGTCCCCCACCGAACGCGACAGCATGATGTCACCCGCAAACAACAGTATGACGGGTCGCGCATCAAGAGTGGGCGACGGAGTTGGTGTGAACACTACAACAGTCCGCACCACCCGCGTTCCGGGAGGATACGAAACGACGGCCCACGCAGAGGCCGCCAACAGCAACACAATCACAAATACTTGCCAGCGCTTCATCGCATCAATAATACGAAAGCCATAAATACGCGATAAACCCGATTGCAAATGATACAGCCGCAACCGCAATCAAGTGTGAATCGTAACTGCGCGGCGCGATGCGTTCTGCCACTGACGGCCGTGGTGCCAAAGGTGTCGGCTCGCAGATTATAGTCTCTTTCGGCGCGGTAATCTTGCGGTACAACTCCATCGCATCCTGAATGTCAACTTTGTACCAGCCTGCCTTGTGCAGGCGTTCCGCGATGTCGGTATCTGAAGCCCCGCATCCCTTGGCCTTACGGATAAACTCAAGAAGCGCGTGGTATGTCATAGGGGTATTATAACACACGCAAAGCGTATATGATGTTCCTGTGCGTATCCAAAAATACATGTCGGAACATGGCTTGGCCTCCCGACGCGAAGCCGAACGTCTCATCAAACGGGGCCTTGTTTCGGTGAACGGTTCTGTGGTCCGTGAAATGGGTGTGCAAATCGACCCCACCAAAGACAAGGTGGAGGTTCTTCCGTTTGCAAAACAAGAAATTGCCGCCAAGAAAACCATTGTGCTCTACAAACCCCGCGGTATCGCATCGTCGCGTGTCCGCGCCGAGGGCAAGTCGGTGTACGACCTGTTCCCGAAATTCTCCGGTCTCGATATTGTCGGCCGGCTGGACAAGGCAAGCGAGGGGCTATTGATGTTGTCCGACGACGGCGTCATCGCAAAAGCCGTGACCGGTGCGGCACATGTTGTGGAAAAAGAATACGAAGTCGTCGTGCGAGAGGACGTAAACGCCGGCCGCCTGAAAATGCTTGAACCGGGCATCGAACTGGAAGATGGTGTGACCCTGCCGGCGAAAATACAATTCATCAACAAGCATGTCTTCCGCATCATTTTGCGCGAAGGCAGAAAACATCAAATCCGGCGCATGTGCGAGTTCTTGCACCTCACCGTCGTCGCGCTCAAACGCCTCCGTATCGGCCCCATCGTGCTGGGCAAGCTGAAACCGGGCGAATTCCGTACACTCACGCCGCACGAGACGGCTCAATTGAAACATGCCGCGTGACCAGCTCAACCCAGTGCGAATCGTTCATAGAGCACACAGCGCCTTGGTACCCCAAGAATCGCCATTTCATGTCTCACTGTTTTCATCATCGCGGGCGGACCGCACAAGTATATATACCGAGTGGTGATATCAGGCACTGCCTGACGAAGCAGTTCGGAAGTCAGGCGTCCCACCCGGTCTTCCGGCATCAGACGGAGTGTGCCGCCGGCACGGGCAATTTCTTCTAACTCACTTCGAAGCGCGAAGTCCCCTTCCGAACTGGCTGCATACACAAGGTCGACCATCTTGCCTTCTTTTACGAATTGTTCGAATAGCGACCGCAAGGGCGTGATGCCAATTCCACCCGCAATGAGAACAATCCGATCAAGCGTGGCACGATCGGCAGTGAAACGACCCAACGGCCCCTCGATACATACTTTTGTTCCAATGGGAATTTTTGGTGTCTTGGCGGTGAAATCCCCCAATGACTTTATCGTCAGGCGCAGTCGTTTGCCATCGGGCATCTCGCTCAAGGAAAACGGGTGGGCCTCCCACCACAGGCCGCGCGTGAAGAAGCGAACGATTACGAACTGGCCGGCCCGAGCATGCAGGCGCTGTAACCCCCTGCCACCAATGATAACTGATGTAACATTGTGATTCTCCGATTGAATCTGTTCTACCCGAAAACCGTAACGAAAGTAATCGATAATCGGTCGCGCCAGGCGATACCAGGCAACGGTAATCAGCGTTCCATAGAACAGAGCCTGCCAATACCACACGAACCAGACACGGCCAAAGTCATGACCGGTGGTAATTTGATGGTCGAATGCCAGGATAATTGCCAGATAGAGCAAGATGTGGATGAAGTACCAGACTTCGTAACGCAAGCGCTTGCGAATAATCGTCAGCGTGATGCCGATAATGCCCAGAAACATCAGATACGCGATGAATGCTGTCAGAATGTCATCATATTCGGTGAGAAACAGTAGGAATTGTCCGGCAAGAGTCGTCTGCGCCGCCTCACTGTATCCCAGCGTTAACAGCACCGGATGGATTCCGATGATAACAACGGCCAGCAAACCCGATATATGGTGTGCGCGAGAGAGTCGATCATGTCCCCATGCGCGCTCTATCCATCCGACCCGACCAATCAGGAGAAGTTGCCAGAGCACGAAATAGAATCCCAGGAGTCCTGCCAGAGTTCCCAACGCAATCAAAAAGCCTCCGACAGTGCCGTCGATAAAGAGGGGTGCCGAGCCGCTGAACCAGACCGCAACAACAATCCCCGCATTGACCACAAACAGGGTCGGTGCCAATAGACGAAATATCTTCTGACGCATGGAGAATGCTACTGGACGGTCAGCGTACCCCACATACCCTGGGCACGATGATTGCCAACGGAGCAGTAATACTGGAACGAGCCGGTCTTGTCGGCAATAAAGGTGACTTCAGCGGTTTTGCCGGCCTGGATTTGCGGAGTGTGGGCGTTGAATTCATCAATCACCCAATCATGGAACCCTTCAGTGTTGGTGAATACAATCTTCACGGTATCACCCTTATTCACCTTCATCTCTTTAGGGTCAAACGAAAATGGCTTTCCGGTCACGGTAAATACTTTGACGACGCTCTGGGGTGACCCGCTTACCACAGATGAAACTGCCGGCGTATCGGTCGCCTGTATTGCTCCATCATCGGCCGGTCCGCCGGTAAACAGCGCCCACGCCCCGACGATAACCGCAATAACAACTACCAAAACAATGAGTATTTTTTTCATAGTACATTTGGTATATCAAATTGGTTGACAGAATACTAGCGCAGAGAACCGGCAACGTTAACCCACGCCGACAACTCGGCTGTAGTTTGGACATACCCGAGAATGTTTATGGCTGAGCCCCGGTGAATCCCCAGGTGCAGATGCTTTCGTTCGCCACCGGTCTCACTGCTGAATCCCTCGCCGAGGATGCCAAGCTTTTGTCCAACTGCCAATTGTTGACCGACTGTTGCGGTGATGCTCGTCAGTTTGATATGCCCATAGATGACCGTAATCGGCTGACCGGCTAAGGTGCACGCTTGAACGGCAACGCCACCATAGCCGGTCGCGGTTCTCTTTTGCTGTAATGGCCCTGCACAGATTGCATAAATAGGTACATCAATGCCCTGCTCGCCCGGAAGAGTCTCAAAATCAACGCCCGTATGATATCCCGTAAACTTCTCCGGACTCACGGGCGAATCGGCCGGAGAAACATACAATCCAAATGGTTTTTTGGTGATGCGCCCGACCGTACCGGCAATCGGCTCCACGAATACCCCGACGGTAGGAGACAAAGAAGCACTGACCTCGGGCACCACAGATTGCTGATTTCCCGCACGGTAGCGCGGTACCGTTGCAACAAGACCGGTGACCAACATCACACCGACGATAATCAGTATCCCCTTTTTCATGCGTTAGCGTCTTCGCCTGCGGCGGACGACGATGTTATAGATGATGATTCCCAATATGCCTCCGACCATTCCGAACAGAACTCCGTAGATGACAATAACAACCGGCGCGACCGCGATGATGCCCAGCCCGACATCCTGCGTTACCGCATGCTCCAGCAGTTGCCGAGCATACACAAGCGTGGCAAGTGCGCCCACAACCGCGCCCGCTAAAAAAGCAAGCAGGTTCTTCACAATGGTGAGCAGAATCTTAAAACTCTTATGCATGTGTATCTCCTAGTCGCGAAGTTCCAACGCCACGAGACCGAACTTTCTTATTTTCTCTTTGTAGCCGGGATAACCGTAGTATATGTTCCGCGCATCCGTGGGGGTTCGGGCTGACGGCATGATTTTCTTGAACGGAATTGCTTTGAACATGCTCCCGATGCTTGTGAAGTGACGAACCTGCTTCACTTTTTTTGAGATGCGCTTTTTGCCGCACACGATGACAAGCGCGTCACCTTTCTGAATATCATGATACCGAATCGAATCTGCGCGGGTTTCCACCGTTTTCAATCCAATCCTGATTTCATTGAAGTTACTCCGGTCGGTGGCTCGGAAGCGCAAGATATATTTTTTCATATCAGAAGCATTCTAGGGGTATTGATTCAGGCTTTTTCATTACAATCAGGACTTCTGGCGCCGCACCCAGGTTGCGTAGGTGTTGGCCATATCTTCAAAACTCTTTGCGTTCATCGCAATGACTTTCTTTCCGCTGACCATACGAATGGTAGCGCCAAGCCGAATGGGACCGGTATGCCGCTTCACCCGGGCCAGCCGCTCAATGCGTTGCTTCCCGCGCCGCAGTATCGTAGCCATTGGAGCGGTCATGTCCTTGAGAATAGCAGATGCCGACAGCTTCTTTCCGGTAGCCAATTGCACAAACTCGCTGAATGATTTCGTAGCTCCCAGCTTCCATACCTTCGCCATTTCGCGGCCGACATGAGGGTTGTCGACGATGTATCCGTATTTATTATAGAAGTAGTCGCGCCATTGCTGTAATGCCAGCTCTGCGAGCGCGTAATCATGATATGCCGCCGCACTTTCCCACGAATAGATGTGGACGATATTGAGTACGCGCAACGAAGGTTCCGTCCGGTCAAAATACTTATTGTATGATGCCCGAGCGATTGCGAGCACCTTCGCGGGAGTGAGCTGGTTTGCTTCATAGATAGCCCGCTCAAAATCTGCCACGTGGATGATGCCATGCAATCCCAAAGGTCGGAGCGGATGAAGTTTCTCGACCTTCCGCTTGAAGAGCTCAAATGGATACAACTGTCCCTGTGCATTTTTTGCATAACGGGTGCGCCACTCAATACCACCAAGAATGGTGTCCATGAACATACTTTGGGTTTCCGACCATGCCGTCGGCATCGGTGCGTACTCATGGCACACGCAGACATCCTTCTGTCTGATATTGAGGAAGTGGGCCGCATGACCACCCTCATGGAACAGCGTATGCAATCCACGAAAACTCGCGCCGATTTGTCCGGGTACGACGTTGCAGGTGAAATTGGAGCTGGCGGGTTTAAACGCGCCACGCTCGTAGCGGACCAAATCGGGCCAGTGACAGAACCCGTTATTCCACTTCCCTTTCCGGTCCATCAAATCCAACTGCAGCGTGCCCCCGTGGTAGTCAATGCCAAGCGCAGCAAATGACCGCCCCCACCGCTCTACCGCATCGGTGAATTGAAAATACTGGTCTTCTTCGCGGGTGAAATCACCGGCCATCATGTAGCCGAAGTTCCAAGGTTTGCGCAACCCGGGCATCGTACGCTCCAGCACCCTCGCCTGACTCATCGCATACTTTGTTCTTGCATAGACTTCATCGAAGATACCGAACAGGTCACGCTTGGTCATGCCATCTTCGCGCTGCACTTTGAAATCGTAGAAATCCTCGTAGCCGAGCATTTGTGCGTATTGATTGCGCAGTTTCACCATCTCGATGTACTCGCGAACAAAGTCCGTCGCGAGTTTTTGACACGCCATGAAACACGCCTTCCTGATTGCTTCCTCCGGATGCGTGTTGATCATGATATCCATCTTCACCCAAGAAGCCGCGACAAACTTTTTCGTGCGGGGGTCGCTGTAGCCCTCTGTGCGATTTGACCGCTTCTTCAGGAGCACTGTTTCCAGTTTCTGAATATGTTGCTTTAAAGCAGTGGTCTTCTCGGGCGACTGGTAGCTCTCGAAGAAACCGAGCCAGTGCATCAGCCGCTCTTTCTCTCCTTTCTTCGCGTTCACCAGCAACTCACGTGCCCTTGCAGAGAGTTTTGGATCACGGCGGAATGCGTCACGGACTGCAAGCGCTTTGTCTTTTTTTGCATCTACCGAGTGATCGCCCATGTAGGAAACCCAAAAATACTCCTCGTACGTTTTGTGAAGGCGAAAATACGTCGTATTAAGCCGGTCGAGGAATTTGGTTGCCGGTGTTTTCATATGTTGTTATTGAAGTTGTATCTCCGTGACAGCTGGGAACACACTGAATCCGGTGTCGTCCAGCTTCTGTACTTATGAGCTCATAGCGTAGCACAAGCATCTCCAACCCCGCAAAGTCATTCTTGATGTGCGTGATGAGTGTGTTCTAAATCTATTTCGGAGTAACTGGTTTCCTTTTTAAGGTTTTCGATAACATCTCTTTCGTGATGTATGGTGTTCCGTGGCAAATTGCCAATCGGAAACCATTGTAAATCATCGCACTTCTTTGGCTCCATAATTTTTGGCTCTCCATCCCACTTTTTAATAATAAAGAAGTAATCTGCTCTATCACCGGTTTCATCGTGAGCAGTACGATATGATGCATGGACGAATTGAAGATCCTTAGCATCTATATGAACACCAACCTCCTCTTTAGCTTCTCGTATCCCGGCATCACGGGGAAGTTCTTTGGCGTCAACATGGCCAGCTGGCACTCCATACCAACCATCATAGTATCCGGTGTTGTGTCTGCGTCCTAATAAAATTCTGTCACCTTTTTTGAAGATCAAGTAAACTGCCGGCACTGCTTTATTTCGCTCTTGTTTCAAATTATAGTTCGATTCCAAGATGGGTCAGTAATAGATCGTCCTAGTCCGGTGATACGGCTTGTCATCTTGATTCTTGATCTGGCCAGTATTCCATAAATAGTCGTCGAGCTGTCGTGCATCAATAGTCGGATATCGATTTCGCAGTGATACTTTCATTTTTTCAACCGCCCAAATAGTCATTGCCCGAATCTCCACTTCCTCGCGACTTCCAGTAGGTAGCTCCCGATACGCATCAACTCTCTGACTCAGCGCTTCATCATACTCTAGGACACCGAATCGCCGAAGCATTTGAGGGACCTTGTAGTCGGCAAAGGCGGTAAGCTTGTCGAGATTCGTCAGGCCGCTCTTTCCCTTCTTTACCAGGCGATGATTGATCATGTCCGCATTCAACTGCGCGCGCTTATGAAACTCGATTTTTGTTCCATCGAGAACCGCAAAATCATCAAACAATGGGAAGTGTTGTATGAAAATGTCCACAAGCCGTGCGGCATCTCCGCTAGACTCACTAAGGATGTTCGTGAATGTGCCACCGAACTGTTTCAAGAGAACATGCCCAGCCTCTTGTAAGCACCGCACCCGCTCATTCAGTAGTGGGATCTCCACATTACCTCTTAGGATTTCACCGAGTCGCTCACGACTTATTCCAGAAAGAAAGGTGGCATCGAAGAGTGGCACTCCACGCACGACCGCCTCTTCAAAAGATCGGAAGAGCGCATCGGCGCCATCAACTGATTCGCCATCAATTTCGACTGTCCATTTCTGCTCTCCTTTAGGTGCCCAGAAGCAGAAATTCGCACAGTTGAATAGACATACCAAATTTATCAACGCTTCGACATCCCATTCCTGAAAATGCTGGCCCAACCCGTCACTCTCAAGATTTTTCCCTGAGAACATCGCGCAAAAATTTTCCAGACTCACCTCATTGATTGAAATATGTCGTGCTGTCTCAATAACTTGTTTCGTCGATGGCAATATGTCTTTTTGCATACGGTTCTATTCCTAGACCTCACCCGTCCTGGTCGTCCAGGACCCATGGAGAGAATTTGTTGTAAAACCTCGCTCTCTGGTCTTCCACGATACTGCGATGACTGTGGCTGACCACCTCAGTCTGGAACGAGGTGTTTAGGGGTATTGTAAGGGTTTCTGAGCGGTCTTTCCAGAGGCTGACTGACGCATCCTAGTCGGGGTCTAAATGAGACAAATGATAGTTCCGAGGGCCACTTTTCAGTGTCTCATTTTCGAGTAGCTCGGTCATTTTGTGAACCGGGGCCATTCGTCCACTCAACAATCAAGAGCGATTCCATGGATACTTGGCACGATAACACCCCCTCTATGAATCGTACCTGAGCAGCAGTAAGCCTATCTTTCCCGGCGTGCTTTGCCTCACAAAAAAGAACTTGATTGCCTTGCCAAGCAAACACATCAAAGCATGCCGTGGTCTTAGCCGTTTTCCAGATACTCCGTAGGAACTTCTCTTGGTCATTTGGGATTGATACATGCTCCGATTTCAGCGTCCAACCACTTGGCATAGTGCGTAGGTAGTGCGTACCCCCGTATGTTTCAACCCAGACGCCATCCCATTTATATTCAGACAAAAGACGCAGTATCGCAAGTTCGGCAAAACATGGCTCGTTCTTGTAGTTGACTATCGGCTTCTTGCCATAGTCAAAATTCACTGGGGGTCCATCCCATAACGGAAAAACTGGGCGGCACACAGGAAGTGCCACTGCGATATTGCCAGGCAATATGATATTCATTTCCCCAGTTGGTTCTAACTCGGGGGGTAAATTCATGGTCTCACCTACAAAAGATGCTGCTGGAGAGCAAAGCAATCTGCCATATCCAGAAGGTCAAAGAAATCAAGAAAAAGATACTCGCGCACTTCGTGCAAGCGCATAAACTCATTATAGTCGATGACCTTGGCAATAATCTTCCTGCCCGGCACCATTTCATGCGCCTCCATACCTGCCCGCTGCTCCAAGGATTGCCACTCTTCGTATAGCTTGCCGAAGCTATCCTCAGGAATCTTCTCGGTATGACGGCGCATCCGCGCGCGAACCTTCATAATACTGTCACCAGCAATATCAATACGCTCACATTGCGGGCACCTGCGCTTGCAGGCTGGGCAGTAACGCTCCTTGCACTGCCCGCAGTCGATATCCATGAATTGGTGTGGCATCGTTTATTGCTCCTTAGCTTTATGCTCTTTGAGGTGACCGAGAACTGCCTTGGCTCGCTCAAGTACATCACGATACGTAAGGATGGTGATATGAGCGAACTGATAATTCCAACTGAACAGTTTCTTTTTTGCATCATTAGAGTTATCGCTACCAATGATAACAATGCCACGTGGCCGAAGCTCTCGAATGCCCTCCTCCTCAGAGATGGTGGTGCTATGGGCAGCCGCTTGCGTACTTTCCATATAACCAATCAATTGATCGACTGCTTGGGTCACACCGGCACTGATGGAGCCGTCTTTGATGATTATCGCGCTCGAAAGTAATTTGATTTCGACGATATCATTTGTTTTGTTAAACCGCTCCAGATAGAAGTCGAACTTGCTGTGAGCGCCTCGGAACTTCTGGGGCTCGGCACTGATATACTCGGTACCAAACAGCCATGGATGGGCGTATAGAAAATCCTGCAGTTCCTGCTCGGCCACTTCACCCTTCCCAGCCTTCGTGAGCAGTTCCTCTAGCGCTGCTATATCATCTTCAAACTGTTGGACGCGAGATCGCAATTCCGCTTCCTGCTTGGCGCGAAAAACAATCATCAGCTCCTCGTGTTTTCCACGCAACTCCGCATTTGAGGACTCCAAGCGCAAGATTACCTCCTCGCTTTCACGAAGCTGCGACTTTATCTGCTCCAGATTTTCGGCTTGTTTTATTTGCCAGCCCAACCTTCGGGCCAGAGCAAGAAGGCCGTGGATAAATCGGGCTACCTGCGACGCAAGGTGCAAGTCGATACCATACGCATATTTCCAACCGTACGGTGATTTGTATTTCGTCTGACTTTTCAGATACGGCTCCGTGTGCGAAGAGGGTCCTATATTCTTCACTCCGAACATCTTGGTGATTTTTTTCTCCGTCGCATACACTTCAAAGGAATCAATCTGTTCATAGTATTTTGGATTCGTCTCAAAATCACCCGTCGGGTGGGACACGTCGTCCTTTTCTTCCTTGTCTTTTTGAACTGTTTTCTTTGCCACGATTGTTCTTGACTTTACGCCGATTGATAGCCAAAGTAAAGATTTTTCAAGACAAGCGGGATTCACAAAAAGACGCCCCCGTTCAGGCGTCCTCTTGTTCTTTCTTCTACCCTCCTGCTCCATCGATACCGACCATGACTGCTGGGGGTACTGGACGACGTTAGAACTATTCTGATGAGCGGACAGTCGTCTTTTCCACGGGCCTTCGCTATTCAATAACATCTTTCTCTGCCAGTTCCAGCAATCCGGTGTTTGCGAAATAGGGCGTTTTGAGTGCATCTTCCCATGTCCAGTTGTGGTATGCGGCACGTATCATCTTCCCAAGGTCTCCGTGGGTTACGATGAGAATATTTTGCTCGGGGTGTCGTTGTGAGATTTCCTTCAGAATAGTATCCGCGCGCTTAAGAAGTGCTGGGAAATCTTCTGCCCCTTCTGCTTCTATAAAGTAATTCACTTTATCGCCCTGGAACGTTTTTGTTGCGTAGGCGCTGATTTCATCAACCCGTTTGCCAGTCAAGATACCGAAATCACGCTCAATGAGATGATGGTCGGCAACCACTTCGTCAATACTCAGAGCATCGGCAATAATTCGTGCTGTTTCATATGCTCGTTTCAGTGGCGAAGCATACACAACATCAATGCGATGAGCTTTAATCTTTTCAGAAAGCTCGAGCGCTTGCCGCTTCCCCAACTCGGTCAATTCGGTGTCTCTATGGCCATTCAATAGACCAGCGGCGTTATCAGTATCTTGCCCGTGTCGGACGATAAATATCTTTCTCATAAATGCAATTAGTTCAGGTGTCCAAGACCCATCACTTCAATAAATAGCATAAATACTCGTAAAATTCACTTGCTGCGGGACCTGGATTCGAACCAAGATATCCACCTCCAGAGGGTGGCGTCCTACCATTAGACGATCCCGCAAAATTATTTTTCAATCTCTCTCACTATTGCTTCCTTCGCTCGTCTCTTGTCTTTTAGCATTTTTTCATAGCTTCTTGCTTCGTATTCGTGTTCAAATTCCTTCTTGTACATGAGCTCTAGCGGTATGTGACCTTTCGTAGAAGAAACCCTGCCTGCGTTGTGCTCTTTTATTCTTCGCCCGATGTCATTTGAACTACCCACATAGTACCATCTCTTCCCTACGCTTTTTAGGATATAGGTGTGCCACATGTGTCCTACCATTAGACCTGCCTGCGCAGGCAGGCGATCCCGCAAAATTGCGAGGGCAGAATACCACAAAAAATGACTTTCTGCAACACGCCACATCAAAAGAAAGAGCCGCGCAGGTACGTTTGCGCGGCCCCCGACAATCGCTGCCCGGTGTTTAGGATGGCGGGCCCAACTTGAACCTCTTCCGCGCCCAGAAAACGATGTGGGCGTTCTCCGGTCGCTTGGCGAACTCCACGAGTTGAGGCCCGAAGGTGCCTGCCGCGGACTCGCACAGACAGGCATAGGCAGGAGCCCTGACCCTCTCCTCCGGGTCGTCCAACAGCTTCGCCAGCTCCTGTGCCGCCCCCTTGTCCCCACCGCGCGCCATGTCGCCGAGTTCGTTGGCGAGCATACACGGCCGATACTGGTCGCTCTTGCCCGCGATCAACTGCTGAATCTTCTCAAGCGTGAG
>Ga0210377_10004134_pt1 | contig 12263 bp, 11 predicted proteins | sample PLM4_65_b1redo_FD_155480 | JGI IMG/M metagenome (GOLD analysis project Ga0210377, IMG submission 155480) | Groundwater sediment microbial communities from an aquifer in East River, Colorado, USA - PLM4_65_b1 redo | ecosystem: Environmental > Terrestrial > Soil > Riparian zone | place: USA: East... | reverse complement strand
CGACAAGGGCTACGACCCGCACTATGGAGCGCGGCCTCTCAAGCGCGTGATCCAGCGCCTGCTACAGGACCCGCTCGCGATGAAGATCCTCGAGGGCGAGTTCCCGGAGGGTTCGAAGATCCGCGTCGACGCCCGACTCTCGGGGGACGCCCTCGAGTTCCGCAAGGCGTAGCCGCGCCCCGACCCGGGAGGGGCCTTGCTGCGCCGCAGCCGCCGGTGCAGGCTCTGCCCGGTGGAGACCGAAGCGACCTCTTCCGTGGAACCGAACGCCGCGGCCGACGCCAGCGTCCGTCGCAGGGGGGGCGCTCGGCCGGCGCCCCCAGCCCACATCGCCGGGAGCCTGCGTCCCCTGTTCGTGTCGCCGCGCGGAATCACGCGCTGCGTCGCGGCGGCGCTCGTCGTCTCGGCGCTGGTCACGTGGCTCGCGCTCGGGGTTCACCTCGCGCACCTGCGCCAGCTCCACCTCGAGCTCTCGGGCACTGGCGCCGAGGCTCAGCAGCTCGCGATGATCACGTCGACGCTTCGGATCGCGCAGGGCGTACAGGTCGCCGTCTTCGCCGTCACCGCCACGCTTTTTTGCGCCTGGCTCTTCCGACTGCGCGTCAACGTGCGTGCGCTCGGCGTGCGCAAGCTCGTTTTCGCGCGGCACTGGAGCGTGCTCGGCTTCCTCGTCCCGGTGCTCAATTTCGTGCGGCCCTACCAGGTGATGGCGGAAGTCTGGCGCGCGAGCGATCCCTCCGTCCTCGACCCGTTCGAGTGGAAGTCCGTCGAGCCGCCGCGAATCCTCACGCTCTGGTGGGCGACCTTCGTGATCGCCGTGACGCTCGAGCTCGCGGCATTCGGCTTCGGCTTGACGGCGGGCGTCCCGGCCTTCGAGTCGGTCGTCGCGAGCAGCGTCGCGATCATCGCCAATGCGATCGCCGCGGTGAGCGCGAGCCTCGCCTTCTTCCTGGTCAACCGCCTGTGTGCCACCCAGATCGCGAAACGCGAGCGACTCCTCGAAGAGGAGGCGCGCGCGTGAGCCATCGCTTCGACACGGACACCGCGGTCTGACCCAGGACCGAGGGCGGCTTCGAGACGCGCCTCGACCCGGGCGGGTGGGTCGTGGCGGGTCCCAACGGCGGTGAGATCTGGACCCGCGACGGCGTGTTGATCGCGCAGTCGCGTCAGCTCGCCCTGCTGCGCTAATCGATCTCTCTCCCCGGCGAGAGATCGCCGGGTATTCTTTCGCGTGAGGTCGCCGTGAACGTGCGCATGCCTTCTCCCGAGCCGCTCGAGGACCTGCACCTGGCGGGGCTCGAGCCGCTCGTATCGCCGCGCGAGCTGAAGGCGAAGCTCCCTGTTTCGGAGCGCGCGGCGCGCAGCGTTCTCGACGCGCGCCGCGCGTTGCGCGACGCGATTCACGGTCGCGACGCGCAGCGCCTGGTCGTGATCGTAGGACCCTGCTCGATCCACGATCCGGATGCCGCGCGCGAATACGCCGCTCGCCTCGCAAAGACGGCCGCGAAGCTGCGCGGCGAGCTGATCGTCCTGATGCGCACCTACTTCGAGAAGCCGCGCACGACGGTCGGCTGGAAGGGTCTGATCAACGACCCGCACCTCGACGGCTCCTGCGACGTCGCGGCGGGCCTCGAGCTCGCGCGCGGCCTGCTGCTCGAGCTCGCCGAGCTCGGTGTCGGCTGCGCGAGCGAGGTCCTCGACCCCTTCACCCCGCAGTTCGTGGCGGACCTGCTGGCGTGGGGCAGCATCGGCGCCCGCACGGCCGAGAGTCAGACGCATCGCCAGCTCGCGAGCGGACTCTCGATGCCGGTTGGCTTCAAGAACGGCACCAACGGGGGCCTCGAGGCCGCGAAGAACGCCATGATCGCGGCGAGCCATGCGCACAGCTTCCTCGGCATCACACCCGACGGTCGCTCCGCGGTGGTGACGACGACCGGCAATCCCGATCGCCACCTGATCCTGCGCGGCGGCGGCGGACGTACGAACTACGCCGCCGAGGATGTCGCGCGCGCCACTGCGCTCGTCGCCGAGCAGGGCATCGCGCGCCCGATCATGGTCGACTGCTCACACGACAACTCGGGCATGGATCCTGCGCGTCAGGGCGCGGTGTGCCGCGCGGTGTTGTCCGAGCTTCGCGGGGGCCCGCCTCGAGCGCTGCTCGGCCTGCTGATCGAGAGCTTCCTCGAGCCCGGTCGCCAGACGTGGCGCAAGGGTGAGCCGCTCGCGCGGGGCGTCTCGATCACCGATGGGTGCATCGGCTGGCCAGAGACCGAGGCGCTGCTCGGCGAGATCGCGCAGGCCGTGAGAGCTGCGGCGTAGCGCGCGGACGCGCGCCTCGACCCCCTCACGAGCCGGCAACTCCGCGGCCGAGTCCGCTCTGCGCAGGCTCAACCCGTCGCGATGCAGGGCCGATGAAGAACGCGGACCCATGCGTTGCGCACGCCTTGCAGGAATCTTGCTTTCGAGCCTCGCTGCTGCGTGGCTCGTCTTGGCGCCACCCGCCGGCGCCGAGCCGGAAACTTCTGCGTCGGCCCCGCCCTCGGCCGAGCCAGCCGAGCCCGCGGTGCCGAAGGCTGCGGCGGCGGAGCTGCCCGCCCCGCCCGCCGAGGCGGCGAAGCCAGCGCCCGCCGCAGCGGCCGGCACGCAGACCCTGCCCGCACTCCGGCACGACATCCGCGCCTGGGCCGAGCGCGTCGCCGCGTTCGCGCCCCGCCTGCGGGAACCCCTGGTTCCTCTCGAACGAGCCGCGAACCAGGCGATCGCCGACCCCGTCGCCACCGCGCAACGCTTCGTGGCCTGGGCGCAGACCGAGCCGGCGCAGCTTCGCGTGCTCCCCAGCACGGCAGGCGCGCTCCTGGTCTTGCTCACGCTCTTGCTGCTGCGCGGATGGGGCGACGCGGTGATCGCGATCGAATACCCGAGCGAGCTGCGCGGCGCGTTCAGCGTGCGACTCTCGCGCTCGAAGGGCGGCTCGCGGCGCCTGCCCCGCACGAGCAGCCCGAGCGCGGCGCTGCGCGCGAAGCGCAGCGCGAGCGCGTCTAGCCGTTCGCAACGCCACATGGTGTCGCGCGAAACGCAGTTCCAGCGCCTGCGCGCCGGACGCTGGTGGGTCACCGTCGATGGCTATCTGCAATCCCCGAGCGGCGAGGAGGTGATCGCGACCCACTGCGAGGAGCAGGAGCTGCGCGTGCGCCGCGGCAACACGGAACGGCTCGATTTCGATTTCCGCCCGAAGGATTGCCCGGTCGACGTGAAGGTCGTGTGGGACCGCCGCCCGGTTCCGGACGCCCTGGTCGCGCTGCGCGGCGTGCCTTATTCGCTGCGCTACACGCGCGGCGGTGTCGTACGCATCGGCGTCGGCCGCGGTCGCCACACCCTCGTGGTCGGCAGCGGCGACCGCGTCGCCGAGCAGTCGATCGAGGTCCAGTCCTTCCAGCCCACGAGCCTCGTCATCGACCTCGGCTCGCGCGAGCACCTCGTCTTCGTCGGCTGCCCGCCCGCGGTCGAGCCCTATCTACACGGCGACGTGACGGCTTCGGCACGCGCGCTGGAACGGGACGGACACGCTGCCGTATCGCATCGGCTGCTCGCCGACGTCGCCCGCGAGCGCGGGCAGCTCGCGGCGGCCGCCGAGCACTTCGAGGCGGCGGGGCAGCCGCTCGACGCAGCCACGCTGCACACGGAGCTCGAGCAGTGGAAGCAGGCCGCTCGGCTCTACGAGAGCGCGGGCGAGCTCGGGCGCGCCGCCGAGATGTTCCAGGCGGCGGGCGAGCACGTGCGCGCGGGCGATTCGTTCCAGCGGGCCGGGCGTCACGACGAGGCCGCGGACGCCTACCGGGAAGCAGGCGATCTGCCGCGTTGGGTCGAGTCGCTCGAGAAGTCCGGCCGGCCCTTCGAGGCGGCGCAGGTCGCGATCGAGCGCAACGACTGGGGCCGCGCGATCCGCAGCCTCCAGCTCGTGACAGCGAGCGATGTCGAGTACGTCGACGCCGCGCGGCTGCTCGTCGAGGCCTACGAGCGCGAGGGCCACCTCGACCTCGCGACGCGCAAGGTCGAGGAAGTGGTCGCGAGCAAGGGCGCCGACAGCGTGCCGATCGAGAGCTGCGACCGGCTCGCACGCCGACTCGAGGAGAGCGGCGACTTCGACCGCGCGCTCGACGTGCTCGAGCTGATCCGGAGCCGTGACGCGACCTGGCCGAATGTCGCGACCCGGATCGAAGGCCTGCGCAAGCGCCGCAGCGGCAGCCAGCACCCGATCTCGGGTGGCCCGAAGCTGCCCGCGACCGGCGACCCCTTCGGCGAGGCCGCGCGCTACGAGATCCTCGAGGAGCTCGGTCGCGGCGGGATGGGCATCGTCTTCAAGGCCCGCGACCGCCGCCTGGGACGCATCGTCGCGCTCAAGCGCCTGCCCGACAGCTTGCGCAACCACCCAAAGGCCGTGGAGCTATTCCTGCGCGAGGCGCGCGCCGCTGCCGCGCTCAACCACCCGAACATCGTGACGCTCTTCGATGCCGGCCAGGACGGCGACACGTACTACATCACGATGGAGCTGCTCGAGGGCCTGCCGTTGCAGCAGATCCTGCGCCAACGAGGCCGGCTCGGACCGCGCGACGCAGCGAAGCTCGGCCTCCAGATCGCAAACGGCCTGCATTACGCGCACGAGCAGCGCATCGTGCACCGCGACATCAAGACGGGGAATCTCTTCTTCACCCGCGGCAAGACGATCAAGATCATGGACTTCGGTCTCGCCAAGATGGTCGAGGAGGTGCGCCGCGCGAGCACCGTGATCGGCGGCACGCCGTACTATATGGCCCCGGAACAGAGCCTCGGCGAGGCCGCCGATCACCGCGCCGATCTCTATGCGCTCGGCGTGACCTTCTACGAGCTGCTCACCGGACGTGTGCCGTTCAAGGACGGTGACGTCGCCTTCCACCATCGCCATACACCGGTGCCTGATCCCCGCGCGCTCGTCCCCGAACTCCCGGAGGCCTGGTCCGAGCTCGTGCTGTGCCTGCTGGCGAAGAGCCCGGAGGACAGACCCGCGTCCGCCGCCATCGTGGGGGAACGCCTCGTGCAGCTCTCCCAGGGCGGCCCTCGCTAGCGACACGCGACCGGCTCTCGGAAACCGGGCCGGACCGGCGCCGCCGCATGATAAGCTGCGCGCTCTCGCGTGAAGCGACCGGGTGTCGCCGCCGGTGGTGAATGAATCTCGTTCTCGGCGCCGCGGACGTCCAGATGCTCATCGCGGCGTCCATGGGACTCGCCGGCTTGCTCTCGCTCGCCCGCCGCGGAACACGCCGCGCGATCCCCTCGCCGGCGATCGCGTCGGCACCCCCCTCTTCGCCACCGGACGCAACCGCTGGCTGGCCCGCGCTGGCTCTCCTCTCCCTCGTCCTGGTCGTGAGCGCCGCCAACTACTTCCTGCTCGGCCGCGATCCGAGCCAGTTCGTGAAGGCGTGGGACGTCCAGCACACCTGGTTCGGATCGAAGTATGCCGCGGAGCTCGGCTACTTCCGGATCTACGAGTGCATGGTCTTCTTCGACGCAGGACATCACGGTCGCTACCGCGACGTCGCGCGCATCAGCGATTTGCACCGGCCGCTCGCCAGCGTTCCGGCTCTGGCGACGGCACGGCGCTCCGACTGCGCGGCGCGCTTCTCTCCCGAGCGTCGAGCGGAATTCGTGCGCGATCTCGAGTTCTTCCAGAGCCTGCCTCGGCGTCCGGATAGCGCCGCCTGGTTCGTCGACAACGGCTACAACCAGTCGCCCTTCTTCACGGCGCTCACCTCGCCGCTCTTCCAGCGCGGACCTCCGAGCTACGGCTTGCTGCTCGGCCTGACGCTCGTCGACGTCGCCCTCGAGCTGCTTCCCTTCGCGCTCGTCTGGCGCGCCTTCGGCGCGCGCACGACGCTGATCGCGGCGATCTTCTTCTTCACCAGCTTCTCGAATCAGTTCGCCTTGATGGGCGGCTCGATCCTGCGCTTCGCCTATCTGGCCCTGCTGCTCGTCGCGGTCTGCGCGGCGCAGCGCGCGCGACCGCGCGCCACCGGCGTTGCACTCGGGCTCGCGACGCTCCTCCAGGTGTTCCCGGCGCTCTACGCGCTCGGCCTCGCCGCCGCGGCCGCCTACCGCGGCGTGCGTTTCCGGCGGCTGCCGGCCTGGGCCCTACCTCTCGCAGGCGCTTTCACCACGACGCTGCTCGCGGGTGTCGCAGCGAGCTTCCTCGTCGTAGCTCCCGAGACGTGGCGCGAGTTCGCGGAAAAGCTGGCGCTCCACGGCCAGATGCTCTCGGAGTATCGCGTGGGGCTGAAGCTGCCCCTCGTGCTCGATTGGCCGGTCCCACCGGGGGGATGGCTGCCCTTCGCGCAGAAGCTGGTGGAGCTGCACGCGCTGCACATGCTCCATCTCGCGTGTGGCGCAGCGCTGCTGCTCGCCGCCGTGTCGCTCGCACCGAAGCTGCGCGCGCTCGAGTTCGCAATCGTCTTCGGGACGGTGGCGCTCTACGTCGCAACTCCCGTGCACTACTACTTCGCGACGCTCGTCCTGCTGTTCTTGCTTGCGCCCGCTGACGACTCGCACGATCTCGCCACGCCCGTGGGACGCTCGCTGCTGTTCCTGCTCTCGGCGGGCGCCTTCCTGATCCATCGCTCGAGCGGCTCGCTCGCGCTCGTCAACGACTACTGGCTGAGCCTCGGGCTGCTCTTCGTCCTCGTCGCGTGGATCGTGGCGCTCCACTTCGAGCGGCGACCACTCGAAGCCAAGACTCTCGAGCTCGAATGGGTCCCCAGAAGCCGCGGCGCTTCCTAGCACGTCTACCCGGCTCGGGAGCCCGCCGGCGCGCGCGGCTGACGCCCGCTTGCGAACGCCGCCGGGCGTGAATCAACTCCGCGCGCGGGCGCCGAGCCCGGCGGCGTCGCGCGCCGATGCGAGCACGGGCGCCGCGATCGCGCGCGCGCGGGCGGCCCCCGACGCGAGCACGTCTTCGACCTCGTCGGGCTGGTTCGCGAGCGCCTGGCGACGCTCGCGCATCGGGGCGAAGTGGGCGAGCAGGCGCGCGAGCAGGTCCTGCTTGAGCTCCCCGTAGCCGAGCCCCCCGCGGCGCGCGCGCTCGAAGGTCGCCTCGCGCTCGGCCGGACTCGCGAAGAGCGCCCAGAGCTGGAAGAGCGGCGTCTTCACGTCCTTGGGCTCCTCGACCGGCGTCGAGTCCGTCACGATCCCCATCACGGCCTTCTTGATCTCGGATGCCGGAGCGAACATCGCGATGCTGTTGCCGTAGGACTTGCTCATCTTGCGCCCGTCCGTGCCGGGCACCACCGCCACGTCGTCCAAAATATAGGGCTCGGGAATCTTCAGCACGTCTTCGCCGTAGACGTGGTTGAAGCGAGCCGCCATGTCGCGCGTCATCTCGATGTGTTGCTTCTGGTCCTGGCCCACCGGCACCAGATCGGCGCGGTAGAGCAGGATGTCCGCCGCCATCAGCACCGGATAGGCGAAGAGGCCGTGATCGGCCGACTGCCCCTGCGCCAGCTTGTCCTTGTAGGCGTGCGCGCGCTCGAGCAGGCCCATCGGTGTCAGCGTCGAGAGCAGCCACGCGAGCTCGCACACCTCGGGCACGTCCGATTGGCGGAACAGGATCGCGCTCCGGGGGTCGAGCCCGCACGCGAGGTAGTCGAGCGCCACCGCGAGCGTGAAGCGGCGGCGCTCGCCTGCGTCGCGCACGCTGTTCATCGAGTGATAGTCGGCGATGAAGTAGAGCGCCTCGTGCTGGCCCTGGAGCGCGATGTACTGGCGCAGCGCCCCGAAGTAGTTCCCGATGTGCAGATGGCTCGCCGAGGGCTGCGTGCCGGAGAGAACGCGCATCGGCTAGGCCGGGGCGACCAGGTAGAGCCAGTGGGCGAAGGCCGGCTCGCCGCCCGCGACGACCGTCTGGAAGCGCGCCTTGAGCCGTGCGCTCACCGGCCCGGGCCGGCCGTCGCCGATCAGGCGATCGTCGATGCTCGCAACCGGCCAGACCCCCGCCGTGGTGCCCGTCAGAAAGACCTCGGGCGCGGCCATCAGCTCCTCGGGGCGCACCTTCGACTCGGCGACCGGGAGGCCGTCATGTCTGGCGAGCTCGAGGATCGAGCGGCGGGTGACACCGAGTAGCACCTTCTCTTCGGGCGGCGTGCGCACGACACCCGCTGCATCGACCCAGAAGACGTTCGTGGTCGGGCCTTCCGCGACGAAGCCGTCCTGATCGACGAGCAGGATCTCGTCGTAGCCGGCGCGGCGCGCGGCCCACTTGGCGAACATCGGCGAAGTGTAGTTGGCGGCGACCTTCGCCTGCGGCGGCACGATGTCCTGCCGGCGGTTGCGCCGGTCCTTCTCGATCCACAGGCGCAGCGTCGGGCTGAAGCCGGGCTTCACGGCTTTGTGCGCGACGATGTCGGCGCCGGGGTCGTAGGCGGCGACCGCCAGCGAGACGCGTTCGTCGAGCGGCACCACGTCGACTTCGATCGAGGCCAGGTAGGCGCATACCTTCACGACCTTCGCGCCCGGGTTCGCGCGCACCGTCACCGCGATCGCATCCGTGATCGCCTTGGCATCCTGGGCGAGCGGGAGCCCCACGAGCTCGGCCGAGCGCAGGAAACGCTCGACGTGATCGCGCAGCCGAAAGACGGCTGGGCCACGCGGCGTCGCGTGCACGCCCATGTAGTCGAAGATCAGCGAGCCGCGCTGGAGGCTGTGCGAGAGCAGATGGACGGTCGCCCGTTCCCAGGGGACGAGCTCGCCATCAACCCAGATCTGACGGTTCACCTGGGGGGGCGCGGATTCAGGCGAAAGCGGACCCGGCATGGCGCCGAAATGTATCACGTCCCCGCGGGCGGGCCCTCCGGCCCCCAGGGATGGACCCCAGGATGGATCCCGCAGCAGGGGTGGAGGCCGGGGTGCCTGGGTTCCTCCCCCCGGCGCAAAAGTTTCACCCGCAGTTGCCGATCCCTGACACCAGGAGCACCGAGATGACTACATCCCGAGTACTGGAGGAAGTCATGAAGGGAATGATCCGCAAGGCCACCGAAGTGCTGACCGCGACCGCAGGGCTCTACCGCGAGATGACCGTCTCCGCGCTGCGCCTGGTGCCGCGCCGCGACTAGGCCCCCGCGAGGCGGCGAGGCCTGATTCAGGACGAGGTCGACGCCTTCCGGTCCCGCCGCTCCGTCACCTCCTCGGAAGCGAGCTCCTCGCTCTGCCAGCGCAGCTCCGCCTCCGACGCGCGCCGCCGGAATGCCAGCAGCCGCGGCTCGTTCAGCTTCACCCACGTGCGGGCCGCGAGTGTCAGCGCGAAGGCCAGACAGATCCCCGCGATGATCACCATGTCGATCGACGAGAAGCCGAGAATGCTCGGCTGATAGCGCGTCGTGATGGTGATGGCCTTCAGGCCGAAGCCCAGCGCCAGGCTGAGAGTCCCCATCAGGATCATCAGATCGATCAGCGGAAGCACGGGCAACGGCGGATCTCCCGGGTGAAGGCGGCCCCCCACCGGAGCCACGACAGGGGCGAAGCCTTCATCCTAGGGGGTGGCGAGCCCGCAGGTCAACGCCGGAGGCATTGCAGCCTCGCGGAGTTGGCTAGGTCGACGAAGCATCGCGGCGCGCGCCTGCGCCGATGGCACCCCCGACCTCGGACGCTAGAATCGCCCTCCGCTTCGCCCCGCTGTAGACCGCTCGCCGACGTAGCTCAGCTGGTAGAGCAGCTGATTCGTAATCAGCAGGTCGCCGGTTCGATTCCGGCCGTCGGCTCCGCTGCCCGACTCGCGCATCCTCTGGTTTCGCGCGCGAGCTCGGATACGAGTGGCGCCGTGGGGGGGGCAGCGGCCCAGAGCGCCGGCCCCTCGTCCGGACCGCGATGGCGTCGCTCGTCGCGCAACGATCCGGATTTGGCGCGGAATCACGCGCTAGAATTTTCGGTCGACCCTGGAGGCTCGTGCCCGCTCGAGGAGTGTCGCATGGACCTGAGAGAGCGGCGCGGCACGAACCAGCGTCATCCATGGGAGATCGCGCGGGCGCGATTCGCCCTCGAAACACTCACCGACGCGGGCGCCTTGCAGGGATCGCCTCGGGTCCTCGACATCGGCGCCGGCGATGCCTTCGTGGCCAGTCTGCTGGCCAAGCAGGCGGACCAGGCACGAGTCGTGGCGTGGGACGCGCATTATTCGGATGACGACCTCGTGTCCCTCGCCGGCGTCGGCCTCGAGCCGGTGCGCGAGCAGCCCAAGGGGCCCTTCGATGCGGTGCTGCTCCTCGACGTGCTGGAGCACGTCGAGGAGGACCATGGCTTTCTCAGCAAGATCGTTGCCGAGAGCACACCGGAGGCGATCTTTCTGGTGACCGTGCCGGCCTGGCCGCAGCTCTTCTCGGCGCATGATGTCGCGCTGCGCCACTTTCGGCGTTACACGCCCGCGGCCTGCCGTGACCTGCTCGCGAGCGCGGGGCTCCAGGTGACGCGCTCGGGCGGGCTCTTTCATGGGCTCCTGGTGATGCGGCTGGCCGCGCTCTTGACGGAGCGGCTGTTGCGGCGCCGCCAGGACCCTGGCGGGCCCGATCGCGACCCTCCGCTCGACGTCGTGGCGAGTGGAGTCGGCGGCTGGCGCCATGGCCGGCTCTTGACCGACTTGACGATGGCGGCGCTCGGGCTCGACCTGCTCGTCTCGAGGTCGGCCGCGCGAGCGGGTCTCGATCTACCGGGCTTGTCCTTCTGGGCGCTGTGCCGGCGAGCCACCGCCTGATGCGCTGCGTCATCGTGGTCCCTTGTCACAATGAGGAGAAACGGCTCGACGCCGAGCGGCTCTTGTCCTTGCTCTCACGCGCGGACGTGAACGTCCTGTTCGTCGACGACGGCTCGACCGACGGGACACGCAGAAGCCTGATGGAGCTCTCGGCGCGCGCCCCCGATCGGGTGCGGGTGCACGCGCTCGCGCGCAATCGCGGCAAGGGCGAGGCCGTGCGCCAGGGGCTCTTGCGGGCGCTGGAGTCGGGCGCCGCGGTCGTGGGCTACCTGGACGCGGATCTATCGACCCCTCCCGAGGAGATGCTCGGGCTGGTGGCGGTGCTAGACGATCCCAAGCTCGAGGTCGTTCTCGGCAGCCGTGTGAGCCTCTTGGGGCGCCGCATCGAGCGCACGTTTGCACGCCACTACCTCGGCCGCGTGTTCGCCTCGGTGGCGTCGCTCTCGCTCGGATTGCCAGTCTACGACACGCAGTGTGGGGCCAAGGTCTTTCGGCGCGGACCGGCGCTGGAGGCTGCGTTGGCCAGGCCCTTCACATCGCGCTGGGCGTTCGATGTCGAGTTTCTCGGACGGCTGTTGGTAGGCGAGGACGGGACTCCGCAACTCACCGAGGAGGCCTTCGTCGAGGTGCCGCTTCACCACTGGCACCACGTCGAGGGATCGTCGCTTACAGCATGGCAGATGCTGAAGGCCGGGGCAGAGCTCGTGCGCATCGCGTGGCAGTTTCGGCGTAGACGCCGCGCGAGTTGAAGGGCGTTGCCGCGTCGCCGCTGGCTCCCTCAGGGCGATCCCGTGTCGAGCCCCCCTCACCTCGCAGTGGCATCGCGCCTCAGCAGATTCCGCCGCGTGTCGATTCGCCTCGCTGATGGGGCCCGGGCTGCGCTTGCGCTCGCCGCGCTCCGGTACGCGAAGTGCAAGCGTAGGAACCTGAAGGGAGGGAGGAGATGCCGATCGAAGGTCTCGTCAAACGGCCCGTGCAGTCGCTGCCGCCGGACGCCAGCTGCGCGGACGCCGCGCGTTTGATGCGCGATGCGAAAGTCGGATCCATCGTCGTGACGCGCGACGGTCGGCCGCTCGGCATGGTCACGGACCGAGACCTCGCGGTGCGCGTGATGGCGGAGGGCATCGATGCCGAGCGGGTCGCGATCGGCGAGATCATGTCGGGCGAGCCGATCTTCCTGAGCGGCGAGCGCGACATCGCGCAGGTCGTCGCAGCCATGCGCGACCTCGGGGTGCGGCGCATCCCGATCGTCGATGCCGAGGGCCTGCTGTCCGGAGTCGTCGCGCTCGACGACCTCGTGCTGCTGCTCGCTGACCAGCTCACGGGGTTGGCTCGGTGCATCCGGCGCGAGATCGAAGCGAGCTAGCCAGCTGCCGCGCGCGCGGTGCATGATGGAAGCTGCGGGAAGGCCGGCGATGCGGACGCCGACGAGCCGCCGGGCGGTCTCGTGGACACATCCACACGGGAGTGACGTCATGAGTTCTTCCCCTCGCAGCCT
>Ga0210377_10004133_pt1 | contig 12264 bp, 11 predicted proteins | sample PLM4_65_b1redo_FD_155480 | JGI IMG/M metagenome (GOLD analysis project Ga0210377, IMG submission 155480) | Groundwater sediment microbial communities from an aquifer in East River, Colorado, USA - PLM4_65_b1 redo | ecosystem: Environmental > Terrestrial > Soil > Riparian zone | place: USA: East... | reverse complement strand
AGGTTGATGACACCCTTCGAAAACGCCTCGTAAGCCTCGACGACGTGGGTCTCTTCGAGGCCGTGCCCGGAAGCGGCCGGCGTCAGGCGGAGGCTCGCCGACAGCTCGCCCACGATCCGGTCCTGAAGTTCGAAGATCTGAGCGAGCCCGCCGTCGATCTTCACCGTCGCGGCGACGTTCCCGCTATCGACCTCCACGAGTCGGGCCGTCACGCGAACGGCGTCTCCGGAGCGCTGCAGGGCGCCCGTCAGCACCCATCGCGCTCCCAGCTCGCGCCCCACTCGCACGGCCGCCCCCTCGTCGGAGCCGCCGAGCCGCTTGAGGGTCTCGTGAACGCGCTCGCGGGCGACGACCGTGAGGCCCTCGACGGTCCGGAGGTCGGCGCTCACGGTCTCGGCGATCCCCGTCCCCAGCCAGTCGTCCTCTCCGTTGCCCGTGAGATTCGCGAAGCTGAGCACGGCGACGGACCGGGGGCCGGCGGCCCCCGGCTCCGTGAAAGCCGGACCGGCGCCGCGGCGCACCGCGTCGAGATCGGCGCAGATCTCGGCCATGCTGGCGTAACGTTCCCGCCGGTCCTTGGCGAGCATCCGCCGCACCACGGCCTCCACCCTCGGCATCCGGGGATCGGTCAACCGGGACTTCAGCGGCGGCGGATCCCGTCTGAGGACTGCGTCGAGAACGTGGACCGCGTTTCGGCCGGGGAAGGCAGGCCCGCCCGCGAGGATCTCGTAGAGCACGGCTCCGAGGGAGAAGATGTCGGCCCGGCCGTCGATCTCCTCGCCGAGGGCCTGCTCCGGAGCCATGTACGCCAGGGTGCCCACGAGGGCGCCCTCGGCGGAGCGGGGGCTGGGATCGCGGCTCCAGGTGGAATCGCTCTCGCCCGGGAGGACCTGCCGCTTCGCCAGACCGAAGTCGAGGACCTTCACGCGGCCGCTCGGTGTCACCATGAGGTTGGAGGGCTTGAGGTCGCGGTGGACGATCCCGCGGGCATGAGCCTCGCCCAGGGCTTCGGCCGCCTGCCTCATCCAGTCCAGGATCTCGTCGAGGGAGAGGTCGCTTCGGCCGGCGGCCTCCGCCATCGTCGCCCCGGCCACGTACTCCATGGCGATGAATCGGACCTTCCCCCCGGCGCGCTCCACCTCGTCGATCTCGTAGATCACGGCGATGTTGGGGTGGTTCAGGGCCGAGGCGGCCCGTGCCTCGCGCAGCAGCCGGTCCCGCGCCTCTTCGTCACGAACGGCCTCGGGGCGCAGCATCTTCAGGGCCACCGGGCGATGAAGCCGGAGGTCCTCGGCCAGGAAGACCTCGCCCATCCCCCCCTTGCCGAGACGCTCGAGGACGCGGTAGTGCGATGCGGTCTCGCCGATCACCGTGGGACCATTATCGGCCCCCGGGAATCAGCGCGCGAATCGCGACGCGAAGAAGTCACCGGGGTTCCATGACGGGCGCTGCGGATCCTCGGCCACCCTGTGGGCGATCAGCACGTAGAGCCGCGCGATCTTCGCCGCCGAATCGAAGTCCATCGGCTGGGCGGCGTCGTCCTTGGGCGAGTGGTAGACGCTCCGCAGCCACTTGTGAAGGATCGCGCCGCCGTCCACCGCGGGGTCCGCGCTCTTGAGGCCGCACGCCAGCATCAGGGACGGGATTCCCTTCTTCACGAAGGCGTAGTGATCGCTTCGGATGAAGATGACCTCCTCCGCGAAGGGATCCGGGCTCACCTCGAGGCCGAGACGCCCCGCGGCGTCTCGAACCACGCCGCCCAGGGTCGAGTGCTCGCCGCCGAAGGCCACCACGTCCCTTATCGGGTAGAGGGTGAGGAACATGTCCATGTTCAAGTCGGCGACGAAGTCGACTTTCGCCGTCGTCGCCCGGTGGACGAGAGACTCCGCACCCAGCAGCCCCTCCTCCTCGCCGGTCACGGCGGCGAAGAGAATCGACCGGCGCGGTCGTCGGGGGACGGCGGCGAGAGCGCGGGCGATCTCGAGGATGGCCGCCGCCCCCGAGGCGTTGTCATAGGCCCCGTTGTAAATGGCGTCACCGTCTCTCAGGGCGCCGACGCCGAGGTGGTCCAGGTGGGCGCTGACGACCACTTGCTCCCTCGCCAGCACGGGGTCCGAGCCTCGCAGGAGGCCAAGGACGTTGCGGCTTCCCGCCGCGGTATGACGGGTCGCCGTGCGGATCCGGACCGCGACAGGCAGCTCGAACGACGCGGCTTCCCCCGCGGCAGCGACCCGAAGGACGCTCTCGAGAGACCGGGGCGAGGTGGCGAAAAGGGCCTCGACCCCTTCCCGGCTCAGGATCAAGCTCGCGAGTGTCCTGTCGGGGAGCTCCCGGGGACGGCCGCTCTCGTCGAGCCAGCTCATCGCGCCGGCCTGCACCCGCTCGGCGATGCGGGGATAGGGCATCCTCCGCTCGGCCTCGGGCGGCCACACGAGGAGGATCCCGACCGCGCCGCGACGCTCCGCCTCCGCCGCCTTCACCTGGCGCGAGCTGTAGTAGGCCCTCTGGTCGGCGGGGAACGAGGCCGGCGCCCCCTCGAGAAGGGCCACGACCCGGCCGCGCACCTCGACGCCGGCGTAGTCGTCGTGCCGCAGGTCCGGGGCCGAGACGCCGAAACCGACGTAGACGACCTGTCCGACGATCTCGGCCCGCTCTCGAAGCATGTCCGCGAAGGGGACGAACTCGCGACCGAGAGCCAGGTCGCGGGAGCCCCCGGCACTCGTGAGCGTGAGAGAGCTGGCCTCCGCCACGATCTCCGCGCGCCGCAGCGACACCGGCTCGAGATAGCTCCCTCCCGGTCCCCCGGGCTCCAACCCCGTCGCTTCGAAACGGGCGGCCACGTAACGGGCCGCGATCTCGTGGCCCCTCGTCCCGGTCGCGCGGCCCTCGAGCAGATCGTCGGCGAGGAAGCGTACATGGGCTCGAAGCGCCTCCGGACGGATGGCCTGGAGAGCTGCGTCGAGCGGGTCGCCGGCCGCGGCGCCGCCCGGGGCGGAAGCAAGGACGGCGATGGCAAAGAGAGCCGGCGCGAGGAAGGTGCTGCGCATGGTCTGCGGAGTCTCGAAGATGCCCCGATCCCTGTCAAGCTAGAATGCGGTCATGGCCCGCACGGGAGACGGAGGTGGAGACCGCTGGTGGCTGCCGTTCCTGACGGGGCTGGTCGCGGGAAGCGCCGGCCTCGTCCTGGCCCGAGCCCTCGCGCCGCGCCCTGCCCTCGACCCTCGCCTCCTCCGGCGCACCGGCGACGACCCCGACGTCCCCTTGACGGTGGTCGTCCCCGGCATCCTCGGCAGCGAGCTCCTGCGCCCCGACGGCACCCAGGTCTGGCTCAACGCCGGCAACGCTCTCGGCCATCACGACCTGGCCCTCCCCCTCTCTCTCCCCTTCAGCGCGAGCAAGGACGGGTTCGTCCCGGGAGGGCTCCTCGGAACCGAGGCCGTGCTCCCCCGCCTCTTCGGCTTCACGGAGTACGCCGACCTCGTGGACCTGCTCCGCGACGCCGGCGTCCGCCACCAGGTCTTCACCTACGACTGGCGCCGCGATCTCGTCGAGACCGCGCGTTGTCTCGGCGCCACCCTCGACGACTTGGCCCATCGCCTGGGCAATCCGTCGGCCCGCTTCAACATCGTCGGCCACAGCATGGGCGGCCTCGCCGCGCGCTACTACTTGCGGTTCGGGGGTGCCGAGCCGACGGAAGACACCCCCGTGACCTGGGCCGGGGCGCGCCGGATCCACAACCTCATCCTGGTGGCGGCGCCCAACAGCGGCAGCATCCCGGCCCTCGACGCGATCTTGAACGGCAACCGGGTCGGGCTGTCCTCGACGACCCTCGCGGGATCCGTCATTGCGACCATGCCCGCGATCTACCAGCTCCTTCCCCCGGCCAGCGCGGGAGGGCTTCTCGATCACCAGGCGAAGCCCCTCGACGTCGATCTCCACGACCCGGCCGTGTGGGAGCGCCTCGGCTGGGACCCTTTCGCTCCTGCGGCGCCCGCGGGACGCCGTCGTGCCGGCGCAGCGGAAGCCGAAGCCGACCCGGAGCTCCGGCGGGCGTTCCTCGGGGCGGCGCTTGCCCGTTCCCGCGACGTTCACCGCGCCCTGGCCCGGCGCCCGGCGACCCCATGCCCGGCCCGGGTGGTGGCCCTGGGTGGCGACTGCCTTCCGACGCTGGGCCGGGCCGTAGTGCCGGAGAAAGCCGGCGCGCTTCCCCGCTTCGAGCCGTGGACCAAGCGGGAGGCCGATGCCATGCTCGAGGCCGGCGACGGCCGCGTCACCCGCGCGAGCGTCCTCGCGTCACACCTGCCGGAGGCGGAGGTCTCGGACCTCGGCTGCGGCCTCCCCGAGATCTCGAGCGCTTTCTTCGGCAGCGCGGACCACCACGGCATCTACGGCGAGCCGACCTTTCAGAGCGTCCTCCTGCGCCTCCTGCTGCGGCCGACACGGCGCCCCGCCGCCCTGCGCTCCAGCGGCGCCGTCTAGCCCGAGCCTCCGCCGCGCGGGACGAGGACGCGTCGGTCGTTCGAGTTGTCCCCACGAATCCGCTAGAATCCGAGGTGGCTTCCGTGCCGAGGCACGCTCCGCCGCCACGACAAAGAGGGAGAGCGAGACACGAATGCAGAGGGCAGCCACCTTCTTCGGCTCGACGATCGGCAAGAAGGTCGTGATGGGCGTGACGGGCGTGATCCTCTTCGGGTTCGTCCTGGGCCACATGACCGGCAACCTCCAGCTCTACATCGGGCCCGAGGCCCTCAACGCCTACGGTGAGTTCCTTCAGGAGTTCGGCCACGGGATGGGCCTTTGGGTGGCGCGGACGGTCCTCCTCGCCTCCGTCGGGCTCCACATCTGGGCCGCGACCGCCCTCACGCTGACGAGCCTGGCGGCCCGGCCCAAGGGCTACCGCGAAGTGCAGTGGCAGGAATCCACCTACGCGTCCCGGACCATGCGCTGGAGCGGCCCGATCCTGCTCCTCTTCATCGTCTATCACCTCCTCCACTTCACGACCGGCAGCGTCCACCCGAGCTTCGTCCGGGGCGACGTCTACCACAACATGATCGCGGCCTTCCGCTCCTGGCCGGTGTCGGCCGCCTACATCGCCGCGATGCTGGCCCTGGGCTTCCACATGTGGCACGGAGTCTGGAGCATGCTCCAGTCTCTGGGCCTCTCCCATCCGCGCTACAACGCCATCCGCCGGGCCTTCGCCACGGTCTTCACCGTGATCGTCATCGGAGGCAACGTCTCCTTCCCCATCGCCATCCTCGCCGGGCTTGTTCGCGAGTAGGCAGGACACCATGGAACTGAGCGGCAACGTCCCGTCGGGCCCCATCGAAAAGAAGTGGGAGAAGCACCGCTTCGAGATGAAGCTGGTGAACCCGGCCAACAAACGCAAGTACACGGTCATCATGGTGGGCTCGGGCCTGGCGGGGGCTTCGGGCGCTGCGAGCCTGGCGGAGCTGGGCTACAACGTCCTCTGCTTCTGCTACCAGGACAGCCCGCGGCGAGCCCACTCGATCGCGGCCCAGGGCGGGATCAACGCCGCGAAGAACTATCAAAACGACGGGGACAGCGTCTTCCGCCTCTTCTACGACACCGTCAAGGGAGGCGACTTCCGCGCCCGCGAAGCCAACGTCTACCGGCTCGCCGAGACCTCGGTGAAGATCATCGACCAGTGCGTGGCCCAGGGGGTCCCCTTCGCCCGAGAGTACGGCGGCCTCCTCGCGAACCGGTCCTTCGGTGGCGCCCAGGTCTCCCGAACCTTCTACGCCCGCGGCCAGACGGGTCAGCAGCTCCTCCTGGGGGCCTATTCGGCCCTGGAGCGCCAGATCGGCCTCGGGAACGTGAAGATGTTCCCGCGCCACGAGATGCTCGACCCGATCGTGGTCGACGGACGCGCGCGGGGGATCGTCACGCGGGACATGGTCACGGGCAAGGTCGAGTCGTGGCTGGGGGACGCCGTCTGCCTGGCCACGGGCGGCTACGGGAACGTCTTCTACCTCGCGACCTACGCCAAGGGCTGCAACGCCACGGCCATCTGGCGCGCTTTCAGGAAGGGCGCCGCCTTCGGCAACCCCTGCTACACCCAGATCCATCCCACTTGCATCCCGGTCACGGGCGACCACCAGTCGAAGCTCACCCTCATGAGCGAGTCGCTGCGGAACGACGGGCGCATCTGGGTCCCCAGGAAGAAGGGCGAGACCCGCCCGCCGGACCGGATTCCCGAGGACGAACGCGACTACTACCTCGAGCGGAAGTACCCGACCTTCGGCAACCTGGTCCCCCGCGACGTGGCGTCGCGCAACGCCAAGCAGGTCTGCGACGAGGGCCGCGGCGTGGGGCCGGGGGGCTACGGCGTGTACCTCGACTTCGCCGACGCCATCGGCCGGCTGGGCAAGGACGAGATCCAGGAGAGGTACGGGAACCTCTTCGAGATGTACGAGCGCATCACCGACGACGACCCCTACAAGGTCCCGATGCGGATCTATCCCGCCTCCCATTACACGATGGGCGGCCTCTGGGTCGACTACAACCTCATGAGCACGATCCCCGGCCTCCACGTCCTGGGTGAGGCCAACTTCTCCGACCACGGCGCGAATCGCCTCGGCGCCTCGGCGCTGATGCAGGGTTTGGCCGACGGCTACTTCGTCATCCCCTACACGATCGGGAATTACCTCGCCGGTCACAAGCTCGACCGGGTCCCTGCCGAGCACCCGGAGGTGAAGAAGGCCGAGGCCGACGTCGACGCGCGGATGAAGCGCCTCATGGGCATCAAGGGCAAGCGCACGCCTGCCTCCTTCCACCGCGAGCTGGGGCGCCTGATGTGGGAGTACTGCGGCATGGCGCGGAACCGCAAGGGGCTCGAGACCGCCCTCCAGAAGATCCCAGCGCTGCGGGAGGAGTTCTGGCGGAACGTCAACGTCCTTGGAGACGACCGGGACCTGAACCAGGGCCTGGAGCACGCGGGCCGAGTGGCCGACTTCCTGGAGCTTGGGGAGCTCATGTGCCTCGACGCCCTGGAGCGGGAGGAGTCCTGCGGCGGCCACTTCCGCGAAGAGCACCAGACCGAAGAAGGCGAGGCCCTGCGCAACGACGAGAAGTTCTGCCACGTCGCCGCCTGGGAGTACGCGGGCGAGGGCCGGAAGCCGATCCGCCACCAGGAGCCCCTGGAGTTCGAGAACGTCCATCTCGCCACGAGGAGCTACACGTAGGAACCGAGCCATGAACCTCACCCTGCACGTCTGGCGGCAGAAGAACGCGAGGGTCGACGGGCGCTTCGTCACTTACGAGGCGAAGGACGTGAGCCCCGACATGTCCTTCCTGGAAATGCTCGACGTGGTGAACGAGACCCTCTCCGGGAAGGGAGAGGAGCCCATCGCCTTCGACCACGACTGCCGGGAGGGCATCTGCGGAATGTGCGGGCTGGTGATCAACGGAGCGGCCCACGGTCCACGGGCCCGCACGACCGCCTGCCAGCTCCACATGCGCAGCTTCAGGGATGGGGACGCCATCACCATCGAGCCCTGGCGGGCCACCGCCTTCCCCGTCGTCAAGGACCTCGTCGTCGATCGAGGTGCCTTCGATCGCATCATCGCGGCCGGAGGCTTCATCACCGCGCCGACGGGGAGCGCCCCCGACGGCAACGCGATCCCGGTCTCGAAGGAGAACGCCGACCTCGCCATGGACGCGGCCACCTGCATCGGCTGCGGGGCGTGCGTGGCGGCTTGTCCCAACGCCTCGGCGATGTTGTTCACCTCCGCGAAGATCTCGCAGCTCGCGCTCCTTCCCCAGGGCCAGCCCGAGCGCCACCTCCGCGTCCGGCGGATGGTCGCGCAGATGGACGCCGAGGGCTTCGGGAGCTGTACCAACCATGGCGAATGCGAAGCCGTCTGCCCGAAGGGGATCAGCCTCGAGAACATCGCGCGGATGAACCGTGACTTCATCGTGGCCAGCCTGAGGGGAGAGCGCGCCGCCAAAGCGGACGGCGCGTGAAGCCGGCCCCGGCGACGAGCGACGCGGCGGGCGGGCGTAGCGCGTGAGCCCCCTCGGACCCCTGGCCGAGTCGCTGCGGCTCGACGTTCTGGTCCAGCTCCTGCTGGCGGTGCTCCTCGGCGGCGCGATCGGCATCGAGCGGGAGTTCCATGGGAAGCCCGCGGGGCTCCGAACCAACATCCTGATCTGCATGGGTGCGACCCTCTTCACCCTGCTCTCGTACCGTCTGGCGCTACCGTCGGGGGACGCCGGGCGCGTGGCGGCGCAGATCGTGACGGGGATCGGCTTTCTCGGTGCGGGCACCATCCTCCATGCTCGGGGCAGTGTCGTCGGCCTGACGAGTGCGGCCACGATCTGGCTCGTGGCCGCCGTGGGCATGGCCCTGGGCTCCCATGCCTACGTGGAGGCCCTCGGCACGACGATCCTGGCCATGATCGTCCTCGAGGGCCTCGGGGCCGTCGAGACCGGCATCACGGCCCGATCAGGTTTCAGCCGCCTGGTGGTCCGCGCCCGGGTGACGCCGGGTGCGCTCGAAACGATCGAGACGCTGCTGAGGGAGGCCGGCCTCAAGGTCGAGTCCTGCCACGTGCGCCGCGACGGGGACGAGATCGTCGTGGACGTGGATCTCGCCGGCCCACGCCGCCTCCATGACCCCGCCCGCATGGCCCTCCTGGAGAACGACGCCGTCATCTCGGTGTCGACGCCCACTTCTTCCCGCGGCTGAGCCCAGGGTCGCGCGCCGTGAGCGCCCGCGGCGTCCCTCTCCCCGGCCGTTACCTTCTCGCCGCTCGCGAGTCCGCGGCCTTCATCCGGCCGCGTGCACTCCTACGACGACCGTCCAGGGGCGCATCCGCCAGGCCTTGACCAGCCCGCTCCCTACGTAAGGGTCCTGGCCGACGAACCCCTCAACCACCGAGGCGTCGGTGGCTCGGAAGACCAGTGCAGCACCATCCACGGGGTCGGCGAACGCGCCGCCCAAGAGGAGCTCTCCTCGCTCCTGGAACTCGCGCGCCAGTTTCAGATGCGCCTCGCGGTACGGGGCACGGCGCTCGACGGCATTCTCTGCGTAGTCGTAGAAAAGGAGGTAGTACACTCAACCACTCCTGACCTATTCGGTCTGCTCGCTCATTCATGGACGTGGCTCTCCAGAGCCTGGAGGTAGGCAGCCGCCTCCTCCAACTGACGCTCGCTGAAGACGCGGATTCCAGCCTGTAACACCAGGGCAGTCGTAACGCCTTGGCCTGGACCTCGTTGGCCACGAAACGACCCGTCATGAATGTAGGTAGCGCCGCACGAGGGGCTGCCGTCCTTGAACACTGCCAAGCGAGCCCCACCCGCGACCGCTGCCTCGAGGGTTGCGCGAGCCCCCCGAAGGAAAGCCTCGGTGACGTCGACTCCCGTGCCGTCTCCGACGTAGGCCGCTTTCGTCAACACCGCATGTCCGTCGCCACCCACGATCTCGGCTGGCGGGCGGGGAACCGGCAAGCCTCCAGCCACCTCGGGACAGACCGACACAAGCCGGCCGTCCCGCTTCCACCGATCCAGGATGTCGTTCGGAAAGGAGGCGTCGCCACCGTGGTAGCGGACGCGCTCGCCCAGCAGACACGCGCTCACGAGGACCTTGATCATCGCCTACCTCCGCGACGCTGCGTCAGCTCCTCCGCCTCTCTACTTTGAGTGGCAGAGTTCCGCGAGACCGTGCTGGCGAAAGAACTCCTGCGCCTCGGAATCGCGATGGGTCGCGTCCACAACGTGCTTGCCGGCAGCTCCACCGCCGCACGCATAGTAGCCCGCTGCGCCCCCTCCAATGGCTACGCCGCCAACTGCAGCCCCGCCTAGGGCCAAGCCTCCGATAGCCAGACCTCCGATCGCACCAAGGATGCCAACAGACAAGCCACCAAAGCTGACGAGACCGGCCGCAAGACCACCAAAGGCGACCACACCCCTTGACAGGCCACCGAGGGCCAAGACGCCCGTGGCGAAATCCCCGATGGCGATGATGCCCTTCGCGTGACCACGCACCTCACCGCGCTCGAGATCGGGCCCAAGCGCAATGTCGTAGAAGGGAATATCTCCGATGCCCCACGAGGCGCGCTTGCGGATACCGCGCATAGGAAGCAGGCCGCCACCCTTGAGGGCTGAGACCTGTTTCTCCAGTTCAGCCACCCGCCTCTCAAGTTGCTCGCGGCTTTCCATGAAGGCTCCTATTTGTCTGCACAACCCCGCGTTCGGCGGCTAGGCTCCACCTCGGATGGTGTCACAGCCGTGCCTGCGACGGCACCAAGCGCAACCCGGGCGACAGCGGAGATGGTCGTACGACGGACTTTCATCTGCCTCTCCTTGCTCTTCATTCTCCCAGTGGCCCTGCCGTCTGCCTCCAGCTCCATCGGCTCGGCCCTCACCAGGCTGCTTCGTGTTCCCCTACGGTCCGCCGAACGGCGAGGACAAGCTGCGAGGCTCCATCCTGGCCGGGCCTGGTGGCGGCACCCTCGCTTCCCCACACGTCAAGGGTCCGACCTTGCCGATGCGCCCGCCCCCGTCCGCCACAGGGCGATCCAAGAGGGCAACACCAGAATGAGGAGCCACGCACGCCAAGCCAGGCCCGGAAGGAGGATGCCCCACTGGATGGCGTCTCCAATGACGAAGAAGAGCGCGAGGAGCAACAGCAGGACATTGGCGAGGTTGCGGTACGCCCGGAAACCGGCTTCGACGATGTGCGCGTCGAAGTCCTTGGGTTTCCTCGACACGATGACCGTACCAGCAACTACGAGGGCGAACGCGATGACGACGTCCAAGACGCCCATCCACATTGGCGCGGGATCCAGCCGCAGGACGCTCGCGACCGTGGGAAACGCGCTGGAGACGACAAGAAGCGCCGCGCCCCCGAGAAGGAGCGGGCGGGTCGGCCCAGCTCTGCCCGCTACTTGCGTCATCATCAGCCTTTCGTGAGGTGCAACCGGCTGTTCGGCGGCCAGGTGATTCCTCAAAGGAGCTTCCTGAACTCCTCAACCGTCAGACCGGCGTCCTGCGCAATGCCGCCCATGGTGTAGCGTCTACGGGATTGTGGCGAGGGATGGTGAGAATGCGTCGGCCGTCAGACATCACGATGTGCTTGACTTCACGAACGAGCTTTGTACTTCACTTGGCTCGACCCATGCGGGATATGGTACCGCGCCCCGGGAGGTCCGTCGAACACCAGCTTGAGCGGCGAGGCCCGCGGCACAGCTCCTCATCGCGAGGGAGGTTCCCTCGTCCGCTCCAAGCGGTTGTTCGGCGGCTCGTTCAACCCCTCCCTCGAGCGGACGGCGTCAGCTCGAGGAAGGTTGAGCCGTCTCACTTCGCGGTTGCGGGCTTACTCTTCAACTCCACCACGACCAACTCGAAAGCCTTATCGCCGACATTCTCAGGCAGGTGCTTGCCACCGCCGTCCCATTGGACCGTGCCAGCCTTTATCGGGACGTCCTGGGTCTTCCCGTCGGGCAGTGTGAATCTTCCCTGCCCGTCGGTTAGGAAGACGGCCACGTTCGCTGGGTGTTCGTGCATCACTGACTTCTCGTGAGGCCCGTAGGTGATGCGAAGCACCCGGACCTGGTCATTCTCGAACTCCACCTTGTAGTGCTTGGAGTCGACCTTCACGGGGTCCTGTGCCATTGCTGGCACTGCGGACGCGACCAGCACGAACACAGCCACTACAAACAAGACTCGCCGCATATCTCTCACCTCATGCTTCCTGGTCGATTTGCCGAATGGTTGGGGCCAGACGGAATGGCGGATTATCCTCCGGCAGACGAGGCTGCAGCAACAGGAAACGCCGTCCGCAGTTCCAGCGGTTCGGCCAACACCTCTAGGTCCGCCGAACACCCGGTTGAGCGGCGAGCGTGCCGCAGCACGCTTTGCCGCGACCGACGCGTCAGCTGCAATGTGGTCATGGAAGCGTGTGGCTCCGCCCACTAACTGGGGCCGGAGGATCCAGGAGCTCGGCCACGAGGTCGTTCTCCTGCCTCCGCACCAGGTCCGGCCCTACGCCACGAGGAACAAGACCGATCGCACGGACGCCAAGGGCATCCTCGAAGCCTACCGGAACGGAGACATCCACTCTGTCCCGGTGAAGTCGGTCTCACAGCAGGTCCTCGTCTGCCTCCACCGCTTCCGCTCGGGCTGGGTCTCATCCCGGACCGCCCAGGTCAACACCCTGCGCGGCTTGCTCCGGGAGCTGGGCTTGGTCATCCCCGAGGGGATCGAGAAGGTGCTGCCTCAGGTGAGGGTCCTCATAGAAGACGC
>Ga0210377_10004132_pt1 | contig 12265 bp, 9 predicted proteins | sample PLM4_65_b1redo_FD_155480 | JGI IMG/M metagenome (GOLD analysis project Ga0210377, IMG submission 155480) | Groundwater sediment microbial communities from an aquifer in East River, Colorado, USA - PLM4_65_b1 redo | ecosystem: Environmental > Terrestrial > Soil > Riparian zone | place: USA: East... | reverse complement strand
CTGAACTTCATGATCCGCGGCCCGAGCGCTCCGGTCGACGGCCGCATCATCTCGGTGATCGACGGCGTCGAGCAGATCGGCCAGTACCGCATCGTGGTGATCAACCGCGGCCAGCGGCACGGGCTCGATGCGGGCCACGTGCTCGCGATCGACCAGGCCGGTGACATCGTGCGCGACCGTGCCGCCGGCAACATCCGCCGCATGGGCTTCAGCAGCTTCTCGGAGAAAGTGAAGCTGCCGGATGAGCGCGCGGGCACGCTGCTCGTGTTCAAAGCCTTCGACCGCATGAGCTACGGCCTCGTGGTCGGCGCCTCCAGCGCCATTCACATCAACGACGTCGTTCATAATCCCTGAGCGCATTTCTGCGCATCCGCGTGGACTAACGAAGTCCACGCGGAGCGCAGCTCCTCTAGTCTCGCGCGCATGGATGCCGCGCGTGCCTGCGCCCTGCTAGCCCGAACGCCTTCGCTCACCGCGGAACACGTGCGCGCGCTCGTCGCGCATTGCGGAAGTCTCCAGCACGCGGCGCAGCCCGATCTTCACCGCCTTGCCGAAGTCGAGCTGCCGCATGCCGCGCGTGCATTCCTCGCCGCGCCGGATCGCGAGGCGATCGATGCGGATCTGAAGTGGATCGCATCGAGCGGTGCCGCGCTCATCCCCTGCACGTCCGCCGAATATCCGCCCTTGCTCGCGCACACCGAACGCGCGCCGCCCGTGCTCTATGTGCTCGGGCGTGTCGACGCGCTGTCGTCGACCCAGATTGCAATCGTCGGTTCGCGCACCGCTTCTGCTGGCGGGCTCGACACGGCGCGTGAGTTCGCAACGCACCTCGCTCGCGCCGGGTTCACGGTCACGAGCGGTCTCGCTCTCGGCATCGATTCTGCCGCGCACGAAGCGGCACTTGCCGCGGACGGCCTCACCATCGCCGTTTGCGCGTGCGGGCTCGACAGGGTTTATCCGCGCCGGCACGTGAGGCTCGCGGCGCGCATTCGCGAGCGCGGCGCGCTCGTGTCCGAGTTTCCGCCGCGAACCGAACCGCGTGCGCAGCACTTTCCGCAGCGCAATCGAATCATCAGCGGGCTCGCGCTCGGCACGCTGGTGGTGGAAGCGGCGCTCACGAGCGGCTCCCTCATCACCGCGCGACACGCGCTCGAGCAGGGTCGCGAGGTCTTCGCGGTGCCCGGTTCGATTCATAATCCGCTCGCGCGCGGCTGCCACCTGCTCATCCGCGATGGCGCAACGCTCGTGGAGAGCGCCGGCGAGCTGCTCGCCGGACTGCCGAATTTCCTTCACCTGCAATCACTTGCGCAAGCGTCGGCGACGCGCGGCGGCGGCGCCGAAACGGCTCGCGTATTGGACAAGGATTACGAAATGCTGTTAGATGCGCTCGGCTTTGAACCCGCGAGCATTGATGTTCTGGTCGCACGCACGGGCCTGCCGGGCGAGTCGATCGCGTCGATGTTGCTGATTCTCGAGCTCCAGAGGCGCGTGGCGCCTCATCCCGGCGGCCGCTATAGCAGCGTTCCCAGACGATGACCGGCAGCGTTCTCGAAATTCTGATCTACGTTTTCGATCGCTACATGCTCGAGGAAGTCCCCGAGGTTCCAGAGCGTGAGGATCTCGCACGCCACCTGAAAGCGAACGGCTTTCCGCACGCGAAGGTGGAGCGCGCGCTCGACTGGCTCGCCGACCTCGCCGGCGTGCGCGACCTGGCGCCGCTGGATGGCAACGGCCCCGCGCTGCGCGTGTTCACCGATGGCGAGCTCGCGCGCCTCTCGACCGAGTGCCGCGGCTTTCTTTTCACGCTCGAGAATCTCGGCGTGCTCGCGCCGCAGCAGCGCGAGATCGTCATCGAGCGCATGCTGGCGCTCGATGCGGACGAGCTGGACACCGAACAGTTGAAGTGGGTGGTTCTCATGGTGCTCTCGAGCCAGCCGGGCCAGGAGCTCGCCTTCGCCAGGCTCGAAGACCTCGTCAACGAAGCCCGCACGAGCGCGCCGCATTGAGGCACGCGCTGCATCGTCGGGCATCGCGGTCCGCGGCTCGTCCGCGGTTTTTCGTTTTTGGCCAGCGCGAATCTCTGGTGAGCAGGCCGGCAAAGTCGCGCCTTTGCCGACCGGAAACGCAGCCACTATCCGAAAAAGCGCCGCAGGCGACTTTTTCCAATGAAAATGCCTGACAATCTCGTCATCGTCGAGTCGCCGGCCAAGGCGAAAACCATCAAGAAGTACCTCGGCAAGGATTTCGAGGTGCTCGCCTCCTATGGCCACGTCCGCGACCTGATTCCGAAGGAAGGCGCCGTCGATCCCGACAACGGCTTCGCCATGAAATACCGGGTGCTCGAGAAGAACGAGCGCCACATCGAGGCGATCTCGCGCGCGCTGAAGAAAGCGAAGTCGCTGTACCTGGCGACCGACCCGGACCGCGAGGGCGAGGCGATCGCCTGGCACCTGAGCGAGATCCTGCGCGAGCGCGGCGAGCTCGAGTCGAAGATCGTGCATCGCGTGGCGTTCTACGAAATCACGCGCAACGCCGTCCGCGACGCTGTCGCGCAACCGCGAACCCTGTCCGCCGAGCTGGTGAACGCGCAGCAAGCGCGGCGCGCGCTCGACTACCTCGTCGGCTTCAATCTCTCGCCGCTGCTGTGGAAGAAAGTGCGCCAGGGCCTCTCGGCCGGGCGCGTGCAGAGCCCGGCGCTGCGCATGATCTGCGAGCGCGAGGAAGAGATCGTCGCGTTCGTCGCGCAGGAATACTGGACGCTCGATGGCGAAGGCGCGCACACCGCGCAACGCTTCCCGCTCAAGCTGGTCGAGTTCCGCGGCGCGAAGGTCGAGCAGTTCAGCTTCGTCAACGAAACGCAGGCGCGCGAAGTCGAGCAGGCGATTCAGCAGGCGGCGCGCGCTGCCGCGCCCGCGAGCGAGCACGGCGAGCTGAAGGTCGTCGCGATCGATCGCAAGCAGCGTCGCCGCAATCCGGCGCCGCCCTTCACCACCTCGACCTTGCAGCAGGAAGCCGCGCGCAAGCTCGGCTTCAACGCCCGCCGCACGATGCGGCTCGCGCAGCAGCTCTATGAAGGTGTGGACGTCGGCGAAGGCGCCGCCGGCCTCATCACCTACATGCGCACCGACTCCGTCTCGCTCGCGGCGGAAGCCGTGCGCGAGATCCGCGAGGTCGCCGCGAAACTCTACGGCGCGCAGGAAGTGGCGGAAGAAGCGCGCGTCTACAAGACGAAGTCGAAAAACGCCCAGGAGGCGCACGAGGCCATTCGCCCGACCTCCGCCGCGATCGTGCCGGCCGACATCGAAGGCAAGCTCGACCACGATCTGTTCCGGCTCTACTCGCTGATCTGGAAGCGCGCGGTCGCGTGTCAGATGAGTCACGCGGTGTTCGACACCGTGGCGGTCGACATGCTCGCCGGTCCGGATGGCGCGCAGCGCCACGTGCTGCGCGCGAACGGTTCGACGCTCATCAAGCCGGGCTACATTTCCGTCTATCAGGAAGGCACGGACGACTCGAAGACCGACGACGACGATCACGTGCTGCCCCCGATGAGCGAGGGCGACAGCGTCGCACTCACCGCGCTGCGCGCCGCACAGCATTTCACCGAGCCGCCGCCGCGCTACTCGGAAGCCTCGCTGGTGAAGTCGCTCGAAGAGCACGGCATCGGCCGCCCGTCGACCTACGCCACGATCATCTCGACTTTGCAGGATCGCGAGTACGTCGAGATGGACAACCGGCGCTTCGTGCCGACCGACATCGGCAAGATCGTCAACCGCTTCCTCACGCTCCATTTCCACCGCTGGGTCGAATACGGCTTCACCGCCGCGCTCGAAGACGAGCTGGATGCCGTCTCGCGCGGCGAGGAAGAGTGGACGGTTCCGCTGCAGAAGTTCTGGAAGCCCTTCATCCAGCAGGTCGAGCAGACGGAGAAGAACGTCTCGCGCGAGCAGGTCGCGATGGCGCGCGAGATCGGCACGGATCCGCTGAGCGGCAAGCCGATCAGCGTGCGCATGGGGCGCTTCGGTCCCTTCGTGCAGATCGGCACCAAGGACGATGAGGAGAAGCCGAAGTTCGCAGGGCTGCGTCCGGGCCAGAAGATGGACCACATCACGCTCGCGGACGCGCTCGAGCTCTTCAAGCTGCCGCGCACGCTCGGCACCACGGCCGAAGGCGAAACCGTCACCACCAGCGTCGGCCGCTTCGGTCCGTACATCAAGTACGGCGCCAAGTACGTCTCGCTGAAGGAAGACGACCCTTACACCGTCACGCTGGAGCGCTCGCTCGAGCTGATCAAGCTGAAACAGGAAGCGGACGCGGCGCGCCTGATCAACGCGTTCCCGGAAGCAGGCATCCAGGTGCTGAACGGCCGCTACGGCCCCTACGTCACCGATGGCAAGAAGAACGCGAAGATTCCCAAAGATCGCGATCCCAAATCACTGACACTCGATGAGTGCCGCGTGATGATCGAGCAGGCGCCCGAGCGCGGTGCGCCCTTCGGCCGGCGCGGCAAGCGCGGCGCGAAAGCGGCCGCGCCGGCGGCGGCGGATGGCCAGGCGGCCGGCGCCGAAAAGCCGGCGGCGAAAGCGGCTCGCCAGAAAGCGGCCGCCGCCCCAGCGCCGGCGGGGGCTCACAAGCCCGCGGTGCGCACGGCGCAGAGCGCTCGTGCCCACGCGGCACCGCCGCCTGCCGCGGCAGCGAAATCGACTTCCGCCTCGCGCACGCAGCACAAGGCTCACAAGCCGCCCGCGAAGAAAGCCGCGCGACCGAAGGTGGCCTCGCGCAAGCCGCGCGCGGCCGCCGCCGCGCCAAACGGGCGCACGCAGCGCGCGAAGTAGTCTCTCCCCGTGATTATGTCTAACGACCGCGCGTGTCAGCGCGTTCGTAAGCATTGAATTGCCATAACTCGCGGAGTAGCGTCAGCGGCAAGCTACGACTCGTCCCTGCTCCGGGCCTCTTGGTCACGCAGCGGCGCTTCGTGGAAAAAACAACCGCATTCCAAGGGAGAAAACCGATGAAGGCCAAGCTGGTAACCAGCCTGCTGGTTGCTGCGTGCACGGCGTTCACGATGAACGCCGCCGGCGCAGTCGATCAGGTCTTTCCTGAGAGTCCGAATCTCGACGGCCTCACGATCACGGGCGATGAAACGCCGACGCTGTGGTTCGTGGAGCTGGCGAGCCCACCCACCTCCGACGGCACCGCCGACTCGCGCGTGCAGAGCGAGCAGGCGGAATTCCGCAACGCTGCGCGGGCATCGGGACTCGAATATTCCGAGCGCTTTGCGTTCCAGTCTCTGTTCAACGGAATCTCGATCGAAGTTCCGCGCCGCGAGCTCGCGAAGCTCAGTCGCGTGCCGGGTGTGCAGCAGCTCTGGCCGGTCGTTCACGTGAAGACCGCCGAAGCGAGCAATCCGGTCAACGTGCCGGATCTCGGCACCGCGATCGCGATGACGGGCGCCGACATCGCGCAGAGCAAGCTTGGCCTCACCGGCGCGGGCGTGAAGGTCGCGGTGATGGACACGGGCGTCGACTACGACCATCCCGATCTCGGCGGCTGCTTCGGCAGGCACTGCCGCGTCATCGCCGGCTACGACTTCGTCGGTGACGACTTCAATGCCGACGACACATCCCCCACCTACAATCCGGTGCCGACGCCGGACAAGGATCCGGATGACTGCAACGGCCACGGCACGCACGTCGCGGGCATCATCGGCGCGAAGCCGGCGAGCGCCACGGGTGTGCGCGGCGTTGCGCCGGGGGTGACGTTCGGTGCGTATCGCGTGTTCGGCTGCGATGGCTCGACTACCTCGGACATCATGCTCGCCGCGATGGAACGCGCGCTGCACGATCGCATGGACGTGCTCAACATGAGCATCGGCGCTGCGTTCCAGTGGCCGCAGTATCCGACGGCATTGGCCGCGGATCGTCTCGTGCGTCGTGGCATGGTCGTCGTCGCCTCCATCGGCAATGAAGGTGCCACGGGGCTGTACTCCGTCGGTGCACCCGGCGTCGGCGCACGAGTGATCGGCGTCGCCTCCTTCGACAACACGCATCAGGCGCTCACGTACTTCACCGTGTCGCCGGATGCCACCAAGACGGGCTTCACCGTCGCGGCTGCGTCACCGAATCCGCCGACTTCCGGTACTCAGTCGATCACGCGCACCGGCACTGTGACGACGACGAACGATGCGTGCACCGCATTGCCGGCAGGTAGCCTCGCCGGTCAGGTGGCGCTCATCCGTCGCGGTACCTGCGGCTTCTACAATAAATCGTTCAACGCGCAGACCGCGGGTGCCATCGGCGTCGTGCTCTACAACAACGTTGCGGGGCGCATTAGTCCGACCGTGGCGCCGGTGCTGGCGACGGATCCGCCGATCACGATTCCCGTCGTGGCGATCTCCGACACGGAGGGCGTGCTCATCGACGGGCGTCTGGCGACAGGCCCGGTGACGATCACGTGGACCGATCAGGTCTTCTCATTCCCGAACCTCACGACGGGCGGCCTCATCTCCTCGTTCAGTTCCTACGGCCTCGCGGCGGACCTGAGCATGAAGCCCGATCTGGGCGCGCCCGGCGGCTTCATCCGTTCGACCTACCCGCTGGAACAGGGCGGCTACGCCAACATCAGCGGCACGTCGATGTCCTCGCCGCACGTGGCGGGCGCGGCGGCGCTGCTGCTGCAGTCGAATCCGTTCCTGACGCCTGCTCTCGTGCAGACGAAGCTGCTGAACAGCGCGGATCCGAAGCTGTGGAGCCTCGGGCCGCAGTTCGGATTGCTCGACGGTGTATTCCGGCAGGGCGCCGGCATGGTCGACATCGACGACGCCATCCTCGCGACCACGCTGGTCGAGCCGGCTCAGATTGCACTCGGCGAGGGTGAGGCCGGCGCGCAAAAACGCCGTATCTCGATCCAGAACTTCTGGTGGAAGCCGGTGACGTACGACCTCTCGTTCGAGAATGCGATCACGGCTGCAGGAACGATTCTGCCGACCGGCTTCTTCGACTCGGATGCCGCGGTGACCTTCTCGAAGGACACCGTGACCCTGAAGGGCTGGGGCGACACGGAGAAAGTCGACGTGACGATCACGCCTGCGACCGAACCCGTGAATGGCCAGTACGGCGGTTACATCGTCCTCACGCCGACCGACGGCGGGAAGGTGTATCGTATTCCGTACGCAGGCTTCGTAGGCGACTACCAGGGCATCACGGTGCTGACGCCGACGAGTGCCGGCTTCCCGTGGCTTGCGTTCCTCGACGCCGAAGGCTTCTTCAACAATGCACCGACGGGCCGCACGTTCACGCTCGTCGACGGCGACAACCCGTTCGTGCTGGCGCACTTCGAGCACCAGTCGCGCCGCGTGCTGTTCGACGTCTACGATTCGGTGACGGACGAGAAGGTCGGCACCTTCGTGAAGGAGCAGTACTTCGGCCGTAACACCACGGGCACGGGCTTCTTCGCCTTCGAGTGGGACGGCAGCCTGCAAAAGGGTGCGCATACCATCAACGTGAAGGACGGCACGTACGTCATCAAGGCCGCGGTGCTGAAGGCGCTCGGCGATCCGAACAACCCGGCGCACACGGAAGCGTGGACCTCGCCGGCGATCAGGATCGATCGGCCGTAAAGAGCCGTTTTCTTCATTTCTGCGTGAAGGAACCCCCTGCCGTGAGAACGGCAGGGGGTTTTTTCTACTCGGCGACCGGTGCGTCCGGCGCGACGCGGCGGGCCGCCGTTGGGCACAGCACCAGCTCTCCGGATTCGGCGGCGTGATAGACGAGCAGCCGTTCGCCGGCGCGCATCCAGACGCGGTAGCCCGGAACGAGCGACTGCGTATACATGCGACCCGGTTGCGGGCAACCGAGCGCGCCGTCGCTCCAGGTGACTTTTTCGGACGAGACGACGGCGAGCTGCCCGGCGGCGACGCCGGCGCGTTTCATCGCATCCGCCTGCAGCGCCGCGCGGAGCGCCTGAGGCAGGGGATCGTTCCGCTTCGTCGTGGGTTCGGGTGCCTGCAGCTCGTATTCGCGCACGGGCGGGCGCCTGGTCGTCGCCGGGGGCTCGTTCGCGCAGGCCGCGCAGGCGATCAGACCCAGGGCGGCGAGTGAAATCAGTCTGGTGATCATGTGGGCTCCAAACGCGCCATCCCGGGATTCCGGGTCAATTATATTCATCCCCTTCTCATGAAGTACCTGCACGCCTATCACGCCGGGAATTTCGCGGACGTGCACAAGCACGTCGCGCTGCTTGCGCTGCTGGCTGCGCTCAAGCGCAAGGACAAGGGTTTCGCTTACCTGGAAACCCACGCAGGCCGCGGCCGCTACGAGCTGGGCCGGGAAGCGCACGACGGGATCAAGCGACTGCAGCTCGCCAAGGTGCGCGAATCGGAGTTGCGCGACTACCTCACCAAGGTGGCCGCGTATGGCGATGGCTATCCCGGCTCCCCGGTGCTCGCCGCGCGCGAGCTGCGTCCGCAGGATCGCGGGGTGTTCATCGAGATCCAGCCGCCCGAAGCGCGCGCATTGCAGCAATCGCTCGACGGCGCGGGATCGACCCGCGTCGAATGCGAGGACGGCTTCGAGCGCCTGCGGGCGCATCTGCCGCCGCCCGAACGCCGCGGCCTCACGTTCATCGATCCCCCCTACGAGGAAACGCGACGCGACTTCGAGCGTGTCGCCGCGGCAATGAGCGAGGCGTTGCTGAAGTTTCCCACCGGGGTCGTCGCGGCCTGGTACCCGATCAAGCAGGAGCGTGACGCGGCCGCATGGCTCGCCGACGTGAAGCAGCGGGTCACCGCGCCGCTTCTCAGCTCGGAGCTGTGGCTCTATCCGCGCGACTCCCGGGTCGCGCTCAACGGCTCCGGCCTGCTGATCGCCAACCCGCCTTACCAGATCGCCGAGCGCATGCGGGTGTGGCTGCCCGAGCTCCACTCGAATCTGGACGCCGGCCACGACGGTGGCAGCAGCGTCCGTGAAGATTTTTAGGACGCCGTGCCGGCGATGTGCAGCGCGCGCATGACGCGCTGCGCTTCTTCCTGCGGATCTGCGGCGCTGCGATTCAACACCGCGATGGTGCCGCGCTCGGAGGGTATGAGAATTCCGGTGTAGCCCTGCGATGCGAAGCGCTCTTCTTGCTTCAGGTGCTCGTCAGGCAGGACCAGCACGGTGTACGGCCCGTGATCCGTACGCACGACGAAGTGCGGTACGAGCTTGCCGCGAACCAGGCAGGTTTGGACGAACACGATGTCGCCGCCCTGCACGGGCTCGATTTCCATACCGATGCGCCCGAGCACGCGAGCGATGGCGGACGCTTCGAGCGGCATCGTCGCCACCCAGGCGTGCGGCTCGAACTTCATGTGATCGACGACGTCACCGGCGAGCGACGACCGCGGGTACGCGCTCCACAGCATGAAGCCGGCCAGCACGGCGACGACGACGCTCGCCGCCAGCGCCCAGCGCGGACGCGAGGGGCCGCGTGCAAGCGGCGTGACCTGCGCGCCACGAGTCGCCGGCGCGAGATCGAGCGCCAGCGCGCGGTGAATGTTCCGATCCAGCGAGCGCATCTCGCGCTGGAATTCACGGCACGCCGTGCACTCGGCGAGGTGTGCTTCGAGCGGCGCCGAGCTGCCGCCGGGTTCCGCGCCGATGGCGAGACGTGTTTCGCGGCAGCTCATGGCGCCTCCTCACTTTCCTCGGCGGGCGTCATGCCGTAGATCGCGCGCAAGCGGTTGCGCGCACGAAACAGCCGCGTCAGCACGGCGGGGGTCGAGAGATTCATTTCTTTGGCAATTTCCGCGGTCGAATAGCCGCCGAGCACCTGCATCACCAGCGGTTCACGATAGTCGTCCGGCAGGCGCAGGATCGCCCGCCGCAGGTCGAGCAGCTCGCCATCGCCGCCACGGGCGAGGGCACCATCTTCACGCGCGATGATCTCGGTCAGGTCCACGGTCATCAGCCTCTTTCGCTCGTAGATGCGCGCATGCTCACGACGCACGATCGTGAGCATCCAGTGACGCGCCGCGGCGGCATCCTTGAGCTCGAGGCGCGCGCGCCACGCGCGCAGCATCGACTCCTGGACCACGTCCTCGGCGATCGACCTGTCCCGCGCGAGCCAGTAGGCGAAGCGAACGAGGTCCGGGCGCAAGGCTTCGAGGAGCCGGCCGAACGCGTCGACTTCACTGCGCTCTCCGCTGTGGTCAGGGCGTGTTTGAATCATGTATAAGGACCGGGCCTCAGGTGTCTTCATTGCGTCGCGCGCGCACAGCGAATTGGGGGCACTCTAACCGAGGTTCGCGCACCTTACGAAACCGAGCAAGTGAACACGCCCGACCAGTACGGCGTCGTGGGCCACCCGATCGCCCACAGCCTCTCGCCCTTCATCCACGGCCTCTTTGCCAGGCAAACCGGGGAGAATCTCGTCTATCGCCTGCACGACGTGCGGCCCGAGCACTTCCGCAGCTTCGTGCTGGAGTTCTTCTCGCGCGGCGGGCGCGGGCTGAACGTGACGGTGCCGCACAAGGTCGCCGCGGCCGAGCTCGCCAACGAGCTCACGCCACGCGCGGAGCGCGCCGGGGCGGCCAATACGCTGGCGATGCAGGACGACAACCGCATCCTCGGCGACAACACCGACGGCGCCGGCCTGGTGCACGATATTCGAGACAACCTCGGTGTCAGCGTCGCGCGCCGCCGCGTACTGCTCGTCGGCGCCGGTGGCGCGACCCGCGGCGTGCTGGCGCCGCTGCTGATCCTGCAGCCGGAAGAAGTCATCGTCGCGAACCGCACGGCCGACCGCGCCCGGCAGCTCGCCGCGCAGTTCGCGGACCTCGGCACCATTCACGGCGCGGGCTTCGACCAGCTCGAAGGCACCCCTTTCGACGTGGTGATCAACGCCACCTCGGCCAGTCTCGCGGGCGAGGTGCCCTCGGTGCCCGCCAGCATCATCGGCCGCAACACCTTCTGCTACGACATGGCGTACGGAAAAACAGACACGCCCTTCGTTCGCTGGGCGCTCGAGCACGGCGCAACGCGCGCCGAGCAGGGCTGGGGAATGCTGGTAGAGCAGGCCGCGGAATCCTTCTGCCTGTGGCGCCGCGTGCGCCCGCAGACCGCGCCCGTGCTGGCCGCGCTCAAACGTCGATAATTCATCTGGAAAAAGTCGCCTGCGGCGCTTTTTCGGACTTAGCTTCGTTTCCGCACCGGCAAAGGCGCGACTTTGCCGGCCTGCCGCCGAAGAGTAAACAGGCCCTAACGCTACCGCATTGTCACCAGCTCTTCGGCGCTCGTCGGGTGGATGGCGACGGTGTCATCGAAGTCCGCCTTGGTCGCGCCCATGCGCACCGCGACGGCGAAGCCCTGCAGCATCTCGTCCGCGGCCGGCCCGACGAGGTGCACGCCGACGATGCGCCGCTCGGGTCCGACCGTCACCAGCTTCATTTCGGTACGGGGCTTGCGCGCCGTCATCGCGTTGTAGAGCGGAACGAAGCTGGTGGTGAAAACGTGCACGTCCGCGCCGTGCAGCGCGCGCGCCGCGGCTTCGCTCAATCCCACCGTGCCGATCGGCGGATGGCCGAAGATGACGGTGGGGATGTTCTCGTAGTCGAGAATGCGCTCGGGCTGACTGCCGAAGATCCGATCGCTGAGACGGCGGCCGGCAGCGATTGCCACCGGGGTCAGTGGCGCGCGGCCCGTCACATCGCCGATCGCGTAGATGCCCGCGACGTTGGTCGCCTGGTATTTGTCCGTCTCGATGAAGCCGTACGCATCGAGCTTCACGCCGGCCTCATCCAGGCCCAGAGCCTCGACGGTCGGCGCGCGGCCGATGGCCCAGAGGACGGCGTCGAAGGGCCCGCTCTTGCGGCCCTTGCCCACGGAGAGCTCCAGCTCGCCGCCGACGGTGAGCTGGAGCGCTTCGGGCCACGCGTGCGTCAGGGTTTCCACGCCGTGCTCGCGCAGCGCGAGCATCGAGGTCTTGCCGATCATCTCGTCGAAGTGACGCAGCACGGTTTCACCGCGGATCACGTGCGTCACCTGCGAGCCGAGTGCGGCGAAGATGCCCGCCAGCTCCACGGCGATGTAGCCGCTGCCGACCACCGCAACCCGTTCGGGGCGGCGCTCCAGCTCGAAGAAACCGTCCGAGGTGATGCCGAGCTCGGCGCCGGGAATCAGCGGCAGCAAGGGGCGGCCGCCGGTGGCGACGATGATGTGCGGCGCGGTGAGCTTGCGACCCGCCACCGACACGACCCCTGGGGCGAGCAGCGTGCCGCGGCCGCGAACAA
>Ga0210377_10004131_pt1 | contig 12266 bp, 9 predicted proteins | sample PLM4_65_b1redo_FD_155480 | JGI IMG/M metagenome (GOLD analysis project Ga0210377, IMG submission 155480) | Groundwater sediment microbial communities from an aquifer in East River, Colorado, USA - PLM4_65_b1 redo | ecosystem: Environmental > Terrestrial > Soil > Riparian zone | place: USA: East... | reverse complement strand
GCGCCTCCTCGTATATCCGGACGTGACAACCCCTGTCGGCGAAGAATGGGGTCGGGGCGAGCATCAGGATGCGGAGCATCCCTGAGACCGGGGACCGGGAACCGGGGACCGGGGGAAAACTAGTCATCGACTGATCTCATGTTTCGATAATAACGAACTTGACCTTGAATCATTTTATGATCCCGCATCTTCCCGCCCCTGGTCCCTGTTCCCTGGTCCCTGTTCCCTGTTCCCCTGTATTGACCGTTTCCCTCACCATATAAATGGGTTTCCCCTGGGCTTCGTAATAGGTGCGGGCGTTCAGTTCGCCTAGAAGCCCCAGCACGATGAACTGTATCCCCATGAAGAGAAGAAAGGTAGTGAGGATGAAGAGTGGATTGCGGTTCATGCTCATATGTTCGAAGAGCTTCATGTAAAGGGTAGCCCCGCCGCTCAGAAAAGCCGCGCCAAGGGTGTATATCCCCCATTTGCCGAAAAGTTGGATCGGCTTGGTGGAGTAGGAAAGGAGGAATTTTACCGTCAGCAGATCAAGTATCACTCTCATGGTGCGTGAAATGCCGTATTTGCTCTTGCCGTGAAGCCTGTGCCGATGATTGACCGGTATCTCGGTTATCCTGGCCCCGACCTGGGAAGCCAGGGCGGGAACAAAGCGGTGCATTTCGCCGTACAGATTGATCCCTTCTATTACCTCGCGGCGGTAAGCCTTGAGGGTACAGCCATAATCGTGGAGTTTTATGCCGGTCATCAGGGAGATGACGTAATTGGCTATTATTGAGGGGAGCTTTCGGTTGAGAAATGCATCCATCCGGTCCTTGCGCCAGCCTGAAACCACGTCGTACCCTTCCTGTATTTTCTCCATCAGTCGAGGTATATCAGCCGGATCGTTCTGCAGGTCACCGTCCATCGGCACCAGGACCCTTCCCGCGGCCGCGTCGAAACCGGCGGCCATGGCCGCGGTCTGACCGAAATTGCGGCGCAGGCGGATCACTTTGACCATCCTGTCTTCCAGGGCAATTTTTTTCAAAAGAGGAAAAGAATTGTCTATGGAGCCGTCGTCCACCAGTATGACTTCATATTCAAGGGGCAGACCGGCCAGTGCGGCGCTGATGGCGGCGTGGAGGTCGGGAATGTTTTTCTCTTCATTATAAATGGGGACGATTATGCTGAGATCCATGCAACCTCTTTCTGTTGATCGGGGGCAGGGGTCAGGGGTCAGGGGTCCAGTCGCTGGTCGCTGGTCACTGGTCGCTGGTCACTGGTCGCTGGTCACTGGTCACTGGTCACTGGTCACTGGTCACTGGTCACTGGTCACTGGCCCCTGGTCTCCGACTCCCACTCTCCGCCGAATTCCTTTACTCGCCGAATTGTCACCTCGTCCGTCAAAGGAGGGAGACGTTTCCATCCACATTGGCAGAGACCCCGGATCATACCAGCCCCGTAGCATATGTGAAAGAGGGGAAAAGTCAGGGGCAACATGAAAGCAGCGCGGAATCGTCCACTCCCGATCCCCTCGAAGGCGGCAACAATGACGGTCGATATTAGGTAGCACAAAAGTGGGAGATAGTAAACAGCCTTATGCGCCAGCGGCAGAAGAAGAAGGTAGAGGAGAAAGATGGAAGGGATGAAGGTGACCGGCTTGAGCACACCGCTGATGACGGTCTGTTTGCCACGCCCCTTGCCATAACTGAAAAGCTGCCGACAGAAGGTCTTGAGAGTCCGGCGCTGGCTGCGGAAGACCGCCAGGTCGGGATCATGAATCAGTCGCCCCCCGTCCCGCCTTATCCGCTCAAGCAACTCATTCTCCTCATTGGGATAGAGACGCTCGTCAAAGCCGCCGTGGCCGAGAAAACTCGCCCTGCGGAAACTTAAGTTGCAGAGGATCAGCTCACGATCGCAGGTTACGCGCACACCCCCTGTCCGGCGGTAGCGGTTGCGCATCCCTCCTCCGCCGAGCGCCGATGTGAAGAGCATGGAAAAAGTGTGTTGAAGAGTGGTGTCAGAATCAGGGGTAAGGGACGGTCCCCCTGCCACGGAAACGGACGAATCCGCATAATGCCGGATTACCCTGTGAAGAAACTCCGGAGAGACCTGGGAATCGTCGTCAAGGAAATAGAGGATGTCGCCGGCGGCGGCTTCAGCCGCCAGATTGCGCTGCCGGCTCGGCTGGAGACCTTCGGCAACCAGCACCTCGAAGGAGGCGGCAGGATACTCCGCCTCGCGCACGCCGGCAATGGCGCTTACCGTTCCCCCCGGCTTCACCGGGATTATGATGGAAACCTTCGGAGTTTCTGTCATCTGCTTCCACACATGAAACAGCCGGGCAAATCCCGGCTGTTTTTCGAATATTACTGTTCAAAATCTGTTTTCACAATCAAAACCATATCCTAGAAATGCCGTTTCCAGGTTTATATCTACTTGCCGTAGCTATGCAGCCCCGAAAGCAAGAGATTCACCCCCAGATAACAGAAGATGGTTGCGGCAAAGCCGACTATGGAAAGAATGGCGGCCCTTTTACCGACCCATCCGCGGGTAATGCGCGCATGGAGAAATGCCGCGTAAACGAACCAGACTATCAGGGACCATGTCTCCTTCGGGTCCCAGCTCCAGTAAGTCCCCCAGGCATAGTTGGCCCAGGCGGCGCCTGTGACTATCCCCAGTGTCAGGAGCGGGAAGCCAATCATGATCGCCCTGTAATTCAGGTCATCAAGCACCTTGCAGGGTGGGAAAGAGGTCATAATCCCCCCTGCCGGCGAATTCCCGGCTGCCTCTTCATGTTTCGCCTTGATGAGATACATGATGGAGATGCCGCACGCAACGGCAAAAGCCGCATAACCGAGGAAGCAGGTTACAACATGATAGAGGAGCCAGTTGCTCTGCAGGGCAGGCACCAGCGGCTCTATGCCGCTGTCGAGGCTAAGTTGGGCCCATGACATCCCGAGCATGGCGAACGGCACGACGAAGGCGCCGATAATGCGGTACTTGTATTTGAACTCGATAAGCCCGTAGATGAGTATTATGGTCCATGAGAAGAAGACGACGGATTCGTACAGATTGGAGAGGGGGGCATGGCCATGACCCATGGCATATGACTCGGTCCAGCGCAGGGCGATGGCAATAGACTGTACAATGAATCCGAAATAGGCCGCACAGCTTGCAACCAGGCCGACAGCCCTGTTTCTTGTCGCCAGGAAACCGAAAAAAACAACAGTGGAAACCATGTATGAAAAGGTTGTGACATTGAACAGCATGGAACTGGACATCGCTCCAATAGCGGTTAGCGGACAGCGATTAGCGATTAGCGATCAGCAATTAGCAATTAGCAATAAGCGGTTTTCTATACGCTAAACGCTATTCGCTATACGCTTTACACAATCCGTATCTTATAATTTCTTCCCTTTTTCAACCAGATCATCAAAAAGGAGCTGAAAGCCTGCCGGGTTTTTGCTCGCGTTACCCCCCATCGTGACCTTCTTGTGGGCGACCCTGATCCATATCCGCTTGTGAGAAAGGAAAAACGCCATGCAGATACCGATCACCATCAGTGTGCATCCCAGCCATACGACCCAGACCCCGGGGTCTTTGGCAACCTGCAGCCCCGTGAAATTCTTTTCCTCAATCCCTTCAAAGGCGAATATCAGGTCTCCTCCCCGTTGTTCATCGAAATGGGGATAGTTTTTGAAAACAACGAACTGCTGGGGAACCCCGCCGGGCGAGACAGCCTCAATCTTTGCCGCGGCTCCCGACATCTGGGGCATGAAGGGACTGACATCAGGCACGGCCTCCAGGACCTGCATGTAACCGCCGTTGGGGATCTGTACCCTCTCCCCCTGCCGGGCGGTAATAATTACCGGAGCCCCTCCCTTCCTGGGAGTGGCCGAAAAACGATAAACCCCTGCGGGCCCGTAACTGGACTGGTAAAAAGTGATCCCCTTATAGGACAGCGGACTGTTTACTACAATGGGGATGTTTACATATCCAGGCACCGGTTGCCCTTTTTCCAGAATGGTAAGGATACTCTTGAACTCTTTTGGAGCGCCGGTGTCATAGAAGGAGACGGAAAATTTCTCGCATCTGACTGCAAAACCGAGATCGATAGGCTTTTCGGCGCGGGGGTTGAAAACCGTGGAGGTTTCCGTCCCCTCGACAATATTGACGAAGGCCTTGTAGCCGAACAGGGAACCGATCATGGCGCCTATGAAGATTATGATAATGCTCGTATGCACTACATAAACCCCGAGTCGGCAATAGGGTGTCTTTTGGGCAAAGAGATGATAGACGCCATCGACCTCCGTCACCACCGGAGTCGCGAACTCCGCCTTGAGAAACGCCGCCATTTTATCCTTGAGGGCGATGTCGTCACCCGAAATCTTGAAATCATGGGTAAGAGAAAGCGACTTCTCCAAACTGCCGTCCATGAGCAGTTTCGGTTCGGCTATGGTTTTCCAGACCCTCGGCAGTCTCTTGACTGAACAGGCGACAAGATTGACTGTCAAGAGGTAGAGAAGGAGGACAAACCACCAGGAATGATACATATCGAAAAAACCGAGGACACTGTACAGCTTGAGCTTGGTCGGACCGAGCTGTTGCAGGTATTCCTGCTGCGGACCCTGGGGAATAACCGTGCCGATAATCGATGTCGTCGCAAGGCAGATCAGGAGTGATATCGATAGTTTCAGGGAACAGAAAAAATCCCATAATGATTGTAAAAAATCTCCGCTTTTCTTAGTCTTCAAGGCATTCTCCTGAATTGGTCGTGAATTGGTCCCGTGGAAGCAGGGCCATCATTTGCTACATAATTTTAGCAGTATAAATTATTATGGGATAAAAAGTATAATTTAATTTTTCTAATTATTTACAGGATCAATAAAAAAGGATAACAAGGAAACTGTTATCCCTTCCCTTCAAAAAATCGTGCCGAAATTATATATGCGGCCTCATCCTTGTCAAGGGAAATATCCGATTTCGTTTTGAATTAACATACCTTAACGCATTAATGCCTGTGGCCACCATCATTTCCCGGAGTTTTGCAGCACGCGGTCCTTTTCCTCCACCTCCCGCGTCATCTTTTCCCGGAAGGCCTTGAGTCCTTCCATCAAAAGCGGATTGCCCAGCGCCAGAATCTGAACGGCAAATATACCCGCGTTCTTCGCACCCGCTTTGCCGATAGCCATGGTTGCCACAGGGATTCCTTCGGGCATCTGTACCGTCGAATAGAGGGCATCCAGACCGCCCAGCGCGCTCCCTCCCATGGGGACGCCAATCACAGGCAGACAGGTTTCTGCGGCAATGACCCCGGCAAGATGTGCCGCCATGCCGGCCCCGGCTATTATCACCCTGATCCCGCGTCCTGCCGCCTCCGCCGCAAGGTCGGCAGTCCTCTGCGGTGAGCGGTGCGCCGAGGAAATCCGCATCTCGTACGGCACCCCGAATTCAGCGAGAATCTTCGCCCCCTCTTCCATGACCGGCAGGTCGGAGTCGCTTCCCATGATTATAAGAACAAGTGGATTCTCCATCCGCGTTTTCCCTCCGTTGCAATGAGGTAAAGGTTATCTTCTTTCCAATGCTTTCTTGCCAATGTCCCGACGGTATTGGACACCTTTCCAGGTAATGGCGGCAACCCCCCTGTAGGCAAGGTCAATGGCATCCTTCACCGTTGGCCCAAGGGCGGTTACACCCAGCACACGCCCTCCGGCGGTCACGGTCTTCCCCTCTTTCAAGGCCGTGCCGGCGTGAAACACGACCATGTCGCCGATCTTCCCGGCCTCTTCCAACCCCATGATCTCATCCCCTTTAGCGTAGACATCCGGGTACCCCCCCGCGGCCATGACCACGCAGACCGCGGCCTGGTCATGCCATTGGATATCCATTTCAGCCAGGTCCCCCACGGCCACGGCGAGAAGTAAAGGGACGATGTCCGATTTCATCCTCATCAGGAGCGGCTGGCACTCGGGATCACCGAAGCGGGCATTGAATTCGAGGGTCCTGATCTCCTTGCCGTTGATCATCAGTCCCGCGTAGAGCACCCCTCGGTAAGGCCTTCCCTCAGCCGCCATTCCATCCACCGTGGGTTGCATCACCTCGGCCATGACCCTGTCGTGGATCTCACCGGTCACCACCGGAGCGGGCGAATATGCCCCCATGCCGCCGGTATTGGGGCCCCGGTCATCGTCGAACACCGCTTTATGGTCCTGGGCGCTCGCCAGGGGAATGATCCTCTTCCCATCGGTAAATGCAAGGAACGACGCCTCTTCGCCGGTCAGGAATTCCTCGATGACCACCCGCGATCCGGCATCTCCGAACATGTTCCCCTTGAGCATTCCGGTCACGGCGGCAATCGCCTCATCCCGCGTCTGCGCAATAACGACACCCTTGCCGGCCGCCAGGCCGTCCGCCTTGATAACCACCGGGATACCGAGCTTGTCGATAAACTCCACGGCCGGCTCAGGACGGTCAAAGACTTCGTAGGCGGCAGTGGGGATCCGGTATTTTTTCATCAGCTCCTTGGCGAAGGCCTTGCTTGCCTCGATCAGGGCTGCATTTCGCCTGGCGCCGAAGATCCGCAGGCCCTTTTCCTCGAACAGGTCGGCAATACCGAGGGAGAGGGGGATCTCCGGGCCGACTACCGTGAGGCCGACCCCCTCCTTTAGGGCAAAGGCGAGGAGCCCTGCCAGATCATCGAACTTGATGTCGATATTCTCCGCCAGCAGGGCGGTGCCGGGGTTGCCGGGCGCGCAGTAAACCTTCTCAACCAGGGGCGATTGAGCTATCTTCCAGACCAGGGCATGCTCCCTCCCGCCGCTGCCGATAACGAGGACTTTCATTGATTTCTCCGAAAAATTAATTCTGGATTTAGTTGAGAAGATCAAGAAACGAGGATTTTTCGCAAGATCAAGGCTGTCAAGGAATTGCGCGGAGGCGTAGCAGCGCTACGCCGCACAAGGGATTCCGAAGACTTACGCAGAGATTGCGAAAAAGCCGCGTTTCTCCCTCAGTGCCTGAAGTGCCGCATGCCGGTAAAGACCATCGCCATTCCATGCTCATCGGCCGCCTTAATCACCTCTTCATCGCGGACACTACCGCCGGGCTGGATGATAGCCGTGACCCCGGCTTCAGCCGCGGCATCCACGCCGTCGCGGAAAGGGAAGAAGGCATCGGAGGCAAGGACCGTCCCCTTGGTGGGGAGCTGTGCCTTTTGTACCGCGATCCTGGAGGAATCGACCCGCGACATCTGGCCGGCGCCGATCCCCACTGTCTGATCACTGGTGGTGAAGACGATGGCATTGGACTTTACATGCTTGCAGACCTTCCAGGCAAAATCGAGGGCGGTCAGTTCATCGGCGGTAGGCTTCCTTGCCGTGACCACCCGGCAAGCGGCCGCCCGTACTATCCCCAGGTCACGTCCCTGGATAAGAAGTCCGCCGACGACCTTTTTCATGTTGTAACCTTCCCCCCCATGGCCGGTAAGGATCGGCACCTGCATGACCCGGACGTTTTTCTTGGCCTTGAAGATTTCCAGGGCCTCTTCGGTATAACCGGGGGCAATGACGGCCTCGAGGAACGTGGATGACAGCTCCTGTGCCGCCGCTCCGTCAACGATCCTGTTGAAGCCGACGATCCCGCCGAATGCGGAAAGCGGATCACATTCACGCGCCTTCAGGTATGCCTCCAGAGGCCCCTTGGCAAGTGCCGCCCCGCACGGATTGGTATGCTTGATGATGACAGCGGCTGCCCGGTCATGGAACTCCTTGACCGTCTCTATGGCTGCATCCAGGTCGATGATGTTGTTGAACGAGAGCTCTTTCCCCTGCAACTGTTCGGCATTGGCCACACAGGGTTCGCGCACACCTTTTTCCACATAGAAAGCGGCCGACTGATGGGGGTTCTCACCATAGCGGAGGTCCTGGGCCTTTCTCACCTGTATGGTGAATGTGGCGGGATACTCCTCGGCTTTCTCCCCGAGACGCATCCCCAGATAGTTGGAAATGGCCCCGTCATAGGCCGCCGTATGCTGGAACACCTTGACCGCAAGTTCAAAATTGGTCTTGACCGATACAGAGCCGTTGTTTTCGGCCATCTCGGCGAGCACCAGGCGGTAGTCCGCGTGCTCCACTATGACGGTGACATCGGGATAGTTCTTTGCCGCGCTGCGAAGCATGGTGGGGCCGCCGATATCGATATTCTCGATGGCGTCCTCCATGGTGCAACCCTCCTTCTCCACGGTAGCCTCGAAGGGATAGAGGTTCACCACCACCATGTCGATAGGCTCTATGCCGTGCTCCTTCATCTTCGCCACATGGGCGGGATTGCTCCGCATCCCAAGCAGACCGCCGTGAACCTTGGGATGCAGGGTCTTGACCCGGCCGTCGAGCATCTCGGGAAAGCCGGTGTACTGGGAAACATCCATGACCTCCACCCCCGCATCCCTGAGGAGTTTGGCGGTCCCGCCGGTGGAGAGAATCTCAACCTTTTGCCTGGCCAGTTCCTTGGAAAACTCGACGATACCGGTCTTATCGGATACGCTTATCAACGCGCGTGTTATTTTTGACATGAATTCAACTCCTTTTTTACGTGAAGCAAAGCCTGACTTCTCAAACCTCACTCTACTCAACACTAATTAAAGTTGAGGGAAATTCATCTGCTCCAGAAAATGCTTTTCAAAGGCAGGGGTGCCTGAAAGGGGTATGACCCTGATACTTTTCGCGAGCTTTTCAATCTCTTCGATTCCGCCTGAGGTGCATATCGACCTTCCTACTCCGGCCAATGCCCCTTCCCTGATAAAGCTGCATACATTTACCATCTTTTCGGGCAAAATTCCAACGTTTTTTAACGCTCCAGGATCCAGCATCGCACCGAATGAGCCGGTCAGGACCACCTCCTGCACGGCCTCGCGCGGCATGCCCGACCGGTCGAAAAGAACCTCCATGCCTGCCCTGATTGCGCCCTTTGCCAGCTGCACCTGTCGGATGTCCTTTTGTCCCAGGCTGATTACCCGTTTCGCATCCCGGTAGATGACAAAGGATGCTTCATTGTCAATATCGATGATCCGGTTGGCCAGGTTGGAGGAGATTTCAGACGGCGACCGGAGGCGTCCTGTTTGATCGAGCAGACCCGTTCGCAGTAGTTCCGCAATGGTCTCCAACACCCCGGAGCCGCAAATCCCCAGAGGCGGTCCTCCACCGATTGTGGCAAGCCGCACCCTTTCCCCTTCCAGACTGACCCCGCTTATCGCCCCGGCCAGTGCCGCCATGCCGCACGTCAGGTTCCCTCCTTCGAAAGCGGGCCCTGCCGCGGCGGATGTTGCATATACCTTCTCCCCCAGCGCAAGGGCAATTTCTCCGTTGGTCCCGAGATCCAGGAAAAGTCGGGGACCGGAGACAGGGGACGGGGTACAGGTAACATCAACCCCATAGAGGAAGCCCACCAGGTCGCCGCCGACAAATCCGCCCGGCAGGGGGAAGATGTATGCGGGAACCGCCATATCCCACCCCAGCTCAGCGCTGTTCATCATCCGGCCGGTGGTAAAGAGGGGACGATAGGGGGGAAAGGCAAGGGATTTTACCGGCAGCCCCAGGAGAATGTGCTCCATGGCCGGGTTGCCGGCAACGGCGACGATCTTCAGGTCAGAGATGTTCGCTCCGACACCGGCAAGGAGTTCCAGGGCCATTTGCTCAAGAGTCCCGTTTACAGACCCTTTCATTTCCAGCAGGGCCCCTTCCGAATGCAGGGCAGCATCAAGGCGCGACACTACGTCCAGGCCGAATTCCCGCTGCGGATTGAGCCCCCCTGTCATTGCCAGCCGTTCCCCTGTCAGCGGATCGAACAATGCGGCGGCAATGGTAGTGGTCCCGAGATCGAATGCTATGGCGAGTTTTTCAGACAAATTCAACGATCTGCTCCCTGCGGCTGAGCACTTCGCCGATACAAACGCGTGCGATCACTCGTAATATTATTTACGGACAAGCTCTTAGAAAGGTTAACCTTTCCAGCTTCAGCCTTCAGCCTTCGACCTTCAGCTTTTTACATACACCCTCGGCACCCTCTTGCTGATGCCGCAGAATATCTCGTACGGAATGGTCCCTGTCTTTTCCGCCAGCTCTTCCGCATGGATGCAGTTTCCTTCCCGGTCGCAACCGAGAAGCGTCACATCGTCTCCCAGAGCCACTCCGGGGATTTCACTCACATCCAGCATTATCCAGTCCATGCAGACCGTGCCCGTGACCCTGGCCCGCTTCCCTCTTACAAGCGCTTCCCCCCTGTTGGTCAGGGCGCGGCTGTAACCGTCTGCGTAACCGACCGGCACACTGGCAATAAGGGTCTTTCCCTCCGCCACATAACGCCTGGCGTAGCTTACGCTGGTTCCCGGCTCCACCCACTTGAGCATTGCCACCTTGCTTTTCAGCCGCATCACCGGCTTCAGATCGACCTTTCCCCGGAAATCATCGGACGGCAGAGCTCCATACAGGGCAATCCCAGGCCGAACCAGGTTGCAGAACGGCATCTCGCGGCTGATGGCGGCGGCGCTGTTGGCAATATGGATATAGCGGGGAGAGAGCCCATGTTCTCCGGCAACTGCGATCACACGGGCGAACATTTCGCTCTGCCGGTCGGTGTAATCGCGGCTATCCCCGTCCAATTCGTCCGCTGAAGCGAAGTGGGAGATAATCCCCTCCAGCTCGATATTCTTCATCCCCTTCAGTTTCTCGAAAAACTGGGGGGCATCCTTGTAAGAAATCCCCAGCCTCCCCATGCCGGTGTCTATCTTCACATGGACCTTCGCCTTCCGGTAAAGTTTCCCTGCTACATAATTCAGGAGTCTCGCCTGTTCCGGAGAAAAGATGGCGGTTGACAGGTTGAAGCCTATGCACTTCTTTTCCTGCCCCGGATAGAGCCCCCCCAGCACAAGCACGGGGCGGTCGATGCCGCTCTTTCGCAACTGTATCCCCTCGGCCAGAAAGGCGACGCCGAAGGCGTTCACATCCAGGGACTCCAGTTCCGAGGCGATATCCATGAAACCGTGGCCGTAGGCGTCCGCCTTGACGACAGCAAGGATGCCGCACCCCTTGGGAATGATCTTTTTTATCTGCGCAAAATTATGGCGCAAAGCAGTGAGGTCGATTTCCGCGACAGTAGGACGACTTTCCATAAATGAATCCATTTCAAGTTTCATGCTTCCGGTTCCCGGTTTCAACTCACAAGCTGTCAGCCGTTAGTTTCCACGCCCCGTTCTCCAGTTTTGTATCATTTCTCCCCTGGAGTGTAAAGGCAAAACCGGCGATGAAAAACCGGAAAACCGTTGACTTCCCCCGGAAATTCATTTAGCCTGAAAACGTGCGCAGTGAATTATAGGCCAGCTGGGGGAGTTCGCAAGAACTGAGATGGGCTTCGCCCAAACCCTTTGAACCTGATCCGGCTCATCCCGGCGTAGGAAAGCGGCATAACTTCCGATTTTCAGAAACTGTCAGGGAAGCCGTGACCTTATGTCTCGGCTTTTTGCTTTTCTAGACAAAGGCATTTACTCCCGCAGAGGCGCAGTGACGCTGAGTGAAGGTTTTTGCTTTCCCTGCGGCTCCGCGACTCCGCGTGAGACCTTTTTTATACTTCAATAAAGTCCGGGACCCGAAAATGGAGCGCAAACAGGATTTCTTGAGGCTTGTCGTGGACAAGGGAAGCCCCGCTTTCAGCCTGAACGGTGTTTATCTCATCACCGACCAGGGCGACCAGCTCGCGGAGCGGGTGCAGAGCGCCCTTTCCGGCGGCATATGCGCTGTCCAGTACCGTAACAAGAAAAAAAAGGACGGCGACTGGTTCAATACGGGAAGGGCGATCAAAGAGCTCTGCGAGAAGGCAAAGGTCCCCTTCATCGTCAACGACGATCCGGTGCTGGCTATGGAGATAAATGCCGACGGCCTCCATATTGGCCAGGAAGACTGTGATCCGGTCGAGGCCCGCCGGCTGCTGGGACCGAAGAAAATAATCGGCGTCACCGCCCATAACCTGGATGAGGCTATCAAGGCGGAGGCATCAGGGGCCGATTATATAGGCTTCGGCGCCATGTATCCCACATCGAGCAAGGAAATTCAACACCTGCCGGGACCCGAAGGCCTGGCCACGGTCAGGGACAAAATCAGGATTCCCATCGTTGCCATCGGCGGCATCAATCGCGACAATTCCGCTCCAGTTATCGACGCGGGCGCGGATGCCGTTGCGGTAATTTCAGCGATACTTGGAAGCCGTGAGCCTGGCCTGGCTGCAAACGAACTTTCGCT
>Ga0210377_10004130_pt1 | contig 12269 bp, 8 predicted proteins | sample PLM4_65_b1redo_FD_155480 | JGI IMG/M metagenome (GOLD analysis project Ga0210377, IMG submission 155480) | Groundwater sediment microbial communities from an aquifer in East River, Colorado, USA - PLM4_65_b1 redo | ecosystem: Environmental > Terrestrial > Soil > Riparian zone | place: USA: East... | reverse complement strand
CCGGAAGTACGGGGGCTTCCTCCGCCTGCTCAGCGGGCGTGCCTACTCGCCCGGCACCTACGACGGCTTGGCGTTCGTCGTGCGAGAGCTCGCGGGCTCCGAGGTGAGCCGCGAGTACCTCGGCCTGCAGGGGCGGTTCGCTACCGGCCGTTTCACGTCGTTCCAATGGGTCGAGGTCGACGTGAACCGTGGCTGGCGGGAACCACTCGCTGGGAAGCGGTACCAGCTCTCGAACCTCTCCCTGTCGGGTTCCTACCGGGCCTCGTCCTCGGTTCAGGCGGGGCTCTCCTACGACCAGCGCCGGAACTACTGGACTCAGGAGGTCCGTCCGCTCCCCGAAGCCCTGTTCGATCGGTTCCTCCACCAGGGTCTCAGGGCGAGCGTCGACCTCTTCAGGCCGAGCAGCATCGGCGTCTCGGCGTCCCTCGGCCTGCGGCGCGACGAGCGGGACGATACGACGTCCCGTTCGTGGAGCGTCGGCGTGCGCCATCCGAAGGCGCTCGGGTTGGCCGTCAGCGTCGACGGCTCCGGGTACACCAACCCGTTCACCGACGGGTACCTCGTGACGGCCCGCCTCGGAAGGTCGCTGAGGCGGGCCCAGATCGACCTCACCTACGGCGCCTCCCTCTACAAGCTGAAGACCGCGGGCCAGAATCCCCTCCCGGGGCAGAGCCCGGACCGCCTGAACCAGTGGGGGCGGGCCTCGACACGGGTCGAGCTGCCGCGGGGCCTGTACGTCCAGGGAGAGTTCGAGTACGACTCGGGCGACGACATGAAGGGTCCGCGTTTCCTCGGCGAGCTGGGCTACCGATTCTGAGGGCCTCTTGAACGAGTACGTCCTGCTCTGGCTCGTCTCCTCGGCCCTGGTGGCGGCCATCTTCATCCCCTACTACGTCAGTTTCCGGCGCAGGGTCGCGCGGGACCACGAACGCAAGGAGGAAGCGACCCGCCTCGGTGTCGATCGTCCCATGGGCCAGTTCCCCTTCGTCGATTCGAACCGCTGCATCGGGTGTGGCACCTGCGTCGACGCGTGTCCCGAAGGGGACGTCCTGGGCGTCGTCGGCGGGACGGCGACAGTGGTGAACGGCCTCAAGTGCATCGGCCACGCGGCCTGCGAAGAGGCGTGTCCTGTGGGGGCGATCGAAGTCGGCCTGGGCGACGTGAAGTCGCGGGCCGACATCCCGTTGACCGACGACTGGCACGAGACCAGCGTGCCCGGTCTCTTCGTCGCGGGGGAGCTGGGAGGCCTGGCCCTGATCCGGAACGCCGTCAGCCAGGGACGGCGAACCGTCGAGCGGATCGCACAGAGGCGTGGGCGCGATCACCACAAGGCCGACGGCGTCCTGGACGTCCTCATCATTGGGGCTGGCCCGGCCGGCATGAGCGCCGCCCTCGCAGCGGTGGAGAAGGGCCTGTCCCACGCCGTCCTCGAGCAGGAGCTCGACCTGGGTGGCACGGTGCTTCACTACCCGCGCCGCAAGCTCGTCCTCGTGCAGACCGTGGATCTCCCCCTGGGCGGTCGGATCCGCGGCGCCGAGTACCAGAAGGAAGAGATCCTCGAGCTGATGCAGGGGCTGATCCGCCAGGCCGGCCTCCAGATCCGGTTCGGCGAGAAGGCGGAGGAGCTGCGGCACGAGGACGGACTGTTCGTCGCGCGGACCGCGAAGGGCCTGCACGTCGGCCGCTCCCTGGTCCTCGCGCTCGGCCGGCGCGGATCGCCCCGGAAGCTGGGGGTGCCGGGGGAGGAGCTTCCCAAGGTCATGTACAAGCTGGTGGACGCCGAGTCCTACCGGGGGCAGCGGGTCCTGGTCGTGGGTGGTGGAGACAGCGCGGTGGAGGCGGCGATCGGCCTCGCCCGGGAGCCCGGCAACCAAGTCGCCCTCTCCTACCGCCGTGAGAAACTGGTGCGCATCAAGAGGACCAACGAGGAGCGCCTCGCCACCCTCGTCTCGAACGGCCGGGTCCGGCTGCTCCTCGGCTCGGAGGTCCGCGAAATAGGCCGGCAGAGCGCGACCCTTCGTGCCGGAGGGGCGGACCTCGAGATACCCAACGACTATGTCTTCGTCTTCGCCGGGGGAGAGGCCCCCCTGGGAATGCTCCGGCAGGTCGGCGTCCGGTTCGGAGGGGAGGGGAACCTGGAGCGCCTCGGGAACGTAGTTTAATGTGAAAACCCGAGGTGACTCATGCTCGCGACCCTGCTGTTCCTGGTTCTGGCCTTCGGGCTGCTGGTGATGGTGCCCCTGATGCTCGTTTCGGCGATCTTGAAGGTGGCGGTGGGCCTGGTCCTCCTCCCGCTGCGCCTGCTCGGCGGGGCCCTTCATCTCGTCTTCGGGCTCGTCGGCGGCGTCTTCAAACTGCTCTTCGGGGCCGCCGGGCTCCTTGCCTTGGTCGTGGGCGGGTTCGTCCTGCTGGTGGCGCTTCCCCTCCTCCCGCTCCTGTTCCTGGGTGCGGTCGTGTGGGCGATCCTCCGTCTCTTCCGGTCGACCTCCTCAACCCGCGTGACCGTCTAGATAACCTCCTCATTCGACGGGACTTTCCGCCCGCAGTGGGAGGGGCGGAAGGTATTGCACAACTGTGACATTGCCCGAGACGCTCCGGGTGTTAGCCTCGATTCACGCAACGCAGTACCGCGAGAATCGAGGGAGCCTTGGCACTGACCTGGAATGGGAAGCGTTTCGACTGGGTGAACGTCGTCTACTTCGGCGTCATCCACGTGATGGCCCTGGGCGCACTCTGGACGTTCTCGTGGAGAGGGCTCGCGGCTCTCGTCCTCCTGAACTGGCTTGCCGGCTCCGTCGGCATCGGTGTCACGTTCCATCGGCTGCTGACCCATCGCGGCTACAAGGCGCCGAAGGTCTTCGAGTACCTCGGAACCTTCTGCGGCCTGCTCGCCTCGGAGGGAGGCGCGATCACCTGGGTGGCCATGCACCGCATGCACCACACCCTCTCGGACCGGCCGGGCAGGGACCTGCACACTCCCAAGGACGGCTTCTGGTGGAGCCACATGGGCTGGATCGTCTGCGACCTCGGCTGGGACCGGCGGGAGATGGAGCGCCGCCAGGCTCCCGAGCTGGTCGCCGACCCCGTCCACCGCGTCCTCAACCGCTTCCACGTCTTCCCCAACATCCTCGTGGGTCTCGGGCTCTACGCCTGGGGAGGCTGGCCTCTCGTGTTCTGGGGCGTGTTCCTCAGGATCGTGGTGACGCTCCACGTGACGTGGCTCGTCAATTCCGCGGCCCACACGTGGGGGTACCGGACCTACGCGACCCCCGAGGGATCGACGAACTGCTGGTGGGTCGGGCTGCTCGCCTGGGGTGAGGGCTGGCACAACAACCACCACGCCTTCCAGCGCTCCGCGCGCCACGGCATCGAGTGGTGGGAGTTCGACGCGAACTGGGTGGCGATCCGGGTCCTCAAAGCTGTGGGTATCGCGAAGGACGTCCAGCTGGTCCCGGTGAGCGCCGAGCGCTTCCGCATCGATCGTGGCGCTCGGGCGAGGGAAGCGGAGCTGGTGGCGTAGCGTCGAAGCCCCCCGGGCGGCCCCACGATCTCGAGGCCGGGTGCGCATCCTCGATGGTGAGCTGGAGGTGCTTGCCCATCTTGTAGCGCCCGAGGATGCTCGGAACGTATGCCCATCCCTTCACGAGGGGTTGGGGCGCTCACCTCTCCCAAGGACCATGCGCCCGTTGGCCGCCCAGCCGGCCGGACCCCGCCCTGGGGGCTCAGCTCGGCCGCTCAGCGGGTCGCGGCCAGAGCGCCCCGCCAGGTCCCGAAAAAGCAAGTTCCTATCAATCCAGGTCCCGATCCTGGGACCGTTGGGTGTCAGGAGCGGACAGGCGGCTGCTGTCATGGAGAGCCCAGGCCTGGGCGCAAAGCCTTGCCATGCAGCGCGATGTGACCCAGCGGCGGAGCCTGGCGCGATGTCTGCAGACAGGTGGGCGCAGCTGAAATGCCATGAACGAGCTTTCCGGCGCGGCGAACGTCACGCTGTTCGGCCTGGTCTACTCGATCCTCCTTGACGAGAAGGGGCACTGCTGCACCTGCGGTGGCGCGGTCTTTTTCAACGCCGCGTTCAGGAAAGCGAGCTGGACCGCGATATGCGCTACCGCCTCGACATGCTGATCCACGGAAACATCGCCATCCTCGGCGACGTCCGCTTCGCCATCAGGTCGCTCAGTCGCTCTCCCGGCTTCGTCCTCATTGCCGTCATCACGCTCGGACTCGGCATCGGCGCCAACACGTCGGCGTTCAGCTTGATCAATGAAGTCTTCCTGCGACCGTTGCCCTATCCCGACAGCGGTCAAGTGGACCGCATCTATCGCGCGACTCCCCAGAACTCTCGAGGCGGTGTCTCGCCGGCCGACTACCTCGATCTGAAGTCCCAGATGAACGGCTACGGGGACATTGCCGCCTACGCCTTCGCGGACATGAGCCTCTCCGCACCCGGCGAACCCGCCGAGACGGCCCGCGGCCTCCGCATCTCCGGCAACTTCTTTCCCATCCTGGGCGTCCAACCTGAGCTCGGCCGCAGCTTCCGTACCGAGGAAGTCCTGGGCAACCACCGCGTCCTGATCATCAGCCACCCGTACTGGCAGAATCGCTTCGGGGGTGACGCCCACATCGTCGGCCGCACCGTTCGCGTCGACGGCGAAGCGTACGAGATCGTCGGCGTGCTGCCTGCCGCCGTCGACGACTGGCGTCATCTGGGTGGGCTCGACCTCATGCGGCCCCTCGGTCTCACCGAGAAGGAGATGACCGACCGCAGCTCCGCCTGGCTGCGCCTCGTCGGACGTCGCGCCAAGACGCTCACCCGCGCGGAGGCCGACGGCTTCATCGTCAACTTCGGCCGCCGCCTCGCGGCCGAATTCCCCGCCGTCCACGCCGGAAGCACCTGGCGCACCCTCCCGATCAACGTCGCCACGGCGCCCGATAACGCCCGCGGCCTCTTCGCCATGGTGATCGGTCTTTCCGGCTTCGTGCTGCTCATCGCCTGCTCCAACCTGGCGAACCTCCTGCTCGCCCGCACGATGGCCCGAGCCCGCGAGTTCGCCGTGCGCTCCGCCCTCGGCGCCTCGCGCAGCCGGCTCCTGCGCCCACTGGTCGTCGAGTCCCTGCTGCTGGCCGTGGCCGGCGGCCTCTGTGCCATTCAAGTCGCCACGTGGACGAACGGCTGGCTCAGGCACTACATGCAGGTGTCGGCCTACGGCGGGAGCGAAAGCCTCATGTTCAAGACCGACTGGCGTGTGCTCGGCTGGGCGTTCGGCGCCTGTCTCCTGACGGCCCTCGCCTTCGGGGTTGCCCCCGCGCTCTTCGCCCTGCGGCTCGACCTGAACAGGACGCTGAAGAGCGGAGGGCGCGGCACCACTGGAGACCGTGGCCATCAACGCTTCCGCCACGTCCTCATCGTCGGTCAGTTCGCCCTCGCCCTGGTCCTGCTCGCGGGCGCCGCCGTCTTCGCGCGCGGCGTCCAGGACATGAACAACCGCGGCTACGGTTGGGAATCCGACCACCTCGTCACCGGCATCCTGCTCCTCCCGACCGCCACTTACCCGGGCGGCAAGGAGATCAGCGACTTCCAGCGCCTCGCCCTGGAACGTCTCGAAGCGCTGCCCGGCGTCGCCTCCGCCAGCATCTCCTACACCATGCCCTTCTTCGGTCTGGCCGAGCCCCGCAAGTACCTCGTCGCCGGTCGCGAGACTCCACAGCCCGGCCACGAGCCCGTCGCCGCCACCAACGGCGTCAGTCCCCGCTATTTCGAGACCGGCGGCACCCGCGTGCTCGACGGACGCACCTTCAACGAAGGCGACACCATCACTTCGCCAAGGGTCTTCATCATCAACCAGGCTATGGCCCGTGGTCTCTTCGCCGGCGAGAGTCCCCTCGGCCGGCGCATCGCCCGGGCCGGGAGCAGGACCATCGAATGGGGAGAGATCGTCGGCGTCGTCGGCGACATCCAATCGGTCGTGCCGGACCAGGTCCCGGTGCCCTACCAGCTCTATCAACCGATCGCCCAGGAACCCCGGCACGCCGCCGAAATCGCCGTGCGAACCGCCGGTATGGCGCCGTCCACGCTGGTCGACAGTATCCGCACCACCATCGCGGCGCTCGACCCCGACCTGCCGGTGCGCCAGCTCCAACCGGCCGCGGCGACGATCGCCACGGCCAACTACCAGTGGCAGATCGTCGGCACGATGCTTTCCTTTCTTGCCGTGCTCGGGCTCGGTCTGGCTTCCCTGGGCATCTACGGCGTCATCGCCCGCACCATGGCCCAACGCACCGGTGAGTTCGGCATCCGCCTCGCGCTGGGAGCCCAGGTCGGAGACATCATCCGCCTCGTGCTCACGTCCGCAGCGAAGCTCGCGCTCATCGGCTCCGCCATCGGCCTGCTCGGCGCCTTCGGCGTCTCCCGACTCCTCGCGGCGATCTTCCCTGGCATGCCCACCAACAGCGTTCCCGCGTTGACGGGCGTCACCCTCCTGCTCATGGCAATCGCCTTGATCGCCTCCTACATGCCCGCGAGGTATGCCTCGAGGATCAGCCCCATCGAGACACTGCGGGCAGAATAGGTGGGTAACGACATGCTGATCAACGAAAGCACCGCCATCCTCGGTGACCTCCGCTTCGCCATCAAGTCGCTCGGTCGCTCTCCAGGCTTCGTCCTCATTGCCATCATCACGCTCGGACTTGGCATCGGTGCCAACACGTCGATGTTCAGCGTCCTCAATGGATACATGCTGCGCCCGGCGCCCTATGCCGACAGCGATCGACTGGACCGCATCTATCGCGCTACTCCCCAGAATCCTCTCGGCGGGACCTCGCCGGCCGACTACCTCGCCCTGAAGTCCGAGATGAACGGCTACGGCGAGATTGCCGCCTACGCCAGTTCGGACATGAGCCTCTCCGAACCCGGCAAGCCGGCCGAGGTGGCCTTGGGCGTCCGCACTTCCGCCAATCTCTTTTCCACCCTCGGCACCGAGCCTCGACTCGGCCGCAGCTTCCGTCCCGACGAAGAAATCCTCGGCAATCACAGCGTCCTCATCATCAGTCACCGCTACTGGCAGGATCGCTTCGGGGGTGACGGTCACATCATCGGCCGCACGGTCCGCGTCGACGGCGACCCCTACGAAATCGTCGGCGTGCTGCCCGCCACCTTCAGCGACTACCGCCATTTGAGTTTCATCGACCTCTTCCGGCCACTCGGTCTCGACGAAAAGGAAACCCGCGACCGCAACTCGACCTGGCTCCGCCTCGTCGGGCGTCGCTCCAGCACCCTCGCCCGCGCGCAAGCCGATGCCTTGATCGCCAACTTCGGTCGCCGCCTCGCTGCGGACTTCCCCGCCGTCAACGCCGAGAGCACCTGGCGCACCATCCCGATCGAGGACACATTCCTGGGGGAGGATGGCCAGGCCATTCTCAGCATGCTGGTCGGTCTCTCAGGCTTCGTGCTGCTCATCGCCTGCTCCAACCTGGCGAACCTCCTCCTCGCCCGCACGATGGCCCGCGCCCGCGAGTTCGCGGTGCGCTCCGCGCTCGGTGCCTCTCGCTCCCAGGTGTTGCGCCCCCTGTTCGTCGAGTCCCTCCTGCTCGCCCTTGCCGGCGGCATCTGTGCCCTTTTCGTCGCCCTGTGGACCTTCGACTGGTTGGCTGTTGCCAGCGCAGGGGACAACGGTGTCGGCGTCGCTCTCACCCTCGACTGGCACGTGCTCGGCTGGGCGTTCGGCGCCTGTCTCCTGACGGCCCTCGCCTTCGGCGTTGCCCCTGCGCACTTCGCCCACCGGCTCGACCTGAACAGCACTCTGAAGAGCGGTTCGCGCGGCACCACCGGAGATCGCGGCCATCAACGCTTCCGCGACGTCCTCGTCGTCGGCCAGTTCGCCCTCGCCATGGTCCTGCTCGCGGGCGCCGCCCTCTTCGTGCGCGGCCTCCACGAATTGAACAACCGCCGATCCGGGTGGGAATCCGACCACCTCGTCACCGGCACCATGCTCCTCCCAACCGCCACCTACCCGGGCGGCAACGAAATCACGGACTTCCAACGCCTCGCCTTGGAACGTCTCGAAGCGCTGCCCGGCGTTGCATCCGCCAGCATCTCCTACTCGATGCCCTTCTTCGGTCTGTCCGAGCCCCGCAAATACCTCGTCGCAGGTCGCGAGACTCCCGAACCCGGCCATGAGCCCGCCGCCCTCATCAATGGCGTCAGTCCTCACTATTTCGAAACCGTCGGCACCCGCCTGCTCAGCGGACGCGCCTTCAACGCAGGGGACACCCTCACGTCCCCAAAGGTCTTCATCATCAACCAGGCCATGGCCCGTGGTCTGTTTGGTGACGAAAGCCCGATCGGTCGGCGCGTCGCCCAGGCCGGTGGCAAGACCCTCGAATGGGGAGAGATCGTCGGCGTCGTCGGCGACGTCCAATCGGTCTACCCCGATCGGATCACGGTGACCTACCAGCTCTACCAACCGATGGGCCAGGAACCCCGGGGCGTTGGCGAAATCGCCGTACGGACCGCGGGTCTCGCGCCGTCCACTGTCGTCGACAGTATCCGCACCACCATGATGTCGCTCGACCCGGACCTGCCGGTGCGCAAACTCCAACCTGCCGAAAAGACCATCGCCCGGGCCAACTACCAACTCGGCGTCCTCGGCAGCATGCTCTCCGGGTTGGCCGTGCTCGGGCTCGGTCTGGCCGCCCTGGGCACCTACGGCGTGATCGCCCGCACCACGGCCCAACGGACCGGCGAATTCGGCATCCGCCTCGCGATGGGAGCCCAAGCCAGAGACATCACCCGCCTCGTGCTCACTAGCGGAGCGAAGCTCGCGCTCATCGGCTCCGCCATCGGCCTGCTCGGCGCCTTCGGCATCTCCCGACTGATTGCGACGTTCTTCCCCGGCATGCACACCACCAGTGTTCCCGTCTTGACGGCCGTCACCGTCCTGCTCATGGCAATCGCCCTGGTCGCCTGCTACATGCCCGCGAGATACGCCTCGAGAATCAGCCCCGCCGAAACACTGCGGGCAGAATAGGCACGGGAGGATTCGGGCGTCAGCCGGAGCTGCACGCGGCCGGCCCAGGGATAGTCCGTCTCCTGGACCACGGTCACCTTGGCGGCGCCGACGCTCAGTGCTGCGTCGCCGGAGGCCAAGAGGTTGACGAACAACACGTCGCTTGTCGTCGCCGGTGATGAGGAGGGCGTGCTGCGGTCCGGTCGCGGAGAGGCGAACTGCCAGCTGGTCCCGGTGAGCGCCGAGCGCTTCCGCATCGATCGTGGCGCTCGGACCAGCGAAGCGGAGCTGGTGGCGTAGCCAAGCCCGGGTGCGCCAAGGCGCGGCGAGTGCCACGAGGCGGCTAGAATCCTCGCCATGACGCTCGCGGACAGCCTGCGCCGCCTCCAACCCGCCGACGCCCGCGAGGCGGAGGACGTGGAGCACATCCTGGCCTTCCTGGCCCGGCACGCAGACCCCTTCGACCGACGCATCGGCGAAGGGCACCTCACGGGAAGCGCCCTCGTCGTTTCGAGCGCCGGCGACCGCGTCCTGCTGCTCCATCACCGGAAGCTCGACCGGTGGCTCCAGCCCGGCGGCCACGCCGATCCCGGCGAAGCGAGCGGCGAGACGGTGGCGCTCAGGGAGGCGCGGGAGGAGACCGGGATTGCCCGCCTCGCGCTCCACCCCACGGCGCCGCGGCCCCTCGACGTAGACGTCCACGCGATCCCGGCACGCGGCGACGAGCCCGCCCACGAGCACCTGGACCTCCGCTATCTGGTCCTGGCTCCCGAGAGCGCCGCGACCGCCCTGAACGCCGATGAAAGCAACGACCTGCGGTGGTTCGGCTGGGACGACCTTCCACGGCTCGGCCTCGACGCCGGCCTGTCCCGCGCCTTCGCCAAGGCGCGCACGATCCTCGGGCCCCGGCCTCTCGTCGGGAGGGCTGCCGAGTAGCGAAGTCGCAGCGGCGAGCCGCGTGGGGCCAGGTGGAAGCTAGGGTCGTCTTGCCCGGTCCCGGTAGACCGTGCGCGCCTCGGCGAGGGAGCCGAGGACGGCGGCCTTCTCGTCCTCCGTGTTCCAGCCGGTGTGGTCGCGGACCGCGGACTCGAGACGGTCGATCCACGCCAGGAAGTACTCGGCGTCATCCTTCGATCGAACCGGCGCCTTTCCCACGGTCACGTAGATCGGGCTCGTGGTCGCGAAAGGGTAGATGTCGAGGACGGGGCGACGGGACCGGTCGGCGAAGGCGCGGAGCGTGTACCAGCCGCTCCGGTCCAGCCTGAGCTTCAGTGCCGCCCTCGCCGACGTTCCGTCCCTCGAGAGCGGGACCTTTGCCACGGTTCGACCGTTGGACACGATCTCGAGATGGTCGACGGGCACGATGGAGCGCATCTCGACGCGCGCCTCGAGCTCGTGGCGACCCGCTGGAAGCGCAATGTCGTCGCCGACGTCCTTTCCGTCGAGAGTGAACGACAGGAGCGGGCCGTTGGTCGCGAAGCTCCGGCCGGCCTTGAGGCCCGCCAGCCAGCGACCGTGGTCGAGGGGCGCCTCCGCCTTCACGAACACCCGGTTCAGGCCGACGGGACCCCGGAGCGAGGCGAAGTTCGCCATGGCGTCGGTGCCGGCGGCGGCCGGGAGCCGGAAGCCGCAGTTCAGCAGGCGGTACCACACCTTGGCCGTGGCGAGGTGGTCGCTGAAGCCGACGACCTCGTAGTAGTCCACCTTCCCGAGGGCCACGTCGACGGGCAGCTCGTGGGTGAGAGGCACGTCGGCCTTCGACGGGTCGGGATCCTCGTCGAAGGGATGGACGTAGCCGAAGAGCGCCCCCTGGGCGTGGGCGAGGTCCGCGACCGCGGCGTTGTGCGGATAGAGGCTCGCCGCCGCAGTGTCGACGTAGGCGGCGTAGTCGGGAATCAGGAGGTGCCGGGTCGGTCCCAGGATCCCGGTGTGTCCCCAGTAGCTCGTGTGGAACTCCTGGCCGTGGAAGAGCAACGTGTCCTTGGTCGAGTCGGGATCGAGGGCCCCGCTGAAATACGCGACGTCCGGGACCCGCTGCTCCTTGTTGACGATCAGGTTCTCGACCACATGGAGGTCCTCGGCCTGCGCCTGGAAGACGAGGTTCGCGGGCGTATTGCGGTAGGCACCGCCGTAGTTCATGTGAACGTGCACGTCGCCGCTCCACCACCCCTTGGCGGGCAGGTCGTCGAGTCGCTCGAGGACGACGCGGATCGCCTCCGTCGCGTTCTCTCCGACGGTTTCTTGACGTCGTTCCACCCGGTACTCGAGGCCCCGTGTCACCTCGATCGTGATCGGTCCGGCTGGGACGCGGAGAGACGCCTGCCCCGGAGCGTGGAAGTAGCCGGACTCGGCCTTCCGCTCGCTCCGGTCGAAGGAATCGTCGGCGTGGCGCCAGGCGTCGTCGGGGACGTGGCTCCGCCCGTCCGGCGTCGTGACCGAGACCCTCGCTGGAACAGGCCCGCCGGTCGCGGAGTCGACGATGTCGACCTTCAGCGTGCCGACGGCTCCGAGAGGCCTGCGCTCGCGGATCTCGACCCGCTGCCGGCCGCCCCCCGGGATCTCCTGGATCCGGAGCGACGTGTTGCCGTCCTCGTTGGAGACGTAGGCGATCCGCCGGCCGTCGGGAGACCACCGCGGCGCCGTCGCGTCGAAATCGCCGTAGGTGATCGGGAAGGGGTCGCCCCCTTCGCTCGTCATGAGCCAGAGCTGATTCCACTGGCGCCCGAGGTAGGAGCTGTAGACCACGCGCCTGCCGTCCCGCGACCAGTCGGGGCGAGCTCGCCATGTGGTCTCCTCGTAGCGGATCTCGCGAGCCGGCGCTCCGGGCTCGGCCTTCATCCGCCAGAAGCCGCCGCTTCCCCAGACGTGCCCGCGGTTCGAGACGAAGAGAATCTCGGCTCCGTCGGGGGACCAGGTCGGCGAGAGGGAGTGGTCGTAGACGCTGTAGTAGTAGCGGGGCAGCCTGCTGTCGTTGTCCTCGGTCAAACGGACGAGTCGTCCCGGGACGCCCTCGTCGACGTCGAGGACATGGATCTGCCAGCGCTGGTTGTGGACCGTGGAGACGAACGCGAGCCGCCTGCCGTCCGGTGACCAACGCGGCTCCACGTTGACGGCGCCGTTCGCCGTGAGCGGCCGGGTCGCGCCGGTGGCCACGTCGAGGAGCCACAGCTCCATGGCGTCGTCGCGATAGGACGCGTACGCGATGGATCGGCCGTCGGGAGACCAGTCGGGCTGGTAGTCGTAGCCCGGGCCGTTCGTGAGCTGCCG
>Ga0210377_10004129_pt1 | contig 12269 bp, 10 predicted proteins | sample PLM4_65_b1redo_FD_155480 | JGI IMG/M metagenome (GOLD analysis project Ga0210377, IMG submission 155480) | Groundwater sediment microbial communities from an aquifer in East River, Colorado, USA - PLM4_65_b1 redo | ecosystem: Environmental > Terrestrial > Soil > Riparian zone | place: USA: East... | reverse complement strand
CTGGGCATCGTGCTGACGGCGGTCGTCTTCGGAACGTTGGGACTGCTGTATGTGGAGGGACGAACGACTCTTTGGAGTGTTCCGCTGAGCCGGATCGGAATCGGCGTTTCGCTCGTCTTAGCGGTGTGGTTCGTGGTCCGGTTGAGCCAGGGGCCTCGGGAATAAATGACCGGTATGAGTCGGCCATCGTTCGCCGTGACCATGCTTCTCTGGGCGCTCGTCGGTGCGACCGCTCCGGCGCTGGCCGGCGAGTATAGCCTGGTGATCGACGAAACAAAGGTCAACATCACGGGCCGGGAGCGGACCGCCATGGCGATCAACGACGCCGTGCCGGGCCCCGCGCTCCGGTGGCGCGAGGGCGAGGAGGTGACCCTTCACGTCACCAACCGACTCAGCGAGCCGACCTCCATCCACTGGCATGGCGTGATCGTGCCGAACACCATGGACGGCGTCCCTGGGATCAGTTTCGAGCACATCAGACCTGGGGAGACGTTTACGTATCGGTTCACGGTCAAGCAGAGCGGTACTTATTGGTATCACAGCCACTCCGGCCTGCAGGAACAGGCCGGGGTCTATAGCCCCCTGATCATCGACCCGGCCAAGCCCGAGCCATTTCGATACGACCGAGAGTACGTGGTCATGCTCTCCGACTGGACCGATGAAAATCCCAATAGGATCATGGCCAAGCTCAAGAAACAGAGCGGCTACTACAACTTCAACAAGGCGACGGTCGTGGATTTCTTCCGGGACGTTGGTCGGACAAGCTGGCGCGCCACGCTCTCCGACCGGCTCGCGTGGGGGCGCATGCGCATGGACCCGACGGACATCGCGGACGTTACCGGCTCTACCTACACGTTCCTCGTGAACGGCCAGCCGCCCAAGGCCAACTGGACCGCGCTCTTCACGCCCGGGGAGCGCGTGCGCTTGCGGTTCATCAACGCCGCGTCGATGACGTACTTCGACATTCGCATCCCCGGTCTGAAGATGGAGGTTGTGCAGGCTGATGGTCAGGACGTCGAGCCCGTGGTGGTGGATGAGTTCCGCATCGCGGTCTCCGAGACCTACGACGTGATCGTCGAGCCGCGGGAGAATCAGGCCTATACGATGTTTGCCGAGGCCATGGACCGCAGCGGGTATGCCAGGGGGACGCTCGCGCCTCGTTCCGGGATGGCGGCTCCGATCCCGGAGATGCGGCCGCGGCCGATCCGAACCATGGCCGATATGGGGATGACCGGCGGGGCGCATGGGATGAAGCAGGACGCCAAGGCGCAGGAGAAGGAGGCGACCATGTCGGGCATGGATGACGGCGGGGAAGGCCACGGGGAAATGGGCGCCATGCCGGGCATGGCCGCCGCCGAGGCGCCGACGGTGATGCACGGCCCCGACACCCATGGGCGGGGCAATGCGATGGTGGCGATGATGCCGAGAAGCCGCCTCCACGAGCCCGGCGTCGGCCTCGAGCACACGGGCACGCGAGTCCTCACCTACACCGACCTGCAGGCCCGGGAACCGGGCTACGATCGCCGGCCGCCCGAGCGCGAGATCGAGCTGCACCTTACCGGCAATATGGATCGCTACATCTGGGGGATCGACGGAAAGACGTATGCGGAGTCCGAGCCGATCCGATTGCGGTATGGCGAACGGCTGCGCGTCGTCCTGGTGAACGACACCATGATGGAGCATCCCCTTCACCTGCACGGGATGTGGATGGAGCTCGACAACGGGAACGGCGACCACAATCCGCGGAAGTTCACCATCAACGTGAAGCCGGGCGAGCGGCTGTCGTTCCTCATGACGGCCGACGCCCTGGGTGCGTGGCCCTTCCACTGCCACCTGGGCTTCCATATGGCCGCCGGCATGATGGTGAACGTGGTGGTGTCCGAGCGCGCTGGGGAGGCGCACTGATGAACCGCGTGAAAGCAGCGACGACCGGCGGCGCGCGGCTTGCGGCCGTGCTCCTGCTGGCTGCGACCGCTTGGGCGCCGCGACCGGACCTGGTGTTGGCTGCGGAAGGGGCCCAGATCCTGACGTTTGTCGAGGCCGATCAGCTCGAATACCGAGCCGGGAGTGGAGAGGACACGTTCAGTTGGGATGCGCAAGGCTGGGTGGGCGGAGACTACGACAAGATCTGGGTCAAGACGCAGGGCGATGACCCGCTCGACGGACCCGTCAAGAACGCCGAGATACAGGTCTTGTACAGCCGGACCCTCGCGCCGTTCTGGGACTTGCAGATCGGCGGCCGCTACGACCCGAAGCCCGAACCGTCGCGGGGCTTTGCCGTCCTGGGGATCCAGGGACTTGCGCCGTACTTTTTTGAGGTGGACGCGGCGGGGTTCGTCAGCGACGAAGGTGACATCTCGGCGCGCTTGGAGGCGGAGTACGAGCTGCTCATCACACAGCGGCTCATCGCCAAGCCGTCGGCGGAGATCAACGTGGCCGCGCAGGACGTCGAGGAGCTGGGTATTGGCTCCGGCTTGAGCCAAGTCGATCTGGGACTGCGGTTCCGGTACGAGATTGTGCGCGAGCTCGCCCCATACCTCGGCGTCTCCTGGGAGCGCGCGATCGGTCCCACGGCGGATCGTGCGCGACGTAACGGAACGGATGTCGGCGAATTGACTTTCGTCACCGGTGTCCGCTTCTGGTTCTGAATCACGTTGGGGAACGCGATGCAGATCTGGCACCTCACTGTCGACACCCCGCGCACTCCCCGGAATCCGAGTCCGGGAGAGCAGGTGGAACTCACCATCGGCACGTATCCCATCGAACCGGGCCAGGCGGTGTGGGTCGCCTGCCAGGTCGAACACGCCAACGGAGCCCAGCGGGAGGACCAGGTGTCGGCGTCATGGCAAGTCAACCAGGGCAACAACAGCTACTGGTCGGCGTCCATCGGGCTGTTTATAGACGGCGATCAGGTGCGCTACCGCATCCATGGTCGATCTGCCGATGGGGAGGTGGCGAGCGAGGAGTTCGAGTTCGTCGTCGGTCCCAAGCTCCACGTCGCCTTGCTTTGGCACATGCACCAGCCGCTCTACAAGGACCTGGCGAGCAAGCGCCCGCAAGGTAGCTATCGCCTCCCGTGGGTGCGGTTGCACGCGATCCGCGATTACTACGCCATGGCGGCGCTCGTGGCACAGCACCCGGAGGTGCATCTGACGATCAATTTGGTGCCCTCGCTGCTGTGGCAGATCGAGGATTATGTGGAGCGGCACGCGACGGACCGGGCGTTGGACCTGACGCTCAAGCCGTCCAAGAAACTGACCGGCGCCGAGAAGGCATACATCCTGGAGCATTTCTTTGAGGCGCACTGGCACCATCAAATCTTCCCTTACCCGAGGTACAACGAGTTGTTCCAGCGACAGATCGAGGGCGCGGCGTTCTCCGACCAAGATTTCGACGACCTGAAGATGTGGTTCAACCTGGTGTGGTTCGCCCCGGAGCTTCATGAGCAGGATGCGAGCATGCCCGACGGCTCAACTGTTTCCATCCGGAGGTTTCTGGAGCAGGGGGCCGGGTTTACCGTCGAGGACATCGAGCAGATGGTTGCCCAGCAGTACACCATCATGCGGAACATCGTGCCAATCCACCGAGCGCTCCAGGATCGGGGCCAGATCGAGGTCTCAACGACACCGTTTTACCATCCGATCCTGCCCCTGCTGGATGATACCGACCATGCGACGATCGATCGCGAAGGGAGTACCCGTCCTTCGCGCTTCTCATATCCCGAAGACGCGCGAGCGCAGGATCGGCTGGCCGTCGAATTCTACAGGGCAAGATTCGGCCGTGCACCCCGAGGGATGTGGCCCGCGGAAGGGGCTGTCAGTTCGTCGGTGGTCGATCTCTTTGCAGAGGCCGGGATCGCGTGGATCGCCACCGATCAAGGGGTGCTGCAACGATCGGGACGATGGGGTTACCGGGTCGAGGATCCCAACGTGCTGTGCCGGTCCTACCGGACCGGGGAGGGCGGGAACAGCGTGTCGGTCTTCTTTCGGGATACTGACTTGTCCAATCGGATCGGGTTTGACTACCAGTCCTATGAGGATGCTGAGCGAGCTGCGGCCGATTTCATCGCCGAGATCAAGGCTCGCTTCGCGCATCGAGTCGACGATCCGCCGCATTGCGTTCTCTCCGTCATTCTCGATGGTGAAAACGCCTGGAGCGCCTATCGCGAGTCGGCACGGCCCTTTCTGCACGCGCTCTACCGGCGGCTCGGCGATGATCCCGAGATCAGGACGGTGACCTTCGCCGAGTTTCTTGAAGGGAATCCGGTGCGGCGCGTGCCTGCGCATCCGGTGTCGTCGCACGAAAAGGTCTACGACCTGTTCTGCGGGAGTTGGATCGATGAGTTGGGTTCTCACCCTGGCGTTGACCTGGGGACCTGGATCGGCGAACCGGAGGAAAACCGAGCCTGGGAACTCCTCGGCGAAGCCAGGGGGAATCTGTCGAAACGCGGCGCGACCCCGGAGCGCGACCCGGCCTCGTTCGAGTCGCTCTATGCGGCTGAAGGGTCCGACTGGTTCTGGTGGTACGGCGATGACAAGAGCGCGGAACATGATAGCGAGTTCGATGAACTGTTCAGACGCCACCTGAAACAGGTCTATCGCGGGCTGGGTCGCACGCCACCGCGTCGCCTGTCGCAGCGTCTCGTGCCGCGAACCGTGGTCTGGTCGTTCGAGCATCCGATTGGGGTGATTGAGCGATCCGATCGGCTCGTGATTCAGACCCATTGTCGCGGCGTGGTGACGTGGGCGGTCAATGAAGGGGAGGTTCAGCAGCGCGCGGAGCTCGCCGCGGTCGGCGGGGTCATGGCGGGTGTCCGCCGGTATCGCCTCACGCTGGGGCCGTTCCCCGATGGCGTGAAGCAGATTCGGTTTACATTCCGATGCGCCGAGAAGGGCTGCTCGGGAGACCGGCTCTGTTGCGCGCAACGGATGCAAACCGTTTGGGTCGGAGAACGGGAAGCAGTGCGCGACAAGGGAATCGCGTGAACAGCGCCGAGCGTTCGCAACCGACGATCATTTTCCTGGAGGTCGAACCCTGGGAGGAGGAGTTCTTGATGAAGGGCTGCCCGCCCGCTTGGCGTGCGCGTTTCTACCCCGAGGAGGCCGATCGGATTGACCTGGAAGTCATCGAAGACGTCGAGATCCACTCGGTGTTCATCTCCTCCGACTTGGATGCCACCCTTCTGAAGCGATTGACGAACCTGAAACTGGTGGCCATCCGATCGACGGGATACGACCACGTCGATACGACGTTCTGCCGCCAGCGAGGGATTGCCGTCAGCCACGTCCCGACGTACGGGGCGAACACTGTCGCGGAACACGCGTTTGCGCTGATCCTGTCGCTCTCGCGCAAGATCCATCAGGCCCGTTCCCGCACGATGCAGGGCGACTTTTCGTTCCGCGGGCTCCAGGGGTTCGATCTCATGGGGAAGAACCTGGGGGTGATCGGGACCGGCCAGATCGGACGGCACGTGATCCGGATCGCCAAGGGCTTTCAGATGCAGGCCTTGGCCTACGATCCGTATCCCGATCCGGATCTCACCACCTTGCTCGGCTTCGAGTACACGAGCCTCGACAACCTGCTGAAGCGTTCTGATGTGGTCAGCCTGCACTGCCCGCTGACCCCGGCGTCCAGGCACCTCATCGGGAGGCGGGCCTTCGAGGCGATGAAGCCCGGCGTGCTCGTGATCAACACAGCCCGGGGCGCGTTGATCGACACCGATGCCTTGCTCTGGGCCGTGGAGCGGATCCTGACCACCACGCTGCAAAACATCTCGGGGTTTCTCGAAGGGACGCCGTGAAACCGCGTGGCCTGATGACGTTCGGGGAGGGAGGCCTTCCCGTGTTGGTCCAACCGATTTATCGAAACAGGAGGCACACATGAAGACTCACGTCATTGCGATTGGGGCAGTGGCCGTCACTCTGATGATCGCCTCGGTCGTTTCCGCCCAGATGATGGGCGGCGGAATGATGAAGGGTGGACAGGGAGAGATGACCGGGATGGAACGCGGCCAAACGGAGATGATGCAGGCGATGGGTCAGATGAGGGAGATGTTGCACACGATGATGCGGCATCTGCAGAATTTGGCCCAGGATCAGCAAACCAAGGGCGAGATGGGGGCCATGATCAAGGATATCCCCTTGCAGGACATTCGCCGAACCCCCATTGAGGGGAAGGAGTGAACCATGGCTGATGAAACGATCACCCTCACCGATCATGCCAGCGGCAAGCAGATCGAGCTGCCCGTGCGCCGCGGCACTCAAGGGCCGCCGGCCATCGATATCAGCACCCTGTATCGGGAGTTGGGCTATTTCACCTACGACCCCGGATTCGTCTCGACCGCCAGTTGCCGCAGCGCTGTCACGTTCATTGATGGCGAACAGGGCATACTGCTTTACCGGGGGTACCCCATCGAACAACTGGCCGAGAAGAGTAGTTTTCTGGAGGTTGCCTACCTGCTGCTCTACGGCGAACTGCCAAGCGGCAGGCAGTTGGAGGATTTTACGGCCAGCATCCTGCACCACACCATGCTCCATGAGGGCCTAAGGTCGTTCTATCGTGGTTTTCGTCACGACGCGCATCCGATGGCGATCATGGTCGGCGTGGTCGGCTCGTTGTCGGCCTTCTATCACGACTCGACGGATATCGAGAACCCCGGCCACCGGGAGATCACGGCCCACCGGGTGATCGCCAAGATGCCGACCATCGCCGCGGCCAGCTACAAACACTCCATCGGCGAGCCTTTCGTCTATCCGGACAACAGCCTCAGTTACTGCGGCAACCTGCTGAAGATGCTCTTCTCGGTGCCCTGCGAGCCGTACCAGGTTCATCCCGTGGCCGAGAAAGCCTTGGACCTGCTCTTTCTCCTGCACGCCGACCACGAGCAGAATGCCAGCGCCTCGACGGTCAGGTTGGCGGGCAGTTCAGGGGCCAATCCATTTGCGTGCATCGCGGCCGGTGTCGCCGCGCTCTGGGGCCCGGCCCACGGCGGAGCGAGTGAAGCGGTGGTGCGGATGCTCGCCGAAATCGGGGACACCCGACACATCCACGCGTTTATCGCTCGTGCCAAGGATGAACGCGATTCCTTCCGTCTGATGGGCTTCGGACATCGGGTGTACAAAGCCTATGACCCCCGGGCGCGCATTATCCGCACCATGTGCCACGAGGTGCTGCAGCAGCTTGGCCGCGACCAGGATCCGTTATTTGAGCTGGCGCTCAGACTGGAGGAAATCGCGCTCAAGGACGAGTACTTTCTTGAGCGCAAGCTCTATCCAAACGTCGACTTTTATTCGGGCGTGATCTACCGGGCCCTGGGGATCCCAACCAACATGTTTGCCGTGATGTTCGCGATCGCCCGCACCGTCGGCTGGATCACCCAGTGGATGGAGATGGTCGCCGAGCCGCAGCGACGGATCGGCCGGCCTCGGCAGCTCTACGACGGCCCGGCTACGAGCCACTATGTTCCGATCGAGGAGCGGCGCTGATGACCCAACCATGCTGGAGAACATTTCGTGGTTTCTCGAAGACACGCCGCGAAACCGCGTCGCCCAATGATCGTTTGGGGGAGCGAAGCTTTCCCGTGTCGGTCCAACCGATCCAAGGAGGAAGTGATGCCCAAGGCAAGAACGGCTAAGCATGCGATCACGACGATCTTGGTTCCGACCGACTTCTCCGAGTATTCCCGGCAGGCTCTGAGCTATGCCGAGATGTTGGCCAAGACGTTCGATGCCAAGATCATCCTGATTCATGTGATCGACACCGTGAGCTATGCCGTGACCGAATCGGTGCAGTGGACCGAGGTCTACGCCCGCTTGGAAGCGACCATCCAGCCCATGCTTGATGGCCTGATTCGAGAGGCCGAAGAGAGGGGTGTGGCGGCTGAAAGCAAGTTGACCCAGGGCGTGCCCTACGACCAGATCGTCAAGACCGCCGAGAACGTGAACGCCGATCTCGTCGTCATGGCGACCCATGGCCGAACAGGCATGCGTCATGTGCTGTTGGGAAGTGTGGCTGAGCGAGTTGTTCGCCTCGCGCCCTGCCCGGTTCTTACCGTTCGAAGCAGAGGAGGAGAAACATGAAAACGATCAACGTGGCCGTCAACGACTATGGAGGGCGATCGTGATCCCCGAGACGATCGACGCGATTCGCGCGCTCTCGGGCATCGAGCGAGACGCGACACAGTCCATTGCGAAGACGAACCAGTCGCCTGGAACTGGATGGCGGGGGTCAGGTTCTCTCTGCCGCTGTTCTCCGGGTTCGAAACCCGCGGGCGGGTCGCCAAATTTCAAGCGGAATCCGCGGGTGCACAGGCCCAACTTCACGACGTGGAGCAGCAGGTTCGGCTGGAGACGCGCCAGGCCTTCCTGCGAATTAGGGAGGCTGAGGAACTCGTGCGCTCGCAGGCCCAGAACGTGGTGCAGGCGGAGAAGGCGCTGCGCATTGCGCGCCGACGCTATGAGCAGGGGCTGGGGACGCAGCTCGATGTGACGGGCAGTCAGGTGGCGCTGACCCAAGCGCGGGTCAACGGGCTGTCCGCCCTCTATCGACACGAGCTGGCCGTGGCCGAACTCGAACGGGCGGTGGGTTGTCCAGCGGCCGCGCCAACGGGCGGGATGGAAGGAGACGAACCGTGAGGGGGAACACGCAACGAGGGCTGTGGGCGGTTGGGTTGTTGCTTACGGTGGCCGGCGTGATTTGGCTTGCGTGGCGCTGGTTCGCGCCGCCTGGTCTGCCGGAAGGCATCCTGGAAGGGTATGGCCGGATCGAGGGCACGGAAGTCACGGTAAGCAGCAAGGTATCGGGCCGTCTCACCACGTTGGCGGTCACGGAGGGCGATCGAGTAGAGCCGGGCGCGCTCATCGCCCAACTTTCGGCCAAGGAGATCGAGGCGCGCCTGGCCCAGGCCGACGGCCGATTGCTGGCCACCGAGAAGCAGGTCAAACAGGTCTCCGCGCGTCTTGGAACCGTTGAACACCATGCCGACAAGGCGAGAACCGATCACCGGCGGTACCAGGCGCTGCTGCAAGAGGGCGCCATCTCTACACAACAGGTGGACCAGTCGGAAAACGCCGTGCGCGCGGCGGAAGGGGAAGTCGCGGCCACTCGCGCACTGCTGGCCGCAGCCCGGGCCGAGGCGACTGCCTCCAGAGCCGGGAGGGATGAGGCGCAGGTGGCTGCGACCGAGACGCGCATCATTGCGCCGGTGGCAGGGACGGTCGTGACCAAGGCGGTGGAGGCTGGCGAACTCGTGTTCCCGGGTAAGCCGATCGTGGTGCTGGTGGATCTGAACCGGCCGTACCTGCGGGTCTATCTACCCGAGCGTGACATCGGCAAGGTCAAGCTGGGTGATCCCGCTCGCGTGTACGTGGACTCGTTTCCCGGCCGGCCGTTCGACGCGACGGTGACCGAGGTCGCCAACAAGGCCGAGTTCACGCCCAAGGACGTGCACATGCCCGATGAGCGCGTGACCCTGGTGTACAGCGTCAAACTGGAGATTACAAACCCCGAGGGAATTCTGAAGCCGGGCATGCCGGCGGATGCGCTCATCCGCTGGAAGCCGGATGTGCCGTGGGGACGATAGACTGATGAACGAGCCACCCGTCATCGAAACCCATGGCCTCACCCGCCGTTACCGGGAGCGCATGGCCGTGCAGGCGCTGTCCCTCTCCGTGCGACGCGGCGAGGTCTTCGGCCTGCTCGGTTCCGACGGCGCCGGCAAGACCACGACGCTGCAGATGCTGGCGGCCATCCTCGACCCCACCGAAGGATCGGCGACGGTACTGGGGTACGATACGGTGCGCGAGTCATCAGCGGTCACCGCGCGCCTCGGCTACATGTCGCAGACCTTCAGCCTATATGGGCGGCTGTCGGTGGACGAGAACCTGGAGTTCTTCGCCGACCTGCATCGGGTGCCAGAGCCAATACGGAGTGAACGCACGCGGCGGTTGCTCGAGTTTGCCCGCCTGGTGCCGCACCGCGCGCGGGCCGCGCGCCACCTCTCGGGTGGCATGCAAAAAAAGCTCGCGCTGTGCTGCGCCCTGATCCATCAGCCCGAACTGCTCATCCTCGATGAGCCGACCACGGGCGTGGATCCGGTCTCGCGCCGCGAATTCTGGACCATCCTGTATCAGGCGCTGACCGAGGGCGCGACGATCGTCGTGTCCACGCCCTACATGGACGAAGCCGAGCGCTGCACGCGCGTGGCGCTGCTGCACGAAGGCCGGCTCATCGCCTGCGACGCGCCGGCACGGCTGCGCGCCCAACTGCCCGGCCGCATGATCGAGCTCAACGCGCGCCCGCAGCGCCAGGCGCTCGCGATTCTGCAAGACGCCATGCCCAAGGCGCGGCCCTATGTGTTCGGCGAAGCCCTGCATCTGCATCAGGACGAGGGGGACGTGTCGATCACCTCATGGCAAGACCTGCTCGAATCGCGCGGAGTGACGGTCGAGCAGGTCCATCCGGTCAGTCCCAGCCTGGAGGATGTGTTCGTCACGCGCCTCGCGGAAACCACGCCCGCCGCTTCGCCGGCGCCGGTCGCGATGTCAGCGGGAACCGGCATGGAGGTTGCGGTGCAGGCGCAGGACCTCACGATGCGCTTCGGCAACTTCACCGCCGTGGACCGGGTGAGCTTTTCGGTCCGGCGGGGGGAAATCTTCGGGTTTCTCGGCCCCAATGGTTCGGGCAAGACCACCGCCATCCGCATCCTGTGCGGCCTACTCGCGCCCACCGCGGGCCGGGCCACGGTGGCGGGATATGACGTCGGCCGAGAGCCTCTGGCGGTGAAGGCGCGCATCGGCTACATGTCGCAGCGCTTCTCGCTGTATGAAGACATGACGGTGGACGAAAACCTCGCGTTTTTCGCCGGCGCCTACGGCGTGCCGGCCGCGGAACTCCCGGCGCGGCGCGACTGGGTGTTGACCCTGGCTGGTCTTGCGGGCGCGGAAGCGCGCCTGGTGCGCTCCTTGTCCGGCGGCTTGAAGCAGCGCCTGGCCCTGGCCTGTGCCGTGCTGCACGAGCCGGAGGTGCTGTTTCTGGACGAGCCCACGGCGGGCGTCGATCCGCTCTCGCGGCGGCGTTTTTGGGAACTGATCTACCACTTGTCCGACCGGGGCGTGACCGTGTTCGTGACCACGCATTACATGGATGAGGCGGAGCACTGCCACACGCTCGGACTGCTCTATTCCGGGCGCCTGATCGCCATGGGCTCGCCGCAGGCACTACGGGACGGCATGCGCGCCGGGGAGATGCTGGAGTTGGAATGCGATCAGCCGATCCAGGCGCTCGCGATCTTCCAGGAGGCGAAGGGGATTCGAGCCTCCTTCTTCGGCGACCGGCTGCATCTTTTGGTGGACGACGCGGAGGCGGCGAGGCCACAGATCATCGAGCGCCTACAGCGGGAAGGTCATCGAATCCACCGGGTCGAGCGCGTCCCCCTGAGCATCGAAGATGTGTTCATCGCCTTCATCGAGATGGAGCAGGCCCGCCTCGATGCGGCCCGGGCGCCGGCCGGGGATGCGGCATGAGGAGCCTGATCGGCGCCGTCATCTGGAAGGAGGTGCGCGAGATCCGCCGCGACCCGGTCACGGTCTCGTTCGCCATAATCCTGCCTCTACTGATGCTCTACTTGTTCGGCTCCGCGCTTTCCTTGGATGTGAAGGACGCGACGCTCGCGGTCTACGATCTGGACAAAAGCCCGGCGAGCCGCGCCTTGATCGACGCCTTTCCGCATTCGGGGTATTTCCGACGCGTGCACGACATCCGCGCGGAAATGGAAATCTCGCAGCTGCTCGACCGGGGCAACGCGCGGCTGGTGCTGGTGATTCCGCCGGATTTTTCCGAAAAACTCGCGCGCGGGCAAACCGCCAGCGTGCAGACCCTGGCGGACGGATCGTTCCCACCCACCGCCATGGTGGTGGCCGGCTATGCGGCGGCCATCGTGCAGAACTATAACCTGGAGCAGCTGCGCAAGGCGGTGTCCGCCGCGGGCCACGGCGCCGCGCACCTCTCGCCGATCGAAGTAGACAGCCGGGTGTGGTTCAACGCCGCGCTCAAGAGCGTGAACTACATCGTGCCCGGGTTGCTCGGCGTGATCCTGATGGCGTTTCCGCCGCTGCTGACCACGCTGGCGGTGGTGCGCGAGAAAGAGACCGGCTCGGTGCAGCAGATTTTCGTCTCGCCCATCCGCCCGTACCAGTTCATCGCCGGCAAGATGATCCCGTATGCGGTGATCGCCTTCATGGAGATGCTCATGATCCTGGCCGCCGGCGTGT
>Ga0210377_10004128_pt1 | contig 12270 bp, 7 predicted proteins | sample PLM4_65_b1redo_FD_155480 | JGI IMG/M metagenome (GOLD analysis project Ga0210377, IMG submission 155480) | Groundwater sediment microbial communities from an aquifer in East River, Colorado, USA - PLM4_65_b1 redo | ecosystem: Environmental > Terrestrial > Soil > Riparian zone | place: USA: East... | reverse complement strand
CACGATTCACTCCTTCTGAGGCGGAGCCGGAGCGCCGCGAGTCCATCTGCGGATGCCCAGGCCACGGGGTCAGGCGGTCTGGGCGGCCGGGGTCGCCGCAGGCTCGGGCACGAGGCGCGAGAGGGCAGGCCGACGCTCGACCAGCCAGCCGAGGCCCATGACTGCGAGAACGATCACGACGACAACGGCGCTCGTCGCGCAGGCCAGACCGTAGTGGGCGGACTCGGCGGCCAGGAAGATGCCGACCGAGGCCAGCTTGACCGCGGGGCTCACAAGGAAGATGACGGCGGACAGGGTCGTGATCCCGTGGACGAACACGTAGAGTGTCGCGAGCAGGAACACGCGGCGGAGCATCGGCAGCGTGACCAGGGCAAAGGTCTGCAGGACCGACGCCCCGAGGGCCTCGGCGGCCTCCTCGATGGCCGGGTCCAACCGCTGGAGCAGCGCGCGCCCGGCCAGCACGCCCACGTAGAGGTTCGCGAAGAAGATGTTGATCACCAGGATCGCGGCCGTGCCCGTCAGCGCGAGGCGTGTCACGCCGAACGGGTTGTTGAAGAAAACCAAGTACCCGATCCCGAGGATCACCCCCGGCAGCACGGCCGGCAGGAGCGCCACGAAGGCGATGGCGCTCTTGCCCGGCGGTCTCACCCGCTCGACCAGGTATGCGATCACCAGGCTGAAGAGGCCCCCCAGGGGCGCCGCCAGCCCGGCGATGCGCACGCTGGTCCAGACCGAGGGGAGCCCGAACTCCTGGGCCAGGCCCGGATCGACGCGGAGGTAATGGTCGAGCGTCGGGGTCCAGTCGATGCCCCAGACCCTGACGAAGGACCCGAAGACCACAACCGAATACAGGCTGGCGATCAGCAGCAGCAGCATGACGGCGACGGTGCTCAGGGCCGCGCGGGCGGCCCGCGGCACGGGGAGCTCCAGCCGGCCACCGGAGCCGGCGGCCGTGGTGTAGCGGCGCCGCCGGCCCAGGCGCTCGAACACCAGGTACGCGGTCAGGGTGGGCACCACCAGCCAGACGCACAGGGCGGCCGCCAGCGGCTTGTTCTGGAAGCCGAGGATCTCGTCGTAGATGACGCCGGCCAGGACGGGCACGCCCCGGCCGATCACCAGCGGGTTCCCGAAGTCGGTCATGCACTGGATGAAGACGAGGAGGAACGCGCGCGCGATGCCCGGGAGCGTGAGCGGCACCGTGACGTTGCAGAAGATCTGCCAGGCCGTCGCCCCCTGCGAGGCGGCGGCCTCCTCGACCCGGGCGTCCTCCTGGGCCAGCACGTTCTCCAGCACGATGTAAGCGTGGGGCAGGTAACACAGGACCTGGGCCAGCACAACCCCGCCCATCCCGTACAGGTTCGTCGTCTCCGCGTTGATCAGTCCGAGCATGTCCTGCAGCACGCCCTTGGTGACCAGCCCCCGGCGACCGAACAGGAGGACCGCGGCGAAGGCCATGATGACCGGCGGGGAGACCAGCGGGAGCAGGACGGTCAGGCGGGTGACAGTCGGGAAGCGGATCCCGCCCCGGTGGACCCCGAAGGCCAGGGCATAGGCGAGGACGACCGCCAGCCCGCTGGAGACCAAGGAAAGCACGAGGCTGTTCCGGCCGGCCCGGAGGAACCGGTTCTCCGAGAGGAAGCTCGCATAGTGGTCCCATCCGAGCCCGCGACGCTGTCCCGATCGGATCGTCTCGAACTCGATGGGCGAGAGGTGGTCGCGGACCTGGAAGGCGAGTGGGATGCGCCGGTGCACCACGACCGTCTGGATCTGGTACTCGACTTGGAAGGCCTGGCGCTCGGCCGGATCGAGGCCGGCCACGGCGGCCTGGGCCGCGGCGATCTGCTCGTCGAAGGCGGCCTTCCGGTTCCACGGGACGGGAAGTCCCAGCGCTTCCAGCGTGGCCGCGGTTACCTCCGTGCGCTGGCGGTCGGTGGCCTGGCTCAGCCACCGCTGCACGAGCTCTGCGCGACGATTCGGCTCAACGAACCCCAGGCATCGGAGGACGAGCGCACGCATCTCCGCAGGCGGCACGGGAGCACTGACCGCGACGCTCTCGAGGAGGACCGCCCCGAGCGGGACGAGGATGAACAGGGTCAGGAGGCCGGCCGTGGCCAGGGCGATCAGCCCGCCGGCAAGACGGCTCCTCACGGCGTCACGGGACCTCGCTCGTCCAGGGGAAACACCATGCCCCGCCCGTCTTGGACGCGCCACATGACCTTGTCGCCACTCCGCAGGTCGAGCCTGGTCCACTCCTCCGAAGGCACATCCGCCAGGATGCACCCGCCGCCCGGCGTCGCGATGGTCGCTCGAATCATCTGGCCGAGGAACGCCCGCCCGACGAGCGTGCCGGACGCCCCCGCGCTCCTCCCCCCCTCCGGCCGGGTTACGGCGACGTGTTCCGGCCGGATGCAGAGCCGGACCTCGGGATGGCCGGCGAGGGCCGGAGGGACCGGCACGTCGAGTCCAGCCCCGTCCACGACAACCCGCCCGCCAGGACCCACGATTCCAACCAGCCGATTGCTCGTGCCGATGAACTCCGCCACGAAGCTGTTGGCCGGCCGGGAATACACCTCCATCGGGGATCCCACCTGGACGAAGCAGCCCTTCTCCATGACCGCGACGCGGTCCGAGATCGACAGGGCCTCTTCCTGGTCGTGGGTCACGAAGATCGTCGTGGTGCCGAGCCGCTCCACGATGCTGCGCAGCTCCGCGCGCAGGACCACGCGGATCTTCGCGTCGAGCGCCGAGAGCGGCTCGTCGAGGAGCAGAAGGGTCGGCCGGGGTGCCAGGGCCCGGGCCAGAGCCACGCGCTGCTGCTGCCCGCCAGAGAGCTCGTGGGGATAGCGGTTCTCGAGATCGACCAGGCGGCTGAGCTCGCAGAGCTCCCGGACCCGTTGCGCGATCTCGCTCCGGGGCCGGCGGCGGAGCCGCAGGGCGAAGCCGATGTTTCCGGCGACCGTCATCGTCGGGAACAGGGCGTAGGACTGGAAGACGAACCCGATGTTGCGCTGCCGGGGCGGGAGACGATCGACGCGGACCCCGGCCATGTACAGCTCGCCGGCGTCCGGGGTCGTGAAGCCGGCAATCATGCGCAGCAGGGTCGTCTTGCCGCACCCGCTGGCACCGACCAGGGTCACGAACTCTCCGGGCGCGACGTCAAGCGACACGTCATCCACCGCCACGACCGGCCCGAAGGTTTTTCGAAGCCGCCTCAGGGAAAGTTGAGCCACTGCTCGGCCTTCCGGGGCCAGCTCGCGTGTCGGGCGCGGCTACTTCTGCTCATACTTGGCCGCCCAGTCCCGCTTGAACTGGTTCGCGTCCACCGGCTTCTTCATCTTCCAGAGCTTTACATTCGAGAGGTCGATGTTGCTGACGCCCGGGGTGGTCGCCACCCCGACGAAGGACTGGTAGGCGGCCGCGCCCTCGGGGCTGGCCATGAAATCGAGGAACAGCTTGGCGTTGCCGGGGCGCCTGGCGCCGGCAATCAGGCCGCCTCCTTCCATGATGTTCGGGGTGGGGGAGGGGAACACCAGCTTGACCGGCAACCCCGTCTTGATCTGGTCGAGGACCACCGTGTCGAACGTCAGGCCGATGGCCACCTCCCCGCTCCCCGCCTGACGCCCGGGCGCGCCGCCACTGGAGCCGTACTGGAAGATGTTCGGGTGCAGCCTGTCGAGGAACTCCCAGCCGTAGGCGTCCACCAGGGTCGTGAATATCGTCAGGCCGGTCCCCGACTTGGTCGGCGCCGCCACCGAGATCATCCCCTTGTACTGAGGTTTGGTCAGGTCCTCCCAGCTTGCCGGGACGGGGAGCTTCTTCTCGGCCAGCACCTTGGTGTTGACCGCCATGACCATGAGGGTGAGCCAGTGGTTCACGTAGAACCCGTCGAGATCGGTGAACTGGGCCGGGATCTTGCTTCCTTTCGGCGCGTAGGGTTCCAGGGCCCCGGCCGCCTTGAGCTGGTCCAGGGCGATGGTGTTCACGCCGTAGATGACGTCCGCCTGCGGGTTCGCCTTCTCGGCGATGGCCTTCTCCGTGATGGCTCCGGTGGTAGTATTGACCGCCTTGACAGCGACGGCGGGGTACTTCTTGTTGAAGGCGGCCAGGATGGCCGCATGGAGCTTGTCATCCGCGGCGGTATACACCACGAGCTCCGAGGACGACTGTGCGGCCGCACTCGCAAAAGACAGGAGGGTCACGAGGCTGGCCAGAAGCGCACGGAATCCGGCACCCATCGGCTTCATATTCTCTCCTCCTCTGTGGACTGGACCACCTTTATCACATCCAGGGCCGTTTGCGAAGGGTCTTCCAGCGTACCCGACGCGCACGACGGGATCATGACGATTCAGAGAAATCGGTGTGAAACGTTGAGGCTACCGGGGGGTGGCTGCCAGCTCGCCCAGACTGTCGGCGAAGGCGGCAACCACCCTCTCCATGTCCTGTGGCGTGAGGATGCCCAGGTTCGCGACGCGGAAGGCGTAGGTCCGGATCTCTCCCTGCCCGGCGTAGATGATGTAGCCCCGGCGCTTCATGGCCTCGTGGAGGGCATCGTAGGTCAACCCGGGGAGGAGCCGGAACGTGGTGAGGATGCTGGAGCGGCACGCCTCGGGGACCAGGATCTCGAAGCCCAACCGGGCCAGCCCCTCGCGCAGGACCCGGGCGTTCTCGGCGTAGCGCTTGATGCGGGCATCCACGCCCTCGCGTTCGAGTTCCACCAGGGCTTGCCGGAGGGCAAAAAACACCTGGACGGCCGGGGTGAAGGGGGTGTTGTCCTGCTCCTGCATCGTGTAGTGGGTGTACAGGTCGAGATAGATACTCCGGGGCGGTTGCCCTTTGAGGGTCTCCAACGCGCTCCGGCGGGCCAGCACGAAGGCCACGCCGGAGATTCCCTGCGCGCACTTCGTGGCGCTGGCGGTCACGAAATCGATCCCATCCTGCATGAGGTCCAGGGGCTCGCCGAAGAGGGAGCTCGTCGCGTCGACGATCAACCGCCGGCCCTGCCGGGCGGCAACCTCGGCTACAGCGCGCAACGGGTTCAGCAGGCCCGTGGTCGTCTCATGGTGAACGAGAGCCACGTGGCTGATGTCGGGACGCGCCGAGAGCCGGGCCTCCAAATCGGCCGGACGGGCCGGAGTGAAGATGTCGTACCGGATCACCTCCGTGCGAATGCTGTGGGCCTCGGCCATCTGGACCATGCGCCGGCCGTAGACGCCGTTGTCCACGACCAGGACCGCCCGGTCCTTGGGGATGACAGAGCAGAGGGCCGCCTCCACGGCGGCCGTGCCGGAGCCGGTGAAGCAGACCGCGGTGAATGCGTCCCCTCCGCCCGCCAGTCGCGCCAGCATGGCGCGGCAGGCCCGCATCACTTGGAAGAATTCCACTTCCCGGTGGCAGAGGTCCGGGGTCACCAGAGCTTCCCGCACGGCCCTGGTGGTGTTCCCCGGCCCCGGGTTGAGGAGAATCCACTCGGTGTCAGTCATCGCGCTGCCTCCTGGTGATGGTGCCCGACATGCTCACGGCGGAATTGGTGGCCTGCGAGGATTTCACGGCGCGAAGGCCGATCACAGGCGCGCTCACCCGCGCACCCGCTTGTTCGCCGGGTCGTACAGGGCCCGCAGGTGCGCCTTTGCGGGAAAGCGCGTCCCGGCGATCTCGATCTCGTAGGCGCCCGACTCGATGAAGGCGGTCTCCACAGGGGCTCGGCCGCGGACGTATCCCATCCCCACGGCGCATCCCAGGGTGTGGCCGAAGGCGGTCGAGGTGAGCCAGCCGACGCACGTCCCGTTGCGGAAGATCGGCTCGTCGCCGAAGGGAAATGCGGCCTCGTCCTCGATGGCAAAGAGCGCGAGCCGCTTGGAGACGCCCGCCTCCTTCTGCCGGAGGAGCGCCTCCCGTCCGATGCACGGGACCGCCTTGTCGAGCCGGAGGGCGAACTCGAGTCCCGCCTCGAGCGGGGTGTCATCCGGGGTCAGCTCGCGGCCCCAGGCTCGATACCCCTTTTCGAGGCGCAGGGATTCGAGGGCGTAATAGCCGGCGTTCCGGAGTCCGAGATCGGCCCCCGCCTCCACGATCGCATCGTAGACGCCGGCGGCGCATTCCACCGGCACGTACAGCTCCCACCCCAGTTCGCCGACGTAGGTGATCCGGAGTGCCCTCACGACGGCGTACCCCACGCCGATCTCCTGCGCCGTGCCGAACGGGAAGGCGGCGTTCCCGAGGTCTGCGTCGGTCAGCCGCACCAGCAGATCGCGCGAGTGCGGCCCCATGAGGCCCAGCACCGCGTAGGCGGAGGTGACGTCGGTGAGGTGGGCGCGCGCGTCATCGGGGATGTGTCGCCGGATCCAGTCGAAATCCCGGGTCGTCTGGGCGGTGCCGGTGACGAGGAAGTAGGCGTCCTCGGCCAGGCGCGTCACCGTGAGGTCGGACTCGAACCCGCCGCGCTCGTTCAGCATCCCCGTGTACACCACCCTGCCCGGTGCAACGCCGACGTCGTTGGCGCAGAGGCGCTGGAGCACCGCCTCCGCGTCGCGGCCCTGCAGGAGCAGCTTGGAGAAGGAGGTCTGGTCGAAGACGGCGACCGCCTCCCGGGTCGCGTGGTGCTCGGCGGCCGAATAGGGGAGCCAGTTGGGCCGGCCGAAGGAATACACGGCCTCCGGCCTGACGCCCCGGGGGGCGAACCAGGCGGCCCGCTCCCAGCCCATCTTCGATCCGAAGGCGGCCCCTTTGGCCGCCAGGCGGTCGTGGAGCGGCGAGCGCCGCTGCCCGCGCCCGGTCGTGAACTCTCGTAATGGCCATGCCATGGCGTAATGGAGGCCCGGGCTCTCGACGATGCGGTCCCGCAGCCAGCGCTCGTTGCCGTGGAACCGGGCAAAGCGCCGGATATCCACCGGCCAGAGGTCCACGCTGGGGCGGCCCTCGACGATCCATTCGGCCAGGGCCCTGCCCGCGCCGCCGGCGCTGGCGATGCCCGCGGAATTGAACCCGGCGCCGACGAAGAACCCGCGGACCTCCGGCGCCTCCCCGAGGATGAACTGATTGTCCGGGGTGAAACTCTCGGGCCCGTTCAGCAACTGCCGGACCTCGGCCGTCTCGAGAGCCGGGACGCGGGTGATCGCATTGGTCAGGAGGATCTCGAACTGATCCCAGTCCTCCTTGAGCAGGCTGAAGGCAAAATCCTCGGGAATGCCGCGGCTGAGCCACGGTTTCGACGCGGGCTCGAAGCCCCCCATGACGAGGCCGCCCACCTCCTCCTTGAAGTAGATGTGCCCATCGGGATCGCGCATCACGGGGAGGTCGGGAGTGATCCCGTCGATCGGCTTGGTCACGATGTACATGTGCTCCACGGCGTGGAGCGGCACGGTCACCCCGCAGAACCTCCCGACGTCCCTCGCCCACATCCCGGCGCAGTTCACCACCGTCTCGCAGGCGATGGGCCCCCGGGTCGTCTCGACGCCGGTCACCGCGCCACGCCTGACCTGGATGCCGGTGACCTCGACGTTCTCACTGATCCTGGCCCCGCCCGCCCGCGCCCCTCTGGCCAGCGCCGCCGTCAGGTCCGCCGGGTTGACCTTGCCGTCGGCCGGAAGCCAGACGGCTCCCACCAGGTCATCCGTCCGCATCAGCGGCCACTTCCTCGCCGCCTCGCCGATCCCGATGATCTCCGCCTTGACGTTGAACGCCCTCGCCATGGAGGCCGTGCGTTTGAGTTGGGTCATCCGCGCATCCGTGCGCGCGACCGTGAGGCTGCCGCAGGCCTTCCAGCCCGTCGCCTGCCCCGTTTCCTGCTCGAGCGAGGCGTACAGATCGGTGCTGTAGCGGATGAGCTGCGTCATGTTCAAGTAGGCGCGAAGCTGCCCCACGAGGCCGGCCGCGTGCCAGGTGGAGCCGCAGCTCAGGGCGCGTCGCTCCAGCAGCACGACATCGCGCCAGCCCAGCTTGGTGAGGTGATAGGCCGTGCTGCAGCCCACGATGCCGCCGCCGATGACGACCACCCGTGCGGCGGCCGGCAGCCCCTGGCTCATCCCTGCGCCCCCGGTGTGTCTCTGGCCTCCGAACACATGCCGAACGCGGTCCCCCGCGAGGGCCTGTGCCCCGCCGCCCTAGTGTGCCGAGTCGGAAGGTCCCTTCGAGTGTCGGAGCCTCGGGGGGCACCCCACCGGGGCCGGCCCGCGACGAAACCCGGCCCTCCGGGCCGGGCAAGGCCGTCTGCACCCACCCCAGCGGGGCCGGGTACCCGGGGTCAGCCGCCTCTGGCGGCCTCCGCGCCGTCGGTTCGCTTGGGCGAACCACGGCGACCGGACCGGACCCATCGCGGTGGTTGGGTACCCCCCATCGCACGGGCCTGCGCCTCGGGGCACCCCCAGGGCTCCGACACATGCCGCGAGTCTCGGAGTTGGCACCCTATCGCCTCTCCACCTCGCCGATGCATTGCTCCACGATGTCGAGGGCGAGGTCCAATTCCTGCCCGGTGATGGTCAGTGGCGGGGTGAGGGTCAGGATGTTCCCGGCCGTCACCTTGAAGCTCAGGCCCCGCTCCAGCGCCCGGTACATCACCGCCTCGGCTTCCGCACTGGCCCGCTCCTTGGTTGTCCGGTCCCGGACGAGCTCGATGGCCAGCAGGAGGCCGAGGCCCCGGACGTCGCCGATGAGCGGGTGGCGGGCCATCATGGCTCGCATCCGGAGGAGGGCCTGCTCGCCGAGGAGCCGGGACCGCTCCACGAGGCCATCCTCCTGGATGCACTCGATGGTGGCCAGGGCGGCCGCGCAGGAGACCGGGTTCTTCTCGTGGGTATAGTGGCCGAGGGCCCGGTCCGCCATCACGTCCAGAGAGGGGCGCGCGATGAGGGCGGCCATGGGCAGGATGCCTCCCCCCAGGCCCTTCCCCAGGACCAGGATGTCCGGGACCACCCCGAAGTGCTCGCAGGCGAACATCCGGCCCGTTCGTCCCAGGCCATGAGGGATCTCGTCGAAGATCAGGAGCGCGCCGTGGCGGTCGCAGGCCGCGCGGACCGCCTGCCAGAAGTCGCCGCGCGGGACGGAGGCGGTGCTTCGCACCGGCTCGGCGATGACCGCCGCGACATCCCCTTCCTGCTCCAGGACGTACTCGATGTACCTGGCGCAACGCAGATCGCAGTCGCCCCCGCAGCCCCAGAGGCACCGGTAGGAGGAGGGCGGCGGGACGTGCTCGGTCCCGGGGAGCAGGGGGCCGATGTTCCCCCGGAACATCTTCTGCCCGCCGACACTCGCGGTATCCAGGCCGGCGCCGTGAAAGGCGTCCCACATGGATACGGTCTTGAACCGCCCGGTGGCGGCCCGCGCCAGGCGCAACGCCATCCCCATCGCGCCGGTGCCGCTGGGACAGAAGAGGGACTTCCCCAGATCCCCGGGGGTGATCTCCGCCAGCTTCTTGGCCAGGCGAATGGCCGGGAGGTTCGTGTAGCGCCGTGTGCAGAACGGCAGCTCGTCCAACTGGGCCTTGATGGCCTGGATGACCCTGGGGTTTCCGAAGCCGACCTGGTGGACGTTGTTGCCGTGGAAGTCCAGGTACCGCCGGCCCTGGAGGTCCTGGATGGAGGTCCCCTCGCAGCCGGACAGCACGTTCAGGCAGGGCGTGGACAGCGCCTGGCGCAGAAAGTACGTCTCGTCTTCCTTCAGCCACTGGGCTGCGTCGGGGCCGATGTTCCGGCGCGCCCACTCGGCCCGCTGCCGCGTGATGTTCAGATCCCCTTCGGTCGCATGACGGTCCGGGGCCGCGTGCCCTTGCGCCGACTCGTCTTCCGGGGGACGGCCGTGTTGCCGTGTCATCGAGGCGGCACGGTGTCCCGGGCGCGCTGGCTCGGGAGGTCCGGGAGAGTCCAGTCCAGGCCCAGGCGCCGCAGGGTGTCGGGGGTCGGGACGCCGTCCGCGCCCCAGCCGCGGGCCGCGTAGTATTCGTCCAGCATCATCTCGAACGGCGGCAGATAGTTGCCGGCGCCCCCGTCGGGAAGCCGTTCCTCGCGAATGCGGCGGGGGAGGGTATCGTCCTTGCGCGACTGCCCCAGCCGGATGTTGTACATTCGCTTCAGGTTGGAGGCCCGCTCGCCGATGGCGAGCAGCTCGTCCAACGTGACGTCCCAGCCGGTGGTCAGGTTGAGGTAGGTCACCAGGTCTTTCCCGAGCGTCCCGGGCATGATGAACTGGCAAACCTTGAGGCTGTTGAAAAGGCCGGCGTAGTCCTGGAGCCTGGCGACCATGGCGCCCTTCCCGGCGGGGTCCTGCCGAGGCAGGCCCTTCTCGTACCCGATGTCGGCGACACCGTGCCGCTCGAGGTAATGGCTGCACCCCCGGTGACAGGCCCCGCGGGGATAGGTGGCATAAGCCACCGCCAGGCTGTTCATGGAGCGCGGGTCGTGCTGCGCCAGCTCCAGGCCGCGGACGTGGAGGGCGAACTCCTCGGCCCCCCGGCCGAGCTCGCGAGCCGCTTCGCGAACCCCCTCGCCCAAGAGCCGGCCGATTCCCTCACGCAGGCCGATCTGGCGAACCAGGGCCAGCATCACCTTTGGATCGCCCCAGGTGAGTGCGAGGCCGCCCGTGTCGGCCAGGGTCAACAGTCCCCGCTCGAAGGCCTCGAGCGCGAAGGCGATGGCCCCGCCCGTGGAGATGCTGTCGAGGCCGTAGCGGTTGCAGAGTTCGTTCCCCAGGGCGATGGCCTCGAGATCGTCCACCAGGCACATCGAGCCCAGGGAGACCAGGGTCTCGTATTCCGGCCCCGCGCCTTTCACGGGGGCATACGGGCCAGCGGTCACCTCGACGTCGCGCCCGCAGCCGATGGTGCAGGCGGCACAGTAATACTTCCGCTTCAGGATGGTCTCGGCCATGCGCTGGCCGGAGATCCGGTCGAACCGGTCCCAGGCGCCCAGCGTCCAGTTCTTGATGGGCGCATCGCCGATGGCCGCGGCCGGCAGCACCCCTCCCGCCGTGCCGTACTCCCGGCGCGACCGGGCCCGCTCGTTGATCACCGGCGCTGTCTGCTTGACGGCCTGCATGAGCGCGTCGGGGTGGGCGATGGGCAGGGGGCGGGTTCCGAACACCACGATGGCCTTCAACCGCTTGCTTCCCATCACCGCGCCCAAGCCGGCGCGGCCCGCCGCCCGGCCGTCCTGACCGTCGTTCATGATTGCGGCCAGCCGCGCCAGGCGCTCACCGGCCGGACCGATGGCCAGGACCACCGCCTTGGGGGCGGTCTCGGCGCGAAGGAGCGGATCCACGTCATAGGTGTCCACCCCCCAGACGTGCTGCGCCGGGCGAACCTCGACCCGGTCCTCGGTCACCCAGAGATACACCGGTTGATCGGCCGCGCCGGACACCAGGATGCCGTCATAGCCGGCCCGCTTGAGCATCTGGCCCCAGGTGCCCCCGCTATCGGATTCGCCCCACTGGCCGAGGGGGGATTTGGCGACGACGGCGTGGCGACCCGAGGTGGGGACTTTGGTGCCGACGAGGGGGCCGGTGAGGAAGATCAACAGATTGTCGGGGGCGAGAGGATCGGTGTCGCGGCGGGTCTCGCGATAGAGGTACCAGGCGCCCAGGCCGCTGCCTCCCACGTACTGGCGAAGCAGCTCCTCGGGCAGCGGCTCGGCCCACGTCCGCCGCGCCGTGAGGTCGACGCGCAGGACCTTTCCCATGTAGCCGAACATCGCCCTAACAGGCTGCTGAAAAAGGCCCATCTGCGGCGTTGGCGCGCTCGCGCGGCGCTGCGACGTACGGACTAAGTACGCCTCCGACCCACCTGCGGTGGGTGCCCGCGCATCGCGCGCCGCCTTGCATCTGGACCTTTTTGAGCAGCCTGGCGGAAAACGAGTTTTTCGGCATCCTGCTAATCCTCTGATGAGCCGGGAGCCGAGAGCCGGGTACCCAGGCGACAGCGTGGGCGGCCGAGACCCTCGCTCCCCCTGTCGCTGTTGCTATCACCCCGCCGGGTACCGCCGGAGAGGGGCGTCAGGACATCCACCTTGGCCCCGTCCTTGATCACGGAGTCCAGGGTCAGGATGTCGCCGTCCACGATCACGGCGACCATGTGGCTCATGGCCTCTTCCTGGAGCCCTTCCCGCGGCAGGTGCTGGCGAAGTCGCGGATAGTCGCCTGCCAGGCGCTCCCACAGGCCACGAAGCGTAAGGACGCCCTCCCAGGACAGCGCCAGGGTGCGCTGTCCGATCCATTCCTTGAACGGGCTGGAGAACCAGAAGGTGGCCTGGGGCATGACACACCAAGAGTCGTTCGGCGGTTCGTCCG
>Ga0210377_10004127_pt1 | contig 12270 bp, 10 predicted proteins | sample PLM4_65_b1redo_FD_155480 | JGI IMG/M metagenome (GOLD analysis project Ga0210377, IMG submission 155480) | Groundwater sediment microbial communities from an aquifer in East River, Colorado, USA - PLM4_65_b1 redo | ecosystem: Environmental > Terrestrial > Soil > Riparian zone | place: USA: East... | reverse complement strand
GCCTTTTTGATGTGCGGGGCTCGCGGCCAAGCGGGTGCCGGGTAAGCCGGGTCCGGAATCCCTCAGAAGCATTGGCTTGACTTCAGGCGGCGGAGAAGGGCCGATTGTCCAGGCGGTCGACCCGCTCATCAGAGGGCCCTCTCGGTCCGTCGGGTCTGTTGCATGCGGAAGTTATCCCCGGGGAGGACCGCCTCGCATGATCCATTGTCGCCGATCCCATGCCGCCCTGACCCTGATGGTGTTGGGTGTCCTCATCCTGCCCGGCGCAGGGTGCGGCCTCTTCTCGCGTTCCAAGGAGGAGCCGCCCCCGGCCTCGCAGCCTCTCGTTGCGCCGCTCCCGACTGCGACGCCGGCGCCGCCGCCTCCGCCCATCCGCCCCGCCGGCGCCCGGATTGCCGACGAGGAGAGCCTGAAGTTCCTGATCCAGGGCAAGACGACCAAGGCCGAGGTGCGGGAGCGCTTTGGCATCCCACAGGAGGTCGTCCTGGGCCCGGAATCTGAGACATTCATCTACTATCGCGACCAGTCCCCTGGATGGTTTTCCCGAGCCAGCGAGCGCTTCGAGATGCTCACGGTCAAGTTCGACACGAAGGGAATTCTGAAGGAGTTCGAATACCGGTATTCGGGGAAGTAGGTCCTGTGCGAGGCTGAACCACGCATCCGCGTATGGCCTCCTGCGTATGGGGTATGCTCGGGCACGAACCATACGTCACTCGCCATAGGTTCAATGCCAGAGGATACCTGTTCGGGTGACCTGAACCGCCCTCCGCCGATGCGCACGGCTACCGGCCCTCGGGCTCGGGCCAGTTCACCAGAATCATCCCGCCCGCCACCAGCCCGCCGCCCGCCAGCAGCTTCGCCGTGAGAGGCTCGTGGAGCAACAGCCCACCCAAGAGCATCCCGAAGATGGGGGTGAAAAACGTGAAGCCGGAGAGGTTGCTGACCGGGTAGACCTGGATCAGCCAGAACCAGACCAGGTAGCTGGCGAAGGCCACGATGATCCCCTGGTAGGCGAGGGAGGCGATCACCAGCGGGCTGAGGCCCAGGATGCGCGGGGACTCGAGCAGCAGGCTCATCAGGGAAAGCTGCACCGCGGAGACGCCGAGTTGATAGAAGAGCATCTGGGACGGCGTCATGCTGGTCCGGACGACTCGCTTGAGGTAGAGCGAGGTGGCTGCCCACAGCATGCCGCCGGCCAGGCTCATCAGGTCGCCCATGATCTGCAGGCGGGTGGGCCGCGCGAGAGTGTCCCAGAGGGTGAGGATGACCCCGGCAAAGGCCAGGACCAAGCCGGCGAACTTGCGCCCTGTCAGCGGCTCGTTCCGCAGGAGCCAGTGGGCGCCCAGGGCCACGAAGAACGGGGCCGTGTACACGAAGATCACGGCGTGCGATGCGGTCGTGTAACTCAGGCCGAGGTAGATGCACACGAACTCGGACCCGAAGAGGAGGCCGATCGCCAGGCCGTGGAGAAGGGTCCGATCCCGGTGGACCAAGGGCAGCGCACGCATCCGGGCCCAGACCGCGACGAGCAGGGCCGCCATGGTGGATCGGACCGCGGCCTGGAAGATGGGACTCACGCCGCGGTTCGCGACCTTGATGGAAACCTGCCCCATCCCCCAGAGGAAACACAAGGCCACCACGATGGCCATGGCCCTGCCGTCCAGGGCCTGCCTTGGAACGCCCATGCGATTGTCACCCCCTGGCAGATCCGTGGCAATATACTCCGAGCGGCGAGCGGATGATAGTGCTTGGTCATGAAACGCTCGTATTCGCTCCCGGCGTCCTGACTTCGGACTTGATCGTGAGGGTGGGTCCTGGTACAAGAGAGATGGTCGGTCTGTACGGAGGTGGCCATGAGCCAGGAACCCCTTGAGCCCTTCGATGTGGTGTGCCCGTGTTGCCGGGCGAAGCTGCGCGTGGACCCGGGTCTAAGGGCGGTGCTGTCGCACGAGCTGCCGCCGGAGGAGCGTGCGGTCAAGGACCTGACCGAGGCCGTAAAGGGCCTGAAGACCCAGGCGGCCCAGCGCCAGGCCAGATTCGAGGAATCCATCAAGGCCGAGAAGAGCAAGAAGACGCTCCTCGACAAGAGGTTTCAGGAGGCGCTGAAAAAAGCCAAGGACGAACCCATCACCAAACCCACCCGCGATATCGACCTCGACTGACCATCGCTCGGGCTGCTTGCTTCGATCTTGACACGGGGGTGAGACGGCACCGTGTGCCCCAATCCGCAGGAGGAGTGCCAACGTGACTAGGCGCTTCTGGCCACCAACCGCCTAGGCGTCTAAGCGTTCCTGCTCTCTGTTTCATCGCTGATCCTCCGGACAAGGCTGCACCTCCCGTAAGATCCGAGCACTTCGGGCATTTCGTGCCCGCACCTTTTCCCCCCTTTCCTGCGGCACTCAACTTGCCTTCCCCTCGGGCACCATTAGGTGATCGTGTGATCTGAGCGACCATGAGGTGAGTGATGTCCCGGAGTGTGCAAAATCGGCTTCTGTCGTTGCTCGGCGATTCGCCTCCTTCTGCTTGTGGTAGTATTGCTCATCACCTCTCTTCCCGCCCTCACGATCGGCGTGCGGGCATTGGGCGCCTGGAGCAGTTGAGATTCCGGTTGCCGGGGACTGGCTGGCATGGAGCCAATGGACTCTGGGGGAGGAACCGGGGTGCAGACGTCGGCGAGGGGGATTGGCCAGGCGGCTCGCACGCGGTGGATCGTCGAGGACGGCGCGGGTTCCCCTCCTCGCCAATTTCCCCGGAAGAGCGCTCAGTTGAAACGGCTCAGTAGCAATACCGCGAGAACAATGCAATACTACAGGCGTGGGGGCAGGGGGCCGTGCGTGTCTCGTGGCATCTCCGGACTGGCGGCTCTGGACCTTCCCTCAGTCTGCGGATCTTGCCCAAGAGGCGGCGTGGGTCGCATTCCATGGCGACATCGTCCGAACCTTCGAACGAGGCAGACCGAAAGAGCGCCTCTGGTGACCTCCGGGCTTTTCCGCAGCCATGGCCCTGGTGGAGAATTAGAGGGTGCGGTCCAAGGATGGCGGACAGTCACCCGACCCGTTTCCGGATACAGGGGGTGGGAGCCTTCACCGCCGTGTGGTGAAGGCGGCCCCAAGGCGGCCCCTGGCGTGAGCCTGCCATGAGCGTCTACGTGGGCGTCGATGTCGGTGCCGTCAGCGTGAAGACGGCGGTTGTCGGGGATCCAGAGGACCGGGACGAACTGGACCGGATGGCCCGGGATGGGGCGTTCACGCGGCTGCCTGCACCCCGGCCGCTCCTGCTGTCCCGCTATCGCCGCGCCATGGGAGACCCTCTGGCGACCGCCGAGGCGATGGTGGCCGCCGTCCAGAAGCACATCCGCGACGTCCGCTGGGACCGAATGCTGGTCACCGGCTCTGGCGCATCCCTCCTCCAGGATCGGTGGTCCCTCGATCGGGTGAACGAGTTCAAGGCCATCGCGGCAGCCGCGGGCTTCCTGCATCCCGAGGTGGCGACCGTCTTCGAGATGGGCGGAGAAACCTCCAAGTTCCTCCGGCTGGAGCGCGATCCCGCCTCGGGGCGGATCAGTATTCTGGACTACGAAACGAACGGGGACTGCGCCGCGGGGACCGGCTCCTTCATCGACCAGCAGGCGACCCGCCTTCGCTACGATGTCGAGGAGGTGGGGGTGATCGCCTGCTCTGGCTGCTCGGCCACCCGGATCGCGGGTCGATGCTCGGTTTTCGCCAAATCGGACATGATCCACGCGCAGCAGAAAGGGTACACGCCACCCCAGATCCTTCGCGGGCTGTGTGATGCCGTGGCCCGGAACTTCAAGGGGAGCATCACCAAAGGGAAACCCGCCGTGCCGCCCGTGATCTTCATCGGCGGCTTGGCCAGGAACCAGGGTGTCGTGCAGGCGCTGCGGGAGCTGTTCAAGCTCGACGAGCAGCAGCTCTTCGTTCCGGAGGCGTACGCCTGGTTCGGAGCGATCGGGGCTGCCATGATCTGCGCGGAACGGGGGGAGCGCCGGACCAGTTGCCCACCGGCACTGCAGACTGGCGGCCCGCAGGCGATACAGGACGATTCCGTGCCGAGTGGAGGGAGAACCGAAGGGGCAACGGCCCGACCTCTCAGCCTGGAGAACGTCCTACTCCTTCGGGATCGGGTGCGGCCCTACCGGCTGCCCGAGAACGGAGACGTGCAGGACGCCTACCTGGGAATCGACATCGGCTCGGTCAGCACGAACCTGGTCGTGCTGAATGATGCGGCCGAGGTCATGCACGAGATCTATGTCCGCACTGAGGGGCGTCCCATCGAGGTGGTGAGCGCCGGACTCCGCTCCATCGCCGAGGCGCTGGGGAACCGTGTCCGGATCGCCGGAGTCGGAACTACCGGCTCTGGCCGCGAGTTGATCGGGGAGCTGGTCGGTGCCGACACCATCAATGATGAGATCACGGCCCATATGACCGGGGCGACGCATGTCAGCCAGAAGCTGATTGGGGAGCAGGTAGATACGATCTTTGAGATCGGTGGCCAGGATGCCAAGTTCATCGCGGTCGAGAATGGCGTGGTGGTGGATTTCGCCATGAACGAGGCCTGCGCCGCCGGCACGGGCTCCTTCCTTGAGGAGCAGGCCGAGCGCCTGGGTGTCTGCATCAAGGGTGAGTTCTCGCGCCTTGCCTTCCAGTCCCGACACCCCGTCCGTCTGGGCGAGCGGTGCACTGTGTTCATGGAGCAAGACGTGAACGCCTGGCAACAGCGCGGCGCCACCCGCGAGGACCTGGTGGCGGGCTTGGCGTACTCCGTGGCTCTCAACTATCTGAATCGCGTCGTCCGGGGACGCCGGATCGGCAACTGCATTTACTTCCAGGGCGGCACCGCGTACAACGATGCCGTCGCCGCAGCCTTTGCGGGCATCCTCGGCAAACGGGTCGTCGTGCCGCCGCACAACGGCGTGGTGGGAGCGATCGGGATGGCCATTCTGGCGACGCAGAAAGTGCAGGGCACGGGACGCCCGACGACATTCCGTGGCTTCGACCTGGGGGCGGTGCGGTATTCCCTGCGAGAGTTCGTGTGCAAGGCGTGCTCGAACGTGTGCGACATGCAGGAGTTCACCGTCGAAGGGGTCAAGACGTATTGGGGCGACAAGTGCAGCGACAAGTTCCGCAAGCGCTCCCGGACGGAACGGCAGCCGGTAATTCCCGACCTGATGGCCCTGAGGCGCCAGCGGTTACTGAATGGCTATGCAGGCCCGGTGGGGACAGGGTCCCGCGTGGGCATCCCGCAAGCCATGTTCTTTCACGATCGGTTTCCCTTCTGGCGGGCCTTCCTCGAGGACCTCGGCTGTGCCGTGGTCCTCTCCGACGAGACGAATCGCAAGATCGGCCATGACGGCATTGACCTCTCGGTGGCGGAGCCCTGCTACCCGATCCGTGTAGCGCACGGCCACGTGAAGGACCTCCTGGACAAGGGGGTGGACTGGGTCCTCCTCCCCAATGTGGTCAATGCCGAACCAACGCCGGACGCCGTTGAGTCGCAGATGTGCCCATGGGCCCAGACCCTGCCCTTTGTAGCGCGGAGCGTCCCGCGGCTCCACGATGTCCAGGATCGGTTCCTGGCGCCCACGGTGCAATTCCGGCTGGGGGAGGCCCACGTTGCCAGGGAGTTGCTTCCCCTGGGGCGTGTGCTGGGCGCCGGTGTGGCTCAAACCCTGCGGGCGACCGTGCGCGCCTTTGCGGCGCAACGGGTCTTCCGTGCTGCCGTGGAGGCGGCAGGACGAGACGCCCTACGGACACTGCAGACCACCCGGGAGTCTGGCATCGTCCTGGTGGGTCGGGCCTACAACGTGTACGACCGTGGAGTGAATCTCGATGTGCCCGGGAAGCTCCGGGACTACTACGGGATCAATGTGGTGCCCATGGACTGTCTACCGCTGGGTGAGGAGGACATCCGGGACGTGAATGACAACATGTACTGGCACTCGGGCCGGCGCATCCTGGCAGCCGGAAAGCTCGTGGCCCGGCTTCCGAACCTGCACATTATTCACATCACGAACTTCAAGTGCGGGCCCGACTCCTACATCAAGCATTTCCTGGGCGATGCCTCCGGCAAGCCGTTCCTCAGCCTCCAATTCGACGGCCACAGCAACGACGCCGGAATGTTGACCCGATGCGAAGCCTATCTGGACAGCAAAGGAATGCTCCGATGGTGGCGAACTCCGGCTTAGGGCTGACAGGCCGACGGCTGTATATCCTTCGCATGACGGGCAGTGCCGAGGCGATGGCGTCGGTCTTCCGATCCGTGGGGATTGACGCCATCGTCCTGCCGCCCCCTGACGCGCGGACCCTGGAGTTAGGGGCGCGCCATCTAGCGGGAGAGGAGTGCCTGCCGGCCAAGGTGACCTTGGGCGACTTCTTGAAGGTGCTCGAGGCCCCGGGCTTCACGCCCAGCGGGACCGCGTTCCTTATGCCCACGGCCGAGGGTCCGTGTCGCTTCGGGCAGTACGCCCCCTATATCCGCAAGGTCTTTCGGGATCTCGGGTACCCGGAGATTCTGATCGTCTCCCCTACCTGCGGCGATGGCTATCAGCGAGGAGCCGTTCCGGGGGTGGAGCTGACCCGGGCGGTCTGGCGTGCTGTGGTCGCCTCGGACACTCTCCACAAAGTCCTACTGCGAACGCGACCCTATGAGTGCCATCCGGGAGATTCCGACGCCGCCTATACTATTTCTCTGCGGGAACTCTGCACAACCCTGGAAGCACCGAGCCGCCGACCCAGAGAGCACCTGGACGCCTTGGTGGCCACGATGGTCCGGATCCGGGACCGCTTCCGGGACATCCCAGCACGCTATGAGCGGGAGCGGCTTCTCATCGGCATCCAGGGGGAGATCTTCTGCCGATTGGAGGAGTTCAGCAACGATCACCTCATCCGTCGCCTGGAGGCCTGTGGCGGTGAGGGCTGGCTCACGGATATCTCCGAGTGGATCTGGTACTCCAACAGCGATCACGAGCGGATTCTCCGACGTGACGGGAAGCGGATCTCTTTTGCCATGCTGGGGGCCAAACTACGCGATTACATCCAGCGTGCCGACGAGGTGGCACTGCGCGCCCCCTTCGTGGAGGACTTTCGGGGCTACGAGGAGCCGGAGGATATCGAGGAGGTCCTTCAGGCCGGAGAACGGTATCTGCCACGAACGGGCGCATCGGGAGAGATGGTCCTTTCGGCTGGAACGGTGGACTACTACTTCCGGAAGGGAGCCGACGGCATCATTGACATCAGCCCCTTCTCCTGCATGAACGGCATCGTCTCCGAGGCCCTGTATCCTCGCCAGAGCCAGGAGCATGCAGGGATCCCCATCAAGAATTTCTACTTCGACGGCAAGGGTGGGGATATCACCGACGACCTGGAGATCTTCCTGGAAATGGCCCGGACGTACCAGCGCCGGAAACCTCACCCGCGCCGCTATCCTGCCTGCTTCGCGTGAGCGCCCTTCGACTTTCACCTTGACACATCCGGCAATTCTCGCGGTATGATGATTCCAGCGCAAACACGGGGAGCGCCCTGGCATCCGGCGTCGCCTGAGTGCCCATGGTCGCGTGGCTGCGGGGGAGGAGAGGTCAGCGTGAACTCTCGGCGAGAAGAGTTTCTGGTGGACACGCAATGGCTGGGGGAGCATCTCACCGACCCGGCCATCCGCATCGTGGATATTCGTGGCATGATCCGGCCGGTGGAGGCGCCCAAGCCGTGGTACCTGGAAGGCCGGGAGGAGTACGCCGCGGATCACATCCCGGGCGCCGTCTACGTCGGCTGGCTGACCGACATCGTGGAGCCCGACGCTCCCGTGAAGATGACCGTCGCCTCGCCCGAACGCTTCGCCGCCCTCATGGGGCGACTGGGGATCGGGGACGAGCATCTGGTCATCGCCTATGATGACGACGGCAACCACATCGCGGCTCGGCTGTGGTGGATCCTGAACTACTACGGGCATCCGACCGTTCGCCTGCTGGACGGGGGCTATCCCAAGTGGGCGGCCGAGGGGCGACCGGTGACCGCGGAGGTGCCACACCACCCCCCGGCCGCATTCACGCCGAGGGTACAGGCCGGCTGGCGGGCGACGAGCGACGAGGTCCGGCAGGCCATCCGGGACTCCCGGGCGCAGCTGGTGGATTGTCGGGGGCCGCGGGATTTCCGCGGTGAGGTCGGACGGGGCGAACGGAAAGGGCGCATCCCCGGCGCGGCGAACGTCCCCATCGCAAGCCTCTGGGAGGGCCCGTACAAGACGTGGAAGGCGGAGGCGGACCTGCGCGCAATCCACGAGGCCGCCGGGGTGACCCCCGACAGGCGAGTCATCACATACTGCAATGCCGGGGTATCTGCGTCGGTTGGCCTCCTGGCGCTGAAACTGCTGGGCTACCCGTCGGCGAGCAATTATGCCGGCTCCTGGTATGACTGGGAGCGGGATCCGAACAACCCAAGCGAGGTGGGCTGAGGCTACCAGGCTCACAGGAATCTCTCCCTTGCAGAGAGTCTCTCCTGGGTGGGTTGGAGCAGCCGCTGACGGGCCCGCGCCCGACACCCGCAACCGAGGGGACACATCATGACCGAATTCTCCTCTCCTCTGGTGATCGAAGACCTCCCTGCCACTTTGCGACGGCCGATCCTGCTGGCGGCCTTCGCCGGGTGGAATGACGCCGCCGAGAGCGCCACGTCGGCGGCGCGCTTCCTGTGCCAATGCTGGTCGGCGCGGCGCATCGGCCAGATCCTGCCCGAGGAGTTCTTTCACTTCGGGCTCACCCGGCCGGAGGTCCGGATCCGGGGAGGCTCTCAGACCCGGGAGATCCGCTGGCCGGCCATCGAGTTCTTCCTGACACAGGAGCCTTCCCTGCCCCGCGACGTGATCGTGCTCCTCGGGGTCGAGCCACACCTCAAGTGGCAGACGTTCTGTGGCCACATCCTGGAGGTGGCGCGGCGGGCCCAGGTATGCCTGGTGATCACCTTGGGTGCCCTGCTGGCCGATGTGTCCCACACGCGGCCCGTGCGGGTCTCGGGCGTCAGCACCGATCCCGAGATCGCCACGCGTTTGCAGACCACCCCGACGCGATACGAGGGGCCGACAGGGATCCTGGGCGTACTGAATGATGCGTGCCGGCGCGCGGGACTTCCCGCCGTCAGCCTGTGGGCGAATGTCCCCCACTATGTCTCCGAGGTCAGCAACCCCCATGCCATCCTGGCCCTGGCGCGCCGCGTCCTGGAATTCCTGGAGTGGCGGACCGACCTGGGAGAGCTTGAGGGCGCCGCGGCGGAGTTCGATGGGCAACTGGCCCGCATCCTGTCGCTGAAACCTGAGGTGGCGCGCTATATCGAGGAACTGGAACGGCGGGACGCCAAGGCCGAGGCTGCCGAGGAAGAACCGATCAGCGATGCGCCCGGCGCCGCCCAGCTCATTCGGGAGGTGGAGCAGTTCCTCCGCGAACAGCGGGGGGAGACCGGACAAAGTTGAGCCGTGCGGGTCAAGGTGGGGCGGGCGGCATCGTCGCGGCGTACTCGCCCGCAGAGCGCAAAGAGGTTCCCGATGCAGATCGTGACCGTGGCGAGCAAGGTCCAGTTTTCCGACGAGAAGATGGTCAAGCTTGGCCTCTTTGAGACCGACCGCTTGTTCTTCGACCTGTATTGTCTCACGCCTGGCCAGGCGCAGAAGGTCCACACGCACAGCGGCTCGGACAAGATCTATTATGTCCTGAGCGGCCGGGCAGCCGTGCGCGTGGGGGAGGAGCAACAGGAACTGACGGCCGGTCAGGCGGTGCTGGCACCGTCGGGGGCGGAGCATGGGGTGACCAACCTGGCCGACGACCCGCTGACGCTCCTCGTGCTCATGGCGCCCAAACCGGCGCACTAGCCCGTGTCATTGTACCGGAAGATTCGCGACCTCTTGCAGGCAGGGCAAGCCGTCGCCGTCGCCACGGTGACCGCATCCCGTGGCTCCACCCCCCGCGAGGTTGGGGCGAAGATGCTCGTGGTGGGGGAGGGCCAGATCGTGGGGACGGTGGGCGGCGGGTGCGGCGAGGCCCAGGTGCTGTGGGATGCAGTCCGCTGCCTGTCCGAGGCCCGGCCCATGATGTCGATCGTGGATCTCACGGGCGAGATCACAGAGGAGAGCCCCACCAACTGTGGCGGCATCATGGACGTCTTCATTGATCCGATGCTGCCAAGCGATACTGCCCGGGCGGGGTTGTCCTCCGCACGCGTGGCAGAGATCCTCACCCAGGCCATGGATGCCCACGAGCCGGTGATCCTGGCTACCCTGGTCGGCTCCCCCGACCCAGTGCGCTTTCCGATGGGCATTCGCGCGGCCGTGTGGTCTTCCCGCCAGGAAGGTATTGAGAGGCTTCCGGCCGGGCCGGTGATCCTCGCGAGCGCGACCCAGGCGATGGCCGAGCATCGGAGCCGCCGCATCAGCGTTCCGATCGAAGGCAGCGGCGGGGATGCGTCCGTCTTTCTCGAAGTCGTGGCACTCCCCGAGGAACTGGTGATCGTGGGGGCAGGGCACATCGCGGTCCCCCTGGCCAGGATGGCCAAGATCCTGGACTTCCGTGTCACTGTGGTTGACGACCGTTCGGCCTTCGCCAATCCTGCCCGGTTTCCCGATGCCGATCGCGTGATCGCCGCCGACATCGAGAAGACCCTTGCGGACCTTCGAGTCGGCCCCCGCACCTACCTCGTCCTGGTGACGCGAGGTCACGCCTTGGACCAAGCGGCCCTCATGCAAGTCATTCATCAGCCGGCCGCCTACATCGGGATGATCGGGAGTCAGCGCCGGGTCCGGGCGGTCTTCACCCATCTGCGGGGCATGGGTGTGGCCGAGGAGCATATTCAGAGGCTGTATGCCCCCATCGGTCTCAGCATCGGCGCGGAGACCCCGGCCGAGATCGCGGCGAGCATCCTGGCAGAACTGGTGGCGGTCCGTCGAAAGGGCCGCACCTCCCACCGCCCGGGCCGTCCAGCCCTTCCACAGACTGCAAACGACCCTGGCGCCTGATCTCGCCGGCATGGACCCCGGCCGTTTCCGGGTCCATTCCCAGGGGGCTCGACCTCGCGGAGCGGCTCGTTGACACCCACCGGGTGCTCTGGTAGCGTAAAGGTCATTCGAGGCTCACACCGTGACCGAGACGGTTCAAGATCGTGTACTCCGGGTGCAGGACCGGATCCGTGCCGCAGCAGCACGCGTGGGGAGAGATGCCTCTTCAATCATGCTGGTGGCGGTGAGCAAGACGGTGCCGGTGACATGCATCCGGGAAGCGGTCGACGCGGGGGTCAGGATCCTCGGAGAGAACCGGGTCCAGGAGGCACGAGACAAGATCGCCTGCCTGCCTGGTCGGGCGGAGTGGCATCTGGTCGGACACCTCCAGACCAACAAGGCGCAACTCGCAGTCCGACTCTTTGAGCTGATCCATTCGGTGGATTCCCTGAAGCTGGCCCAGGCCTTGGATCGCTCGGGAGCGCAAGCGGGCAAGGTAGTGCGGTGCCTCATCGAGGCAAACCTGGGCGGCGAAGAAAGTAAGAGCGGCACAACCGAGCAAGGTATCTCTCCATTGCTGGAGGCGGCGACACAGTTGCCTCACCTGCGGATTGAAGGCTTGATGGCGATCCCACCCTTTCTGCCCAACCCCGAGCAGGTGCGGCCCTACTTCCGCCGTCTGCGGGCTCTGCGCGACACACTGAAGGGAGAAGGGCTCACTCTGACCGAACTTTCCATGGGGATGACGCACGATTTCGAGGTGGCCATCGAAGAGGGCGCGACCATGGTGCGGATCGGGACGGCGATCTTTGGCCCCCGGCCCGCCTGATCGGATCGAGAGCGATCTCCGGATACCCACTGGGTGGCGACAGCGGAGATCGCCACGCGCTGTCGAGCCTCACTGTCGCTAGCGAACACAAGGAGGTGCGGTATGCAGATCTTTCTTGATACGGCCGACGTCAAGGAGATTCGCGAGTTGGCGAGCCTTGGCCTCGTGGACGGCATAACGACCAATCCATCCCTCGTAGCAAAGGAAGGCCGCCCCTTCCGCGAGATCGTGGACGAGATCATCCACATCGTGGACGGGCCCATCAGCCTCGAGGTGGTGAGCACCGACGCCCAGGGAATGTTGGCGGAGGCCCGCGATCTGGCGAAGATCCACGCCAACGTCGTGGTGAAGATCCCGCTCATCGCGGAGGGTTTGAAGGCGGTCAGGCAACTCACGCTGGAGGGGATCAAGACGAACGTCACGCTGTGCTTCTCCCCCAGCCAGGCCCT
>Ga0210377_10004126_pt1 | contig 12272 bp, 14 predicted proteins | sample PLM4_65_b1redo_FD_155480 | JGI IMG/M metagenome (GOLD analysis project Ga0210377, IMG submission 155480) | Groundwater sediment microbial communities from an aquifer in East River, Colorado, USA - PLM4_65_b1 redo | ecosystem: Environmental > Terrestrial > Soil > Riparian zone | place: USA: East... | reverse complement strand
TCTCCCGCTGATACGTTCGCCTCCCCCCAATGGCCATGGGTGGCCCATGGCTATGCGGCTTTTTCTGTAGCACGCCAGAAGCCTCGCCGTTTCGGTCGCACAGCCGGGCGTTCCTTGTCCTCCTCCGCTCATACGCCTGGAAGTGCCCACAGTCAGAGGCAGCGGAGCTTCACGCGGAGCTGAAGATGGAGGGTATGCGGGGCGGACGAGCGGCGTCTAGCTCGGCCAGCCGATATATTGACCATCCTCCCAGAGCTCCACCATCCTGCCGACGATGGTCAGTCGGTCTTCAAAACGTTCGCTCTGGGAGAGGACTCGATCCGACGGCCAGATCTTCCGAAGGGAGGGGCGCGAGATCTCATTTAAGCTGAAGTAGCTTTCACGCAACCTCGCGACCGTCTCGAGATTGCAACGAAGCAGGTTGGAGGTGGCAACGATCAACGGTTTCGGGTTGTCGAATAGATGGCCCCAGTGAAGGCAGTCGCGAAGGTTCATCCCGGTGAGACGATGGGCAAGCCTCGCGAATTCCATGAACCACTCGGTGGTGCGGCCGCAAACCGGGCAGCCCCGACAGTCGTCATGAACCACCACGGGGCTGTACACCTTCGCCATGGGCCCGCCCGACAGGACCCAATGAACACCCCGATAATGATGAAACCGTAGCTTCAGGGAAGAAGCGGAATCGGCTCGATCGAGACTCGGCCCATTCTGGTTCTGCCGAACCGGGATCAGAGCCCATCCCTCCCGCTCATCGGCCTTCCCGCCATTGCTCGGCGGATGGGCAAGCCTGACCGCCGGGACCCGTGCCGTTCCATTCCCTCGTCTTCTTACCATTTCTAGCGCCCGCTCAAATACGCGTTGTTCATGATGCCGACAGTATGAGGGCTCAGCAGATTCGAAATATCCTTATCGCCCCGACCCGATCTTGTCAACACTTTTTTCGTCGCGGCGCCACCCACGAAAGCTGGCTTGACCCTCCGGAGAGAGGGTGCTAGGCTCCGGTCAAATGCCACAACACGCTTCAATCGCGGACCTTGAGTCATCGTGAGGTGAGACAATGCGACGCGGTCCCAACAGAACTGCGCTTGCATTCATGATCGCCGTCGTACTTGCCGTACTGGCCATAGGATCGACGGGGGTGTCAGGCCTCGTGCAACTCTCGATCGCTTCCTCTGCCGAGATCGGCCCGCTCCCCCCTGTACCGATCCCAGCCCAGAACCCGATGACACCGGAGAAGGTCAGCTTGGGCAAGATGCTGTTCTTCGATTACCGACTCTCGGCCGATGGAAGCCGATCGTGCGTCCACTGCCACCAGCCCGACCAGGGCTGGGCCTTTAAGGATCGGCAATCGCCGGCCTATCCCACTCAGGTGGAGCGTCGCGCCTCCATGACCCTCATCAACGTCGCCTACAACACAACGTTGATCTGGGATGGTCGGGCAAGCACCCTCGAGAAGCAAGCCCTCGGCCCGATTCAGAACCCCCTCCATATGAACCAAAATCTGGACCTCCTCATCGAGCGGCTACATGCCATTCCCGATTACATTGAGCGGTTCCGACAGGTCTTTGGAACCGGCCCCACTCCCGACGCCATCGGGAAGGCGATTGCGGCCTTCGAGCGGACCATCGTCACGGCCGATTCCTCCTTCGACCGGTATACGAAAGGTGACCTCACTGCCCTCTCCACTTCAGCTCGAAGAGGTCTCGAACTCTTTAAGGGGAAGGCCCGCTGCACCCTTTGCCACAACGGTCCAGCCCTCACGGACAACGGATTCCACAACCTCGGCGTCCCAGAGGCCGAATTCTTGAAGGACCCAAGAGTTCTTGCGTCTTTGCGATTTGACGCGAAACGGATGGGGGTGCCGGAGTATCGTGCGTTGACCGCGGACCCTGGACGCTACCTGGTCACCAAGCAGGATAAGGATTTCGGGTCATTCAAGACCCCGACTCTCCGGAACGTCGCTTCGAGATCTCCCTACATGCACAATGGCGCGTTCGACACCTTAGCGGAGGTCATCGCGTTTTACAATAAGGGAGGCGGGAAGGATTCACGGAAGGATCCGAACGTGCAGCGCCTTCATTTGACACACGAAGAAGAGCGGGATCTCATGGCCTTCCTGGACAGTCTGACCGGCGAGCTCCCGAAGATAGAGGCCCCCGAGCTGCCGGAGTAACGAGAGGCATGAGGGAGTGTTGGCGAGCTTCCTTGGCTGGCTTGTCCCCCGAGCGATGACTATAGCATATAGGGGAGCACGGCGGTCATGAAACAGTTGACGCTCTGACCGATGCGGGCCAGTTGAGACCACCACCGAAAGCCATCCGCGGTGTCATCTGGACTCCATCACCCGCTCGCCCCCTTCCTTCTGGGGAAGCAGGATAGTCCGGAGGGTCGTCCGCTCCTGCGCCATTTCGAGAGCCATCTGCAGTTCCGAGAGGGGAAGGCGCGCCGTGATCAGCGGGCCAACGGGGACCTCACGACTGACAATCGCTCGGACGGCATCAGCGAAATCGGTCGGCGTATGATGGTAGATCGGAACAATCTGGACCTCCTCGTAATGCAGCCGATGCAGATCGAGGGGAAGTACTGTGCCCCGAGCCACCCCCCCGAAGGAAACCAAGACCCCCCCCCGGGCCGATAGGTCAAATGCCTCTTGGTGGGCCTGCTCGCTCCCTACCGCTTCAACAACCACATCGGGCCGCTCCAACCCGAGAACCTTCTTCACCTGATCCCGCCCAAGCCCACTGCGAGTATTGAGGACTACATCAGCCCCGAGGGTTTCCGCCAAGGCTAAACGGTTGTCGTGATGGTCCAGAGAGAGGATGCGAATCGTTTGCCCGTAGCGGGCGCGTAGCGCCGAGACAAACATCAGGCCGATCGGTCCGGCCCCGATGATCGCCACGAGCTCCCCGCTGCAGATGGGGACCCGCCGTATCGCGTGCATGACACACGCAAGCGGCTCTGCCAGCGCCGCCTCCTCGAATGGGGTGTCCGGTGGCAGCTCAATGAGATTTACCGACGCAATCCGTCCAGGGATCCGGATGTACGGCGCGAATGCACCGTTGTTGTAGACCAGTCGCTCGCACATGCTCAGGCGACCCCGTTGACACGGACGGCAGCGGGCGGATGGATCCGCCTCGTTGCAGGGCGCCGAGTTGGCTGCTACTACTCGCATCCCGGGCCGCCACCTTGGATCAGCCCGCTCACCGGCCGCGACGACGACCCCCGCCCACTCGTGCCCGAAGAGGCCGGGGATCTCGATCATCGGATGGTATCCACGAAGATAGACCTTCCGATCGGTAAAATCAAGCGAGGCGGCCTCAACCTTGGCCAGGACGTCTTCGGGGCCCAGGGGAGGGATCGGCACCTTTTCCAGCCGGACATCTCTGGCGCCGTGCAGAACCGCCGCTACCATCGTCCTATTACGGACGTTCAGCGCCATCAGTGTTTTCCCTCGGGACGGGTGAGAACAGGACCTTGGTGGCTCGGCCATCTCGTTGAAGACGCGCGCCCTCTTCGAATCGCGTGAGGTCAAAGCGGTGGCTGACGAGCGGGTGGACTTGGATCAAGCCGCCGGCCAGGATGCGGATCGCTTCCCTGAGTTCAGCCGGCGTGGTGGAGTAGGTCGCAATCAACGAGAATTCCTGTTGCCAAAAGGCGCTCAGGTCTACCGGCAGATGTTTCGGGCCAACTGAATCGGCGAAGAGATTAATCCTTCCTCCCGCTCGCAGCGATCCGAGGACCGCCTCCAGGATCGGCCCGTTGACCGCGGTGAGGATGGCCCCATCGATCCCCTCCCCTTCGGTGAGCTCGAGGAGCGCCTGCACCGGCTCCGATCTCGCGACATTGAGGGTGCACTCGAGCCCCAGGGTTCTGGCTAATTCGAGACGTTCCTCCCGGAGATCAAGGCAGATCGGTCTCGCGCCACGAAGCGCAACGGCCTGAGCGACCAGCAGTCCCATACACCCTGTCCCAACGACGGCAATTCGGTCGCCAGCCTGCACGTCGGATCGCTTCACCGCTCGCAGGGCACAGGCCAACGGCTCCATGAAGACGCCGGCTTCATCAGGAAGGGCAGCAGGGAGGGGAAATGCCGCCTGCTCCACCTGCAGGGCTGGAATCCGGACGAGCTCAGCAAACCCGCCGGGGTCAATGTTGGTCATCTTGAACTGCGGACACATCGGCTCGCTGCCATGAAGGCAGTAGCGGCAGCGCCCGCAAGGCACATGATGCGCGACCGCCAGCCGATCTCCGTGGACGAAGCGAGTGACCCCCTCGCCGACCGCCCTGACCACGCCCACCAGCTCGTGGCCTAGTGGGACGGGCCCCTCAGGCCTCTTCCCACCAAAGATCTTGGCCAGATCGGTCCCACAGAGACCACATGCCTTCATCTCCAACAGGAGTTCCCCAAAGCCGATGGATGGGGCTGGAACGTCGACGAGCTCGATGATCCCCGGTCCTCGCAACTGGACTGCCCGCATCCGCCGCCCCCCAGGCCTACTTATCCTTTTTCTTGAGCTGCGCGTTCAACTCCTCGCGCTGTCGCCTCAACTCCAACAGTTCCTTATCCTTGAACGCCAGCATGGAGTCCTTGGCCTTCACCTGCTCCTGGAGCTGACTATGGTACTGTTTCCAACGGGCGACCTCTACCCCGTCTTGAGCTCGAGCCCGAAGCTGCTCTTCCAATGCCTGGATCCGGCGCTGAAGGGTGGTGACCGAGGGCCCCTTGGCCGCAGCCGCCACCGCTTTGGGCTTCGGCTTGGCAGGGGTCGCCTTGCGCTTCGCCTTCACTGCTGCCGCCTTCGGCCTGCGAACCGCCTTGGCCGCCGCCGGCCGTTTTCCCTTAGCGGACTTCGAAGAAACCGAACGCCCCTTTGATCGCTTCATCACCTTTTTCATCCATCCCTCCTTTGTGCTACTGGCCCCGTTGACTCCGCTTCGCTACACTCACTGCCTTTCCTTCCGCCGCTGGAGTGTGGGAACGACGCCTCTACGCACGTCCTCACTACAGGCCTGGACACGCCAGCCGCTTGAGGTCGAAGGATGACGCGCCTTACCGTGGTGTGCCTCCCGACAGACACTGCTCACAGGGACACTTGGCCCGAAGCGATTCGTACGTATAGATCCCGGTGTCGTGCCCATCGTTCCACGTAAAATTGAGGGCATACCACCCTACCGCGTGATAATCGGTGACCTGCGTCTCGCCGCGTCGCAAGACCGGGCCGGTGAGAACAGACAGCCCACCGCCGGTCTTCTGCCTGCTTCGCGCATCATCGCACGAGGCGCAGGGACAGTCCCGCCGAAGATCATCGAACGAGTAGACGCTCCGATGCCCGTCCTTCCATGTGATGAGCAGAACACGCTCCTGCCGGTCAACGATGACCTCCGCCGGGTCAGACGACACTGCAGCTCTCATTCCCGTAGGTCACGTTCGATGATCCACCTCGAGGCCTGGGAACTGGCGCTGTTGGCGGATCAACCGGCCACGGGAGATAGCCCGGAGGAGTAATCGTCCATCCTCGGTTTCCTGTTCGAGGTGATGAATCAGATCCCCGTACCGCACGATCAGCTCTCCGGATCTGGCGAAGATCTGGTCGGGATCGATCTTGTACTGTTCGAACCACCGCCTGACCTCATCGATCGCCTCTTGCTTGGTCAGCATGGGAGGTTCTGCCTCCTCCCGATCGACAGCGCGGGCCTCCTCATCCACTGGGCGTAGCTCATCGAGCATGGGCTCTCACACCTCTCAAGAGAGGCACCTGTGCTGTCGTTCACCGGCGGAATAGCTCAGCTCGAGCATGTCGTGTTGCTCCCTTACTTAGCGGACCAACTCAACGCCATGACGACCGGCGGCGCCGCACGCCAGACGGCAGGCCTGCACGGTATTCTTCAATAGCATGGCTACTGTCATCGGGCCGACCCCACCCGGAACCGGGGTGATCAGTGAAACCTTCTCCGCCACCTCCGAAAAGCTTACATCACCCACGATGCGTCCATCGGCGAGGCGATTCACCCCAACATCGATGACCACGGCGCCCTCCTTGACCATCGAGCCGGTGACCAGGGCCGGCTTCCCAGCCGCCACCACCAGTATATCAGCCTGCCGCGTATGAAAGCCGAGATCCCGAGTTTTGATATGGCAGATGGTGACAGTCGCTTGCTGTTGCAGCAGCAGGAACGCCGTCGGCTTGCCGACCACAACACTCCACCCGACGATCACCGCGTGCTTCCCCTCGATCGTCACATTGCTCCGGGTCAGCAACTCCAGAATCCCAAGAGGGGTTGAGGCCACGAAGAGAGGGCTGCCAGCCAGCAGCCCGCCCAGATTGGAAGGGTGGAATCCGTCAACGTCCTTGTCCGGGAGGACCGCCTCCAGCACCCGCCTTTCACTGATATGGGGCGGAAGGGGAAGCTGCACCAGGACGGCGTGAACGGATGGGTCTCGGTTCAGGCGCGCGATCTCATGCAGGAGTGCTTCTTGCGACAGATCGGCCGGCAGATCGATCCGCACAGAGACGATCCCGACCTCCTCACACGCCCTGACCTTATTTCGGACATAGGTGGTCGAGGCCGGATCGTTCCCGACCAGGACCGTCGCCAGGCACGGAACCGAACCGGTCCGCTTGGTCAGTTCGGCGACCTCGAGTCGGACTTCCCGTCGAATCTCCTGTGCGATGGACCTGCCGTCGAGGATCCGCGCCGACATCCACACGCCTCACGGTTCCCGCTGGATCCGCACGATCGAGACCGCCCGGCCGCTCCGCTCGTCGATCTCTACCACCGCGCCGCAGAGCTGGGGAGCGCCGGTGGCGGGATGATATCTCTTCGGCAGGCCAGTGACGAATCTGGCGATCGGTTCTTCAATGTTCATTCCAATCACCGAGTCGCGACCGCCTGTCATCCCGGCATCGGTTAGGTACGCGGTCCCGCCAGGAAGGATCCGCTCATCAGCGGTCTGGACATGGGTGTGGGACCCGATCACCGCGGACACCCTCCCATCCACATACCAGGCGAAGGCCTGCTTCTCCGCGGTCGCCTCTCCGTGAAAGTCTACAAAGATAAGCGCAGTCTGTCGGCGCAGCCGCACGATCTCACGGTCACCGATCCGGAAGGGGCAATCTATGGTAGGCATGAACGCCCGCCCTTGGAGATTCAACACCCCGACCGGACACCCGCCCTGCTCCACTACCAGGCTTCCCTTGCCCGGCGCCTGCTCCGGATAGTTCGCAGGTCGAAGCAGTCGGTGCTCCTTTGCAATATACTCCTCAACCTCCTTCTTATCCCAGATATGGTTGCCTGAGGTCAGGATATCGACACCGAGGGCGAACATCTCTTCCGCCAACGCGGGGGTCACGCCGAAGCCACCAGCGAGGTTTTCGCTATTGGCGATGACCAGATCGATCTCATATTCCTCTGTCAGGCGCGGCAGGACAGACGCCACGATGTCGCGGCCGGGCCTCCCGATAATATCCCCAATGAACAGGATTCGCATGGGCTCACGCCACAAGTCCCAAGTTCCGGGTTCCGAGTTCCAGGTTCACCTTCACAGTTTCAAGTTCCACGCTCTGAGTCCCGGGTTACGTGCTGACTTCACCGGAGCTTCAACTTGGAACTTGGCACCTGGAACATGGAACCGTTCTCGTGGAACCTGGCACATGGAACCTGGAACTGTTCTATTTGGCGTACTCGACTGCGCGCGTCTCGCGGATCACTGTGACCTTGATATGGCCCGGGTACTGCAGCTCTTTTTCGATCCGTTTCGCGATGTCCCGCGAAAGTTGGTACGCCTGCATGTCCGAGACCTCGGAGCTTTCCACAATGATGCGCACCTCTCGACCTGCCTGGATGGCGTAGGTCTTGCTGACTCCGGCGAAGGAGTTGGCGATTTTCTCCAACCCTTCCAGCCGCTTCACGTAGCTTTCCAGCAGTTCGCGTCTCGCCCCCGGCCTGGCCGCCGAGATGGTGTCAGCGGTTTGGAGCACCACAGCTTCGAGACAGGTGATCTCCACATCTTCATGGTGGGCGGCGATGGCATTCACCACCTTGGGGTCCTCACCGTATTTCTTGGCCAGTTCGGCCGAAATGGTGACATGGGTCCCTTCGATGTTGACATCGGCTGACTTCCCGATGTCATGAAGCAAGCCCGCCCGCCTTGCCACCTTGGCATCGAGCCCCAACTCAGACGCGATGGTCGCGGCCATTTGCGCCACTTCAAGAGTGTGTTGGAGCTGATTCTGTGAATAGCTGGTTCGGTACTTGAGACGCCCAACCAAGCGGACCAGCTCAGGATGCAAATCGGTGATGCCCAGCTCGAAGGCTGCCTGTTCTCCAGCCTTCTTGATGTCATCCTCTATCTCGCCCTTGACCTTCTCCACCATTTCCTCAATTCGAGTGGGATGGATCCGACCGTCGGTGATGAGTCGTTGGAGCGCCTCTTTCGCGATGGCCCGCCTGATCGAATCGAAGCCGGACAGGATCACCGCCTCGGGGGTGTCATCCACGATCACATCGATCCCTGTCGCGCGCTCGAAAGCCCGGATATTTCTTCCTTCCCGTCCGATGATCCGCCCTTTCATTTCGTCGTTCGGTAAGTCGACCACGGAGACCGTTGATTCCATGACGAACTCTGTGGCACATCGATCAATGGCGACGGCGAGTATCTCTTTGGCCTTCCGGTCAGCCATTTCCCTTGTCTCGTCCTCAAGCCGCTTGAACAAAGTGATCGCCTCGAGCTTGGCCTCATGCTCCAGGTTCTGGAGCAAGATGCGTTTGGCCTCCTCGGCTGTAAGGCCGGAGATCCGCTCCAGTTGCCGCTGTGCCTCTTCCATCAATTGGGTTCCCCGGTTCTCCTTCTCGATGGCAGCCCGCTCCTTGCTGGCGATGTCCCTCTCCCGTGAACCCAGATCACGGTCGCGCCGCTCCACCTGTTCCTGCTTCCGACCCAACGCCTCGTCTCTCTGGGCCACCCGATGCTCAAGATTCTGGAGCTCCTGCCGGCGACCCTTGCTCTCACGTTCCAGATCGGCCTTCGCCTGGAAGGCGAATTCCTTGGCCTCAAGTTCGGCCTCCTTGCGTTTCGTTTCTGCTTCCTTCTCGGCCTCGCGCAGGATCCGTTGGGATAAGGTCTCCGCCTCGGCCACCCTGCTTTCGACGACCCGCTTTCTCAGCAGGTACCCGACGACCACTCCGACGACCGCCACGATCAGGACGATCGCCAGCTCGGCCAGCCCGATTATCAACGGACGTCCACCTCCTTCCGAGTTACGTGCGTCACCGCTGCTTACGCAACGGCCGACGATACAACAGGCTCACTGAGAAGGGAATAACGAGAAGGTCTTTGGGCCGGGGCGGGAAAAGATCAGGAAGGTTATCAGCTCCGACAATGGGCGGCGAAGAAGGACGAGAAAGGGGAAGACCCCCCACCGGTCTGGCGTGCGAGAGGTGATGTGTAAACCTGGCTAACCAGGCGGCCGTCCAGGCAGCAATTCACACTCTCCCGGGAAAAGTCAGGGCCGCTCGCGCCACGCCGTGATGAAGGCTCCCTTTCTTCCGCCGTTGAGGTGAAGCACGCACCCTCATCACGAACACCGCAGGTGGTCTCACGAAGACCGTGAGGACCCATGCAGCCTACAGCACTGCCCTCTTTCTCCACTCACGTCCCCCTGACATGAGGATCACGACCGCCGCTCCACGGGGACCATCTGTTCATGATGTGAGTTCGGCCCCCAACAGATCTGATAGCTCACCAAGCCTGGCCGCTACCGACGCCTCGGACCGCTCCCTCTCTGTTTCGCGTTTAAAGAGCTCGTCTGCGATATTCAATGAGGCCAAGACGATGGCCTTGTTGGAGGGAAGAGATGGAGAACCCTTCACCACCGCCTCCAACTTCTCGTCAACATACTGGGCCACCTTTCGGACGTATGCGGGGTCCTCCGTAGCCCGGATCGTGTACTGCTCTCCCAGGATCATCACAGTAATCAGCTGTTCCATGCTGCGTCAGGGTTCCGGCTCGACGGAGGCTTCGATCTTCGCGATCTCCTCCAGCAAGCGATCTATCTTGAGCCGAACGTCATCGCGTTCTCGCTGCAGGCGACTGAGCTGCTCCTGATCCTTCTTTCGTCCGGCCTCGAGGGCCTTCATCTGCCCCGCTTGGCCGCTGATGGTGGCTTTCAGCTCCTCCACCCTCTGCGACAACAAGGACTTCTCTCCCCTAACCTTCGCTATAAGAGCAACAGCCGCTTTTACTCGACCCTCCAGTTCCTTGAGCTTTTCCCCGATCATCTCCAGGCCTTGCTGTGATGGCCGCGCTGGGATTCGCTTCGCCTGGCTCATCGACGTTGCTCGCACGAGAGCCTATCAAAGCACATCAGCCTTGTAAAGTGAAAACTATCCTCGCAGCCGCGCCCCAGCGAGCCTCCCCAGCAGCTCGACGATGCGGGCCTCGATCTCGGCCACCTCGGTATCGGTCAAGGTCCGCTCCTGGGACCGGAAGGTAAGCGTCACACCGCACGATTTGGTCCCGGGCGGCAGCCCCTGGCCATGGTACAGGTCGAAGAGCTCAACCGCAGCAAGGAGTGGTCCACCGGCTTGCCGGATCAGGTCGAACAGCTCCGACACAGCGACTCGCTCCTCCACCACAAGAGCAAGGTCCCTTCGCACGGCCGGAAAGCGTGGTGGCGGCGCGATCCGCAGGGAATCGCCCTGAAACACCTCAAGGAGCAGTTCCAGGTCGAACTCGGCCAGAAACACCGGAACCCGGAACTCGAAGTTGCGGGCGACCTTAGGGTGAAGCTCTCCCATGACCCCGAGCCGCAGGCCTTTCCACTCGATGGCCAACGCTCGACCGGGATGAAGGAGGTCCTGGCTGGCGGTCCGACAAAAACGCGGCTCTTCCAAATTCAGCCGAACCAGGAGTTCCTCCACGACCCCCTTCAAGTCGTAGAAATCCAGCTCCAGCGTCCTTTCGCTCCATCCCCTCTGGCATCCCGGGCCGGCCATGGCAACCACAAGCATCTCTCGCTCCTTGGGCAGATCCCCTTTGCGCGGGAGATAGACTCGTCCAATCTCGAACAGCCGGGGACCCGGCTCGTCCAGACAAAGGTTACCGGCGACACACTCCAAGAGGCTGGGTAGGAGCGACGTCCGCAGCATCTCGTGGTCGGGCGTCATCGGGTTCGCCAAGCGAAGGGGATCCGGCGCCCCATCCTTCGCCCCAGGGGCGATCTTGCTCAGGAGGCGGCGGCCGACCAGGGAGTAGCTGATCACCTCCTGTAGGCCGCAGCCGACCAGCAGGTCTCTCACCCGCTCAGTGAGGGAACGCATCGGCTGAGGGGGATGATCCGGGAGGGGGCCGGCCAACGTTGTCGTCGGGATCCGGTCATATCCGATTAGGCGTGCCACCTCTTCCACAAGATCGGCGGGGATCTGGATATCACTCCTGTGCTCCGGCGATCTGACAAGGAGGGCCTGTCCCTCTTCTCGGCAGTCGAACCCAAGCCGTCCCAGCGCACGGCTAATCTGGGTCAGCGTCAGCTCGATGCCCAAGATCCGCCGGAGCTCCACAGGCGTCAGCCTGATGGTGACGGCATCCTGCGGCGCCGGATAGGCATCCAGGACCCCACGCGACGCACGGCCCCCACATAGCTCCACCAACATCTTGGTGGCGCGTCTCAGCGCCAACATCGTGAGGGCCGGCGGCAGACCTTTGTCGAAGCGGACAGACGCCTCGGTCTTGAGTCTCAAGGTACGGGAACTCCGACGGATCGACGTAGGAGTGAAATTGGCCGATTCGAGGAGCACCACTCTCGTCCGCTCAGTCACCTCCGTCTCCGCCCCGCCCATGATGCCGGCCAGGGCCACCGGGCGCTCTGCATCGGCGATCACCAGCATCTCGGTGGTGAGCCGACGCACGACGCCGTCCAGTGTGCGGATCGATTCCTCGGGCCGGGGGCGCCGCACCACGATTCGCCGGCCCAGTAGCGTCTCGTAATCGAAGGCGTGCAAGGGCTGCCCATACTCGAGCATGACATAGTTCGTGATATCAACGATACTATTGATCGGCCGCACTCCAGCGGTGAGAAGGCGGTCCCGAAGCCAGGAGGGCGATGGGCCAACCGTGACATCGTGGATCATGGACGCGCTGTATCGAAGGCAAAGGTCCGGCGCCAGGATCTCAACTTGCGCTGCCTCACTGACATCAGGACCCTGTTCGGGATAGGTCAGGTCGGGGAGATGGAGCGACTGTTCAGTGAGGGCAGCCACCTCGCGAGCGACCC
>Ga0210377_10004125_pt1 | contig 12273 bp, 12 predicted proteins | sample PLM4_65_b1redo_FD_155480 | JGI IMG/M metagenome (GOLD analysis project Ga0210377, IMG submission 155480) | Groundwater sediment microbial communities from an aquifer in East River, Colorado, USA - PLM4_65_b1 redo | ecosystem: Environmental > Terrestrial > Soil > Riparian zone | place: USA: East... | reverse complement strand
TGAAGTCGATCAGGCCGAGCCGTGTCGCGACCGCCACGGCCTGGGGCCTGTTGGTGGCGTCAAGTTTCTCCATTATGTTGTAAACGTGGTAGTTGACGGTCCTTGCGCTTATCCCCAGGATAACCGATATGTCCCAGGAAGTTTTCCCCTGTTGCAGCCAGTTGAGGACTTCCTTTTCCCGAACGGAGATAGCTACGTTTTTTGCATTTTGCTGTTTTTTATTGAAGAGATGTGAAAGTGCCAGGTGCAGGTGGGGAATGACGCATTCCAGTATGGTTTCGAAGCGTCTGTTGCATTCCATATTGGGGCCTGAAAAACAGAACATGCTCCCGTTCTTGTCCGGCAATGTCGGTCTTGCACCACCGGAATAGCCGTCTCTCATACCGAAATCGATGCAGAGCGACAGGATCTCTTTTTTTTCTTCCAGTCTCCTTTTTGAGTCAGACCACTTTTGCAGCCCGTAGTTCCTGAAGTTTTCTCTCACAACGACATCCACCTGCGCGTAGTTCTGCATGAATTCGGAGAGCCATTCTTCGGGAAAACTGACATTAACTCCATGGGTCATGACTATTCCTTTTGTGCTGTTATGATGGCCCAGCAAGGCATGGGCAAAATCAAAAGGAAGCATCTCGCGGAGCTTTGGGAAAAGGTCTCTGAAATCCTTTTCATCTTCGCAGGAAACGCACTTGTGGACGAATTCGAGGAGCTTTATTGCCTCGCAGCCTGACAGAAAATGGCCCAAATCCGGAGGGTTAGGTGTAGATGTGAGCATCCCTTCACTTCTTGCATACATTAATGCTCCTCGCTATTACTGCTTTGGAGTTGCCGTCTGCTGATGTTGTTGCGGGGAATATTGCAACTATGTCGGATTTCAATCAGAATGTCAATGAGTTAAGATTCCGTCACGAGTACGTGTTTGCCAGTCAGCTTGCCGAAGATTTATCATAAAACTCCTCCGGGCAACTGGAGTTCAGACATTGGCAGATTAACATGATTACACCTTTGTGGGATTTGTCACCTGTCACAAATTACAGGTAGAGTGACAGGTGGCTTTGAGGAAAGTCCGAAATGGTCCCGGTTGGTGGATCAGCAGAAGTCAATCAGGCCGGAATGAACCGCGACCGCAACAGCCTGGGTCTGCTCGACGCATTATGATAAAGACTATCCGCTCACTTTTCTGCGACTGCTTCAAACCGGATCAAACATCTTCTCCTTTACCTCCCCATAGAACTCCACAACACCATCTTTCCAACCTTGTTCCCATACTTCAAGCATCGGTCCGGGAAGGCCGTCCCTGCTGAGGAGGTTCGGGTCGTCCAGGTCGTGAAGGACTGCCATCAGGTATTCGCCGACACCCTGCTCCGCCGTGCCGATATCGTGAGGGCCGCAACCCTGTTCCCTCGCGGTTTTGTACTGAAGGGCCACATAAAGTATTTCCCCGGAAGCGGAGGGCTTGGCGAACATCAGCCCCTCCTTTTTCCCCTCATTGTAGTAGAACTCTTCCAATTCATTTTTCCCTTCTTCATGTCGTTTCATCTCCTGTTTCAAATCAGCACTCTCTTTCACATTTTCTCCCGCAGGCAACGGTTTTCCTGGATTTGGTGATTCATCACCGGAATATATAAATTTGCGGCTATCTTATCAAGAAATTTTACACAAAACACCCCAATGACGAGGAGTCACATGTGTCATAATATGCGAAGAGTCTTTCCAATCACCGTTGGATTTTACAGTATGACGACGCCGGATTTGCCTGATTATATGGTAACATGCTTATTTACTTGACAAAATCGCACTTAAGAGTATTTTTATCCGTTATAAGACGTAGCTGAATTGTCGGGCTCTGATTTTTTGCAAGATGAGACCTGCTAATAAAGAAGATATCCTCTTTCCACTCGTGGGGAAGTGGTTTCCGTCGCCCGATTCTCCGTCCACTTTGTTCTGACTCCGGATATAATGAAAAGGAACAATATGAGTCGAATCGAAGATGCACTTGCCAAGGCAAATGAGAAGCGAACTGAAGGCGGCAAGCATGGAAACGGCGCTCAAAATGTAATACTGGAAAAATGCGGCCCGGCTAAAGGTAAGAGGGTATGGATAAGCGCCGTCGGGCTTATAATTCTTCTCCTGGGGAGCGGATTATATCATTTTGCCGCGGAAGCTTTTCGCATTAATACATCCAAACCCGTCGATGTCATAGAAACAGGGAAATCTCCCCGGGTCGTAAAGCTGACAGCACCGCTGAAGGCTCCGGTGGGCGAAAGCAGGATTCCCTCTTTTATACTGACAAGCTCACCGGATCCGGCCTATTCGACCGCCCATCCCGGCTGGCAGAGGTATGAAACAGGCGCCGTTGAGATGCGGGTATTTCGTGAGGGTGCTGCGGTCAAGGCGATCCAGGTTATTGCCCGGCAGGGGAAAACAATTTCCGGTGATTTCTTCTCTTCTTTTATGAACGAAATATCGGGGAAAGTACAACTCAAACTCCTTGCCCGCGATGAAAGGGAAGGGTGTTTGGTGGAAAAGGGTCTGGCTGCCGGAGTTGCCGAGGTTCTCATTTACCGCAATAAGACGGGTGGTGAGATGAGCGCCTTCGTGGTAGCCTATTTATGACATCAAGGAGTAGTTATGAAACATGAAAGAACAATTACACCATCAACAAGGATATGCGCGGTTATCGGCAATCCGGTTGCCCACTCCCTTTCCCCGGCGCTCCACAACGCCGCCTTTCAGGTACTGGGCCTTGATTTCATTTATGTGGCTTTTCGGGTGGAGGATCTGAAAAGCGCGTTGGCTGGAATGAGAGCTCTGGAAAACTTTCGTGGCATGAGCATTACAATCCCCCACAAAATAGAGGCGATGAAATATCTGGACGAGATAGCCGAGGCGGACCGGAGCATCGGTTCCATCAATACGATCATAAACGAGAAGGGGAGGCTGATCGGCATGGGGACCGACGGGCCGGGCGCTTTAAAGGCCCTGGTCGATGCGGGAGTATCCCTTGACGCCAAGAGCGTCCTGATGCTCGGATCGGGAGGGGCGGCGAGGGCGATTGCATTTACCCTCGCGCTGAAGTCCGGACTTGCGAAACTCACGATCCTGGATATCAATGAGGGAATGCTGCAAGGGCTGGCCGCTGACCTGAAGTCCGGCACGTCGGCATGCATCGAGTTCGCGGCACTGACTGAAAAATCCCTTGCCGGTGCAATGGAACAGGCCGATGTTATCATCAACTGCACGCCTATAGGCATGCACCCTAAGGAAGGTGTTTCTCTCGTTCCTGCCAAGCTTTTCCGGCCCGGCCAGGTGGTCTTCGATGTTGTCTATACCCCCCTGGAGACAAAACTCCTCGCCGATGCGGGATCACGCGGTCTTCAGGTCATTTCAGGGGTTGAGATGTTCATCAACCAGGCGGTCTTGCAATTCAGGGAGTTTACCGGTGTTGACGCCCCGGTGGAGGTTATGCGGCGGGTGGTGATGGAGCGGCTTAAATCATGAATCTAGTGCTGATCGGTTACAGGGGTACGGGAAAAAGCGTGGTGGGAGCCATTCTCGCAAGTCGCCTGGCAATGCGCTACATCGGCATGGACGCGGCCATAATCGAAAGGGCCGGCATGGCGATACCGGATATCGTGGAGAAATGCGGCTGGCCCGGATTTCGCGATCTGGAATCCGCTGAGGCTCGTGAACTGGCGGGCCTCGACAATCTCGTAATAGATACCGGAGGCGGGGTCATAGAAAGGCCGGAAAATATCGAGGCTCTGCAAAAGAGCGCAATGATATTCTGGCTGAAGGCGAAGGTTGATACCATAGTCTCACGCATTCAGGGGGACACCCAGCGGCCGTCCCTGACATCGGGAAAGAGCTTCACGGAAGAGGTGGCGGAAGTGCTTGAACGGAGGATTCCCAAATACAGGAGCGCCGCTGATCACGAAATCGACACGGACGAACTGACCCTTGAACAGATCGCCGACAGGATCATCGAACTCTGGTGGAAAAGATAGCAACCGGGATATTTTCCGTCTCACGGGAGATGAGGGCCGGATAAGGCGATACATTTGCCTTACAGGGGAAATCGGCGAACTGCCTGGCTTTTATCGCCCCGCGGGTTTTTCAGTTTGATTTCCAATGCAGAAGGGATATACTGAATCAGAGACAGCGCAATCACGGAGTGGGATTGAACCGCATCCGCTCCGTAACGGTTATAAGGAGGGATCATGAAAAGATTAATTGGAATAGTGTCAGTTCTATGTCTCCTTTATCCATTCATTGTCAATGCTTCAGATTCTCCGGTGGGAAACGTCAAGACACTGAAGGGTACGGCATCCATCATCAGGAACAAAACTTCCCTCGAAGCGAAAAGCGGCTCCGAGCTCTTCCAGAATGATTCTTTGAAAACCGGCGCTGACGGTTCAATCTCTGTTGTTTTCAAGGATGACACCCTGATATCGATCGGGCCCAATAGCGAGCTTCTGATAAATGAGTTTAGCTTCTCACCCACGGAGGGGAAATTTTCGTTTGTCGCCAGGTTGCTCAAGGGAACGTCCGCATACGTTTCTGGAATAATCGGCAAACTTTCACCGCAAAATGTACGTTTCGAAACCCCTGTGGCAAATATTGGCATACGGGGCACCAAGTTCGCGGTAAAACTTGAAGGAGATGATGAAGTAATCCGCTGAACATTCTGAAATCATTTATGTTTATCAAATTTATCCCACCTGATAGAGGCAATTCTCCGGTAAAGAGGCATCTATATGAACATAGCCAGAACACTTTTTATCAGCGTTTTCCTCATTTCATTTCTGGTTTCATGCGCCGCCAAAAACAATAGAAGCATGGTTGTGGTTCTTCTTCCCGGTTCGGACGGAAAGACGGGCCAGATCGTGGTTTCCAATAAAGGAGGAAGCCGGCTCATCAGCAAGCCGGAGCAGGCAATAGAGATACGCTCCGCCAACGTTGCCCCTTCGGAACCGTTTACAATGAAAATCGAAGAAATCCGGGATGATTTCGGAGAAGCCCTCTCCGCCCTCCCTTCCCCTCCCATACATTTCATTCTCTATTTCCATACAGGCACTTCAATTATAACCGAAGAATCGCGTAAGCTGCTCGCGAAGATACTCCCCGAGATTGCGTCACGCAAAACAATGGAAGTAAGTGTCGTGGGCCATACAGACACTGAAGGGACCCGGAAGATGAACCAGAACCTCGGCATGGAGCGGGCCATGGAGATAAAAAATCTTCTCGTGTCCCAGGGAATAGATCCCCGTATTATTGAAGAAACTTCCCACGGCGAAGGGAATCTTCTGGTCAAAACGCCGGATGGTGTTCCGGAACCGCGCAATCGCAGGGTAGAGGTAATTCTGCGGTAAACGGGAAAATGCCTGTCAGGAGGTATTATGAAGAGAGTCATGTCAATCGTGATAGCGCTCTGCATATCTTTTCCCATCTGCGCTTCTGCTTTGGACGTGCCTGTGGGAAGCGTAAAGACCTTGAAGGGGACGGCGTCCATCATCAGAAACAGGAATGCAGTTGACGTGAAAATAGGATCGAAAGTCTTCACAAACGACGCCCTGAAAACCGGGAGTGACGGTTCCATGGCCATGGTCTTCAAGGATGACACCCTGTTATCCTTAGGTCCCAACAGCGAGGTAGTGATTAATGAGTTTGTTTTCTCGCCCGGCGAAGGGAAATTGTCCATCATAACCAGGCTTCTCAAGGGGACGTCGGCCTATCTGTCCGGCATCATAGGAAAATTATCACCGGAATCGGTTAGATTTGAAACTCCCGTCGCAAACATAGGGATAAGAGGGACCAAATTTGCCGTCTCTGTCGAAAGCCCTGACGAAGAATCACATTGAGCTTGAAACTGTAATAAAATGGCAATTTAGAGGAAAGGGAAGAAATGGATTTCCTGGCAGTCCGCAAGGCCCTCCTGGCAAAACCTGAAAAGATGTACGTATGGATTTTTCTCTCCGGATTATGTGTTACCCTTCTTCTGGCGGTTCTGGATGTTTACAAACCGGAATTTTTCCGCTTTATCGATTACAAGATCTATGACACCCAGCTGAGATCATCCAGCTTGTCGAAAGATCCTCAACCCGTAAAAAATCCCGTGATAGTGGACATAGACGAAAAGAGCCTGGCCCAGTTTGGACAATGGCCCTGGCCTCGCTATCGGCTTGCGCTTCTCCTGAAGAAGATAAATGATCTGGGCGCTTCGAGCGTAGGCATGGACATGTTTTTTCCCGAATCCGACCGTACTTCACTGGCTTCCGTACAAAAAGACATAGAGCGTGAATACAGTATCAGGGTCAATATGGATGGGGTTTCCCCCGACCTGATGGACAACGACAGGGCACTCGCAGATATCCTTGCCAAGGGCCCGTTCGTTCTGGCCTTCAACTTTATTTTCACCGAAAATGACAAGCTCTCCAGTGCCTGTCTCCCCAATCCCCTGAATGCGGCTGTCATGAGTGCTCCCGGAAAGACCTATGATACGGGAACTCTTTTCAGGGCCAAAGGGGCTACTTGCAGCATCGAGAAGCTGGGCCGCTCCGCTGCCTCATCAGGTTTCTTCAATGTCATCCCTGATACAGACGGTGTGCTGAGACGCGCGCCGCTGCTGATGGAGTACAACAATAAATTATATCCCAGCCTCTCCCTGGCGACGGTTATCCAGTCCATGGGGATAAAGCAGGTTGTCCTTAAAACCTCCCGTGGCAGCCTGGAAAGCATTGTCCTGGATGGGACGAGCATTCCTGTTGATTCAAAGGCCAACCTGCTGATCCGTTTTCACGGTAAGGCCGGATCGTTCAAATACATCTCAGCCCGTGATATTCTGATGGATCAGGTTCCGAGAGAAGATATACTGGGGAAGATTGTCCTGTTGGGAACCTCGGCGGTGGGTCTGGAAGAGTACCGCACAACACCTCTTGTTACAGTGCTTCCCGGTACCGAGATCCATGCAACCATCGTTGACAACATACTGGGAAAGGAGTTTTTCTCAAAACCCGACTGGGTCATCGGCCTGGAACTTTTACTGGTCGTTTTATTCGGAATACTGTCCGGATTTCTTGTCAGCTGGACATGGTCCGCCCTGAGCCTCTGCATCCTGATGGTATCCGGTGTGGGCTTGTGGTTTACTTCGGGATGGATAATGCAGACCCATGGCATTTATATCTCTCCACTATTTCCGATGATAACCCTTGGCGCAAATTTTTCTATTCTGACATTTCTGAAATACAGACATGAGGAAAAAGCACTCAGGTCCCGCAACAAGGAACTTGTTGTCATGCAGAACTTCACCATCCAATGCCTGGCTGCATTGACCGAGACGCGGGACAGCGAAACGGGCGGTCATATTCTTCGTTGTCAGCATTATGTCAAGATACTCTCCAAAGGTCTCGCGAAACTCCCCCAGTTTTCGCGCTTATTGAATGAAGAAACCATCGATCTCCTTTACAAGTCAGCCCCCCTTCATGATATCGGCAAGGTGGGTATCCCGGACAGGATTCTGCTGAAGCCCGACAAACTGACCGACGATGAGTATGTGGAAATGAAGAAACATGCCCTGTACGGTCGCGAGGCGATAAGAAGGGCGGAACAGATATACGGGAAAGAAGTCAATGATTCCTTTCTGCAGTTCGGCAAGGTGATGGCATATTCACATCACGAAAAATGGGACGGAAGCGGTTATCCCGAGGGGCTGACAGGAGAAAACATACCCCTTTTCGGCAGGATCATGGCAATAGCGGATGTCTATGACGCCCTCATATGCAAAAGACGCTATAAACCCTCCTTTACCCATGAGGAGGCAATTTATGTTATCGCCCAGAACAAGGGTACGCACTTTGATCCGGTTGTAGTCGAGGTATTTCTCGATGTCAACGAGGAGTTCAAAAAGATCGCGCAGCAGTTCCCGGATGATTAAAGAGATCGGACATTGGCGGAGTGTCTGTATCGGCTCGAAGGCGGGTAGGGGAAGAATTACAGACCCATCTGGGTAATCCGGGGTCAGGTCGGAATTTCGGGCATTTCCAAACCAACAACCCCATGATTTTTCAGCTCCTCGATGATCAGGGCGATCACCTTGGGGATCACGGACTTGATTTCGTCATTCAGTTCCATGGAGCAGGATCTGACATCCTTGGGCTGCACGGCGATGATGACGGTTTCCGGCCTTTTGCCGGTCAGCTCGGTCATCAGAAGGACGTCCATGAGGCTCATCTCGTGGAGCGATGTCTTGAGCTGGGTCATGAAGCGCATATCCTCGGGCCTGAACCTGAAGATGGAGCCGGGGGTGTCCCCTGCCTCTACCGCGTCGACGAAGATGAGGAGATCGGCCTCGTGGAAGTCGGGTATCAACTGGTGGCTGACAATTCCCGCCTCGATAAGGGTGACGTTGGGGGGCAGGGGGATGTTGCGGAGTTCATTGATGACATGGACGCCGAAACCGTCATCGGTGAGCAGCAGATTACCTACGCCCAGGATTAAAATATTTCGGGGAGGCGCGTTGGCGCCTCCCCGCATTTCATCAACAGAATTCATAAAGTTCACTTTTCTGGTTACTGGTCGCTAGCCGCTAGCCGCTGGTCGTTGGTGGTTGTTTGCCAGTCACTAACCGCCAGCTACTAGCGGCTTTTTTCAATGGTCCACCGGAAGCTTGTAACCAGTGAATATGGAGGTGAAGCTTTCGTCCCGCTTGACCAGGGAGTTCATGATGCTCAGGTAGACGTGGATGACCAGAAAGATTATGAAGCACCACATGATCAGGATGTGCGCCAGGCGCATGTAGGACTCGCCGCCGATCAGGGTGTTCAGCCAGTTGAACGGCCCGGGTGCCTGGATGAGGAGGAATATCTTGCCATGGTAGATGGCGAAGCCGCTTATGGTCGCTAGGATCATCAGGAAGGCGACCCCCAGATATGCATATGCCTGGAGCGGATTGTACCTGCGGTATTTCTTGTGATCCTTCTTGAGGAAGAGATACCACATCAGGATATCGGGTACATTGACAAGATTCCCCATGATGCTGAAATCCCTCCAGTCGGCGTCAAACCTGGAATTGAACGCCATGTAGACCCGGATCACCAGGCCGATGATGAAGGCGTAGGCGGCCACGAAGTGGAGGAAGCGCATGGTGGACATGATGCTGCTCCCCGGCCCGCCGGCGATGAAGGGCCAGTGGATGAAGAAACCGGTGAAGATGAGTATGGCCATGGCCGCAACCCTTACCCAGTGATCGGCTATGTAGGCGTTGTTCCATTCCCGTATCGGCTTGGGGGGATCGGAGTACCCCGGCAGGAATCCCCCTTCGCAAAGACACTTTTTGTTTTCCATGTCGTCCCCCCTTAGCAGACCTTGAAGTTCATGATCCGGTTGGAATCAGGATGGATCACGTGCACAGTGCAGGCAAGGCACGGATCGAAGGAGTGGGCCACGCGCAATATCTCGAGCGGCTTCTCCGCGTTCTCGACGGAAATGCCGACAAGGGCGTCTTCGAGCGGTCCGCGCACACCATTGTCGTCTCGGGGTGAGCAGTTCCAGGTGGAAGGGACAACTGCCTGGTAATTCTTGATCCTTTTATTATCCACATCGATCCAGTGGGCGAGGGCGCCGCGGGGCGCCTCCCAGAGGCCTGCGCCATGGGCTTTGTCGGGGATCTCGTAGGAGGTGTAGACGTCGGTCTTGCCGTTCTTTATGTTCTCGATAAGGTCGAGTCCCCACTGGTACATCTGGTCGGCGACCAGCTTGCATTCCAGGGCTCGGGTGGCGATGCGGCCCAGGACGCTCATCAGCACCTGGGGCTTGCCCGCCTGGCCGAGGGCGGCCAGGGTATCGTCGGTTATCTTCTTCACGCCGGGATGGCCGGAGGCGTATGCCACTAGCATCCGGGCGAGGGCGCCAACTTCCATCGGCTTGTTGTCCAGGCGGGGGGCCTTGGCCCAGGTATATTTCTTGTCGCCGTCGTATTCGGTGTATACGGGGTCGGTGACCCCTACGCTGGGGTTCAGGGGCCCGCCGTCCTTGTACCAGCCGCGGGAAGTATGTTCGAGGACGTCCTCGCGCTTGGCGTCGTGCACATTCGGGAAGTCCGAGGCAAGGAGATAGCCGCTGGGGAGGAAGCGTTTCTTCGGATCGAAAGATGCGTCCTCGAAGACCCCCCATGCGAGGTAGTTTCCCGGACCCTTGCCGATCGCCGCATGGTCCAGGTAATAGGGGGCGATGGCCAGTACGTCCTGGATGAAGACGTTGTTTATCCAGTCCTGGAGCTCCTTCACGCGGAAGAGGTAGTTCTTCAGGTCATCCACGGTCGGCACGTGGGTAACGCCGCCCGGAGGGCTGGTCATGGTCATCGGCATCCTGCCGCCGAAGAGGGCGCTCACCTGGGCGGCCTTTGCCTGCATCTGCAGGGCCTCCAGGTAGTGGGCGACGGCGAGGAGGTTCAGGTCGGGGGGGAGCTTGTATGCGGGGTGACCCCAGTATGCGTTGGCGAAGGGGCCCAGCTGGCCCGATTCCACGAATGCCTTGACCTTGCTCTGCACTTTCTTGAGAGACGCCTCCTTGGGATCGGCCTTGAGGGCCGAGACGACATCAACGTAGTCCAGGGCATTCAGGTGGTAGAACCAGAGGATATGGGAGTGCACGAACTGGGCACCTTCGATCATGTTCCTGATTATCCTGCCGTTGTCGGGGGGCTGGGCCTTGAAAGCCTCGTCCATGCTCATGGAGGAGGCATGGCCGTGGGAGGTGGGGCATACGCCGCAGATGCGCTGGACGATGTGCCAGGCATCCCGCGGGTCCCTTCCCTGGAGGATGATCTCGAAACCGCGGAAGAGGGTGCCGGTCACCCAGGCGTCCTTGACCTTTCCCCCTTCGATCTCCACATCGATCTTCATGTGTCCTTCAATTCTGGTAATAGGGTCTATCGTAATCCTGGCCATTATTTATCACCTCCGTCGTCATGTCCTTTGAATCTCCCGGCTGCCTTCGTGCCGAGTGCATGTATCGCCACGCCGGCGACGGTAGCTACGGCCGCAACCGCGCCAAGGGTGTCGGCGCCAACTTCAACCCCACCCAGACCCGGGATCTTGACGCCGGGAAGGGGTTGGTAGAAACCGGCGAACTTGTCAACCCAGTTGCGCTCGGAGCAGCCGATGCAGGGGCCGCCGGCCTTTATGCACCAGCTTGTCCTGTCGTTATACTGGACCTTCGGGCAGAGCGAGTTGCTCATGGGCCCCTTGCACCCCATCTTGTAGAGGCAGTACTGGAGACCTTCCTCCTTGGAGCCGAATTTCTCCACGAACCGGCCTGCGTCGAAATGGGCGCGCCGTTCGCAGTTGTCGTGGATGTTCTGGCCGTAGTACATGACCGGTCTCCCGAGGGAGTCCAGTTCGGGGAGCTTGCCCAGGAGCAGGTAGTTGACGACCACGCCGACGAGATATTCGGGGTTGACCGGGCAGAGGTCGAGATTGACAAGAGGTTTCTCTATCCCGAGCTTTTTCATGGCAGCGCCGGTGCCGATAATCTGGGCGGGATTCGGGTTGCCGGCCGGGACGCCGCCGTCAGTGGCGCAGCTCCCGACGGCCAGAATGGCAACCGCTGGACCGGCCATCTCCTTGAATACATCGAGCATCTCCCTGCCGCCGATCTGGCCGAACCCCTTCTTGGTCGGGATCCCCCCTTCGATGATCAGGATGTAGCCCCCCTTCTTCCTGGACTCTTCAAGCACTTCCTCCACCTGTTTCCCGGCGGCAACCTGAAGGGTCTCGTTGTAGTCGAGGCTGATGACGTCAAGAATTACTTCGGCTGGACCGGGGTAGGTCGCCTTGGCGAACGACTCGGTGCACCCCGTGTCGGACGCGAAGTTCAGCCACACCACGGGTGGTCTCTTGGAGGCGCTCTCCAGGGCCGCGGCAATCTTGGGGATGTGCAGCTCTGTGAGGCCCAGGATGGCGGCGGTTGCGCCGCAATACTTCAGAAAATCCCTTCGTTTGACACCGCGAAACTCAAGAGTTTCAAGAAACTGGTTACTTACTTCGTCTTTCTTTCCCATAAGCTTCCTCCTTTTAAAGAACTGCTCGCCACAGTTTCAGCCGAAAACCCCGAAGTTAACCGATACCGATTTATTTTCCCGCTGAACAAATATTGTCAGAATCTTTTTATGTCTATCATATCTAATGAGTTTGTCAAATAGATAATATTTCATGATAATATGTCAATATAAGCCCAACCGAAGCGGTGTTTCCGTGCAAAACCCACCGGCCTGGTGAG
>Ga0210377_10004124_pt1 | contig 12275 bp, 15 predicted proteins | sample PLM4_65_b1redo_FD_155480 | JGI IMG/M metagenome (GOLD analysis project Ga0210377, IMG submission 155480) | Groundwater sediment microbial communities from an aquifer in East River, Colorado, USA - PLM4_65_b1 redo | ecosystem: Environmental > Terrestrial > Soil > Riparian zone | place: USA: East... | reverse complement strand
GCGCGAGGGCCAGCCTCGGCCTTTCGGCTCCGGTCCGACCCAAGCAGGCGGGCGCTACTCCAGTCCCGCCGCGCGAAGTGCCGCAACTATCACAGTTCGCCCCTAGACGTCCTGATCCCGCAGCTTGGGCAACCTCGTTAGGGATCCGCGTGACTGGCCGACATCGGCGGGGGCACCAAATGACCGGCAGCGAGCTCGCCGATCCTATGGCCTCGGTCCGGGCCTACCTGGCTGCCGAGAAGAGCGTCAACACCAGGCGCGCCTACCGCGCCGACTGGGCCGACTTTCAGGCTTGGTGTGAAAGCGTGAATTTACAGGCTCTGCCGGCCTCTCCGGCCACGGCCGCGCGCTATCTGGCGTGGCTCGCGGACCAGGGGCTAAGAGCCTCAACCATCGAGCGGCGCGCCGCCGCCATCCGCTACGCCCACAAGGCGGCCTCCCACGAGCCGCCGACCAATGCCGAGGCGGTCAAGGCGACGATGCGCGGCATCCGCCGTACGCTGCGCCAGGCGCCGGTGCGCAAGGCGCCGGCGACGGCCGCGCGAGTCGCCGCGATGCTCGAACGGCTGCCGGGCACGATCGCCGGCCTGCGCGATCGCGCACTGCTGCTGATTGCGTTTGCCGCCGCGCTGCGGCGCTCCGAGCTGGTTGACTTAAATGTCAACGACGTTGAGCGGCACAAAGACGGCATCGTGCTGGAGATCCGCAGCTCCAAGACCGACCAGGAGGGCCGCGGCGCCCGGATCCCGGTGCCGAACGGCGTGCGGTTCAAGCCGGTCGCCACGCTCGACGCCTGGCTCGCGGCCGCCAAGATTTCAGAAGGCCCGCTGTTCCGGCCGATCGATCGCCACGGCAACATCGGCGCGCGCGCCTTGACCGACCGATCGGTGGCGCGAGTCATCAAGCGCGCGGCCAAGGCCGCGGGCCTCGACGAGAAGCTGTTCTCCGGACACTCGCCGCGGGCGGGCTTCGTGACGCAGGCGCTCGACGACAAGGTCGACCCGCTCAAGATCATGGGCATCACCCGCCATGCCAAGGTCGACACGCTGAGGATCTACGACCGCCGCGAGCTCGCGTTCGACACCCACGCCGGAAAGGATTTCCTTTGATGGCGCAGGCCGAGATGACCAGCAGCGAGAAGCGGCTGACGCCGGCGGCGTGCTGTGTCGCGCACGCCTGGATCACCACCGCGGCGCTCGAGGCGCTGCGACGCGAGGCCGAACATCGGCGCATGCACCCCGATGCCGCGCTCGCGACAGTGCTCGACTATCTGCTCCGGCGCCGCATGTTCGGCGCGATGCTCGACCGCGCGATCGCTCCGCCGGCGAGCTAAGTCCTCAGCATTTTCAGCATGACATCTCCCGCAACCATCGCGGCGACTTTGCCGCTCAAAAACCCCAAGCACGAGTCGGTGCTGGCGGCCTGGATCGCAGACCCGGCGCGGGTTTGGTGGAAGGCGTGGCGGCACGTTTACCCGCGCTCGTCACAGCACGCGGCGGAGACCAGCGCGTCGCGGCTGCTGAAGGATGCTGAGTTCTGCGCCCGCCGCGACCAGCTGCTCGGACTTGTAGCCGAGGGCGTTGTCTCTGACGCGGTGATGAGCCAGCTCGAAGTGCTCGAGGAGCTGAGCAAGATCGGCCGCTCCGACATTCGCAACTGCCTGGTTGCCGACGGCGACACCGGCGAGGTGGTCTCTAGCATCGGCGACATGAAGCCCGAGCATTCCGCGGCGATCCAGGAGCTGATCGTCGAGACCTACATGGACGGCGCCGGCGAGGGCGCCCAGGAGGTTAAGCGCGTCAAGGTCAAGCTGCACAGCAAGCCCGGCGCGCTGCACGAGCTGCGCGCGCATTACGAGCCGACGAAGCACGAGCACACCGGCAAGGACGGCGGCGCGATCGAGACTCGCGAGACCGGCGAGCCGCTCGATGCGATCGATCTGGCGCGGCGCATCGCGTTCGCGCTCGAGCGCGGCGCGCGCGCGACACCGACGGCAGCGCCGGCGAAGGCCGCGAAGGCAAAACCGAAAAGGGGTAAATCCACATGACCGCACAAACCATCGTTCGGCCGCAGATCGACAATTTTCCGAAGATGACTCCGCGCAACGGCCTGATCATTGTGGCGTCGCTGGTCATCCCCAACGGCGAGTCGCTGGCGCCGGCGATCGACCTCGAGGATTACCGGCTGGCGCAGATCATCATGCCGGCGGCCTGGACCGCGGCCAACCTGACGGTGAAGGTGTCGCCCGACGATGTCGATTACGGCGATCTCTACAACGCCGCCGGCGTCGAATACGTCATCACCGCCGCGGCCAGCCGCGTGATCCTGCTGCCGCTGGTCGATTTCTACGGCATCCGCTACCTGCAGCTTCGCAGCGGCACCACCGGCACGTCGGTCAACCAGGGCGGCGCGCGCACGCTGAAAGTGATGGCCGTGCCCTGAAGTAGCCAGCTTTCGCCTTACGCCGCAACTGCCAACACGGAGGCGCGGCGATGCTGGTAAAACGCTTGTTGATGATGAGCGTCCGCGGCGCCCGCATCAGGCTGTCGGCGGTCGCGATCGCCGAGGACGCCTCGATCGGCGCCACCGTCGGCGCGCTGTCGGTGGTGGGCGGCTCCGGCGTCTACAGCTTTTCGATCACATCGGACCCGGACAGCAAGTTCGATATTTCCGGCGGCAATCTGATCACCGACGCGGCGCTCGATTACGAGACCGCGACCTCGCACCAGGTCACGATCGAGGCCGACAACGGCGTCGACACGCCGCTGACCGCGACCTTCACCATCATCGTGACCGATGTGGTGGAGGCTGGCGACGAAGGCACGCTCGACTTCTCGATCGACGGCAATCCATTACTGGGAGCAATCTGACATGAAACGTTTTCTATTGATCGCGGCGCTGGCGTCGCCGGCGGCCGCGCAAGAGCGCAGCTACACCGTAACCGTGACGCAATCGCAGTTGAGCGTCATCGGTTTGGCGCTGGGCGAGCAGCCCTACAACAAATCGGCCCCGATCATCCATTCGCTGACGGCGCAGATCGAGGCGCAGAACCGCCCGCCGGCGGCGCCGATCGCAACCGACGGCAACCCGCCGCCCAAAGCCAAACCCGAACCTGCGCCGACCAAGGAAGGTGAGTGATGTACTCCACTATGATCCGTCTGGTTAGCGCCGCGGCGCTGATCGCAACGCTGGCGCTGCCGGCCAAAGCCGACTTCACCGCGAAGGATGCCTCGGCCGCCACCATCACGTTCTTCGCATTCACATGCTTTACGACCAAAGTCTGCACCGCGCATGTCAACGTCAACAATGCCGGGACTGAGATCTTCGACGCGACCACTCCCGGCTATGTCCGGGTGGCATCGGGCCACATTGCCGCCGGCGCGCAGGTCGATCTGCTGACCATGCGCCAGACCAAGGCGGCGGGGACGGCGGCGGCCAACTCGCTGCTTACGGGGTGCGTTTACAATTCAACGCCACCGACACTGACGGATGGCCAGGGCGCGTCGATGCAATGCGACGCCAACGGCAACCAGAAAGTCGCCGGCGTCGGCGTGACCGACAACACGGCGATCGGCTCGATCACCGGCAGCCCGATCCAAGGCTATGCCGAGACCTCGCCGACTGCGCTGACCTCGGGCCGGCTTGGCTATGTGAGCCTCGATCCCACGACTCGCGCGCTGCGCGTTAACAACACCGGCCAATATCCGATTGGGGCCGTTCCTTACACTGCATCGGCGACCGGAACGACCGGCGCGACCACGGCGACACTGGCTGGCGCGGCGTCGGTCACCACTCACCTCTGCTGGTTCTCAATCCGCGCGAATGCGACGGCAGCGGTCACTGGAAACGCCACGGTGACAGGAACCATCACCGGAACTTTGAATTTCACGCAATGGACCGCCCCGACCGCCAGCGGCCTCGGCATCACCGAAATGATTTTCAACCCTTGCATCCCGGCGAGCGCGGCCAACACCAGCATTGCGGTCGTGTCCGCTGCGCCGGGCACCGGAGGCGTCGTGTCGGTGTCGTCCGGGGGTTACAAGATATGAACTTGAGGAGCGCCTGGATGTTCCGACGTGGTTTAGCGCTGGCGGCGCTTGCGCTCCTGTGCGTCGGCGCGATCCTGCCGAGCGGGCCTGCGACATCCTACTGGCAATCGCGGCAGCAAGTCGCTGTGGCCGGCGGCGGCGCTTGGACTCCGGCCAGCGTCACGACTGCGTTTTGGTACAAGTCCGACGACACCGGCACGCTGACCTGCACGGGCGGCTGCACGAACGGCAATGAGGTCACGGCATGGGCCGACAAATCCGGCAATGCTCGAACGCTGAGCAAGGTCAGCACCAACGGTCCTGACTACAACACTGGCATCCTGAATTCAAAGGCTTGTGTTCATTTTGACTACACCGAACCCAACGCCATGACCACGGCGTCGTTCACATTGGCGCAGCCGTTTTTGATCATGACGGTGATTAAAACTAAGAGCAATCCGCAAGTTAGAAACTTCGGGATATTGGTCGATGATGTGGCCGGGACAGGCAACCGTCCAGTCATGCTGTTCAATGTTTTTTCTGCATCCGACCAGCCAGGAATATTTGCAGGCACGGCTACCAGAACGGTGGGTGTCTCTCTCTCAGCCAACACCGGGTACATGTATTATGGCGGGTTCAACGGTGCATCGTCGGTTACCAAAGTTTCCGGCACCGCAGAGCAGAGCGGCACGGATATTGGTTCGAACGGATTTACTACCGGATTTCTTCTTGCATCGACCGGGGCTGACCCCGCCACCACTCTTGATGCTTACGTCTGCGAAATCTTCGCGATCCCAAGCTATAGCGGGACTGACTTAACCAACGCGATTGCCTACGTGCAGTCGGAGTGGGGCGTCGCGCCGTGAAGAAGACGCTCGCCGCCCTCATTCTAGTCGCGCTCGCCTGCCTTGCATCGCCGAGCGTAGCGCCGCCCGCGCACGCAGCCGGGAACCTTTTCAGCGGCGCGTCCATCCCCTCGGGCGACACTTGCTGGGAAACCGGCGCTGACGGCTGGACGGTTCTTTGTGCCACGGCCGGCACTGGCACCTGCAACGACGCCGCCACTGGCACGCAGACCGGAACGTGTTTCATCACGGTTTCTAGTTCCACAGGTGTTAATGCCACCTGCACCGCCGCAACAACCCAAGCTGCTGCCGAAGCTGCGCCATGCCTGACGCTCGCCAAAGGCGTGTCGTTATTGCGAGGCGGCAAGCCAGATTGGCTGCTGTTGAAGAAAGGCGATACTTGGACTAGCGAAGGTTTCGGCGTGGCCCCATCCGGGGCGTCAGCCTCTCAACCGATATTGATTTCATCTTACGGCACGGGCGCCCGCCCGCTGCTAAAAATCGATGGTTCCGGCGGCAACATCATCAACGTCTGGTTTGATGATTATTACCCGAGCTTGGCGGTCGTCGGACTTGAGTTTTATAACTACCAGGCCGACCCAAACAATGCTGCGTATGACGGCGATGCGGCCCCGATGGTGCCTATCGCTTTACTTTTTGGCAGCACCTATTTCTTAGTCGAAGATTGCAAACTAAGCTTCTTCCGCCTTGCCATACAATTTAGTGGAGCGGCGGGGAAGCACCAAGACCTTAGGCTTCGCCGCAGCGTCATCAGCTATCAGTATTCCAACAACAATCCTGTTTTCGCCAACTCCTCCGGCATCTTGGTCAGTGGGTTTGCAAGCTTTCGGGTCGAGGGCAATGTCTTCGACCACAACGGCTGGAACTCGCAGCTGATCACCCCTACGGCAGTGACGATCACGCAAGCATCGCCAGCCGTGGTGACGTGGACGAGCAACAAGCTTCCGCAGTCAGACTCGGCCGCCAACTGGATAACTCTTGCTTCGACCGGGGGCGGCATCACTGCCGGTGTCTATTTTGTTTGCAACAACAATGGCACGACGTTCAATATTTCAACGTCTTCGTCTTGCTCTGGATTTGTAAACACCACGAGCGGCCTAGTCTCGCCGCAGAACGCCACCTACGTCCAGCCGGGACCAACCGTTTTCAATCATAATTTTTACATTGGCAGCATCATTGATCCGGGGATTACGTTCAAAGATAATATTGTCGCCCGCGAGGGTGCTAGTGGGCAGTTGCGCTCTGGCGGCGTTGCCACCGATAACTTCTCTGTGGCCAATCCTTCTTCATTCAATTTTGGTTCGACCAGTCCATCTTTTACAAATATCGTTTCACGGAACGTCTTCAGTGGGGCCGTCGATACCGTGGCGCAAGGCGGATATCTTCAGTTTGCCTCGCTCGACGCATACAGCCATGGAAATTTTGCCCAAGGTCCGGCGCTGATCTCCGAGAATATTTTTTCGATGAGCGTCAGCATTTTTGGCTCTGGAATATTTGTAGGCAACGCTCAAAATGGCTGGGTAGTAGATAGTAACATCATCTGCGCTTGGCCGTCTCCAATTGCGTTTGGGGCTCTTGGTGGCGGTGGTGTGTTGACCTTTACCGTTCTCAATCAGGGGAGTGGATACACTGACGGAACATACGGGCCCGCTGAAGCCGAAATAGAAATGACTGGCGGCACAGGGAGCGAATGGAAAACGCATATTACTGTATCTGGCGGTGCCATCACGTCGATTGAAACAGCCTACGGACAAACTTTTAATTGGCGCGGTGGCGGCTATACCGCAAACGACATGATGACAGTCAATAATGCGCTTATCGGTGGCACCGGTTCCGGCTTTTCCGCGCGGATCGACACGATCACCGTCAACACTCTAAGCAACAATCACTTCAAGGAAAGCGCCTGTAGCGCTGGTGGGTGGGACGGAACGCAGCCAACACTGACGGACCCAACGCGCACGGCCTTAACTTACGACGCCTCGCTTGGCGGGCCTGGGACTCTCGAACACTTTTTGGAGATGGCCTCAGCAAACACTAAGGATAATTGGGTCACTGCTTGGACCGCGCCGGCCATCAACACTTACATTCGAGCGGGGTTCGGCATATCGCCACGGCGCCGGCGCGACACGACGCGCCTTGGAGTTCGGGCGCGCACGAGGCCGAACCGGAGGAGCATCAGGCGGGGGATTGCCGCATCACGTCAATTTGCTGGGCGGGATAAACAAACACGTCTTGGTCGATCCCAACATAGCGCAACTGCATCGCGGCCTTGGTTCCGTCAGGACCAGCAAACAGCTTGAGCGGGTCCGCATAGTTCGCCGTCTCGATCTCGAATAGGCGGCGGCCGTCTCCATCGACGATGATGTCGCCCTTCTTTAGATCGCGGGCGGCGCATTTCGTGATGTTTGGCTTGGTCATGGCTCAACCCTCAGACTCATGATCGAGGCGAATTCTCGCTCTTTCCCGCTCCCGCCGCAAGGCCGCTAGAGCGCATCTCACAGTTTTAACGACCGTCGCCGCGGCGGCCTCCGCGGCACTCCACAGCAACCCAGCAACAAGCACAGGATACGACGATGACCATGACTCGCACGCCTCCGGGCTCACTTACCCCGCTTCACGGGATCCGCTTTGGGCTCGGCCACAAGGGCGAGCTGATCGCAAACAGCAAGGAGCTGACGCGGCCTTGCGTCGACGCCTCGATCACGCTGGCCGCGCCGGCCGGCAACGACCGCGCGATCGCGATCCAGCTCAAGGACGTCGACGGCCAGGACATCAACTATGCCGAGATGGTCGAGGCCTTCGTCCTGGCCGACGCCGAGGGCGCGGCGTTCGCGACCACCGGCGGCTCGACCGGCATCGTCATCGGCGCCGACGGCGCGATGCTGACCGACGTCGCCAAGAAGCGCTTCACGCTGATCTCGGAGACCGACGGCGACATCGACCTGACCTGGACCGACACCGCCAGCGAGGTCTGCTTCCTCGCTCTGCGCCTGCCGAACGGCCACATCATCGTGTCGGCCGCGCTGACGATCTAACGCCCAGCTGAACAACCGTAGAGGAGTACACATGAGACAACAGTCAACGCGCGCAGTGATCGACGCGATCATCGTCGAGGCCTGCGCCACCGGTTACGCCGGGGAATTCGAACCGCCTCTGGTCGAGGCGCTCCACGCGATCGCCGATCGCCTCGACCACGCCGCGGGCCATTCTCAGACCGACCCGGGTCCGATCCTGGCGGATCTGGTGACCGCCTCGGCCGAACAGCTCCGCAACCAGGTCGCGGACCAGGTCGAACAATCGCAGCAGACGTTCACCGACAGGTTGAACGATCTGATCAAAAGTGAGGTTGCCACCGCGCTCGAGCTCGCGAGGATTGCGAAAGAGCCGACGCCTGTCGCCGGCGCGGCGCAGGTCGATGGATCTGTTGCGACCGATCCGGTGCAGCAGCCGGCGGCCGATCCTGTCGCTGACGCGCCGGCTGACGGGACGGCGAAGGCCACAACCGAAGGCGAGGGCGGACCCGCGGCCGCGTAAGCCGCGCCGCGCCGAACTTGAGCACCCTCGACGAGCTGCTCGCCCGCGTCCAGGCCTTGCCTGAAAAGACGCGGGCGGCGCTCGAGCGCGACGCGCTGCGGGCGACCGCGGCGGATCTGTGGGTGCCCAACGTCGGGCCGCAGACCGCGGCGTATTTTTGCGAGGCCGACGAGCTGCTGTACGGCGGCGAGGCCGGCGGCGGCAAGTCGGATCTGTTGCTGGGTCTCGCGCTCAACGAGCATCAGCGCTCGCGCATCCTGCGCCGGATCAACCAGGACGCCGCCGAGCTCGGCGACCGCCTGGTCGAGATCCTGGGCGGCAACGACGGCTACAAGTCGCACCCGCCGACGTTCAAGGGCCGCGGCCGCCAGATCGATCTTCGCGGCTGCGAGCAGGAAAAGGACAAGCAGCGCTACAAGGGCCGCGCCCGCGACTTCATCGGCTACGACGAGCTCGCCGACTTCCTCGAGAGCCAGTACGTCTTCATCAACACCTGGTGCCGGTCGACCGATCCGGAGCAGCGCTGCCGCGTCGTCGGCGCGACCAACGGGCCGACCACGATCGAGGGTCAATGGATCCTGCGGCGCTGGGCGGCGTGGCTCGATCCCAAGCATCCCAACCCGGCCAAGGACGGCGAGCTGCGCTGGTACATATCCGACGCCGACGGCAACGAGGTCGAGGTCGAGGGCCCGGGCCCGCACATGGTTCGCGGCCGCCCGGTCAAGGCGCGATCGCGCACCTTCATCCGGTCGAAACTGTCCGATAACCCGGATCTGGCGCGAACCGATTACGGCAGCCAGCTCGACTCGCTGCCCGAGGAGCTGCGCCGGGTCTACCGCGACGGCGACTTCACCGTAGGCCTCAAGGACGGCGACTATCAGGTGATCCCGACCGCCTGGATCGAGGCGGCGATGCAGCGCTGGACCGAGAAGATCCCGGCGCGCACGGCTATGACCGCGATGGCGGTGGACGTGGCGCCGTCCGGCGGCGACCGGCGGGTGATCTGCTGGCGCTACGGCGGCTGGTACGCCCCGCTCGATGCCAAGCGCGAGGCCGACAAGACCGGCCGCAACACCGCCGGCGACGTCGTGCGCCACCGCCGCGACCGCTGTCCGGTGATCGTGGATCTCGGCGGCGGCTGGGGCGGCGACGCCGTGATCGCGATGAAGGACAACGACATCGACGTCGTCGCCTTCAACGGCGTGGTGGCGTCGAGCGCGCGCACCCGCGACGGCAAGCTGAAGTTCAAGAACAAACGCGCCGAGGCGACCTGGAAATTCCGCGAGGAGCTCGACCCGACGCAAGAAGGCGGCTCGGTGGTCGCGCTGCCGCCGGATCCCGAGCTTAAGGCCGAGCTGGCGTCGTATCAGTGGAAGCTGACCACCGACGGCATTCAGATCCTCGACAAGGACGAGCAGAAAGAGTTGCTCGGCCGGTCGCCCGACAAGGCCGACGCCGTCATCATGTGCCTGTCGGAAGGCAACCGCGCGGTCGAGCGCTCGATCCGCTCCGGCCGCTCCGGGCGCGCACCGCCGGCGTCGGCCAATACCGGCGGCCGGCATCTCGCCAGCGTGCGGAGGCGGTGATGCAAGTTGATGCAACATGATGCGCGATCGGCCTTTCATTCCGGCGAGCGACAAACCGCGCCCGTATAGCGAGATCCTGGCCGAGCGTGCCGCGCTCGATCCTCGCCGCCGCAAGCTGGAAGAGATCGCCGAGTTCGAGGGCGCCGCGGCCGATGCCGCCGATCCGGCCGAGCGCAAGCGGCTGCAATGCGAGGCCGAGGCAATGCGCTGCGACCTGCACGAAACCTCAACGACGAGGAGATGACCATGGGCGACCTGTTCGGCCGCAGCAGATCCACACCGACGCCGGTGGCGCCAACGCCGGCGCCGCCGCCGACCATGCCCGACCCGATGTCGCCGGCCGCGCTCGAGGCGCGCCGCCGCGCCATGCAGCCCAGCGCCGCCGGCCGCGGCTCCACCACGCTGAGCACCGCGGCCTCGCGCAAGGGCAGCGACACCCTGGCCGGCAGCTACGGCGCGACCAAACTCGGAGCCAACGCATGACATTTGCCATCAAGACTGCGGTGCCACCACCGACAAGGCTCCAATTTGTGGACCATCAGCAGGGCCAGGCCCGGCGCGCGCCGGTCATCGACGCGCTGATCGAGCAGCTGCCGCCGATCGGCACGCCCTGGCCGCAGCTCGAGCGCGACGCCTGGCTGCACATGATGGCCACCGCATTTGTGCTGTCCTACGGCGGACCCGCCGGCGGCGGCATGACGAATGCGACTCGCGCCGTTGCATCGCGCGGTGCAACGCCATCGCGGCCCAAGCCAAAGGCCAAGGCCAAAGCCAAAGGCCGGACGCCGGCGCCGCCGCGCACGCCGGACCCTGAGTTTTTCATCGACAAGCAACACTTCGCCCGCAAGCGCGGCGGCGATCGCATCATGCCCACCAACGGCCTCGATCTGGTCGACCTGCGCGGCGTGAACGGCGACATCACCAAGATCGTGTGGGCCGACGAATCAATGGGCTGCCGCGGCATTGATCTCAACATCACGATCGCCGACGTCTGATGCGCCAACGGGTGCAGGACCTGGTGCGCGTCGGCGACGCGCTGTTTTCCAAGCGCGCGCCGATCCTGTCGCTGTGGCAGACCATCGCCGAGAACTTCCACGTCATGCGCGCCGACTTCACCCGGGCGCGCTACTTCTCCGAGGAGTTCGGCTCGTATCTGATGACCGGCAGGCCGGCGCGCTGCCACCGCGATCTCAGCGACGCCTTCTCGTCGATGCTGCGCCGCGACCAGTGGTTTCACGCCAAGACCGACAGCGAAACGGTCAACGAGGAACGCGACGCCAAGATGTGGCTGGACTGGGCCTCGAAGACCCAGCGCCTCGCCATGTACGACAGCCGCGCCGGTTTCGTGCGCGCGACCAAGGTGGCCGACAAGGACTTCGTTGCATTCGGCAACGACATCGTCACCCGCGAGGTCTGCGACTATTCGCACCTGCTGTATCGCTCCTGGCACCTGCGCGACGTCGCCTGGGACGAGAACGTCAAGGGCAAGATCGACGAGGTGCATTTCGACTGGAAGCCGCAGGCGCGCCAGCTGCAGCAGAAGTTTGGCGCGAACGCCAGCGGCAAGCTGCGCCATGGCTCGCTCGGCATCTCGCCCAAGGTCGCCGAGCTCAAGAACGAGGAGATGTTCCGCGAGATCAAGTGCCGGCGCATCCTGCTGCCGGCCGACCAATACGATCTGCCGGCGTCGGCGACCCGCGGCATGCCGTTCGTGTCGATCTACGTCGACGTCGAAAACCAGCACGTCATGGAGGAAATGCCGCTGCGCACCTGGCCGGTGAACATCCGGCGCTGGGAGTTCGGCGGCTCGCTGTTCGGCAACCAGTACGGCTATTCGCCGGCGGTGGTGTACGGCCTGCCCGACGCCCGCATGCTGCAGCAGATGATGCTGTCGATGCTGGAGGCCTCCGAGAAGGCCACCAACCCGCCGCTGATCACGGTGGGCGAGGCGATCAACGGCGGCATCAACATCTACGCCGGCGGCAACACCTCGGTCGATCCGGATTACGACGAGCGCACCGGTGAGGTGTTGCGGCCGCTCGAGCTGAATTTCGACGGCATCCGCTACGGCGCCGAGCAGATGGACCGGCTCGAGGCCTCGCTCGACGATGCGTTCTATCTTTCAAAGATAAGATTCCCCGAGATCACCAAGGAGATGACGGCCTACGAGGCCTCGAAGCTCTGGGACGAATTCATCCGCAATTCGCTGCCGCTGTTCGAGCCGGTCAACGACGAGGGCAAGGACCTGGTCGACGGCACGT
>Ga0210377_10004123_pt1 | contig 12277 bp, 14 predicted proteins | sample PLM4_65_b1redo_FD_155480 | JGI IMG/M metagenome (GOLD analysis project Ga0210377, IMG submission 155480) | Groundwater sediment microbial communities from an aquifer in East River, Colorado, USA - PLM4_65_b1 redo | ecosystem: Environmental > Terrestrial > Soil > Riparian zone | place: USA: East... | reverse complement strand
CTCTCGACCAGTAGCTTGCGTAGCTCTGCGGATCGTCGAGTCGGCCCAGGATCGCGAAGCCCATGGGGCGGATCTCGACGAGAGACACGCCGGCATCTTCGAGACGGTCACGCAAAGCCTTCTCCTCGCCGAGCGCAGCGTCGAGCGCCTCGAGAGCGGCGGAGATCTTCCGGACGAGGGCGCGATGGGCGGGCAGCAGCTGGCGGTTGATCTCTCCGCAGATCCGCCACCGCGCCGCCTCGACCACGGGGCCGTGCAGCTCGATGGCCTTGCGGACGATCGCGAGCTCGTCCATGACCCGGTCGAGCTCGGTCCGCGCCTCGGTCTGCGCAAGCTCCGGGGATCGCGCGATGTCGCCGTCCTCGAGCAATGCCCGCGCCCGCTGGCTGACGTCGTCGCGGCGGTCCTCGAGGAAGAAGTTGAGGAGCGCGCTACGCCTGCTCTCCAGCACCGCGAGCCGCCCCTTGAGCGCCTCGAGCCGGTCCGCCTCACGCACGTACCGCGCGTCGTCTCGCAAATTGACGCGCGGCGCTCCGCGCCCTTCGCCCGTGAACATTTCGACCGCTTTCAGTCCCATGTTTCCTCCTACTCGATCATCCCCAAGGGCCAGCGCCCAGGCCTGACCGCGCAGGCCCAGGGCCGGCGGCGCCGGCCCTCACCGGCGTCCCTCAACTCTCCCCGCGGGATGCAGGGCGCCGAGGCCTGCGACCTCGAGACACCGGCCCAGACCTAACTGCTCGCCGGTGGTCACGCGGCCCTCTTCGCGGCCGCGGTCTCGCGCTGCGCCGCCGCGTGGCCGAGCGCACGAGCCAAGCGAAGCGCCGCGATGGACACGGCGGCCGCCTCCTGCGCCAGGGCCCGTAGCTCCGGCCGCTCCGCCCTCGTCGCCGCCTTCGCTCTCTTCACGGTCCTCAGCTTCCCACAGCTCCCGGCGGGCCGAGGTCCGATGCCGCAGCGCGCGCGGGCGGCCGAGGCCTTCGCCGGCGAGTAGGCGAGCGAGCGCCGCAACCTGGGCGGCCGACACGGCAGCCAGAGCGTGCAGTCCCGGGCCTGCGGGCAGCTGGCCGCTGTCTCGCTTCCGCGCAGGCGGCGGGGCCTCGCGGAGGGTCTGAGGCCGTAGGGCCGCGCTAGGGGCGGCCACGAGCGTCCACCGGCAGCCGCGCCCGGTGCGCTGCGTTCGGACGATCAAGCCCGCGGTCTCGAGGGTGCGGAGGGCGGCATAGACGAAGCCCCGTTCAACGTGAAGGCGGCGCACGAGCACCTTTCCGGAAAGGTGCTCGTTCTCAAGAGCTGCCAGGATTGCTCGCGGAACCGTTTGCGGCTCCGCCCGGACCGTTTCTAAGCCCTTCCGGACCGTTTCTAGGCCCTTGGACGGGGCCGAGACGGGTGGGAGGGCGCGCTCGGGGCGGCGCGGCGTTCTGGCGGGCTCCTGGCTCACGCGGCCCTCCGCTCCCCGGCGAGGCTCACGCGGCCGCCGGCGACGCGCAGCACGACGTCGGCACGATCGACGACCTCGGCCTGGTGCGCGACGAAGACGACCTGCTGAAAACCGCCGAGGGCGAGCGCGCGGCGGAGGAGATCCACGTACGCGGCCGCGTTGACGGGGTCGAGGGCGCCGGCCGTCTCGTCGCGGAAGAGCGTCTCCCACCTGATGCCCGACTTCCGCGCGTTCGCGATCGCGATCGCCAACCCGAGGGCCTCGCCCACCACGACGCGCTCGCCGCCGGAGAGGGCCTCGACGGGACGGTCGCGGGCGCCGTCGAAGACGCGGACGTCGAAGGCTTCGACGAACTCCCCGCGGGCGCTCTTCTTCTCGCGCAACGTCTCGAAGGCGATCGAGAAGCGCGGGCCGTAGCACGCCTCGAGGAGCTCGTTCGTGAGCCGCGCGATCTCGGGACCAGCAGCGTCGAGCTCGAGCGCCTGGACCCCGTCTCGGCCGAGCGCGCGCTCGAGGAGAGCCCAGTCGCCGACCTCGAGCTCTGCGGTCCGCGCGGAGGCCTCGTGTTCGAGGGCGGCCGCGGCCGCGCGCTCCGCCTCCTCGACGCGCACGGCAAGGGCGGCCGTCTTCTGGTCGGCGGCGCGCAGCTCGCCTTCGAGTCCCTCGCGCCTCGCCATGACCCTCGCCGCGGCCGCACGGGCGCGGTCCTCGGCCTGGCCGCCCTGCGCGCCCTGCAGGACCTCCGCTGCCTCCTCGACGACCTGGCGGGCGTTCTCGACCCGTACGACCGCCTGGCGAGCCTTGTGGGCAGCAGCGTCGAGATCTCGCGCCAGGTCTCGCTCGACGGCCTCGAGCTCCGACACGATGCGGGCCTCGGCCTGATCGGCCGCGGCGACGTCCTCCGCGAGCGTGGCGTCGACTCGGCCGCGCTCGTGCTCGAGGCCTCGAAGCTCGGCGCGGGCCGCCTCGATCGCCGGCGCCGTGGCGGCGAGGCGCCGGGCCTCCGTGAGTCGGCGGCGGACATCCGCCAGGAGCTCGGGGCGCGCCTCGGCCTTCGCATCCTCGAGCGCGGCCTGGGCGCGGGCGTGCGTCGCCTCCGCGCGCTCGAGGGCGCGCTGGGGGTCGAGGGCCGAGGAGCTCGACGTCACTCGGTCCTCACCTCGAGATCGTGGTCGCGAACGGCCGCCACGAAGGCCTGGATCCCGTGCGCCTGCAGCTCGGCCACCAGACGCTCGAAGTGCTCAGCGTCGAGCGCCTCGGCCCCGTCCACGAACACGAGGGGCAACCGTTGTGCCCGGGCGCGAAGCGTCGCCACCTGCACGGCGATCTTGACCCGCTCCGCCGTGTTGAGCTGCTCGAAGGGCACGCCGTTCGCGCGGATGACCCCGTCGTCGATCGTCAGCCCCGCGATGGGGAGGTCCTCGGCAAGACGCCGGCGGTGGGTGTCCAAGGCGTCGAGGGCGGCGGTGAGGCGGATCCCCTCGGTCTCGAGCCGTTCGGCCTCGCGGTCGAACTGGGCCGCCTGCTCGTGGAGGGCCCGCGCCTTCGCCGAGGCCTCCACCTGGGCGCGTAGGGCCGCGAGGCGCTCGCGGGAGGCCTGCAGGTCGACCTTTCGCGATTCCGTCGCCTGGCGGGCCGCTGCGCGGGCGTCCCTGGCCTTTGCCGCGACGTCGGCGGACGCGCGTGAGACCTCGTCGAGGGCCGCCTCGTCGGCGACGCGGCGCGTTTCGATCGACGCCTCCACCTGGCCGAGGTCCTCCGCGACGCGCCGCTCGGCCTCGGCGCGGATCTCGGCGGCGCGGGCCTCGTGCTCCTTGCGCGTCCTCGCCGCCCAGGCCTTGAACGAGCCGGAGACGCGTTCGGCCTCGAGCTGCGCTGCCGCTTCGGCATCGGCGATCGCCTGGCACTCCGTGGCGTCGGCCTGGGCCTCATCGCGCGCGAGGGCGACCGCCTGCAGCGACGTCGCCGAGTCCAGGGTGCCCACCTCGGCCGAGAGGTCCTCCGGTACCGTGGCAGGCGCGTTGCGGCGCGTCTGCTCGGCGGCGGCCGCCTTGCCCTTGGCGTCGCGGTTCACTCCGGTCCGGGCCCGGAAGACGACGTCGCGGATCAGGGTGAGTTCTTCGAGCGGGTGCAGCCCCGCCGGAAGTGGCGGCAGCTCGGCGGCGGCGACCGCCATCTCCACGAGCAGGGCGGCGCGGTCGAGCTTGAGTGGAAGCGCCTCGAGCAGGAGGGTCACACGGTCCTTGTCGGGGGCCGTGAGGAACCGCACGGGCGAGGCCGCGGCCGCGTCGAACAGCCCCGCGAGGAACTCCTGCGGGCGCGGGACGTCCTCGAGACCGGCGGTCTCCCCGACGCGGCGGCGGACGCGGACCTTCTCGCCGGTGCGCTCGACGCGGTACACCTCGCCGTCGCCCTCGAGCGCGAGCACCACTTCCGGCTCTGTCTCGACGCCGGTCGAGTCGATGCGGGCCAGCCTCGCGAGCGAGCCGCGGCCGAGGGCGGCCTGGACGGCCTGGAGGATCGTCGTCTTGCCGCTCGCGTTGCGCCCCTCGAGCCGCGTTATGCGGCCGGGTTCGAGGGCGAGCTCGCGAGCGCCCAGGACGTCTCGGATGGTGACGGCCGTGACGCGCAGCGGCGTCGGTTTCATTCTTCGAGCCTCCTGCGCCGCCGGGGTGCGGGCCCGTTGTCGACGTGCGTCGCGATCGCCGGGGCCTCGAAGAGGCGGCTCTGCTTCTCCGCCGCGGCGATCGCGCGGTCGGCCTCGGCGTGCGAGGGGAACGGCGGCGCGGGCTCGTCGTCCTCTCCCGGCTCGCGCGCCGGCGCCGCCTTGACGGTGGCCTGGCCCGTGCAGACGTCTGCAGGCGGCCCGGGAACCGCCTCGACGTCGGGCGGGCCCGGAGTCTCCCCCGCCCTGGCGGGAGGGCCGGTCGGCGGCGCCTCCGGTGGCGGGGGTGCGATCGGCGCCAGCGGCTCGACCACCGCCGTGGAAGGGGCGGGCGCCGACGGCACCGGCAGGTCCTCCGCAGGGCCGCCTAGCTCGTCGAGGAGGGGATCCCCCGGGGGGGGGCCGTCGGTGGCCGTGGCCGGCGGCTCTGTGGGCGTCGCGTCCAGGACTTCGCCCGGGACGTACACCCCCGCGAGCAGGTCCGAGAACTGGCGCCGCCCCATGCGCGCGACCGCGCGCCACAGCAGCATGTCGTCGGTCCATTGCCGATAGGTGTCCTTCGACGTCAGGCCGGCGCGGGCGGCGTCGTCGAGGCCGAACCGGTGCACGACCGCCTCGCGCTCGTCGACGCGCCGAGCTTTCACGAACGCGGCCCGCGTGTTCCCTTCGCCTTCGTGCCAGTACGTCGGCCCCTCGGCGCATGCGTGGTGTTTCCGCACCAGCGCGAGGACGAGGGCGCCGCCCATCTGCACTCGGCCGTTGATGACCGTGATGTTGGTGAGCGACGTCACCTCGTCGAGGCCGAGGGCGCGGCCCTTCAGGATCGCCGCCATGACGGCGCCCGCGGTCGATCCCTTCGGCACCACGCCGCTTTTGACGAGCGCTTCGGAAAAGCGATAAAGCTCCGCCGCGTTCTCGAAGGCGAGACCCCGCTCCCCGATCGCAATGGCGGCCTTGTCCTTCGGCACAACGGCGAGTGCGGTCTCGATCTGCGCGTCGATCGTCTGCGGCTTCTCCTCGCTCACCGGTTTCCTCCTCAGTCGAGACGATCGACGGCCCACGCCGGCAAGTCCACGAGGCCGAGCTCGTCGCCGTAGCCCGGCCAGATTCCCGATTCGACGCAGTCGCGATAGCGGGCGAGCGCCGCGCGGAACTCCCGCTCGCCCTGCTCGAGGCCCCGCTCCGCGAGCTCGTAGACCGCGACCGCGTAGGGCGGCTCCTTTTCGACGGCGATGAAAGCGGCGCGCCGCGGCGCGGGTCGTAGTGCGTCGAGGCCGGCGCGGTAGTAGGCGAGCTGGCGGTGGTAGCCGTAGCGCGCGACGTCCGCGGCGAACGCCCGCGGCGATGCGTCTCGCGTGCTCTTCACGTCGACGACGAACGCCCAGCCGGCGAGCTCGCCGACGCGGTCGATGCGGCCCTTGCAGAGCAGCGAGGTCTCGGCGTCGCGCCAGACGAACGCCAGCTCGGACGCGCCGCGGCCGCCGAGCAGCTGCGCGGCGACGGGATGCGCGAGGACGGCCTCGGCCATGCGGCCGTAGAGCTGCGCTTCCTCCCGTTTGAGCAGGAACCTGGCGACGTTCTCTGCTTCCCATCGCGCCCAGACGGCGCGGCCGATCTTCGTCCGTCGGTTGATCGCAGGCGCCGTCGAGTACTCGAGTTCGAAGCGGTGCGGCTCGAGGAGCCGTACGTGAAACGCATGGCCGAGGGCGAGCGCGGCCGTCGGCTCCTTCGGGTGCAGCGCCTGCTCGCGGGCGTGGGCCGGCGAGCGGCGGACGCGCTCGAGGGTCGAATGGTTCACGCCCGGAAGGGCGCAATACTGGCTGAACGATAGGCCCCTGTAGATCCCGACGCGCTCGTCCGGCCCCGGGGTTGGGGCGTCAACGCCGCCGGCGAGCCGGCCGACTCTCGAGAGCGTGGCCACGACCAGGTCCTGCGTCATCACGGCGGCGCCTCGAGCGCGCCGCGGAGCACAGCTCGCGCGCCCACCTCGAGCAGCACCGCGCGCACCTCGGGCTCGGCCGCGGCCACGCGCTCGAGCAGCCGCTCGCATGCGGCCTCGGGCTCGCATTCCCGCAACGTGACTACGAGACGGCGGAGCTCACGGAGGGCCTGCTCTCGGGTCACGAGTCAGCCTCCGGCCCGGGCTCGTGGCGTTTGTGCTCCTGCAGGAATGTTTCGACCGCGGCGGAGTAGCCCGGCTCCTTCGGCAGCGGCGCGTGTCCCGTCGTGCCGCACCCCGCGCAGTGCAGGCTGCTGCCGGCGACCGTGGCGTGCGACCACCTCGCGTCGATCGGCCAGAATCCGGCTGGCGCGCGGTATGCGGGAGCGGCCGCGCGGGTCACTTCGGCACCAGCCTTTCCAGCCTTTCTTGCTCGGCCGCCAGCTCGCGAGCTCGACCCAGAGCGGCCCTGACCCACTCGACAGAGATTCCCTTCGCTCTCGGGTCGGCGAAGCGCTTCGCGAGGTAGCCGCCCGAGGCCGGGATCGCCGAGACGCGCTCGACGACGGCCGTCAAGGTCGTCTTCATCCTCCTCGCGATCGGCTTGCACACGGCGAGCAGTTCCTCGCGCTCGGGCTCGTCGCCGGTCGATCGTGTGAGAGACTCGGGCGGGCGTTCCGTTCCGTCCGTTGTCTCTGTCTCTGTCTCCGTCTCCGTCTCCGTCTCCGTCTCCGTCTCCGTCTTCCTGGTCGGAACCAGCGAGGTCGCTGGTTCCGACCAGCGAGCCGCTGGTTGCTCGCTGGTGAACCGGCCCCGGCCCCCACGCCGCGCCGTCTCGGCCCGGGCCTTACCCGCGGTGACGCGCTGCGCATGCCAGGCGTTGTATTCATCCGAATCGTGGTAGCACTCGAAGTTGCGGATCAGGTAGCCGTTCGGCAGCGCTTCCATTCGGCCATGGTCAGGGTCCGTTCTGGACGTTGGGTCTGGAGCCGTGAGGCGGACCAGGGCGTGCTCGAGCTGCTCAGCTGTGACGAACGCCTCGCGACAGAGGTTGCCCCGCGTGATGAGCACCTTTCCATGGCCATGCTTCCGGTTCTCGGGGAGCTGAGCTAGGTGCACGAGGGTGATCCAGACGATCCTCGTGGCGGGGTCCTCCTCCCAGATCGAGGACTGGAAGATGCGCCGCTGCAGCTTGAACCACGGCTCGTCGGTGTAGTCGGGACGGCCGCGTGTGGGCTCAGTCTTGGTCAGCCCGCGCTGCTCCTCCTCGGCGATCGCGTACATCTGACGCTGGATCTCCGCGGCGGAGGCGCGCTGTTCGGCGGTGAGCACGTCCTTCGCGTCGCACCACAGGCAATCGGCGGTGATACCGCGGGGCTCGCCGAAGATCTCCTCGCCCGCTTTCAGCGTGTCGGCGAGTGGAAACTTCACGCCGCGTTGATGTTCACTACGCCCCGTGCCGTCGCCAGCGGCCGGGGCGTCGCCGTTCTTGGGCATGGCTTAGGCCGCGGCTGATGCACTGCGGCGCACGCCATCGAAGCGGCCGCCGCGTTCCCGGCCCTCGAGCCATTTCAGGACTTCGTCCTCGCGCCAGGCGCAGATCCGGTCACCGATTCGAACCGCCTTCGGGAAGTCTTGCTCGGTGATCGCGCGCCAGAGCCAATTCCGCCAGCTCCCCTTTGACAGGCCGGGACGCAGGCGGAGGCGGAGAGCCTCGGCGCTCAGCAGGGCCGGGAGCACCGTAGTCTGATCGCCTCGGGGCGCGGCAGTGCTGGGCCGCGCCGGAGGTGGTGTCGTCTTCTTCCTCATGCCGGACAGCATGCACAACCGTCCGGAGGCGCACACAAAGTATCTTTGAGGCCGGTTTGGATACTTAACGGAGGGATGCTCGTCCGCGCTTCTGCAGACGAGTCTTCACGTCATTCGCGACGAGCGGCCGCGACAAACGCAGGGCCCAGCGTCTCGACTGCGGATCGAACCAGAGGTTCAGCAGCCTCGCGGTGTGGGCTGCAGCTCTTTGGTTGAAGGTGTTTCGCACCGGACCCTTCGTCCAACCGTATGAGCGACGCTGGGCCCGGACACGCCAAGCGAAGGCGTCATAGACCCGGACGATGAGATCGCCGAAGGCCGGGTAACGTTCGATGCCACGACGAGGCCCCTCTCCCAGGCGCGGAATGCGGCTGTCTCGAGCTGTGAGCCCGAGCACCGCCGCACTGAACGAGTGGTACGCGACTGCCTCCATAAACTGGGCCCCCAACAGATAGGCCTCCTCGATCGCCCGCGCCAATTCGGCTTTCTCCTCATGATGCTCAGTCTTCACGCGCGATCCCCGCCTTGAACGCGACGACCTCGCCCGGCTCTGATTCCCCCTCCACCGTGTTCTCGATCCAGACGCCCAGCCGCTCGAGTGCTTCCCGCACCTTGTCCTCGTAGCTCCATCGGAGATAGGTACGGGTGACTGCCGGCATGCGCACGTCGGGATTCGCGTGCCCGAGGACGAGAGCGACCACGAAGGGGTCGGCGCCCTGGCGTGCGCACAGCGTCGCTGCCGTCCGCCGCAGATCGCGCGGCTGCCATGGCTCGCCGCCCATCGCGGCCCGGATGCGCGGCATGGACTCGCCGACGCGCACGCGGTCGAAGACGTGCTCTTCACCGTGCAGAGCCCGCGCGCGGTTGAGCACGGCGATCGCCTGCTCGGAAAGAGGGATCGCCCGGTCACGGCCGCCCTTGTTCCGGACCGCCGGCAGCGTCCATGTCTTCGCGGCCAGGTCGAGCTCGGCGAGTGGAAGCTCGGTCGCTTCCTTGACGCGCGCGGCGGTGAGCAGCAAGAAGCGCAGCGCGAGACCGGCGAGGCCTTCGTTCTCGGTCGCGCGCCAGAGGCGCCAGACCTCGGCCGGCGTGAGTGTGCGTTCGCGCTCCGCGGCCGCGGCGCCGATATCGCGCGGGAGCTGGCGCAGCGGCGACTCGGCCGGGAGCTTCACGCCGAGCAGCCGAGACCGGGACTCCTGCCAGCGCCAGACGGCCGAGAGGAGCTCGCGCACGCGCGGGCCCTGCGCGGCGCCCCCGCGCTTCACCGCGTGATCGAGCACGCGCACGAAGTGGTCGGTGCGGATGTCCTCGGGCCGAAGCTTGCCGACGATCGGCGCGACGTAGAGCCGCACGATCGAGCCCCAGGTGCTGAGGGTCCGCGGGCTCGCGGGTCGCTTGTAGCGGCCGCCGGGCGTCGTGCGGCGCCAGTCCACGTAGGCGTCGACCACCTCGCCGAAGGACCGCCGCGAGCGTTCCTCGGCTCGACGTCGGCGGTCTGCGGCTCGCTCGCGTCGCGCCTGGAGCTCGCGATCGCGCGCGCCTTGGCGCTCGAGGTACGGGTCGCGTCCCTCGGCGACGGCCGCGAGGGCGGCCCGGGCAAATCGCCGCGCTTTCGATAGGTCGAGCTTCGCCGGGTCGCCGAGCTTGAGGCGGCGCTGAGCCTTCGCCAAGGGCGACCAGAAGCACACGAGCCAGGACCGCGCGCCCGTCGCGGTGACGCGAAGACGCAGGCCCGAGGCGGCCTCGTGATACTCGATGCGGCCGCGGCCAGGGCACGGGAGGCGCGTGCCATCCGCCGGCGCGAAAACGAACCCGTGCAGGGTCAGGGCGGGGTCAGGGCGAGCCTTAGGCATCGGGACACCTCTACCACGATAGCAGGACATAACAGGACCGGAGTCCCGGCCGCGCCAGTCGTAGACGGAACGAGTATCGCGCTATCATCCCGCTCATGTTCCGATGCGTACTGTGGGATAGGTTCTACCAGTAGTCAAGCCCCAAGAATCCCAGGGAACACGGCGCTTTGCCCGGCGCCTCGCACTGGGTCAGGTCCGGGTCAGGAATCGCTCCAGGAGGCCGCCGCCAGTCTGCCCCTGACCGTCGGATCCCCGCGGCCTTTCGCTAGCAGCTCAGCGGGCCTCCCGCGAGACGTCAGGCGGCCGCGCGATGCGCCGGCACGGGGACTGCGTAGTGCTTCTCGCCGAGATCCAGGAGGACGTCGACGCCGAGCTTGAGGCGCGGGGCGAGCCAGACGCCCCGCGTCGAATCATTCCACTTCCCCGAGCGCCGTCCCGCGCCGAGGACCTCGCCTGTCTCGAGCTCGACGACGATCCAGGCGGCCACGCGGTGTGGGGATCGTGGGCAAGCGAGACGGCCGTCGACGAGCTCGCGGAGCTGCTGGCGATGCCACGGGCAGACGCGCACGAAGCGCTCGCTCACCTCGGCCTCTCGAGCGGCTCACGCGGATCCTCGACCAGGTGCCCGAGCTCCGCGACCATGTCTCGCGTCTCGAGATGGAGCCGGCCGTCGCGGTCGAAGCGCAGCCGCAGCGAGCCGCTCGAGGGCGCGTGAGGAGCGAGGAGGTCCAGGAGCCGATCGAGAACTTGATGCGCGCGCTCGCGTTCCGGCGGCCGGATCACGCGGGAAGGATAGCGCGTCCGGCGAGGGCCCAGGATGCCGCAGGAAGCGATGGACCGGAAAGGGACGATCTCTACCCCTACCCCGTTTGCATCACTTGCGGGGAAAACACAGAAGGGCCGGCTCTGGTCGGGCGGCCGGCCCCTCGTTCGCTTGATCGAACGCCTACGCGGCGGCGCGCGCGACGTCGGCCTTCGTCTGCGCCTTCGTCTCCCTCAGCCAGGCCCTCATCGCGCGGTCGCTTCGCGGGCCGGCGCCACGCGAAGTAGGCCAGGGCGCGCTCTCAACGTCTCGATGAAGACGCGCGGGCTCGCGGCCGTGACGTCGGCGTGGATCCGCCTCGAGCGCGTCGGCGTCCGTTCCCAAGGCGCCGGCCTCCCCGCGGCCCGGACGCGGGCCCACAGGAGCAGCTCGCGGTCGATGTAGCCGACGAAGCCCCGTTCGAAGACAAGCTTGAATGGTTGCCACGCGGTGGCCACGAACAACTCGGTCGGCGTCGTGAGCTGGGGCAGGTAGGGCCGGACGAGCGTGAGCGCACGTCGCGCTGGGATGATGTCATCGGCGAGGGGGTCGCTCACGTTGCGCAGCCCGGTGCGATCGCAGGCCTCGTTCGCCAGCTCGTGCAGCCGGTGGTAGTCGCTGCAGCCGCAGTCTGCCTGACCCGAGCAAGGCCGGGCGTCGTTGAGCCAGGGAGATCCTCGGCGGCCGCAGAAGGTTTCCTGCCACGAGTACTCGGTGAGGTAGACGCGCCCGCGCTCCTCCCGCGGGGTGATCCTGGGAAGCGGGATGCCGAGCACGTAGAAGCCCGGGGCGCTCATGCCACTCTCCGCGCGAGCGTCAGCCGCGGCGCGAGGCTGTACCACGGGACATACTCCCGCTCCACGCGCGCGCGGCCGTAGAGCGTCGCCGCGCGCCAAACGCAGCGGATCGTCTCGCGGACGATCGCCGCCTCCTCGCGCCACTCGCGGCCCGGCCTGTACACGTCAACCAGGGCCGCGAGCTCCGCGCCCAGCGCCTTCTTCCCGGCCGCCGTCAGTGCTTTCGCCTTCGTCATGGTCCCCTCCTCGTGGCCCGAGATCCTCTCCGGTGCCAATCTCTACCCTCCCCGTGAATATCGCCACCGGGTGGCAAGGCGTCAAGGGGCCGTCGACAGCACTCGACAGGCCGCGTCACCTGAAAGAGGTGGAGGATGCGCGCGCGGATCTCGGCGTGGTTCTTCCGCTTGCGGCGACGAGCCTTCGCAGAAAACGTCCCGAGGGTGCACCGGAGGGTGCACGGGTTTTTTTCAGGGCTTGGGACGGCGCCGGCGTCGATACGGTCGCGCGGCCTTTTCCCACCCTCTGGCCTTGCAGCCGGGGCAGCGCGGAGGCCGCCGCGGACCCAGCGTCCGCCACGCGTGGCCACAGCGCGAGCACACGCACGACCACGACCAGGTGGTGACGCGCCGCTTGTGACAGCTCATGCGCGGGCGTCGCGCAACTCGGGAGGCACGTCTCCGGCGCGCTCGCGCGGCGCGCCGCTTCCGCCGAGCTTGGCCCGGGCCGTCGCTGAGAGCCCGAACTTGTCGGCGAGCTGCGCGTAGACCCGCCACGCCCGCTCCGAGATGCCGACCTCGGGTCGTTGGATCGGACCGTTGCTCGGAGTGTCGACGGTCAGACCGCCGGTACGTCCGCCGCGCGCGATCGCGGCGTCGGCCAGCTGCGCTCGCACGTAGAAGCGAACCATCGCGAGAAACTGGCCGTGATCGACGGCCGACTCGAGGCCTAGCGCCCGCACGTCGCGAACGTGCTCT
>Ga0210377_10004122_pt1 | contig 12278 bp, 8 predicted proteins | sample PLM4_65_b1redo_FD_155480 | JGI IMG/M metagenome (GOLD analysis project Ga0210377, IMG submission 155480) | Groundwater sediment microbial communities from an aquifer in East River, Colorado, USA - PLM4_65_b1 redo | ecosystem: Environmental > Terrestrial > Soil > Riparian zone | place: USA: East... | reverse complement strand
CCGTGTCCACGATGGTCAGCGTATGGACCGGGTTCTGGCCCGGGCCGGCATTGGTCAATGGGCCCATGGTCAGCACTACGGTCTTGTCCTCTTCGTTCAGCTTGTTGGCAATGAGCGCGATCCGGATATCCGCAGTGGCCGCGCCCGCCTTGATGACGAGCGGGCCCGGCGTGAGGAGCCGGTAGTCTGTCTGGCTTACCGCCGTGCCGGACGCGGTGAGAGGCACGATCACGTCCTTGACGGATACTGCGGACAGCTTTGCCGTGATCACTGCCGTACCCGCGTCCTCCTTGACGTTCTGGACCGGGGAATTGAACGATACGCTCGGCAAGGGCAAGGTGTTTACGATAGTATAGGTATGGACGCGGACATCGCCCAGGACGGCGTTGATCGGCCTTGTCAGACCCACCTCTATAGTCTTGTCGTCGTCATACTGCGTATTTCGTACGATATCCACATCGATGCTTTTGACCGTCTCCCCGGGGTTAAAGGTAAGAGTGCCCGGTTTCAGGGTAAATTCCCTGCCGTCTCCCCGGGCAGTGCCGCCCGTGACCGCATAGTCCACAGTGACCTTCCTGTCGTTCACTGTGCTCAAGTATGCATAGAGCCTGAGATGGCCATCCCGGTCCTCTCCTGACGCGCTTCTCAGAGCAAAGGAAACGGTACATTCCCGAAAGTTCAGACCGATCAGCGAAGAGCGGTACGATACCTGCGATGGGAACGATCGCGAACTCGTGCTGTATCCTTTCCCGCTGCGAAAAGCGTACAGGGAATCCGAAAGCGCCTTTGCCGCCTTTTGCAGAAGTTCCCGGGGTTCCCGTATTACGCCGAGTTCAAGGAGACCCGGGGATTCGTCGCCGGACAGTCCCACGCTTTCCATCCAGAGAATCACGGGCTTTTCGTCCGTTGAGACGAGCCTGCAGAAAAGAGAGATCTTGAGGCCCGCGGATTGCGCAGGATCGGAGGGGAAGAGTTCGACAGTTGTGAACAGGACGGCATCGGCCCCGGTTTCCCGCTGTAAGGCTTGTGCCGTGGCGGAGTCGATCCCGCCAACGTATCGAATGCGGTGCTTCGTAAGGAAAGCGTCAAGGACGGCATGATCAATGACGGAAAGCCCCTGGAGCGTTAGCACACCGGTCATCATGTGCCTGAAATCTTTCAGGGGAACAGGCTTGCCGGACAGATTCTCAATGGGCATGACCGCTATGATCAGGGGGTTCTCGCTCCGACCCGGAAGTTCAGACTCCGCTGCTCCGATTCGAGCGGACGCGCACCCCGTAAGCAGGAACAGGGCAGCAACGAGATTGATCACGGCCTTATTTGAACAATTTATTGATGATCTCATTGACCGCTTTCTCAGTGATGTTGTTCATTGGCTCACCCCCGCCACCGATCAGCCGCTCTTTCATGCCGATGCCGCCCCGCGTGGAGGACGCTGACCACACGACCTTGCCCGCCTGGGCCTCCTTCAACTGGAGGCTGAACGATATGATGTTCCCCGCAGTCTGCATTTGCCTGACATCGCCGTATTCCCTGAGCACTCCGCTGATGATCGCATCTGCCTTGAGCGCCACCGCCAGTTTTTTTATATCTGCGTCGGATGGGTTCGTGGGATTCGAGATGCCCGCCGTCGCTATGCCGCGTGCGACCTCGCCGGGAGGGATGACGTATATACTTCCCGTCGCCAGCAGCATGGTCATGACGACATCCCGAACCCGTTCCGCGGCCATATTATCCCTCGTCAGGTTCGAAAAGGGCAGGACCGCTACGGACTGAATGGAAGCGAAATCCATGTTCTCCGAGTGGTATACGTCGTACGTACCGGAAGAGCATGCCAGCACCGGCAGGAGCATGATGAACAACGCGCATCTTCTCCAGAAAGGATTCTTAGACATTATGGTCACCTCGGCAATATATTGACATATTCTCATAATTCTGTCAATTGCATTAAATCAAAATGCCACGCGCAGCGTGCTGAAAATACTCTCCGTTCTCGACCTGAGGGAGATGTTTTTGGTCGTGGCAAGCTGGTAGCCCGCATCGAGGAAAGCGTACTGGTTCACCTGCCATCGAAGAGAGGGCGTCAACGTGTTACTTTCCCCGTGATCCTCCGATGTGACCACCTGTGTCGCGGTGAAATTGAACGAGAGATCGCCTGCGAATGCAGGTGACCAGGACAGGGAATAGCTCTGCGTCCTGCTCGAGAGGGCGCTCTTTCCGTCATCATAGGTGGTCTCCGATGTTGTAGAGGATGCGTAGAGGAACAGTGTTGGGAAGGGCGCGTAAGAAACGCTTGCAGAGCCGCTCCGGGTCGTTGATCCGTTCCCGGGGTCCTGGCTGTCGGTGCCCGTCGTCATGGACTTCACGTCGCTGTAATACAGGTTGATCGTCAGGGTCCGGTAGGGGATCAGGGTCGATCCGCCGGTGATGGTCGTGCTTCTGGTGAGCTGTCCCGTGCTCTGAAGACCTGTTGTCTGACTGATGGCGAGGCTGAGGTCGAAGCCCCGGTAGATCGCGGCGTTGGTGGCAAAATAGACGGAATTCGATGAACTCCTCTCATCATTGAGCTCGTCAGTTGACCTGCTGACCCGCAGGTTATGATTCAAGGTGTTTAACGGCGTTACGGTCAGAAAAGCGCTGTAGAGGTAACTGACACGCTTGCTGTTTCCTTCCGTGCTGTCCTGGCGGGATGTCGTCGCACCGGTCGCAAAGATCTTGCTGATGCGATGGCTGAAGTACAGCCTGTTCAGAAGCGTATAGGGGGAAAGGTCCGATTGGTCCGATTTCGATTGCGTAAAGGACAGGTCGTAATACAGGTTCGGAACATTCGCGAGCTTCACGTTCATCCCCAGGTCGATGCGCTGGCTGTTGTACGTGGTCTTGCTGGTGGAGAGCTCCTGGACTTGCTTGAAAATGAAAGCCTGGAGCTCCGTAACGAGGATGTTGTTCACATCTACCCCGGTCACGGGCACGGGCGATGCGAGGGGACGGGTGACCACCTTGATGAAGCGGGTCTTGACGTTCGAAAACCGCACTTCGAACCGGGCATCGAACACGCCGAACGGGGCGGAGGCCACGGTCTGCAGCAGCGTCCATTGTTTGAGATCGGAGGTGTCGGAGCTGACATAGATGTCCCAGGAGAAGGAATTGGCTACTGATTCCGTCAGCACCTGGTTCACCCAGACGTAGATACTGTTCAATTCGGTCTCCGTTCCGAGGTCAAGCCCCATGTTCCGCGGTCCGGTCACGAGCGTGGAGTACCCGATGTTGATCCCGCTGGCGACATTCGTTACCCCGTCGATGAGAAGCGAGTTCGAGACCATTGTGTCGAGGGTGGGGTCCTCCAGAGAAGTGTCGGTGCCGAGGCTGCCGGACCCGGCGAGCCCCGCGAATGGGAGGATCGCCTCTGCAACCTCCTCGGTCCCGGAACCCACGGACCTGGTCTGGGACTGCGACTGGGAGACGGTATAGCTGGCATTGACCCGTACCCGGTTCCTGAGGAACGCATCATTGTAGTCCAGCCGAGCGGTGTTGAGCAGGCTTGTTGTATCTACGCCGTGCAACTTGTCCCGGGTCTCGCTGTAGGTGCCTGTGTACCGCATTTCTATTTGTTTCACGGGCTGGTATCTCGAGGAAAGCGTATACTGTTCGCTTATGGTGTCAGTCTGCAAATGGTCCCGGTCATACGCGTGGGTCCGGTTGTACATGAGGGACAGCGTTGGAAGCCTCTCTTGCTTCACCAATCCGACGGAGGCGCTGAGAACCTCCTGAAGAAACTTCTCTTCGGGAGTTCCGCTTGACTGCGTTGTCACCTGCATCTCGCTATAGTTCATGTTCGCGAAGACGTATGGATTCTTATAGACGATGTCCGCAGACGGGCTTGCCCGGATTAATGTCGATCTGGAGTCAATGCCATCGGTATTGGTATTGGCCACGTCCTTCTCCAGCACATACCCCACACCGACCGAGAGCGTGGGGTATAGGTCCCTCCGCAGGCTGAGGATGTACCGTTGAAGCAAATCCGTGGTTCGGGAAGTGCTCGTGGTTCCCGCGGTATCTTCTGTGGAGGTGTTGCTCTTGGTGTAACTGAGGTCCATGGTCGCCGCCATTTCTCCCGAGGCCGGGACCGGAAGCAGGACGACCGCAGCCAGCGCCACGAGGCAAAGACCAGCAGAATGATGCAGCAACCGGTTCATAGGACCCTCCGCTTTGTTACCGCTCTCCCATCAGCGTGACCTGATAGGGATCCTCGCCCACATCAAGCGTGTAAACGGTGTTCTTCGTGTTGATATTGACACTGGAGAGCGTCCTGGATCCGGGTGAAAGCAGCAGGAGGCTGTTTTCCTGGTCGTCGATGGTCAAATAGGAAGCGCCGCTTTCCGCGGCGATAAAATCCACCGCCACGAGGGAGAGGGGTTCATAGATCTCGACCTCGCCTCTCCGCGTTCCGGCAACATAGATCAGGCCCGTCTTGACGTCTACCTTGAGGGCCTCCGCCGGCATCCCGATGTATATGCGGTTCGATGTCTGCCGTGACGCCGGGTCCATAATGGTCAGGTACGGAGATCCCTTATAGATGATATAGATAAGGTCCCCGTTCCTGCTGAACTGGCCGCGGAACGGGCCGGTATCGGTGGGCGAGGAGGATGCGACGGCCCGGTTCGCGATGTCGATGACCGAGAGCGTGTTCGATAGTTCGTTGAACACATAGGCCTTGTTCCGGGCGGAGGGGTTCAGCAGGACCGAGGCGGGGGAGTATCCTACGCTCGTCCGGCTTAGTTCGAGATACGACAGGGTGTCGATAAAACTGACGGTATTGGTCCCGGGGTTCACGCTTATAAGCGTCTGTCCGTCGGGCGCGAGCGCCAGGTCCTGCGGACCGGCGCCGGCATGAAGCCGGATGGTATTAAGCGTTTCCCCGGTGGTTATGTCGATCGCCATGACCGTGTCCTCTTCGGACAGCGCCACGTACGCCCTGTTCCGTACGCGGTCAAAGGCAACGCCCTTGGGCCCCCTGCCTGTTGCAAGCACGGAAACGACCTGGCCGGATTTCTTGTCGAATATCGTTATGGTATTTTCGCCGCTGTTGGAGACATATCCCACAAGGCCGGTGACCGGCTTGCCGGGCCGGAACAGGGAGAGCGTTGGATTGAAGCTGAACCCGCTTGTGACGGATTGTGTATACAGAAAGTTCAGGAAAAGGGGCGTTGCCTTCTTCCTGGCAATGGTGAACGGGAGGTCGGATACCACGGGGTCCTTCGGGATCAGGAGCGACGCTTCGCCCTCATCGGTATGGAGCAGCGCCTTTACGGGCTTGAACGATAGTCCGCGGTATTTCCCGGGCGGCAGGACCCCGGCAGCGAGCAGCCTCTGCCGTTTCAAAGCGGGCGCCGCGAACGATTTCAGCGAGACCGACAGCGGGAATTCCACGCCGTCCTGCCGCACCGCGGAAACTTCCTCGAGATCAAACGTGAGACGCTCCGCCTCTTGCGGGAAGGGCTGAAGGTAGACAAATACCTCGCCTTCTTCACCCAGCGCGGGCTTGAAGGATGAAAATGTGGCCTGACAACCTGCAAAGCAGAAAAGAAGGATTGGCGTGATAATGACGAGAATGAAATGTCTGATTTTTTTCATACTATTTTTCGCCGGCAAAGGACAGGAGAACTCCCGGTATCAGTTGTGTCTGACGTTTCCGCGCGCCGGTTGCTCAGGAGTGTGCCTCCCGAGGCGTTCTGTTTGTTCGGTGCATTTCGTAATGAAGTTGAAAACGAAGCCGGTTACTTCTTTGTGCTTCGCGCGAAAATGCGTTTTTATTCGTTTTTCAACATACGACATATGGCGATCTCTGTCTATACCCGTGAAAGGCCTTTTCAACTGACATGAGATGCTAACGAATAAAATTCTTCTCAAAATGGATAGAATATCAAGACAGAAACGTATAAAACTTGTCTCGCGCAAAGCCGCAAAGGCCGCAAAGAACGACAAACGCACAAGAGACTATTGTTATAAATCAAGAGGCGCCTGCTTTACTTTGCGCGCTTTGCGGCTTTGCGCGATAGTGCTTTGCTTGTTTCCGGCATGTCCGGGTTTGGAAAGATCCGTTCGCTTTGACCTAATCTACGGACCCTTTGTCGGCGATCATTTTACCAGTAATTGCTCCAAGAGTATACCGGAATATTCCGGGGGCCGTAAGCGACGGCGAGGAGACTGCTGACTCAGGTTGTTCAAGAAAAAGGGCTGGCAGATGCCAGCCCTTTTGTTGTAGCAGTACTGCAACGACAGATAAGTATTAGTCTTTCGCGTGGCACTTGTTGCAAAGCGTGCGCTGGCCGCCGCCCCAGAGGGAAGCAGGCCTGTCATACAGAGCAGCCGTCAATTCCGCAACGGACAGACCAGAGACTGTCGACATGCTGCTGCCCGCGCCCTTGGAATAGGTCGGAAGGCCGCCTGCATCTTCCAATACCATTTCCTCAACGCTCGGGAATCTCAGCATGTAGTCAATACCAGAGGCATGGGCCCTGTGGCAGGACAGGCACATAACCTTGTCGGAACCCGTTATGGATCCGCCCTGGGTGAAGTGACCGGCGAGCAAGGAGTTCTGCTTGATGTTGTCATAGGCCACCGGGATAAGAGAGGTGTAGCCGGCGAATGTGCCGCCGGTCTTGCCGGATGACGAATAGGAGTTGTAGTTGCCGAAGAGCGTCATTAATGCATCGTTCGGGTGAACCGTCACGCCCGTACCGTTTGTTGAAGAATTATGCATCTTCGGATGGCACGATGCGCACCATGCGCCTGCCGATGAATCACCATAGTTGACGACAACGTCGGTCACGGCCTCTGTTTTGTTGTAGGTGCTCGGTGCTGCTGCCATCATCGGCTGTGCAGATAATGCCAACGCGGGGAAGCCTTCCATGGACTTCGGGAGATAGTCCATACCGCCGAGGAGACGATACGCGCCGACTGCTTCGCCGTTCGTGGGGTCTACACCATAGGAGCCTGAGCCGCCGATCGCCTCGCCGGATGTTACATAATCACCTGCGGGAGCAGTCGAAAGCCTTCTGTATTTGCCATGGGGATCATGGCAGCTGCTGCAATGCAGTGAGCCTACCGGATAGGTGCCGCCCGGTGCGACGTTGCCGGCCTTGGTCGTTTCTGCGCCCAAGAGATAGTCTGCTGCGACAATGCTGTGGCCCTTCTTTGAACCCTTCCGCAGCCAACCAAAGTCACCGCCCGGAGATCTCTGCGACGGGATCGTAACTGCGTTACCATAGGACAATACTGTGTAGCTGCCGGCGGTCGTCTTATTGAGTGCGCCATGGCAGTTCAAGCAGGTAGAGCTCTGATCGGTTCCCTGCAGGAGATAGGCACCGGCCTGTCCAACAGCCAGGTTAGCGGCCTGCACGCCGCTGGTGGTGGTCGTCCGTGACATCACTGCGCCGTCCTTCGAGTTATGCATGGTATGGCAGCTTTCGCACGAGGCGACGCCGCCGCCGTGGAACGCAAAGGCAACCCCGCTCAGGCCAAAGGCCGCGAGCGCGACTGCGATAACGATAATGCTTATCTTCAATTTCATTGAAATTCTCCTCTGAACTTTGCTCCGGTAACCTGGCTATCCGAGACGGATCCTTGGTTTTGCGCCCCCACCTTGCGATGAGTTTACCTTTTTCGGAGGATTTGGTTAAAATATATAGTGTCGGCATTGCCGACACCCCCAACAGCCTGAACATCCCTATACTTGTTGCTGCTTAAAGCGAACTGCAAAAAATCATTGGAAACTACTCACTACTTACTACTTACTACTTTCATTTCATCAGCTTTGCGAAATCACCCCCCTTCCTAGAGAGTACTGGTTCGTATCCCGTAGTTGTAAGTACAAGGTCAGTCGTAGGTGAACTGAAAGACGCTCACACCCAAGACATCGGTTTGGGATACATACAGCCTGTTATTTTCATCCATTACCAAGCCCCTCGGGACGATCAGCGACTCCTGGCCGCTGTTGCGGCCGCCGAATGAACCGATATAATTCAAATCCTTGTCAAACACCATCACGACGCTTTTCAGAATGTCCGACACGAGGTAATTTCCCTTGGTATCGGTAATGATCGCGGACGGGATCCCGAACTTTCCCGGGCCACTGCCGCGTTTGCTGATAAGGGTGAGCTGAAGGTCCGGCGTCAGTTTATAGGCACTGCCGACAACGGGCAGGGTGAAAAAAATGTTCCCTTCCCGATCCGTGGAAAAGTCGCCTATTTCATACTCAACCTCATCCATGCCCCTTTTTCGTAACGATTTCTTATTCTTAGCTCCTTCCCATTCACCCGACTCCTGCTTCTGGAGAAGCGACATGATGTTATAGCTGCGCTGGTAGGAACCTTCCTCGTCTACGACCACGATCAGAAGCCGGGACGAGCTCGCCAGGTAAATGAGCCCGTTGAGGGAGAGCATGCGGTCCGGGATAAAATCCGCCAGGTCGGAGGGGAAGTTCTTCATTTCGATGCGGGAGAGGGGCTCACCCCGGAAATCGGCGACCGTGCAGTAATATGTGATCTTTCCCTGGTCCGCTACGTGGACCAGGAAGATGATGTCGCCGTTCTTTTTCACGACAGCATCTATGATAGGGCGCTCCCCTGCCTTTTCATCGGTCACACTGCTCGCCATCGTATAGGTCTCCATGCCGCTCTGGTTGAATACTCTGAGCTCGTCTGACAGGACATAAACTTCACTGTTGACCGGGTCCACGATGATCCTTGGCCATGCGCCGACCTCTGCTTTTCCGGTGAATGTTGATAGCTGGTAAAGAAAGGACACTTGAGGCGTCTGCCCCGCGTGAGAAACTGACGCGCTCAGCGAGACGATCATGCCGAATAAAGCAATCAGACTATATTTTCCCAAGTGTTTTTTCATAAGATGAAGGCCATCCATGATCTGCTTACTTATGTAGTGTATTAGCAATGGTCGTGCCATAATAACTATCTTTTAAATAACAAGATGTTGTCCTGATAGGCTGGATTAATCAGGCATGTAAATGGTGAAATCACCATACCTGATATGGGATTTCACCCGAGACTTTTAAAAGTCTGGATGGGTAAATTGATAACTTATATAAGAATGCAATATTTGCGCCAGCGAGATGGAAATGTATTGCGGATATTTGAAGGGTGGGCTCCCGGCTATTCATGCAGCTGCGTACTATTAGAACGCGTGGCAGTTGATGCAAAGACCTGATGCGGATTGGGCATCGAACCGGAACAGGAGCGGCGTGTTCGAGCTATGCGGGTTATGGCAGCTCCCGCAGTAGAAGGGCCGGCCCGGTTTCTTGGGATCTTCAGGCACTTTATCCCCGGATCGCGGTACGTGATTTCCATGCTCGGCGCTGTCTGGATGGCATTGGAGGCACGTGTCAAGCGGTTTTTTCGCCAGCAGGGCGATCATATCAGACGAGTGCGGTGAGTGGCAGGTCGTGCAGTCGCCGGAAGCGACCGGAGGGTGGACATTCTTCTGGGAGAATCCGGCCTTGTCGTGGCAGGTGAGACACAAGGCGGGTACCCCCGAGACCAGCAGCCGCGCGTTCTTGGATGAGTGCGGGTTATGACATACCGAGCAGCCCATGGCAACCGCCGCATGCACGTTCTTCTTCGTGAAGATCCCCTTGTCGTGACAGCCATAGCAAAGCTCGGGTGGTTCCGATGTGAGCCCTTTTGCCGGCGCATTCGTCTTCTTGTGAGGCATCGCCTTGGTATCGATCCCGCCATGGCATATGGTGCACCCCATACTCAGGGCTTTGTGGACGGACTTTCCCTTGGCAAGTTGTCCATGGCACTTGGTGCATTTCAATTCCGCTGCTGGAGATAGCGCGGGAAGAAAGAGGAACAGCATGATGAATACAGCCGGGAATATGCGCATCGAGACTGTTTTTCCTTTCATAGGACATCCCCCCAACACAGAGATAATGTCAAACTCTAACCACAGAGTTCACAGAGAACTTCTTGAATCTCATGGATAAAAACATCCCTGGAACCGCCTCCCCCTCTGTGCCCTCTATTATAATAGCGCTTCTTACTCTTTTTCCGTTCCTCCAAAACTGTGAGAGCTCAGAGGATGTTGAAAAAAAGGCCTTTTGGTGTTCAGATTTCCCCCGCACATTCCTCAGTGCCCTCTGTGGTTTCCTTTTTCATTCTCTTGCTTCATAAAAGTTTTGACACTACCACACAGAGACTGCCGCTCTCCAGAAAGCTGTTCAAACAGTGGATCACAGTATCACTGCTGGTCCGAAAAAGCAAGGCGCTTCTCCCGGCCGGGCCACAGGGCCGGTTTCATGAGGATCACTGAGGAGAATATGTTTTTCTGCGCCTGGTGACAGTTCTTGCACAGGTCCCGCGCTGACTGCGCGTTGAATCTCAGAAGGTTCAGCGTATCGGTACTGTGGGGATCATGGCAACTGCCGCAGAAAAAGGCTTGTCAAGCTGCGCAGGATTGCGCAATCTCACCATTCTCCACCAATTATTAACCGTATCGCCGGGAGGATGTCTGTAGGAACGGGCTTCTTCACCAGCAGCGCCTCTCATGCGAAGAATGGGGAGAGTGGCAGATGGTACATCCCATGGCAAGGGCGGCATGAACATCCTCTTTGGTGAACATCGCTTTGTCGTGGCAGGTGGTGCAGACATCGGGCTGGTCGGAGATGAGAAGCTTTGGCGTGTCCTTCGAATGAGGGTTGTGGCAGCTCGTGCAGCCGATACGCATTTCCAATGCCTTGTGGAGCACCGTTCCTTTTACTAATTGCTTGTGACATCTAACGCAGTCTGCCTCTTGGGCAGAGGCAGTAAACAGACGCTGCTGCCTCATACGCGCTTCATGTTCTTCAAGCCGGAGATGTGTGTTCCGCTTCCTTCAGACCCCGCCTCGGGGCAGCAGCCCTTGCGGTTCAGCTAATAGTTCCCGTCATCAGGGTCAGAGGACTTGGAGCGCCAATTGAATGCGCCATGCCTGGCATGCCACAAAAAAGTGGTTGGCTCTTCAGCCAACCACCTGACAAAACGCAGGATTTATTCTACTAAGTCGGGATCAACATTGAAATAAGCCGTGATCACGTGGTTCACTATTACGTTGGTGAAGGTGAAGCTCATGATCGGGCCCTTGTTCATCCCGTCGACGATCACGTACGCCACGACGTACCCCGGGTCCGGGGTGATCGTATAGGTCTGGCTGCCGCCCTTGATTACGACGGTGTCGCCCGCTGGCGAGATGCTGCCGTTGTCAAATGCCGTGGCCGAAATTCTGAAGTCGTCCGGCGTGAAGGAGACGCTGATCGTGTGATCCGCCCCGACGTTGGTGAACCCCCAGGCATCCCTCGCGCCGACGGATACCCCGTCAACGACCACATCGAGCACCCGGTAGCCTGCAGCCGGGGTAAAGAAGAAGGTCTGGCTCGCGCCGCTCGGTACGGAGACGGCGCCGGACGGTGATATGACGCCGTTCGGGCCCGCGCTCGCGGTGATGGTGGACGGCGCGTTCTGCGCGAAGGTCGCCGAGATGGTGTGCGCGGCCGTTACGTTGGTGAAGGCGTGGCTCGTGACCTCGCCGACCGACGCCCCGTCAACAAGGACGGCCGACACATGGTATCCCGTTGCCGGCATGATGGTGAAGGTCTGGTCGGATCCGGCCGGCACGGACACGCTGCCGGACGGAGATATGCTGCCGTTGGGTCCCGCGCTCGCGGTGATCGTATAACCAAACACCCTGAAGCTGGCGCTGATCGTATGGTCGGTGGCGATGGACGAGAAGGTATAGGCGGCTATCGCGCCCTTGGAGACGCCGTCAACGACCACGTTCTGCACCTCGTAACCGGGGGCCGGCGTGATCGTATAGGTCAGGCTGTCGCCTGGCTGCACCGTTGTCAAACCGGCCGGTGAGATGCTTCCATTGGCGCCCGCCGTGGCCGTGATGGTATAGACGTTGATCGTGAAGGCCGCTCTGATCGTGTGGTCCTCCCCGACGTTGGTGAACGTGTGCGTCGTCTTCGCGCCGACGGATACCCCGTCAACGACCACATCGAGCACCCGGTAGTCCGGGTCCGGCGTGAACGTGAACGTCTGGTTGGTCCCGCCCAGCACTGGCACTGCGCCGGCAGGCGAGATGCTGCCGTGCATTTCATCGAATTCCATGTCATCGGGCGCGGTGATGAAGAAGGTGGGATTCTCCGCGAACGTTGCCGAGATGGTGTGTGCGGCCGTCACATCCGTGAAGGTGTAGCTCGCGACCTCGCCGACGGAAGACCC
>Ga0210377_10004121_pt1 | contig 12279 bp, 13 predicted proteins | sample PLM4_65_b1redo_FD_155480 | JGI IMG/M metagenome (GOLD analysis project Ga0210377, IMG submission 155480) | Groundwater sediment microbial communities from an aquifer in East River, Colorado, USA - PLM4_65_b1 redo | ecosystem: Environmental > Terrestrial > Soil > Riparian zone | place: USA: East... | reverse complement strand
TGCTGAAGCGCGCCGCGTCTGGTCCGCCGATCGTCGCTCCATAAGTGACGGCGGCGCCTTCCGGATCGGTCGCCACGGGCCGGTAGACCACCCCGATGGCGTTCTCGCGAACCGAAATAGCGGCTGGCGAGGTAAAGTTGGGCGGCGCGCTGGGCCCAGGCGGCGGGGGGGGAGGAGGCGGGGGTGGAGGTGGGCTATATGAGCCCCCTCCGCCGCAGGAAACCGAGAGAGTGGCAAGGGCAGCGAGCAGGCCGGCACGAACGACGGACGTCATTCAACCCTCCGAGGGCCCCGCCAGCTGCGACTTTAGAGCGCGACGAGCGTTGGGAAAGCGGAAATCCCGAAAAACATCGATTTCACGCGACTTTTTAGGGGCGGCTACGGATAATTGTGATTGAAAGTGAGAGCCATTCTCAATATACTTAAGTCATGGATACGGGGTCTCTCAGTTTCGGGCTCGATCATCTGCCGAAGGGAATGGCAGGCCGCGTCACGGGCTTTGGCTTGGGCGACGAGAAACTTGTCGCCAAGCTGCGGGAGATCGGTTTCGCGGAAGGCGATGAAGTGGAGCTTCTCGCCAAGGGCTGGCTCGGCGGCGCCCCGCTTTCCTTCAGGCTGAATCGCACCGTCATCGCGCTCCGCAAAGGCGAGGCGGCCCTGGTACGGGTGGAGCCGGCAGGGTGACCTCGGCGACCATGCGGCTGGCGCTGGTCGGCGCTCCCAACAGCGGCAAGACCACCCTGTTCAACGGCCTCACCGGCGGCCTCGCCAAAACCGCGAACTATGCCGGCACCACCGTCGAGACGCGCACCGGCCGGTTCGAGACGCCGAGTGGGGCAAGCATCAACCTGATCGACCTGCCGGGCATCTACGGCCTCGAGGCGCGGTCGACCGACGAGCGGGTCGCGGTCGAGGCGATAAGGGGCCAGCGCGGCGATCCGCCTCCGGACGCCCTGATCCTCGTGGCCGACGCCGCCAACTTGCGGACCCATCTTCATACCGTTCTGCAGATGAAGGCGCTCGGTCTGCCGGTGATCGTGGCGCTGAATATGATCGATCTTGCCGAACGCGACGGGGTAAAGATCGACATTCCCAAACTTGCCAGCCTGCTCGGCGTTCCGGTCGTACCGACGCGCGCGACGCGGAAGGCTGGGCGCGAACAGCTTATCGCCAAGATCGACGAAGTGCTGAAGGCGATGCCCGCGGCGTCGGCGGTCGAGGCGCCCACGGGCGACCTGCGCTCGTTGCAGCGCGAGGCTAGGCGGATTGCCGACCAAACCATGATCGAGCCGGCGATGAACAAGCTGACGCGTCAGGTCGACGCCGTCCTGCTGCATCCGGTGGCGGGCGTCGCAGTTCTGGTCGCTGTACTGTTTATCGTGTTCCAGTCGGTGTTCGCGTGGGCGACCCCGGCGATGGGTGCGATCGAGGCGGGATTTGTCTGGCTGCAAGCGACGGTCGAACCGCTGATCGGCAACCAGATTCTCAAGGGCTTCATTGTCGATGCGGCGATCAACGGCGTGGGATCCGTCGTCGTCTTCCTGCCGCAGATCCTGATCCTGTTCGCGTTCATCCTGTTCCTTGAAGCCTCCGGCTACATGGCGCGGGCGGCCTTTCTGATGGACGAGCTGATGCTGCGCGTCGGTCTCAATGGCCGGGCGTTCATTCCGCTGCTGTCCTCGTTCGCCTGCGCGATCCCGGGCATCATGGCGGCGCGGGTGATCGAGGAAGAGCGCGACCGCATCACCACCATCATGGTCGCGCCGCTGATGACCTGCTCGGCGCGCCTGCCGGTCTACACGCTGCTGATCGGCGTATTCATCCCGTCGCAGATGGTGGGGCCGTTCAATCTGCAGGGCCTCGTGCTGTTCGGGCTCTATGTGGTTGGCGTGATCAGCGCGGTCGCCGTCGCGTTCGTGCTGAAGCGCACGGCCACAAGGGGCCCGAGCCAGCCCCTGATCATGGAGCTGCCGACCTACAAGCTGCCGGTCTGGCGTGATTTCTTCCTGGGGCTTGTTCAGAAGGCTTGGGCGTTCCTGAAGCGCGCCGGCACGATCATTTTCGGTACGACAGTGGTTCTGTGGTTCCTCGCCTATTTCCCGAATGGCGGGACGGGACTGGAAGGCAGCTATGCCGGAATGATCGGCAAGCTGCTGCAGCCAATATTCCAGCCGATCGGCTTCAATCTTGAAATGGTGGTGGCGCTGGTTCCAGGCATGGCCGCGCGCGAGGCGGCGGTATCTTCCCTCGGCCTGATCTATTCGTTGGGTCCGGTGGACGAGACCAGCCAGGCGCTGCAGACGACGCTGGCGACGGCGTGGACGCTGCCGATGGCCCTGTCGTTCATCGCCTGGTACGTCTATGCGCCGCAGTGCTTTGCAACGATCGCCACGGTCCGCCGCGAAACCAATTCGTGGAAATGGACCGGCTTCCTGGTCGCCTACCTCATGGGCCTTGCTTATGTGGCCTCGCTGGCGACGTTCTGGGTGGCGACGTGGGCCGGCTTGTAGTGATCCACGCTGTGGCGTGAAGCCTTGCCCGGAGTATAGTCCCCCCGGATTCGCGGGGAGGCGATGGTGCGGACAATCCTGAAGCTTGTGCTTGTGGCGCTAGGCCTCGCTTTCGCGGCGCCGGCGTTTGCGCAGGATGCCGCGGTGTGCCAGCAAGCGCTGCTCAATCTGGCGGAGGTGCGCGACGGCAAGAGCCCGCCCATCGGCATCGAGGCGGACGGGATGCGGCTCAAGGCTTCGGGCGGCTACAAGGCGGCCGGCGATGCGGCGATGTTCGCCGTCGATGCCTATCGCGAGCATGGCGATGTGAGGGGGCTGTGTCCTGAAAGCAAGTGGCCGGCTTCGATGAAGCCCGATGCGCTCAAGAAGACGCTGACGCAGGCGGCCAAGACGAACGCGAAAGTGTTTTGCGGCGGAGATCCGATGATCTCGGCGACAGCGCCCAAAATGATACGTGGCTGGCAGAACAATGCAGGTATTGAGTTCTTCTCCGACCGCATCCTCGAACTGCAGGCCAAGCTTGATACGACCGCTGGCGTGAAGAACCAGAGCGCGGGGCGGCATGCGTCGGATTCCGATTGGCTCTTCGAGGTTGCGTCCGATCTCGATGAAGCGTGCCCGAACGGCGAGGCAGCGCTGGATATCGGCAGCGCGAGAATCTCGGCGAACAGGGCGCGGGAGTTTGCGCACGACAACGTCAACTTCCTCGTCTGCGTCAAGGCGCGCGAGGGGTGGCAGCCGGCGATGAAGGACTTCGATGCGGTCGCGCCTGCGAACGATCCCACCAGCATGGCAGCGGCTTACAGGAAGATCGAGACCGCCGCCGTTGCGGTGAAGGCGGCGTGCAAGGCTTCCGAGGAAGGCTCGAGGGAGAACGACTATCTGCTGGCGGCGAGGAGGTTGAGGATCCTGTTCCTCACGACGCCGGGATGCCGCGAGGCGGCGATAAAGATGAACGACATCCGCCAGTCGATGAACACGGCTGACAAATCCTCGCTTCCTTCCTATGTCACCGACATCCGCAACGCAGCGAAGGAGGCCGGCGTTGCATGCAAGGATCCGGCGGCGGAGACGTGGGGCGAGTTCGTGGCCTGGATAACCGAGAAGAACTATTTCCGTGTGGCGGACAAGCAATAGTCATGCGATAGCGCGATGCCGAAATTCAAAACCACACTGCTGCAGGCCAAGGGCATGAACGCCACCGGCATCGAAATCCCAGCGGGGATCGTCGAGGGCTTCGGTCAGGGCAAGCGACCGAAAGTGATCCTGACGGTCAAGGGCCACACCTACCGCAGCACCGTGGCGGTCATGGGCGGCATGTACATGATCGGCGTGCCCGCCGAGCATCGCGAGGCCGCTGGCGTCAAGGCCGGCGAAAAGATCGAGGTGCGGCTGGAGCTCGACACGGCTCCTCGCATTATCGAGGTTCCGAAGGATCTCGCCGCCGCGCTGAAGAAGGCCAAGATAACCGGGGCCTTCGACAAACTCTCCTATACGCACCGCAAGGAACACGTCCGCGCCATCAACGAAGCCAAGGCGCCGGAAACGCGCCAGCGCCGCGTCGACCGCTGCGTCGAGATGCTCAAGGCCGGCAAGCGGGAAGGCGTCTAGACGCTTATTCCGCCGCCTTCATCGCGGGCGCTTCGGGCGTCCACTTCAAGCGCGGGGAACGAGCTGCGCGCGTCTCGTCCAGCCGCTTTGCCGGGGCGAGGTGAGGCGCGGTCTTGAGGGACGGATCCTTCTGCACGGCGCGGCGGGCGATCGAGGCGAGGGCGTCGCAGAAGCGGTCGAGTTCGGCCTTGGATTCCGTTTCGGTCGGCTCGATCAGCATCGCACCATGTACGACCAGCGGGAAATACATCGTCATCGGGTGATAGCCCTCGTCGATCAGGCCCTTGGCGATGTCGATGGTTTCGATGTCGGTGCCTTTGAGGAAAGCGTCCGAGAACAGCGCTTCGTGCATGCAATAGCCGTCGAACGCGGGAGACATCACAGGCTTCAGGCGCGCGAGGATATAATTGGCGTTGAGCACGGCGTCCTCGGCGACCTGGCGGAGGCCATCGGCGCCGTGGCTGAGGATGTAGGCCAGCGCGCGGGTGAACATACCCATCTGGCCATGGAAGGCGCACATGCGGCCGAAGGCTTCGATTGCTTCGCCCTCGCCGGTGTGTTCGACGAAGCGCAGGCCTTCGACTGTTTTCACGACGAACGGCACCGGCGCGTAGGGCGCGAGCGCCGTGGAGAGCACTGTGGGGCCGGAGCCGGGGCCGCCGCCGCCGTGGGGCGTCGAGAACGTCTTGTGCAGGTTGATGTGCATGGCGTCGATGCCGAGATCGCCGGGGCGCACACGGCCGACGATGGCGTTGAAGTTGGCGCCGTCGCAGTAGAAATATCCGCCGGCGGCGTGGATCAGCTTGGCGATCTCGACGATGTCGCGCTCGAACAGCCCGCAGGTGTTGGGGTTGGTGAGCATGATGCCGGCGATGTCGGAGGAGTCGCTGAGCTTGGCCTTGAGGTCTTCGAGGTCGACGCGGCCGTCTGGGGCGGCGTTGATCTCGTCTATGACAAAACCGCACTGGGCGGCGGTGGCGGGGTTAGTGCCGTGGGCGGAGACGGGAACCAGCACGCGCTTGCGCTTGTCGACCTCGCCGCGGGCAGAGAGGGCGGCGCGGATCGCCAGCATGCCGCAGAGCTCGCCATGGGCGCCGGCCTTGGGCGACATCGCCACGGCGGGCATGTTGGTGAGCTGCATCAGCCAGTGGGCGAGCTGCTCGATCACTTCGAGCGCGCCCTGGACGGTGGCCTGCGGCTGCATCGGGTGGACGTCGGCAAAGCCGGGCAGGCGCGCGACCTTCTCGTTGAGGCGCGGATTGTGCTTCATCGTGCACGAGCCGAGCGGGAAGACGCCGAGATCGATGGCGTAGTTCCTCTGGCTGAGGCGGACATAGTGGCGGACGGCTTCGGGCTCGGAGAGGCCGGGTAGGCCGGTCGATTGCGTGCGCGTGACGCCGCCGAGGCGGTCCTTGCCGCCGCGTGGGGCGGGAAGATCGACGCCGGTCTTCTGCATCGAGCCGATCTCGAAGATCAGGCCTTCGGCCTGGAGCAGGCCGCGCGAGCCGGAAACGGTCGTTGTTGTGGCTGCATCATTGGAGGCGAGCGAGGAGGGGCGGCCGGTGGAGTTCATGGTCATTGCGGTTTGCCCTGCACCGGAGCGAAGCCAAAGGAGAATGCGAGGTCGGAAAGCGAATCGGGACTGTCGAACTCGTGCAAATGGCCGGCCTTGAAGTCGTCGGAAATGGCGATGAGCGTGGGCACGATCTTCATTGCGAGGATCAGCGCTTGATACGAATCTGCTCCACCAATGCTGGTTTCCTGTTCGAAGCCCGGCCAGGAAATATGGATGGTGCACCAGTAACTGGCGTCTCGCTGCTCTGGAGCATGCAGCCGGACAAAGCCCTGCTGGCGACCATCGGGGCGATCGATTGTCAGCGCGCGTTCTGCGATCAACGGAGTCATTTCAGCACCTCCGCGAGCGCGCCGGCATAGGAGGCGATGTCGTCCTGCGTCGTGCATTCGGTTGCAGCGGCGATGATGATGTTTTCGAGGCCGGCGCCGGGGAAGAGACGCGAGGCGCGGACGCCGCCGATGACGTCGTGCTTTTCGAGCTCGGCGAGGACTTCGTCGGCAGGCTTCGGCGTTTCGAAGGCGAACTCGTTGAAGAAGCGCGGCGTAAGGATTTTTACCCCTTTCACGGCGCTGAGGGCGTCGGCGAGATCGCGGGCGGCTTCGTGATTGAGGCGGGCGAGTTGCGTGAGGCCCTTGTCGCCGAGCAGCGTCATGTGCGCGGTGAAGGCGAGCATGCAGAGGCCGGAATTGGTGCAGATGTTGGAGGTCGCCTTGTCGCGGCGGATGTGCTGTTCGCGGGTTGACAGCGTGAGCACGAAGCCGCGGCGGCCGTCGGCGTCGACGGTTTCGCCAGCAAGCCGGCCGGGCATCTGGCGCAGGAATTTCGAGCGGCAGGTGAAGAGGCCGACATAGGGGCCTCCGAAACCGAGCGGCACGCCGATCGACTGGCCCTCGCCTACAGCGATGTCGGCGCCCATCTCGCCGGGCGGTTTCACCAGTCCCAGCGACACTGCTTCCGTGAACACGCTGACCAGCAGCGCGCCTTTGGCGTGAGCGGCGTCGGCGACGGGCGAGAGATCTGTGATCGTACCGAAGACGTTGGGCGATTGGGCGATGACGCAGGCGGCCCGCTCGGTGACATGCCTGGCGAGATCGAGTTCGCCGTCGATAGCGGGCGGAAGCTGGATCACCTTGACGCCGGCCGCCTCGCAGAGCGTGCGTGTGGTGTCGGCGTAGTGCGGGTGGAGGCCGCCGGAGAGGAGGACGGTGTTCCGCTTTGTGATGCGGCAGGCCATCACGGCCGCCTCGGCGCAGGCGGTGGAGCCGTCGTACATCGAGGCGTTGGCGACTTCCATTGCGGTCAAGGCCGCAACCTGCGTCTGGAATTCGAACAGGGTCTGCAGGGTGCCCTGCGCGATCTCGGGCTGGTAGGGCGTGTAGGAGGTGAGGAATTCCGAGCGCTGGATGATGTGGTCGACGCTGGCCGGGATGTGGTGCTTGTAGGCGCCGCAGCCGACGAAGAACGGGCCGTCCGAGGCGGCGCGGTTCTTCTTCGCCAGCTTGGTCATGTGGCGCTCGACGGCGAGTTCGCCCTGGTGGTTGGGCAGGCCGGAAATGGGCGCCTTGAGCCGCGCGCTGGCCGGGACGTCGGCGTAGAAATCGTCGACTGACTTCGCGCCGATTGCCTTCAGCATCGTGGCGCGGTCATCCGCGGTGAGGGGGAGGTAACGCATGGGCTCAGGCTTTCCTGGACATTTCTTGGGCGAGCAGTTGGGCGGCGGGATCGGGAGAATGAGCAAAACCGTTGATGACGGCGGCGCGGTCGCCCTCGGGGCGGTTCTGGCTGAGTTTGGCGCTGCCTTCGATGCTTTCGATCGTTAGGCGAAGTCCGGTGATGCCGTTGATCATCTTGGCGATGTAATCGGCAGGAGCGTCGCTGACGGCCCACGGCGCGGCGGCTGGGCTTTCCATCATGTCGGTGATGCGTCCGACCTGGCGGCGCAACGCATCGGCGTCGTTGAAGGCCTGAACCTCGCCTGCAACCTCGACGGCGATGTAGTTCCAGGTCGGCACGACGCGGCCGTGCTCGCGCTTGGAGAGGTAGAGTGATGGCGTGACATAGGCGTCGGGCCCGCGGAAGATGGCGAGCGCGCGGGCGCTGGAGGCGGCGATGGCGGCGACCGGGTTGCTCTTGCCGACATGGCCTTCGAGCGAGACGGCGCGGCCGGCGTCGTCGCGGTTGAGGATCATCGGGATATGCGCGGCCTGCGGCCCGTTCGGCCCGCCCACAACGAGCGTCGCGAAATGGCGCGCCTCGATGAAGGCGGCCAGTTCGGATTGATCGTCGATGCGGAAATGGGCGGGCGCGTGCATCTGTCTCAAATCACTGGGTTGCGCAGAATCTGTCGTAGGCGGCCTTGTCCATGAGGCCGTAGAGTTCGGTCACGTTGGCGAGCTTCAGCTTGACGAACCAGCCAGCGCCTTCCGGATCGGCGTTGACCGTCTCGGGCTTGTCGACGATGGCGGAGTTGGCTTCGGTGATTTCGCCGGTAACCGGCGCGTAGACGTCGGAGGCGGCCTTGACCGACTCGACGACGGCCATGTCGCCTTCCTTCTTCACTTTCTTGCCGAGGTCGGGCAGCTCGACGAACACCACATCGCCGAGCTTTTCGGCGGCGAAGGCCGTGATGCCGACCGTGCCGATCTCGCCCTCGACGCTGATCCATTCGTGTTCGTTGGTATAGTAGGTCGTCATCGAGATCCCTCTCAGCGTTTATATTTGTGCGGAACGAACGGCAGGGCGGCGACTTCCGCGTCCAGCGCTTTTCCGCGGACGATCAGTTTGAGCGGCGTTCCGACTTTGACGTGGCTCGCCGCGACATAGCCTTGCGCGACCGGGCCGTTCACCGTTGGGCCGAAGCCGCCGGAGGTGATGACGCCGATCGGGGCCCCGTCGGCGCTTTGGATTTCCGTGCCTTCGCGGGCAGGCGCGCGGCCGAGCGGCTTGATGCCCACGCGTTTGGCCGCCGGGCCTTCCTTCAGCTCCTTCAGGATGCGCTGGGCTCCGGGGAAGTCGGCGCGTTCGCGTCGGGACTTCGAGATCATCCAGGCGAGCGAGGCCTGGACCGGTGTCTTCGACGTGTCGAGGTCGTGGCCGTAGAGGCACATGCCGCCTTCGAGGCGCAAGCTGTCGCGGGCGCCGAGGCCGATGGGTTTCACGCGGGGGTCCGACAGCAGCTTTTCGGCGAAGGCGGCGGCGTGCTCGGCGGCGACGAGAATCTCGAAGCCGTCCTCGCCAGTGTAGCCGCAGCGCGCGACCGCCATGCGGCCATAGGCCGGGTGCTCGATGCGGGTGAAATTCATGAAGGTGAGGCTGGCGGCGCCGGGAAGGATCGGCGCCAGCACGGCTTCGGCTTCGGGGCCCTGAAGGGCTATGAGTGCGCGGTTGTCGGCGCGGCGCAGCTCGGCATCGGGGCCGGCGGCGTCCTGGATCAGCGCGAAGTCGTTCTCTTTCGTTCCGGCGTTGACGATGATGTAGAGCATGCCCTGGCGGTCGGGCGCGCCGGCGCGGCCGATCATCAGGTCGTCGATGATGCCGCCATTCTTGTCGAGCAGGACGGTGAGCTGGAGTTTGCCGGGCGGCAGCGCGGCGATGTCGGAGGGGACGAGTTTTTCGACGATCGCAGAGATCTTGCGGTGAGCTTCATCGCCGCCCCCGATTTCGGGAAGCGCGAGGAAAGAGGGGCCCATGTGCGAGACGTCGAACAGGCCGGCGTGGGTGCGGGTCCAGTTGTGCTCGGCCATGATGCCGTCGGCGTACTGGATCGGCATGTCGTAGCCGCCGAACTCAACCATGCGGGCGCCGTGCGCCAGGTGCAGCGCGTGGAGCGGGGTCTTTTTCAGAGGTTTATCCGAGGCTTCCGCCAATTTGGTCTCCGACAGCTGCGCAGCATCGCTTTCGCGATTGCGCCCCCGCTGTCGGATGGGCCTGAGAGATTCACTGACGCTTTGCGTCAGCTTACTCCGTCGGCGGCGGGATTTCTCCCGCACTTTCCAGCGTTGTCGTCACTCCCGCGGCCCTTTTGCCTGAGCGTTTCCGGGGCGGTTGCGCCTTCGGCGACAGCGTATCGGTGCTGCTCTCTCCCGCGGGGATCGATCGACTGACCGCCTGCCTGCGCCTCCCGGCGGAACCAGACGTCGGAGCCATCTGCCGTCAGGAGCGTACACAGGTCAATGGCAAGGGTCGGGAATGGTGGGGATGGTGGAAATCCGCCCGAATTCGGGGCCGGCGCGCTGTGAATACCCTCATCTTCCTAGGCGGCGAGGTCTGCCTCGCGCAAGAAAGCCAGAATGGCCGTGTTGAACGCCTCGGGCTGATCGATGTTGGCTGCATGGCCGGCATCGGGGATGATCATCTTCTTCGCTCCGGGAATCTTCGCCGCCATGTAGTCCGACGCCTTGAGGAAGGGCGTGTCGTTTGCGCCCACCACCACCAGCGAGGGAACCCGGATTTCCGGCAAGCTCGAGATCACGCGTGCATCGCGCTGGGCCAGCATGCCGCGCGCGGCCAGAGCCAGGCCCTTCGCATTGCGGTGTTGGGCAATGCGCGTCTCTACACTGCCGCGTTCCAAGGCAGCCAGTCCCTGAGCGTCGAAGCGCTCACCCGTTGCGCGGGCCCGGGCATTCCACTCTTCGCGGGCCTCGTCATTCTTATAGCCGGGCCCGGTGTCGATGATGAGTAACGCCTTGGTCCGGTCGCGATGCGCAAGATGGAAGGCGAGACTCATGTAGCCGCCCAGCGACAGGCCGCCGATGATCGCTTCTCTGGCGCCGGCTGCATCGAGGAGCGCCGCCATGTCAGCGACGGTGTGCGCTTCAGAATACTTGCTCTGGTCCTCGGGATAGTCGGACTGCCCGTGGCCGCGCATGTCCCACAGGATCAGCTTGAAATGTTTCGAGAGAGGGGCGATCTGCCCAGCCCACATTTTCGATGAAGCTGAATAGCCATGCGTCAGCAGGAGCGCCGGGCCGGTTCCGTGGACTTCATAGTGGAGGTTCACGCCGTCGCGGTTGAGCATGGGCATCGTCACAGCCCTTTCAGCCAGTCGATGAGCAGCCGGTTGGTTTCCGCCGGCTTTTCCTGCTGGTTCCAGTGGCCCGCGCCGGGAATGAGGTGGAAACCGCGCAGGTCGGTGAAGTTGTTGCGCATGCGCTCCTCTACGCCCTGGCCGAACATGCGGATGCCGCCGTCCATGGCGCCCGCCATGAACAGGGCGGGCTGCTCGATTTTCCTGCCGGCGTTTTTCGAGGCCCAGGCAAAATCGCGATGGAAGTTGCGGTAGCGATTGAGCGGTCCACGAAAACCCGAGCCCTCGAACTCCTTCACCAGATAGTCGATGTCCTCGTCCGGCAGCCAGGCGGGGAATTTCTCCGGATTGGGCAGTCCCTTCAGCACGCCCTCGCCATGCTTCTTGTCGGCCGGCCAGGTCGTGAGGCCGCTGTCGCCCGACCACGCGAAGTAGAGCCGCCGGATCGAGTCGCGCACATCGGCCTCGAGTTCGGCCTCCGCCACGCCCTCGTCCTGGAAATAGACCTGGTAGAAGAAGAGGCCTTTGTCGGTGAACATCTTCCGCGCGATGTCGATGAACGGCGCGCTGCCATGGCCCATGTGCGGGATCGACATGCCGGCGACGGCGGTGAAGCGCTTGGGATCGGTGAGCGCGGCGTTCCAGACAATGGGCGCCCCCCAGTCGCGGCCGATCAGGATCGCCTTGCCGTTGCCGAGCTGGTCGGCCACCGCCTGCAGGTCGGCGATGATGGAGGCCATGTCGTAGGCCTCGACGGCATGCGGCTTGTCCGATCCGCCATAACCGCGGACGTCGATGGCGGCGGCGGTAAAGCCGGCGTCGGCGATGGGTTTCATCTGGTGGCGCCAGCAGAACCAGCTTTCCGGAAAGCCATGGACCATCAAGACCAGCGGGCCTGAACCCACGACAGCGGCGCGGATGCGGCAGTCGCCAGACTGGACGTAGCGAAAGTCATGGGCCATATACAGGGCTCCTTACGGCGACCGTGTGTATCGGTTGCGCTACGAGGGCTAAGCCGGGCTGTCTGCCTGGGCCGCCTTCACCTTAACAACACTGGCGCGCGGGCCAAAGCCCTGAGCCGCGCCGGTAGAGGCTGCGCAACTCTTTACCGTGAGGAAACCCTCACCCCCTAACGAGTTGCGCGATGTCCTGCCGGGCTTTTGCTTAGGCGGGCGTTTGGAGCGAATTCGATGTTCCTGACCATGATGAAGGGCAAGCTTCATCGCGCCACGGTGACCCAGTGCGACCTGCACTATGAAGGCTCGTGCTCGATCGACATGGACCTGCTGGAGCGAGCGAACATCCTGCCGCACGAGCAGGTCGATATCTGGAACGTCAACAATGGAGCGCGGATCACCACCTACGCCATCGAGGCGCCCCGGGGATCGCGCACCATCGGCGTCAACGGCGCGGCGGCGCGCTTCTTCCAGGTCGGCGACCGCGTGATCATCGCGGCGTTTGCCCAGATGGACGAGCAGGCCGCGAAGCAGCACGCGCCGAACGTTGTGAAGCTGAATGAGAAGAATGAGGTTGTGACGGGTGTGGTCTGAGACGAC
>Ga0210377_10004120_pt1 | contig 12282 bp, 8 predicted proteins | sample PLM4_65_b1redo_FD_155480 | JGI IMG/M metagenome (GOLD analysis project Ga0210377, IMG submission 155480) | Groundwater sediment microbial communities from an aquifer in East River, Colorado, USA - PLM4_65_b1 redo | ecosystem: Environmental > Terrestrial > Soil > Riparian zone | place: USA: East... | reverse complement strand
CATCGGCGGTCACGCTTTTGCCGCCGGCCATGACATGGGCGAGGCAGGCGAAATTGCGGGGCGGATTGGGGGCGCCGACCAGGACAGCGCGATCAGCGTTGGTCACAGCGGCCGACGGCAATGGACGGCTTCCGGCCTTCTGCGCATCGATGAGACTGAGATAATAGAAGGCGTCAGCCTTGAACTGCAGCTCACCCGGCGGAGGGCTGCCGTTCACTCCACCTGTCTTGTCGACGACCTGCTGAAACTCCCGCGCGGCGTCGTCGAGCATCGACTGTTTGAAGTAGCTCATGCCGATCTCGAAGGCCGGTTTCGCCGATTGGGGGTTGGCGACCCTTGCCCGCTCATACGTAGCCCGGACAACTTCCGGCCTGGAATTAGGCAGCTTGGCCTTGACCGCCGCGAGCTCGAGGAGCGCATCGGAAAGCATCGGTCCCGGCGCCAGCAGGCGCACCGCCGCCTCGTAGGCTTTGTCCGCCTGGTCGAACTGCTGTGCGCGATCAAGCGCGCGGGCGAGCTTCAACTGCCGCTCGGCATTGTTCGGCTCGAGGCTCGCGGACGCATTGTATTCGATGATCGCCTGCTGCAGGAGGCCCGGCGCGTCCGCTCCGTTCGCGGCGGCTGCAATACGGCTCTGCTCCAGCAGGGCCTGGCCGCGGCCTTCACGCGCGGCCGCCTGCTCCTTGACCAATCCAAGGTTGGCTGCGGTTTTCGCGGCCCCATCGTAGGCATTGCCGGCGGAGACGTAGCTCTCTCTCTTGCCGGTCGTCGAGCTGTCCGCCAGGACGAGATAGGCGCGGCCCAGACCCAGCTTCGCATCCAGAGCGTTGGGGTCGACGCCAAGAGCCTTCTGGAAGGAATCGATGGCGAAACCGAGATTGGCGGTCTGGCCGCCCTGCAGCGCTGTCTGACCGTCCCTTACGTAGATCTTCGCCAACTCGACCTTCGCTTTCGCTGCGAGCTGCGAGCGGCCTGCGGGAGCGCTTGGCATGGTTCCGCGGCGGACGATTTCCTCGAAGTCGCCCCTCGCCTTGCCGGCATCGCCCGCAAGGCCGAGCTGGACGTACGCGTTCGCGCGCAGAAATACGAAGTCGTCATAGCTCGTGTCGACCGGATCATTTGCGAACGGGTTCGCCACTTCCCTGTTGTCGAGCTGCCGGGTGGCTTCGGAAAGACAGTGTTCCCTGCCGGTGCAAATACCTCCGGTCGTCTGAGCGGATGCAGGCGGATTGGTCAAACCCAACCCGGCATAGGCGCGGGCAAGTTGGTAGACGCGGCCGTACCGGAATTTCTGGTTGGACAAGACAACCGCTGCATCCTTCTTGTCGCCGGGCTTTGCAGTCCGGGTGAGGTCGGGATGGTCGTTGCGAAGGCGGTCGAGCGATTTATTGATCGCTCTCACTGCGGTGACATAATCGCCAATCGCGTTTGCAGCGGACGGCGCTTCCGCCAAAGCGATATGGGCGCGGGCGGCATTGTAAGCGGCGATGGCCTGATCACCGCCCTTGGCGTTGGGATCATCGGCCGTCGCGTCACAATCCGAGGCCATGCTGGCGAAGCGATCCCTCGCCGGCATGCTGACGTCACGGACGATGCAGTCCTTCCTGGCGCCCCAGGCGGCCGGTTTCGTTTGCGCCATTGCACTGGCTGCGCTCGCCGCAACCGAGACGATCACCACAATTCTGGACCACAACACTAGACGCACCCCTACTTCCCCACGCATCCCATCCACCCGATATTTTGAGACCCGTTTTCACGTTTATGGACGAATTCCGGTTGCAGCAAAAGTGGTAAACGGGAATAGACGCAGCGCGTGACGGGCCGGTCACGCGGTTGAATGAATAACCGCCTGTTAGGCGAGTTCCCATTCTCCGCGGCCGACCGCATCAACCCTTGCAAATGCTGGATTGTTGAAGGAATTTGACAGAAGCGATCATTTGGGAGGCAGCCCAAAAGGCAGTCGTTCCGCAACCGGACCTGCCGCAGGGACCGAGCGTTACGCGACGTCGCGCCTAATCCAGAGCGAGTGATACCTGCCCTCCACGGGAACTCATGGCTTCGGCGGCCCAGATCCTTCGGCCGTTTGGGTCGCGGCGCAGACGAGTGACTCGCCCTTGTGTTCCGCCTCGACGATCGATCGCGCCTCGGCGAACAGCTCCGCGTTGAGCAGGACCTTAAGCTCGCACGGGTTGAAGCGCCCAGTCGCGAAGAAGCTCACATTGCGTCGCGCGTCCCGCTCGGCCTTGCGCGCGGCCGGCGTCGCCACATGCTTTGCAGCAAGCGCCCGAACCAACTCATTCCAGGCGAAAAGCCCGGTTCGCTCGACGGCGGCGGCATTCGCATAGGCGCCATCGAAATCGCCATCGCGCAGATACGAAAAGCTGACGTTCTCTGCAGTTCCACTGACCTGGTTGTTTGTCTGATGGAGCCGTTCGCGCAACCTGATCGCCTGATCGAGGCAGGATCGCGCAAGCAACATGCGTGGAGAGCCTTTTTGCCCCTCCTCCGCCTTCCCGCACAGGCTTCCGGCGAGATCGAGTTCAGCTCGCAAATCCTCATCCGGCATGTCGAAGGTCGCGACAAGCTCCGTTCCGACGCCATGGAACGCATTCATGGCCAGGGTCAGTGCAGCTTCGTCGCGGGAAGCGTCGGCAATTTCGCCGCTCTGCCTCAGGGCAAGAGCATAGTCGCGAAGCGCCTCGTGAGTCCTGCCAAGCTTGCGCTCGCACTGGGCGCGCCAATAGAGCGGCTGTGGCCCAGGCGTCGATCCGACCGCGCTTGCTTCGATCGCGCGGAAAACCGCTTCACAATCGGCAAGGGCGTAGGTCGAGCGATTGGATGACGCGTCAATGAAGAGAATCCACGCCAGGCCCGTCTGGGCCAGCGGTGCAAGATCTGGATCGGTCTTGGCTTTCTCGAACGCAGCCTTGGCCTTTGCGAGGGTGTCGGGAAGGCCGGTTGCATCGGTGGCGATCTGCTCGCCGCTGCGCTCCCATGCGAGCAGGGCGGTCGCGCCTACAAGGAGTGCGTGGGCTTCCGGCGCCGCACCTGCCCTGTTCAATGAAGCCGCCTCGATCAGGAGTTCGTCATTGAGCGAATGGGCGCCGCGCTGCAGATAGGCGCCCACTGCTTCAAGCGCCGCCGCGGACTTGGATCGCGTGGGCGCGCTCGCGCTCGCCGCGCGGAATTCATCGTAGGTTCGGCGGACTGCACGCTCGAGGTTCGCGACCTGGTTGGTCTGCCGGTCCGCCGCCAGTCTGGAGTCGAACGCGTTGCGTTCGAGTCTGGCGGACGTCGCCTCCAATGAATTGGCGACGCTGTAGTAGTAGACCCCGAGAGCGGCCGACATCGCGACAAGCAGAAACAGAATGCCGAAGCCGGCGAACAGGATACGCCGGAAGTCGCGCTGTTCCGAGCTGACAAGCGCGATCAGGTCCTCTTCGGCTTTGTCCGACATCCCCCTGCTCCTCCGTTACGTAACCAGCGAGGCGGCCATGTCCATCCAGACCTGCCGCTTCTTCTTGTCCGCACACTGCAGGTTTCCCAGGAAGCTCGCGAACAGCTTCGCGCGCCCCGCTCGGGCCGCAAAAAGCGTCCGCTCGATCGAGTTGATGCAGTTCTGGGCCGCCCACCAGCTGCCGAAGAACCCGATCACCGCCGCCGACATGGGCGGCAACAGCTGAAGCGCGGGAAGCCATTTGTCGATGTCAGCGTTATTGGTCGTATTGATCACGAACACGACGGCGAAGATTCCGACGGCGAAAACCAGCATCACCAGCGAGAAGAGAAACAGACCGAAACACAAGCCGCGCGTACGGCAGTGGTTCTGCTTCTCCGCCTCGAGAATCAAGGCGAGCGCCTCAATGTCGCTCTGCTCGATATGATGTACGCTCATGTCATTAGTCCCGCTGAGGAATTATACACTGGCAGCTTATCACCGCCAAAGGAAACAGTCGGAAGAACAGCCGCTAGGGACGCAATTGTGGGAGTTTTAGCCAAGATCGGTCAGGAAGACCGCTGGTCCACCCACAGAAGCACCCTTCAGCGATCCTATAACGCTAGGTGACGGCAGAGCATGCTGGGCAGCGGCGCCCTGAACTGCAGGCCTGAGACAGCTCGCGCCTCGCCCATGGGTACGGGAAAACGCCGAAGCGACGACCCACTCTGATTCGAACCAGCGGCCTCGCCAAGGGCGTCGCGTAGAATGAAAAAGCCGGACCGCGCCTCGATCTCAGAACCGGTTCTTGATCAGCAGCACTTCCATCACCCGCTTGGCTTCGTCGGCCTGCAACTCGAGCAAAGCGGTGATGCGATTCAGGTAATCCGCTTCGACCGGCGCAAGGTTGCCGTCCGACAGGATGATGTCGACGCAATGAGCGAAAACCGGCAGCCGCATGTCTGAGGGCAGCGCCGAGCATGCTTCATCCAGGCCGTTCTTCCGCTCGGCAAGCCGTTTCTGGATCACTGCATTAGCCTGGGCGAGCTGGCTCTGGTTCAGCGACTTCAGCGCTCGCGAGCGTAGCAGAAGCGCTTTGACCTCTTCCTGCTCTTCCCGAGCAAACACGCCGTCGACGGAGACGGCGCAGAGAAGGAGGCAAAGGAAAGCCTCGCCAACGCTCCAGTCGGTGGCCCGGCTCTTGCCGAAGTCGGCGGCCAGCTTTTCGAGGTTGAAGTTCGAGGGCGGCCGCTCCGGCGGCGCCTGAAAGATGTTGATGACAGGGCTGACTTCGTTCGACATGACTTTCCCCACACGCCCCCACCCAATCTTCGGACAACGATGAAGGGAACGGCGCAGATTGGCAAGCTGTCCGCAACCGAAGCCGGCAAGCCCCACAATTGCAGGTTTACTCCGGGACGGGCTGAACGGCCTGTCTCGCCATTCTGTTACAAATCAGCCATGGCGGCGAGGTTCGGAAGCCTCAGGTGCTCAGGTCGTATCGGCTTGTTCGGGGGGCCTGCGATATGGCCGCCGCAACAATGTGCTATCGGGGGAAGACAGTCATATGAGGCGCGGTTCATCGAGCACGCCCTATTCTGGGGAGGCATGCATGAAATATCTCGGTTCTCTTTTCCTGGCGCTGACGCTGGTCTTGGCCCCCGCGGCGCGGGTCGAGGCGCAAACCCCGAGCAGCCAGCCGGCCGCGGCTTCGCACCTCATCATCTACCATGCGGAAGGCCGGCGGTCCGAACGCATCGTCTGGCTGTGTGAGGAATTGGGCATCCCGTACGAACTGAAATACAAGCGCGGCGACGTCGCCGGCTCGTTCGCGGACATCCGGAAAATCAACCCCGGCATGGGGGTGGCTCCGACCGTGATCTATAACGGCCAACTCCTCATGGAGTCCGGCGCGATCATCCAGCTGATCCTCGACCGCGAGGGAAAAGGCCGTCTGGTTCCTGCAGTGAATTCACCCGACTACGCCACCCACCTCCTGTTCATGCACTTCGCCGAAGGTACGCTCGCCGCCGACGCGGTGGCCGACTACCGCGTGGGCCGGGCCACGACCGGGATGGCGCCAAGAAGCGCCGAAACCGATGGTCAGAGGGCGATGCATTACGCCAATGATTTCCTGGCCACGCATCCCTACTTCGGCGGCTCGGAGTTCTCGGCCGCCGATATCATGATGGTGTTCCCGACGAGCTACGCGGTCCGCATGAATGTGGCAGACATCGCCAAGTATCCCAACGTCGCAACCTGGCAGAAGAAGATGGAAGATCGTCCCGCCTTCAAGCGGATGCTGGCCGTCGCCCGTCCTGACGGTCGCGTCAGTCCTCCCCCACCACTCAAACTTGAGTGACGAGGCGGAGAAGAAGCAAGCACTCCCTGCGCCACGCTGGTCATGAGATCCGCCGGAGCGGCCGCCCGGGTCGCCGCCGCGCCAGCCCCCGCCGCCGTCCTGATGCCTTTCGGCCTTTCGAATTTCGAAGACCGATGGACACCGGCTGGCCGGGGCAGATACTTATACCAAATAACGGCTTTAGCCGGATTGGGGCCGGATTGGGAGAGGAAGCCATGAGCGACAAGAACGTGGTCGACCGGCGCACCTTGCTGGGGGCGGCGATGTTGGGGGCTGGGGCGGCGCTGGCGGCGGCGCCTAAGGCCGAAGCGGAAGTGTTGTTCCCCACTGGGCGTGGAACGTTTGGCGCCGGTGGCTCTGCGGCGGGGGCGGTTCATCGTTCCGAGAACGACCTCTACGATTGCGAAGTGGAAGGCAAGCTTCCCGCCGACCTCGACGGGGCCTTCTATCGCGTGGGTCCCGACCCGCAATATCCGAAGGCTGAGAAGTATAAAAACGACATCGTGTTCGATGGCGAAGGCCACGTCAGCATGTTCCGCATCAAGGACGGCCACGTGGACTACAAGAGCCGCTATGTTCGCACCCAGCGCTGGAAAGCCCAGCATGCGGCGCGGCGCTCGCTGTGGGGCATCTATCGCAACCCGGCTACCGACGATCCCAGCACCAAGAATCTCTCGCGCGGCACCGCCAACACCCAGCTGGTCTTCCACCACGGCAAGCTGATGTCCCTGAAGGAAGACTCTCCGCCGGTGGTGATCCATCCGCTGACGCTGGAGACGCTCGACGACTACTACACCTTCGGCGGGGCGATGAAGAGCCTGACCTTTACGGCGCATCCCAGGGTCGATCCCTTGACCGGCGAGATGATCGCCTTCGGCTACGAGGCCAAGGGACTCTACACGCCCGACATCGAGGTCTTCTCGGTAGACAAGCAAGGCAAGATCAACTGGCAGGCTTGGGTAAAGGCGCCCCATGTCAGCATGATCCACGACTTCGCCGTCACCCAGCAGCACATCGCCTTCCTCTCGATCCCGCTCGCCGCCAACAAGGAGTTGCTCGACAAGGGCGGACCGCACTGGTTCTGGGATTCCAACCTGCCCTCGTGGCTGGGCGTCATGCGCCGCGGCGGCGACGGCAAGGATATCAAATGGGTCAAGGGTCCGACCTGGATGGCGACGCACTCCATGGGCGCCTGGTCGGATGGCGACAAACTCTTCTTCGACATGGACGGCGCGCCCGCCAACCAGTTCCCGTTCTTCCCGAGTGTCAGCAACGAGCCTTTCGCTCCCGGTGCGGCCCAGGGCAAGCTGATCCGCATGACGCTGGACTCCTCGCAGAAGAGCCCGAACGGCTATGGCATGGAGACCTTGTTCCCCGAGATCAGCGGCGGGCTGTCGCGCCAGGACGACCGCTACCACACTGTGCCCTATCGCTTCGGCTTCCTGAACGGGCGCGGCTGGCAGATGGTCGACCATCAGACCGGCAAGGTCGGCGTCTTCTCGCAGCCCGACACGCGCCTGGCCGAGATGACATTCGTTCCCCGCAAGAAAGGCGCGCCGGAGGGTGACGGCTACATGGTCGGCATCGCCTCACGCACCAAGGAGAACGGCCGCTCTGACCTCCTTATCGTCGACACGCAAAACCTCGCCGAGCCCGTCGCGGTGGTGAAGATGCCCTACCGCGTCGTCGATCAGGTCCATGGCTACTGGGTTCCAGGCGATCAGCTGCCGAAAGCGTAGCGACAGGAGTATAATCCGGGATCGGAGCGGCCAGCCGCCGCCGGCGCCAGCATCTCCGCTGCATCTCGCAGACTCAGCGCGGGCGTCTGGATAGGATGCTTCGCACTCCCTATCTTGAGGATGAACGAAATAGGGATTCTTGAGCCACAAAGCTCGAGCAGTTCCTGATACCGGCGATCTGACGTTGAGATGGAGACCGCCATGCAGACCTCCTTCCACGTCCACAGCGCAACCTGCGACTGCCCGCCGGAGGCGCGCAGCCAGGGCGAGGCCGACAACCGGCCGCGCGTGGTCATCGTCGGCGCCGGGTTCGGAGGCCTTTCGGCGGCAAAGTCACTCGCCAAAGCGAATGCCAGGGTGACGCTCGTCGACCGCCGCAACCACCATCTCTTCCAGCCTCTGCTCTACCAGGTGGCGACCGCGGGACTTTCACCGGGACAGATCGCAACACCGGTCCGCACGATCCTGCGCAAGCAGAAAAACGCCGAGGTTCTGCTCGGCACGGTGAGCGGGGTGGATACCGGGCGGCGCGTCGTAACGCTCGACGGGCACGGGATCAACTATGACTATCTCGTTCTAGCGACCGGCGCGCGACATTCCTACTTTGGCCGCGACGACTGGGAGCAGTTCGCACCGGGTCTCAAATCGCTCGAGGACGCAACCGAGCTGCGTAAGCGAATCCTGCTAGCGTTCGAGCGCGCCGAGTTGGAAACGGACGAGGAGAAACGCAAGCGCCTGCTGACCTTCGTAGTCATCGGCGCCGGACCCACCGGTGTTGAGATGGCGGGCGCGATTGCGGAGCTCGCGCACCGCGCCCTGGCCAGCGATTTCCGGGCCATCGATCCGCATGCCGCGCGCATCGTGCTGGTCGAGGCAGGCCCGCGGGCGCTTTCCACTTTCCCCGAGGACCTGTCGGCCTGGGCCGAAAAGGCGTTGGTCAAGCTTGGCGTTGAGCTGATGATGAATTCGTCCGTCACCGGCATCGACGAGACGGGAATCATGCTGGGCTCGAAGACGATCCCTTCGGCCTGCGTGATCTGGGCGGCGGGCGTTGCGGCCTCGCCTGCCGCGAGATGGCTCGCCGTAACAGCCGACCGCGTCGGGCGCGTACCGGTCGAAGCAGACCTCACTCTTCCCGGGCATTCCGAGATTTTCGTCATTGGCGACTGCGCCCAGGTGAAGGGCAAGGACGGCAAACCCCTGCCCGGCCTCGCTCCGGTGGCTAAGCAGCAGGGCGAATATGTGGGGCGGCTGCTGACGGCGCTGACGCGGAAGGCCGTCGCGAAGCGTCCGCCGTTCAGGTATCAGGACTTCGGCGCACTCGCGACCGTGGGCCGCAAAGCCGCCATCGCCGATTTCGGCAGGATCAAGCTCAAGGGCTTCATCGGCTGGCTGACCTGGTGCCTTGCCCACATCTATTTCCTGATCGGCTTTCGCAATCGCTTCTCTGTCGCGCTCGACTGGGCGTGGAGCTATCTCACCTTCGAGCGCGGGGCGCGACTGATCACCGGGCCGATCGGCGAGGACAATGCCCTCGCCGGCGACAATGGCGCCGCCAAGCGCCAGGCGGCCTGAGCCCTGCGCCGCCCGAGGCGCCTGGGGAACCAGGATAGGGCTGGAATTCGCCTAAAGCAGCGCTCCCGGCCTGGACCACAAGATAGAATGGCGAGCATTCACCGTTCTCGCCGCTCCAATATTGAGCAGTCGCGGAACGGCGGGCCGCTTCCTGTATCTTCTGTCTCGGCGCAAGGCCCAACCTCTCCGACTCTCGGGAGATGCGACTTCTTCTCGTCGATCCGGATCCTGCGCGTGCCGCCCTCGTCGCCGAGGGCCTAGCCGACATGCACCCGCTGGATCTGCGGCGCGCATCAAGCCTCGACGAGACGGAACTTGCCGAGTTCAAGCCTGACCTGATCATCGTCGCCTGCGACAGCCCCGACCGCGACACGCTGGAAAGCCTTCGCGAGGCGACGCATGGCAATCCGCGGCCGGTGGTAATGTTCGTCGACCGCTCCGAACCCGGCCTCGCCGAGGAGGCGGTTCGCGCCGGTGTCGCCGCCTACATTGTCGACGGTCTGCAGCCGGGGCGCGTTCGTTCCATCCTCGAAGTGGCGATGAGCCGATTCCAGTTGATGCAGCAATTGCGCGTGGATCTCGCCAAAGCCCAGTCGGATCTCGCATCGCGCAAGACGGTCGAACGCGCAAAGGGCCTGCTGATGAAGGAGCGCCAAGTCGGCGAGGAGGAAGCCTATGCAATGCTGCGAAAGCTGGCGATGAATTCGGGGCGCCCGATTTCCGCGATCGCCGCCGACCTGCTCTCTTTTCATGGCGTGTTGAAGGGAGGCAAACCGTGATGCTGCCACTCGATCTCGGGTTTGTTGCACTGACCGATGCGGCGGTGCTGATCGTCGCCAAGGAACGCGGCCTGTTTGCCCAGGAAAGCATCGAGGCCTCGCTACACCGCGAGGTTTCCTGGGCCACGATTCGCGACAAGGTGGCAGCCGGCCTATATCAGGGCGCGCATATGCTGGCGCCGCTGGCTATTGCGGCAAGGCTCGGCGTGGGCTCGGATCCTGTCGGTCTGATCACGCCAATGTCGCTCAATACCAACGGCGCAGCGATCGGCGTTTCGGCTCAGCTTGCGGATGAAATGGGTGATGGCAGTGCAGCAGCCCTCGCTCGTGCGGTTGCAAGGCGGGTGGGGCGCGGGGATGCGGTGGTGAACTTCGCGACGGTCTATTCGTATTCGATGCATACCTACATGCTGCGCTACTGGGCGGCGTCGGCCGGGCTCGACCCGGACCGCGACATCCGCATCGTCACCGCGCCGCCGACCGCGATCGTGGGCCGGCTGAAGTCGGGCGACATCGATGGCTTCTGTGTCGGTGCGCCGTGGGGATCGGCCTGCGAGGCGCAATGCGGCGCCCGGATCGTGCTCGAGGCGGGCCAATTCTGGCCGGGGGGGCCCGACAAGGTCTTCGGCCTTTCCGAAGCATGGGCGGCGCGGGAGCCCGAGGCGACGCAGGCCGTAGTTCGCGCGTTGCTCCGCGCCGCAATCTGGGCGGACGATCCGGAAAACGCCGGCGAACTTGCAGGCCTGCTGTCCGCTCCCCGGTACCTGGCCGCGCCGCGCGATCTCATCGCGAAGAGATTGGTCCGCGATTTCGTCGGATTGCGGTTTTCGCGTCAGGCGGCATCGTTCCCCTGGCGCAGCCACCCCGCCTGGATTTTCAGCCAAATGCTGCGCTGGGGGCAGGTCGATCGCAACGCCGGTCCGGCCCGCGCGTTGGAAGGCTACCGGCCGGACCTGTTCCGCACCGCGGCAGCGGACGTCGGCCTGTCTGCGCCGCTGACCGACTCGAAGATCGAAGGCGCCTACGATGGACCCTGGGCTCTGCCCGGCTCGCGCGGTCCAATCCCAATGTCGAGCGGCATGTTTTTCGACGGCAAACAGTTCGATCCCGACTCGCTGCGCGATTACGCAGCCGGTTTCGCGATAACGCGGTTAACCGACTGATCAGGCGCCTAATTCGCGATCAAGGCGCCCAAAGGGCCGCCGTTGCTGCAGGCGTTCGCGGCGAGACCCCCGCTTTCAACGGCTGCCTGCGTGACATCCAGCGCCGGATCGCGCCCGATAGATCATGGCCAGCGGACAACGGCGTTCGTGGCTGCTCGGCTGACTGCCCGGATGCGGTCCCTCCCCGGCGATGACCGCCGATAATGGATTACAGGGCCACATCCGCCATGCCGCCTCGCGCTTTCCTGAAAGCGGGCCATACGCCCACCTTGTTCGCAGCATTTCTCTATTTCGACCTGAGCTTCATGGTCTGGGTGATGCTCGGGCCGCTCGGCGTCGCAATCGCGCGGGACCTGGGTCTCGATCCAGCCCAGAAGGGGCTGATGGTGGCCATCCCAGTGCTGTCGGGTGCGTTCCTTCGCGTGCTCGCAGGCCTTGTGGCCGACCGTATCGGGCCAAAGCGCACCGGACTGATCTTCCAGGCCGTCGTGCTCGCGGGACTCTGCGCTGCCTGGCTCGCCGGGCTCAGCAACTACAACAGCATTCTGGCATTGGGCCTGCTGCTGGGCGTTGCCGGCGCTTCCTTTGCAGTGGCGCTGCCACTCGCCTCGCGCTGGTATCCGCCGGAGCATCAGGGCCTGGCGCTCGGCATCGCAGGCGCCGGCAATTCCGGCACGGCGCTCGCCGCCCTCTTCGCACCTGGCCTTGCTGAGCAGTTCGGCTGGACCAACGTGATCGGATTGGCCGCCCTCCCTCTCGCCATCGCATTCGCCGTTTTCGCCGTGTTCGCCAAGGATGCGCCCAACCGGCCCGCCCCCAAGCCGCTCAGCGCCTATTTCGACGTGCTGAAAACGCGCGACGCGTGGATGCTGATGCTGCTCTACAGCGTCACCTTCGGTGGTTTCGTCGGGCTGTCGTCTTCGCTCACCATCTTCTTCAACTCGGAATATGGTCTCGCGCCTGTGATCGCGGGATATTTCACCGCAGCATGTGTCTTCGCCGGATCGTTCGCGCGGCCTCTCGGCGGCGCGCTGGCGGATCGTTTCGGCGGCATACGCACGCTTACGGTCGTCTATGCGATCGCGATCGGCGGCCTCGCGCTTGCCAGCCTTGCCTGGTCCTCGGCATGGATGGCTCTCGCCGTGATCCTGTTCAGCATGTGCGCGCTAGGCGCCGGCAACGGCGCGGTTTTCCAGCTTGCTCCTCAGCGCTTCAGCAACGAGATCGG